>Ga0209292_1000052_pt1 | contig 174722 bp, 144 predicted proteins | sample GOMGulsemesocosm_2_FD_184634 | JGI IMG/M metagenome (GOLD analysis project Ga0209292, IMG submission 184634) | Methane-oxidizing microbial communities from mesocosms in the Gulf of Mexico - GOM9C Gulf of Mexico (SPAdes) (version 2) | ecosystem: Environmental > Aquatic > Marine > Cold seeps...
TTTATTATAGGGTGACCGATTCCCTTGAAAATATGTAGCCTATGCATAAAGTACAAAATAGTTTTGGTTGGTGTAAAGAGCAACTGAAAAGATGGATTACGAACCGCCGTATACGAGACCCGTATGTTCGGTGGTGTGAGAGGCGCACTGACAGTCATTCGACTGTCAGCCGTCTACTCGATTAGCAACTTTTTTTTACTTCAATCTTTTCGATTAGTTTATTTAGTAATTCAGTTTTTTTTGTAGCATCTACTTCTTTAAATGCTTCTTCAGCCAATTGCACAAGTTCATCACCTTTGAATTCCTCTTTCTCTGGTAGACTAAATTCTTTTTTCAAATTAAAATCTGTCAAACCAGCTATTTTAGATTGATAAAGAGTTTCCTTATCATCAAAATAGTCAAAGTCTTTTTCAATTATCTCAATTACAGTTTTAATCCACTCTATTGAATCTGAATTTAGGTCGCCTAAATAATTGTAAAATAGAGTTTCGTCTGGTGGGTAACTGAGGTCAATTTCTTTTCCAAATTCTTTTTGTTTTTCGTTACCTGATAAATCGATATATGAATTAATTGACGCTTCTATTATGGATTTGTAGGATAATAAAATTTGTAAATCTCTGTTTTTTCTAGCTGTTTTATGGAAAATATGTGGTGTCCATTGTGCACTTCTAATGAGAACATCCTCATCTAAATGACCACCTATTTTATTTCGCATATGATTAATTAACCCACCTCTTTTTCTTATACCTTTTGTTTTTAGTTTTAATTCTTGATTTTGCTTAACGTATGGGTTGAATTTATTTAAAGATTCTAAGAATGTATTTAATATTATCAGGTTCTGTTTTATTAATCTAAACTTATTAATGATATTACTTTCATTATCTAACGACTGATGGAAATAGTCCAATTCATCTTTTAAAATAAATAACCCTAAAAGTAGCTTTTTGATTTCCATTTTTTAATTGTTGCTAACAACCGAATAAGCGTACCGTTACGCTTATTCGCATTATGAGTTTACCCCAAATATATACATAATTAATTAAACTCTCCTTCGTTTAAAGTCTTATTTTACTGAAGTTTACAGGGTTTGTGCTGTTTAATTTAATTTAGTATTAAGTTTTTTTATCAAATAATAGCCGTAAATCTTAACGGTATAGTTATGCGTATATTATACGGTTAACTAAATTTAATTCGTAAAAAAGCCGTTGAGAAAAATTCCCAACGGCTTCAGTTATTTTTTAAAAATCAAGACAATTTAAACGCAATACGTCAATCTTGTATCTTGTGTCTATGAGCGTAGCGTTCTTGTATCTTAAAAGTGAGTTTTTAATCTGAACTTCAAATCATTTTCTTAGTACCTGCCCAATTGTTAACTTATAAACTAGCTGACAAGTATATCTTTTCATTTTAGAGTTGATATCCAAATCCAAATTGATGTACTAATTGATTTCGATACATTATCCCATATTTTAGAACTAATATATCTGAAATTTTTAATTTTAGGCCAATCTCCGGGAATACAGAAATTGCTGATTTGTCTGTATTTTTTAACCAGTCTTCTTCCCAATATTTACCACTACTATAATATGTATCTGCATGTTCATAGACAGGGAAAAGGCCAACACCTCCACCAATGTATGCCCAAAGAGGATAAACTATTTTAAACGTTAAACCACCTGACAAAGACATGTTGGCATATTCTACTTCCCCTGTTCTAATAACGTTTCCAGGTCTGTCATGTTTACCTGTATTATCAATATCATAAAGAACATCAAGCCCTGTAAAAATTTCAGCATTTAATTTAAAATTAAAATAATATCCTGTACTATTAGTATTAAGATCTCCGATACTTATCCCAAAAGGACTGTTACTGTCATAGGTGTACATTAGAAATGAGGCACTACTCTGGTTTAGTTTTCTTTGACAGATTTTAATTTTACTTTTTACATCTAAGCTATAAGTACCATATGGGAATTTGGAGAGATAAGTTTCATAATACCCTTTTGCTTTACTATATTTTTTAGAAGTATATGCTTCATTTCCAAATTTGTAATAACTATTCTCAATTATCTTATTGACTTTAGTTGCATACTTGCCATTCGGATATTTTGCTATATAATCCTCATAATATGTTATGTAATTATTGTCTTTGGCTTTTTGATATAGTATTTTTTCTTTTGCTATTTCTAATAATTCTCTAACTTCATTTTTGTACTTACCGTATGGATAATTATTGAGGTAGTACGTATAAGCGCTAGGTGTACCACTGTTTTTTGCTTTTTGGTAAGCTTGTAAATCAACTGTTTTTATAGCTTTATTTGCCACATCAGAGTACTTTCCATTTGGATATACACTTAAATATTTTTTATAAGAACTGATGGTGTTTTGTAACTCGGATTTTTCCCAAAGTTGTTTTTCTTTTTGATTTAGCATAATACTTTTTACTTCCATAACATATTTACCGTATGGATATAAAGTAAGGTATTCTTCGCAGACTCTTATAGATTTGGTGTTTTGGATTGCTAGAAAAGTTCGTTGCTCACCGTATAAAGCTTCTTTTATAGTGAGTGCATATTGATCAACTTCATATTTTTCTACCCTACTAAGTTCTGATGGGTTTTCAGGGTATTCAGCATAAAAATGATTCATTTTTAGTTCAGCTTTCTGCCACTGTCTTGTTTTTATTAAATATTCAAAATCATTTTTAAGAATCTCAACACGGTCCTCATTTTGTGCTAAGGCCATATTACTTATAAATATAGAAAAAATTATGACCAGTCCGGTCGTTAGGATGTTTTTCATAACTGATTTATAGATTTATGAATTAATATAGAAATGGATCCTTTTCTGAACTACCACTACTACTATTATTTTTTTCAACTGAAACAATTTTAAGATACTTCAAAGCATTTTTAAGACTCGCAATATTATCAAACCCAGCAATTGATTTTATGGTAAGTATGCGATAATAATCATAAGTAACATCATCACCTGTCTGACTTGTATTTTTACGGTGAGCGCGTTGCAGGCAATTATTCGTACCAGAAATACAGCTAAGTTCTATATAATTATCTCCATCAGTAGATAATTTTAATTCGAATTTAATTTCTCTGATGTTGAATCTATATTCTGTATATACATCTCGCGTAACCCACTTTATTACCGTTTCACCATTCTTACCCAAAGTGAAACTGCTATAAACAGGGTCAGAAATTTTAAGTTTTTTGTCAATATACTTTACTGTTTCTTCCGCTGAAAGATTTTGTCCAAAAGCAGTACTTAAATTGGCAAAGGTAAAAAGGACGATTGTTAACGAGAATTTTTTAAATTGTTTGAAGTTCATAAATCTTTAATTGTTTTACAAGTGATTGTTAGAGGTTTAAATATTGTTCAGTTATAAACAAAGGTACAATTTTAAGACTTTTTTTGTTGAAAATAGAATTTTTTTCATGGTTTATGATTAATTTACTAATTAAACCTTTTATAAAAATGTGAAAGAGTTTAATATAATAATATTTGTTCCTATAGCATATCTTGAATATTTGATAAGTTCATTAAACGATTCAAATTGACTATTGCTTTTTCACAATGAGATTATATTGGGGATTTGCAGTAGGGGATCTACTTGGTTTAATTAATTTCATTCATAAAAAAGCCGTTGAGAAAAATTCCCAACGACTTATTATATTTTCAAAAATTAATACAACTTAAACACAATACGTCAATCTTTTACCTTGTGCCTGTAAGCGTAGCGTTCTTGTATCTTAAAAGTGAGTTTTTAATCTAAAGAACCGATCATTTTTTTAGGATCAACCCAATTGTCATACTCTTCGGCAGGTACGTATCCTAAACGAACCGCTTCTTCTCTTAACGTAGTTCCATTTTCGTGAGCCGTATTAGCAATTTCTGCTGCTTTATAGTATCCAATTTTAGTGTTTAAAGCAGTCACTAACATTAAAGAATTGTTTAATAATTCTTCAATTCTTTCGTTGTTTGGTTCAATACCTTCCGCACAGTTATCGTTGAATGACACACACGCATCACCAATTAATTCAGCCGACTGTAATAAGTTAGCCGCCATCATTGGTTTAAATACATTTAATTCAAAATGACCTTGCATTCCACCAACCGTTACAGCTACATCATTACCCATAACCTGAGCACATACCATAGTAATGGCTTCAGCTTGCGTAGGATTTACTTTTCCGGGCATAATAGACGAACCAGGTTCGTTAGCTGGGATAGTAATTTCACCAATACCTGAACGTGGACCAGAAGCCATCATTCTAATATCATGTGTAATTTTATTTAACGAAACTGCAATTTGTTTTAATGCACCATGTGTTTCCACAATCGCATCATGAGCCGCTAAAGCCTCAAATTTATTTTCAGCCGTAATAAAAGGTAATCCAGTAAATTCAGCAATGTATTTAGCTACTAAAACATCATATCCTTTTGGTGTATTTAATCCAGTACCAACAGCAGTTCCACCTAACGCTAATTCGCTTAAATGTAATAACGTATTATCTAATGCTTTTAAACCGTGGTTTAATTGAGACGTGTATCCGCTAAATTCTTGACCTAAAGTTAAAGGAGTAGCATCCATAAGGTGTGTACGACCAATTTTAACCACATCTTTAAAGGCTTCAGATTTTGCTTTAAATGTATCTCTTAATTTTTCAATTCCAGGAATCGTTTTTTCAATAATCATTTTGTAACACGCTATGTGCATTCCTGTTGGAAATGTATCATTTGACGATTGTGATTTATTCACATCATCATTCGGTGTTAATGTTTTTTCTCCTTCTCCAATTTTGTGACCAGCTAAAACGTGAGCTCTATGAGCAATTACCTCATTTACGTTCATGTTAGACTGAGTACCAGAACCTGTTTGCCAAATTACTAATGGAAATTGATCGTTATGTTTATTATCCAAAATTTCATCACAAACAGCAGCAATAGCGTCTCTTTTTTCTTGTGGTAAAACACCTAATTCACAATTAGTATAAGCCGCCGCTTTCTTTAAATAAGCAAAACCGTGAACAATTTCTAAAGGCATACTTGCAGCAGGTCCAATTTTAAAATTGTTTCTTGAACGCTCAGTTTGAGGTCCCCAATATTTGTCAGAAGGTACTTTAATTTCCCCAATTGTATCTTTTTCAATTCTATATTCCATGATTCTGTAAAATTTTATACTACAAAAATAACAATACTTTTAGGACTTAAATTAAAGTTGACAAAAATCATTGTCTGTTCAAGTGATTTTGGTTAAAAATAGTGTCGTGAACAGTTTTTGACGCTTTATCCCGCTTTTCAGTTCAATAGTTATCATAAAACACCACAAAACTTCAATTTTAAATGCGCTTCCAAGGTCGCAACCTAAAATTTGTTTTTGTAAGGGTTCTATTTCAAACTGATTTCCATTGCAATCTGGGCGAGTGAAATAATTAGTTGAATATTAATTCTTTAATTAAAGTTTGCAAAATATATTTCATATTTGTTATGAATGAAATATTAATAAATTATGAAAAGAATATTAAAATTAGTTGCTATATCCGTATTATTGATATCAGTTAATCAGTCATGTAGTAAAAAAGGTTGCAATGATGAAAATGCAATGAATTATAATTCACAAGTTACTAAGGATGATGGGAGTTGTAAATATGAGACTATCCAAGTTTTTCCATTACCTGAAGAAAAAGATTTAGTTACTAAAACTGAATATGTATTATATCCAAGCGATTTTACGGGTTCAAATGGTTCATATAGTTACTCAATAGATTCTGAAGAAATTTCTGATGAAGATGCAGTTGTACTTGAATGGAAATGTGGCGCATGTTTTCAATTTGATGGTCTACCTAGAACTTGGCAAGGGTTTTTTACGGTTGGTTATTACAGACATTTAAACAGCGTAGTTGTCTCAGTTAATTTGGAGAATCAAACGTTAAATTTAAGTGACCAACCAAATATTATCTATTTTAACGGTTCAGTTGTAAGAATGTATGTTATTCATAGTAAATCTATGATAGATAATGATTTGGATGAAAATAACCCACAACAATTACTAGAGTTTGCAAAAAGATAAATGTATTTTCTAATTTAGAATTACACTAAATGGGCGAAAAATCATTTTTTTTAAGTGTATAGGTGACAGTTTTACTGAAAATTTATTATCTTTACCCCAAAAATTACAATTATGGCAGTTTCATTAGGTATAGCATTATTTTTAGTAATCGGATTAATGGCATTTTGGTGTTTAACATTTGTATTAGGTTTTGCAGTACCATATTGGATGACAATTGGAGTTGTTGAAATGTTAAGACCAAAAAGATTATCGGATAAGAAATAGCATCTTTTAAGTAAGATTTTACTATATTGAAGAGCTAAACAGATGTTTAGCTCTTTTTTTTGCCTAAAAATTTAAGGTGTACCTGAAAAAGGTTAGGTTTTAATCATTATAGAATCAATTGTGAATGTATTTGTAACAGGGTTATATTATTAGGCAGTAACTTATTAAGAGAGTTATTAGCACAATACTATACAGTAACAGCTTAGAGGATTGTAAAATCACCTACTATTGATAATCTACCAATTACTAGAATTGACCATACTTTTAACAAAAATCCATTATTATTCTCCGTAAAAAGTAAGAGAAGTGTTTGGTTTACCTGCCATACCAGTTGCCATTACACTTGAATAATGTTTTAATTGGGCGTATTTGTAGTAAATTGAAAAGAACATAAGTGAGCATGAAAAAGTAAAGAAATAGTTGAAAAACAAGCGGTAGTTAAATTCTAAAATTAGGACTTAACCTACACCTTATGAAGTTAAATTTTTATAAATTTAAAGGTATAGGTTTGATGTTCAAATGTTAAATAGATAAAATGAATTCCACTTGACAAATGTGACACGTCAATTTTATAATCAGCATCCAATTCAAAGTTTACAGCTACACCTAATAAATTGTACACTTGAACTTTTTTTAAGTCTGAATAATAATCTAAACCGTTAAGTGTTAATTGGTCAGAAACTGGGTTAGGAAAAAGTTCTAGATTGGTATGACTCGTAGATATTTTTTTTTCATAGTGATAAACTATTATTTTATCGCTTGTTGTTCCTCCGTTGTTAATTAAGTAAATTGATTTTCCGTCATTAGAAACTGCTATATCCCTTAATCGTCCATTTAAGTCTTGGTCATTTCCAAAGAATTTTTTCGGATTTGGATTTAAAGCAGTTGAAGTAGCTAATTGTCCATTCGCTAGTAATTTGAACTGATATACTTCTTTGTCTGTTGATAGCCCATCTTTTAAAGTCACAACCAATAAGCTGTTATTCCATTGTGGTATAGTATTACTTCCATAATAGGTTCCACCAGACGGTGCAACGGTACACCAATCTGACCATGAATCAGTCGTGCTAGGTGAATTACACCATGAAAACAAGGGCTCAACCAGAGAGTCGTCTTGTAGTAATGGGTGAGGTGTGTAATTTGCAACTGAGGCGGCTTCTCCAATATAGCTGTTGTCATGATGATAACCACGAACATTCTTCCAGCCGTAATTCATTCCTTTATGTAAAATGTTAATTTCATCATCAGTTCTATCTCCATGTTCAATGTCATAAATAACATTTAAGTTTGGGTTATACATTAGGCCTTGTGGATTTCTATGACCACGAGTATAAAATGAATTTCCTGCTATTGGATTATCAGTAGGAATGGAACCGTCTTCATTAAACCGGTGAATTTTCCCATTTTGTGTGGTAACGTCTTGTGTAAAATTATTCGGATTAGTGGATTGTGGTGAATAGCAATCAGGTGCGCTATCTTCTGATTTGCCAAGATCACCAATAGATAAAAACAAATAAGGTGTATTGTTTTGTTTAATAGCCAATAATCGCCCTCCAAAATGATCATATCCATTAGCTATCATATTTACAATATTAGTGTCACTCACTACCGAATTCGTGTTCACATCCCAAGTTAATCTCTTAATTCTAAATTTAGTATCGGGTGTTAAATCAGTTCCACTATTATAAGAGTAAACAAAATAGATGAATGAACTTCCAGCTTCCATAAAATGGGGGTGTAAAGCTAAACCAAGTGTTCCAGAACCTATAGATGCATTTGGGCATAAGAGAGAGTTTTCTAATGGTGAACCTGAAAAATAGTCAGGTGCTGTGTAAACAACTACTTTATCTCCATTTTCAGGGTTAACTCTAATTACATTGCCTCCTGATTCAGTTAGCCAAAGGAAATTGTCTGGACCAAATGAAATCTCCCATGGTGTAGAAACTAGGGTTGGTAATTCAGAACGAATAAACGTTTGCGATTGAACAGTTTGAAATGTGATGATTAGGGTGCAGAATAAAAAAAAGCGTATCATAGGATTTGGTTAGTTCAGTTAGCTAAGTTACAATTAATTGTAGCTTTTAATTCAATATGTAGTGCGGATGTTTATTATAAGTATCAAAAAATTTAATAACTACTCGAATCACAGTTTTCAAAACCAGTATTGTCTATTCCACAGGTAGAAACTCTTTTTTTGAAATAATATTTTAACTTACTTTGTTGTTTGATTGTATTAGCTTTTCTAATTAACTCTAAGCTCAATTTAATGTCTGTTATTCCTTTTTCATCATCAAAATTAGTTTCAAAATTTGGTAAATAAAATGTATCTATTATTTCAGAACCGTATTTTGAAAATTGTTCTTTAGCACTTTCTAATACTTCGTCATCCTCATTTTCTTTATTAGAAGTGGATAGTAATAGTATAGATGTGTTGTTAAATAGTTCTGGATTAGGAAGTTTTTCAAACCAATTGTCAATTGAATTAAGTGATGAATTATATGAATCGTTGGTTAATAAAATGATTAAAAAACGGGATTCATTTATTTTTTCAGATAAGATAGTGATGTTTTCATCAATCGTATTCTCAAATTCATTCAAATGGATGAGTTCGTGATTTTTGTCCGTAAATAATGAGATAGTAAATTTTACTAGTTGCTTATTAGTGCTATTTGAAAACCCTATAACATTCATTTTATATTACAATTTCCGTCTGTATTTAGCTTATTATTTACTGATATTAATTGATCTAATCGTATCGTTAAATCGTTTTCTGTTACTAAAAATTCAGCCCCTTTTTTTGTGTACACATCTATAATTCTAGAAGTTATTTCTTTTTTATCGTTATTTTCTAAATAAATGATTGGCACCACTTTTTTAAAGGTTGCCATTTCTAAAAGATAATCGTGGTAGCTGCAATCAATAGGTGTATATGTATTCATTTCAAAGTCAATTTAACTATAATATTCTGATTAGTTACAATTTACCACTAAAATTTCAATGGTTGATTATCTTTTTGAACTCTAATCAGGTGAATCTAAAATAGGTGTTTTTAAAATGACTTGGGTTCCTTCTGGTAAATCAACATATTTAATTGAAAAGTTAGAACCATACCGTTTTTTCATCCAGTGAATTCTATCTACAGTGATTTTAATACCGTGAGAAATTCCTTTGTGTGTTTTCCCAATTTTTTTAGCGCGTGCTCTTCCAACTCCATTGTCAGTTATCGTCCAACTAATGTGATTATCTCCAGGTTGAATGGTGATGATTAATTTTTTTTCGCCATCTGTTTTATGGTATAAGCCATGAATTAAAGCATTTTCAATAAATGGTTGTACTAACATGGGTGGGGTAAATACAAAATCTTCTACCTCATCCTGGTTATATTTAAATTCATAACTGAATTGTGAACCTTGCTTATCTGTATTTAACGTAATATATGCTTTTAAAAAATCAATTTCCTCTTCTAAACTAATTACATCTTTTCTAGAATGATCCAGTGTTTTACGTAACAAATCCGAAAACAGAATTAAATAATCTTTTGCAAATTTAATATCTCCAACAGATATACTGGCTTCAATAGTAGTTAAGGCGTTATACAAAAAGTGTGGATTCATTTGTTGCAACAATAATTTTTCCATAGATGTGGCATATGTTATGGAGTTTAGAATTTCCGTGTTTTTTTGTTCCACTATCTTTTTTTGATTCTCTAATGTTATATTACTTTTTCGTTTTAAACGATTACTTCTATACAAAATAATAACTAAACTTAATAATAGAATAATTCCAATAAATGAAAGTAATAAATTCAAGCTATTTTGTTTTTTTAGCTTACCATTCAATAGGTTCATTTGATTTTTTTCAGCCGTTTCCCTTTTTAAATCAATAACGGTTTGCTTAAGTTGTTGACTAACATGAATAAAATTAAAATCTGTTTTTAAAGTGGTCAGTTCTCTATTTTTAACGTTATCTAGTAGCTCTTCACCCAATTCTAATAATACGGTAGTGTATAAAAGTGCAGAAGGTGAATCCTGCTTTAAAAGACTTTCGTTTTTCAAATAGGTGTAGAAATCAATTTTAGATTTTAGATTACAGCTATTAAAATTAGAATCTAATGCTAAAGCTTTATAAAACATTGCATCATTTGTATTACGTAGAATAGTTGAAACGTTGTATAGGTTTATATAGCATAAGTAAATACCTTCTATATTTTCAGAGGCTTTATAGTTTTCTAAAGATGCTTCAAAGAGTTCTTTTGCAGAGGTATATTTTTCAAGATCTACTTTACACAATCCTAGATTAACTTGAATGTGCGCTAAGTTTGTTGAATTCATTGGTGCATTTGATAAGTTGAGAGCTTGTTCAAAAAATTGAATTGCTTTTCGTGGTGAATGTTGCAAAAACTCAACGCTTCCTAAATTGGTAAGTGCCAACCCACTTAAAATAGTATCATTTTTGGATTGAGCATAGTCTAAACCTTTTTCATAATATAGTAATGCATCAGTTAAATTATCGGTTTCTTTATATACATTCCCAATGTTGATATACGCAATGGCTAATCCTAGTGAATCTTTTAATTTTGTGCATAATTCTATGTTAAGTGAAAATTCAGAAAGAGCGTTAACATAATGATGTTGATCATAATACAATAAGCCTATTTCATTGCGAATATCACTATACAAAATTGTGTTTGTTAGCGTGTCATTATAACTTAAAGCTTGGTTTAAATACCTGTTTGCCTCTTCAAACAAAAATGAGGTACGATACAATTTGCCGACAACAAATGAAGTAAAAGCACCTTTCCCTTTTTTGACCTGATGTTTAATTAAGTTTGAAAACACAAAAGTGGCCGAATCGATTTGAGCATTTTTGATATAGTATTCGCCTTTTTCATAATAAATAGCGCTAGAATCTTTATTTGCAAAAGAAGTAAATACTTGTAAAAAGTAAATGATATAGAATGTATATTTCATATTATCCAGCTTGTTTACGTTCAATTAAATTTAAAAATTCTTCTTTTTTTCGCCTTGAAATTGGAATTTCATCACCGCTTAGTAATTTAATAAATCCGCCATCTGTTTTAATAATTGAATCTACAAAATTCAGATTGATGACATGAGAACGGTGAACTTTTACAAATTGTTGTGCTGGTAATAACTGTTCAAAATGGCGCATATTTTTTGACCCGACAATAACTTCTCCAGAATCTAAAATAATGCGACAATAGCTACCATCAGCTTCCAGTCGACTAATATTATTAACAAGAATATACCGCACAGTGTCTAAACTACTAATAGCTATTTTTTGGTTGACTTTGCCTTTTAATTCGTTAAATAATAATTCAAATTTGGCTTTATAATCATCTTTTTTATAAAACTCATCTCTTAATTTTACTAATGTTTTTTTAAGTTCTAGAGGTTGAAATGGTTTTAATAAAAAGTCGAAAGCACTATATTTAATTGCTTTAATTGCAAAATGGCCATGTGCAGTTGCAAAAACAGATTTAAAATTAATTTCAGGTAAAACATCTAGTATTTCAAAACTAGAACCTTCAATAATTTCAATATCAAAAAACACTATATCTGGTTTGCAACTTAGAATAACTTTTATGCCTTCGCTTACAGAATGAGCTTCTCCAATAACATCAAATCCCAAATTGCTTTGATGAATTTGATGAACTAGGTTTCTTCTCAATTGCACTTGATCTTCAATTACAACAACTTTCATCATATCCACAAATATATGGATTAATTGAATGTATTTATCTCCCATTAAAAAATGGATACCAACCGTTTACAAATTGGCGAATGGTCACAACAAAATAGGATGAATTTCATGGAATTCTGCACGTAACTTTGACATAAAAAAACGCCATGATTAAATTATTCAGCTTATTTATTATAGTATATTTTTTCAATTACAATGTAGTGGCTCAAACTACAATTACTGGAAAAATCACGCAAGCCAACGGTTCAGTTATCCAATTTTGTAATTTATTAATTCTTGAGCCTTCTGATAGCAGTTATTTGTATGGGGAAGGGATTGTAAATGGAGTGTTTCAATTGAAAGTAGAGCAAGCAAGTGTTTTGTTAAAAATTCAGGCCTTAGGTTTTAACGATAAACTTATTGAAATTAATGGATCAAGTGATTTTGAAAATGTAACATTAACTACGAGTGAATTAAATACAGTTGAGGTATCTGGACAAAAATTACCGTTTGAATCTCAGTATGGAAATACAAAAATAAATGTAGCAAATAGTATTTTTCAAAGCAGTTCATCTGTGCAAGAGTTGTTGAGTAAGTCACCAGGCTTAGTTATTACTAATGGGGGTGTTTCTGTTATTGGAAGAGGAAATGCTTTGGTATATTTAAATAGGAAACTGATTTCATTTCAAGTATTACAAGCTTTACCTATTTCTCATATTAAATCAATCGAAATCATTAAAAATCCAGATGCAAGTTATGATGCTGAAGGAAAAGCAGTAATATTAGTTGTTTTAAAAGAGTTAGGATTGGAAGGTGTACAGGGAACAATAACGGCCCATTATACAAAAGGATTTTATCATTTGGGATTTGTAGATGTTAACCTAAATGCTAAAAAAGGAAAGTGGGATTTGAGTGTTGGTGGAAATACTAATTTTGGCGCAACAGGAACTGAAAGGCTTGGTTATTATGATGTTAAAAATGGAGTGCCGTATGAAGCGAATACAAGTTATAAAGAAAAAGTGTATTTACCCAATGTCTATAATTATTTGTTAGGTATAAAATACCAAATTAGTCCCAAGCATTCTTTATCAACTCAGTTTAATGGAAATTATTCTAAGTTTGATTTAGAAGTGGAAAATAGTATTAATCAAATGATTACGAATCAAGAAATACTAATTGAAACAAATGACATAGCACTAAGTTATGAGCAGGCTAACATTTTATCAGCTAATTATAATTTTAAAATAGATTCGTTAGGAAGTAATTTATTTGCCGGACTAACCTACAGTTCGGTGTTAGTTTCCTATTCTGATTCGGTTGTTGAAACTACTCAATTGAATGACGTTACCAATTTGCTGAATTCTAAGTCTAATGGTAAAAATGTGAATGATATTGGAAGTGTTCAATTAGATTATAAGAAAGTATACTTAAATACAAATCAATTAAAAATTGGTGTAAAAGCGAATACAACTGTATCTAATTCTTCTGTATTTTTAGAAACCATTTCTGCAGACACTTTGATTAATTCAAGGAATAACGTATTCGATTATAACGAACAGATTCTATCTGCTTATGCCAACTGGAGTGGTGTGTGGAAAAAGGGTGATTATCAATTGGGAGTACGCGCTGAACAGTCTAAGAATATAGCCATTAAAAATATGAGTAATGATGGCTATATTGATACTCATTATGTATCATTTTTTCCGAATATTGGTATCACTACTAAATTTAAAAACTGGACTATGTCCGATCAATTTACATCAAAAATTAGTAGACCTAAATACAGTGAAGTGACGCCTTATATTTATTATATAAATGGATTTTCATCTATCTATGGTAACCCACAAGTTAAACCGAGTTTTGTATATAATTTTGAACATAAATTCAAATATAAAAAAACGAGTTTAGGCCTTGGTTACAACCACACCAAATATCCACGAACATTTATTAATGTACAGGACCAAACTGCAGAAAGTACGAATGTAATGAAAGTAGTGAACTTGGATAAGTTGGAAAATATATATGGAGAAGTGAGAAAATCAACTAAAGTATCATTTTTTTATAACTATAGTATGATTAATGTATCGCTTTCACGTTATCTTAGTAGTGATTATGATTTTGGTTCATCCGCCTTAACACCTAAAGTGTATGCCTATTCATACAATCGAATTAGTGTGAAAAAATGGTTTGATATTGATATTATTGGACAATATAGTTCTAGTTTCAATAATGGTAAACGAACATTACTTGCACAGGGTGAATTGGATTTAGGTGTTTCAAAAACATTTTCAAAGGGAAAAGGGTTTATTCAAATAACGCTTAATGACGTATTCAAAACGGCTAAACCAGGTTCAGAATCGGTGGTAAATGGTGATTATTATTCATCTACTACTACACAAGATAATAGGTTTTTGAGAGTGTTCTTGAGTTATCGTTTTGGGAAATTAAAAACACCAAACTATGATCACATCAACATTGATGAAAATGAAATTCAACGTGCTAAATAGGTGTAATTAGAACAACCATTAGTAGTTGATATTATTTCTTCTTTGGAATTTTAGTCATAGCCCTTTCAGCAATTGCTGTAATGCTTAATGATGGGTTTACACCTGGATTGGCTGAGATCATTGATCCATCAATCACATACATGTTTTGATATCCAAAAATGGTGTTGTTTTTATCAATAACCCCTTTGGTGGTATCTTCTCCCATAACGGCACCGCCTAGTATATGTGCAGTAGATGGTATGCCCGCTAAAGTTTCTAAAGCAAAGGAAGTACTAATTCCATTTATGGCTTTACTATAGGCTTTTACTAAGTGTATTGATTCAGGAATAAACGGAGTAGGTGCTTTACCTGTACTTACTCTAGAAGACATTTGTCCAAACATGTTTTGTTTAAATTTTAAAGTGCTGTCTAGGGTTTGCATAAAGAGTAAAACAACCGTGTTTTTTGCCCAAGATTTAGTGAAATATATTTTAAAATAATTAATTGGATGTTTTAGATATTTAGCAACTATTTTAAAAATTCGTACTATTATGTTAGAGCCAGTGACATATGGTAAATGAACCATTTTCCAAGCATTTGATCCTTCACCATATCTGCAAATCTCAAGGTGGCTATTTTCATCAGTATGAAGTACGCTTCCAATAGCAACACCTTTCGAATAGTTTTTATCCTTTTCTAAGCCAGACACACTGATTAAGGTCTCGTTATTTGTACGTATATCTTCACCTAACCTGTCTGAAATAAGTGGTAATGATTTCTTTTTTAATTTAAGTAATAACTTTAAAGTTCCTAAAACGCCACCAGAAAATATGACACCTTTTGCTTTTATTTTTTGTTGTGTGTTAAAAATGGTTGTACTGCTTTTAATGGATACTAGATAACCTGCGGACCCATCAGTATTACCAATTGGTTTTACATCATATACCTCATGTTCTGCCATTATTTTTGCGCCATTATTTTGGGCCAAGTAAAGGTAGTTTTTGTCGAGTGTGTTTTTGGCATTATGTTTACAACCTGTCATACATGCCCCGCAAAAGTTACAACCAGAACGTTCTGGCCCCTCTCCATTAAAATACGGGTCTTCTTGTTTTTTATTTGGTTTGCCAAAAAATACAGCTACACGCGTAGGTTCAAATTTGTTTTTGATATCTAAATCTTCTGATATTTTTTTAAGTCCTAAATCGGCATCAAATAGTTTTGGGTTTTTTGTAGCGCCCAACATGTTTAATGCGATAGTGTAAAAGGGTTTAAGTTCTGTTTCCCAGTTGGCTAAAGTTTTCCAGCTACCAGAGTTATAAAATGCTTTTTTAGGGGTAGGTAATGTATTAGCATAAACTAAAGAACCACCTCCAACACCCGTTCCCGAAATAATAGCAATGTGTCTAAAAATCGAAAGTTTCATAATTCCAAAAAATCGTAGGTGTGGCATCCATAACCATTTTTTGAAATTCCAATTTGTTTTTGGAAAATCTTTCGCTTTATACCATTTCCCTTTTTCGATTATTAATACGCTGTAGCCCTTTTGGGATAATCGTAAAGCACTTACTGACCCTCCAAAACCGCTTCCTATTATTATATAATCGTACATTATTAATTAAGCTATGTCTTCAGCAATTAATCTCAATAAAAAAGTTTCACGTTCAATTGACATGCCTTTTTTTTCGCTTGTAGCCATAGTGTTTTCATTATGCTTTATGGCGTCATGGATATTAATCCATTTGGCTTGCATCCCATTGTTTATTTCATGAGACTCCATTTTTGACTCTCCAAGTTCTTTATCAATGTCACACCTATAACAATACGAGATCATATGTTGAATATCATGACTTGGTTTATGCCATGGTCTGTATTCCTCATAAATTCCAAAAGGAGCTATGTTTTTGATGTCTCTTGCTCCCGTTTCTTCAATTAACTCTCGCTTCATGCCTTCCACCTTTTCTTCACCCAAATCTAAACCTCCGCCAGGTAAGCTGTAATCTTCATAGCGTTGAGTATAGAGTAATAAAATAGTATTGCCTTGCATTGTTATACTTCTTGTAGATAGCCTTGTGAAAATAGTTTTATTTTCTAAAGTGGTTACTTCTGGATGGTAATGAGTTTTTAATATTTGCATTGAAAAATCTTAATTTTTACAAATATATGCTAATAAGTTTGTGTTAAAGAGTTGTATTTAACTTCTTTTTTCCTTTTAGAGCACATACCATTTTAAGCGCTTACTATTATACCTTGTGCTTACCTCAAAATTGTTATCTTTAGTCTATAAAAATTGAACAATGAATACTCCAGATCTTCAACAAACATTATTTAACTCAATAAAAGAGACTTTGATAAATGGTGAAAAATTATCAGTGGTTATTCAAGCTGATTTAAATATTAGTTCAGATGCTACGTATCGTAGAATTAGAGGTGATGTGCCTTTAACTATTTATGAAACAAAAATTTTAACTGAAAAGTATAAGTTGTCTTTCGATAATATGGGTGATTTTAAAAAAGAGAAAGTGATTTTTGATTATAAGCCATTAAGAAATATTGAGTTTAATTTTGCTGGGTATTTAACGAATTTAAGAGATACGCTTAGGCATGTGAAATCAAAAGAAAATCCACACTTATACATAAGTGTCGGTGATACACCTATTTTACAATTGTTTAACTTTCCTCATTTAACTCGATTTAAATTCTTTTTTTGGGCAAAATCATTTTTGAACATTGATGAGTACAAAGATAAAAAATTTGGGTACGAAAAAATTGATCCTAAGGTATTATCAATAGGGATTGAAACACATAATTTATATAATTCAATACCGACATCTGAAATATATTGTCCTGAAATGTTAAAAGGGACCTTGCGTCAAATTGAGTATTATTTTGATGCAGAGTTGTTTGAAGATACCAATTATGTCCTTGTTCTGTTAGATAATTTACTAGAGTTGTCTAATCATTTGCAAAAACAAGCAGAAATAGGGCATAAGTTTGTTTATAAAAATGAGTATAATACGTCTGAATCGACTAAAATTAATATGTATTATAACCCTACTTATTTACCTGATAATACTTATTATATTGAATCTGAGAATAGTGGTCAAACTATTTTCACGCATAACATAATGAATACCATCACAACTGCTGATCCGGTATATAATAAAGATACTAAAATGATTTTGGATAGATTAATGGATAACTCTACATTAATTAGTAAGACCGCAGTTAAGGAAAGAAATAAGTTTTTTACATCTTTAAATAAAACAATTACTAATTTCAAAAGACGAATTGAATTAGAAATTGAAATAGAAGAGTAGTTAGTCAAAATAAGATAATTTTCAAAGATCTATAGTATTAAGATTCTTATGGTTTATATACTTTTTTTCTAGTACCATCACTGTATATTTCAATGTATAACCCTTTTTCGTTTGAGTTTGTTTCTTGCCCTAAATAGTTTATTGTTTTTATCAATATTTTATTATTAATTCTATTATCAATTGAGATAACTTTGAAATTTTCAATTTGACCATCTAAATCAGTTTGTGACAAACGATAATAATTAAAAGAATCACTAAATTTGTCATGATTGAAATTGTAGGTTAGTGGAGTATTACTAGTACCAGCACCATTTATTGTACCTAATGTTCTCCAAGTAGTCCCATCCAAACTATGCTCTAAAGTAAAATAGTCATTATTACTTTCAGAAGCTGTTTGCCAAGTTATGATATTAGAATTATCAAGATTATAGGCAGTATATGTTTGTAGTTTTACTGGTAAAATGCTACTACAATCACATATAGTGACTGCAAAATCGTCTAAAGCAAAATCATTATTACCAATGGTTGAGCTGTTATTTATTAAATTCCAAGTTAATCCACCTGTAATCGCAGTTAATTCAGTTGAACTGTAATTAAAATAGGCACCATTTGAATTTAAAGTTTGAGTGTTTAGTAGGGTCGCACCATCCCATACTTCCAATGTTACGTCATACATTCCATCCCATGTATCGTGCATCCAACAACTAATTTCAAAATTTTCAGCTGGACATACGTTTATTGTTCTACTGTAAGCAGTGCCTATAAAGTCATTTTTAAAGTTCAAGTATAAATGATGTGTACCTGTTCGTGGACCCCACGATTGAGGTGTTTCACCGCCATATGTTGTGTTTGGTATAACCCATGGGTCAATAATAGTATTGTCATTCCATCCTTCAATCTCAGTTAATAATGGATTCGTACAAGGGAATGGTGTTGGAGGCGGTAGTGGTACACATGCATCATATGCGGCTTGACATAGTCCATCCCAACTGTTAGTACAACACCAACTATCAGCGGCTATAACCTGTAGGTAACAATCGTCAAGAATATCAATTGGCGCTGGTGGTACTACAACACAAGGAACAGGTGTGACACATACATCATATGCCGTTTGACATATTCCATCCCAATCGTTGTTACAACACCAAGCATCAGCTGCAATAACTTGTTGGTAACAGGGGTCAGTGTCAGGATATGGTGATACTGCAACACATTGTGAATAACCAAAATAAGGCACTATGAACATAATGAAAACAATTATTTTATTCTTCATGGTTTTATCCTTTTGTCTCTTAATTTCTAACACTTACTATATAGATAATATACAACTTATTTTTTATAATTACAAAACTATTCTAATTTTGGTTTTCTATTTTTTATTTGTTAATATACTAACGTTTATTTATTTATTTGTTTATTTTTTTATTTGTGAAATTCGCAAATAAAATTTCATATTGCGAAATTCAATTTTTGTTTGCTTCATTTGGGCTATACATTTGTGTCAAATAAATAAATCCTGTTTAAACAGGTATTAAAATTATGAAACAAATAATACTATTCGCATTGAGTGTTTTTACATTGAATACCGGGCGTTCACAAGTAAATGAAAGTATGGCTGTTGCTAATCCTCATGTTCAAGGGTTAGAGTTAACATCTCAGCTGGCTGCAAAAATGATTCAATTGGAATTAATTAAAATTGACAAGTTTTTAGTATATGATGAGTTTGATATGGCTGAAGTTCTTCAGGGAAATGTGAAGTATACACAAGACTGTTATGGCTTACATTGTTTAACGGCAATGGGAAAAGAATTGAAAGTAGATTATGTTATCTCTGGTAGTTTCACCAACTTGGGAAATAAAATTGCCATTTCTTTAAAGTGGATTGATGTTAAAAATGAAAAATTATATAAGTCAGTTGTAAGAGAGTTTGATAACCAAGAGGAAGAAATTCAAAGAATGGTTAAAGTTTTATTACTTGAGTTAAATGATATGGAAATAGATCAGTATTTAAAAGAACGGTTGAAATTTCAAAACGAAATGATAGTATCTAATGATGTTGGTAAGGTGAATAATTCAGGGCCAAGGGTTGGTTATTCAGTTATGGTAGGTAGTTTTAACGAATTTGCTACACGCTCTGAATCACAAGGTGGATTAAATATTTTTCCTGGAGTTAGTAACATAGGGTATCAGTTTGAAGAGCAATATGTGGGTACAGAAAATTTTTCTGCCTTAATTGAAGGTATTGTAAATATATCCGGCTTAGAGCAGGGACGATTCTTGCCATCTGTGTCTATCTTAAATGGATTTAGATTTGGTAAAGCTGGTTGGGAATTTGCTTTTGGACCGAGTTTTACTTTAAAACGAACATCTGATGGTTTTTTTGATACCGAGAATAGATTTGGTAATGGCGAAGGCGCTTACTTTTCGAAAAGTGATTGGGAAAGTTATGCTAATGCAAACTTCAAAACTAGTGATAGTGATTCATTGTATTACAATAATGGAATTTATACTAACCCGACAGCTTATGATGTTACGGGGTTAGATCGTTATAGTAACGAATCAACGCTAGATATTAGAGGTGATTTAAAATTGAGTGCAAATTGGTTGATGGCCTTTGGGCGAACGTTTAAAGCTGGGTCTTTGAATATACCAGTTAATGTATATTATGCTTCTAGTAAAAGCGGCGGTAATATTGGGGTATCGGTTGGCTTTAATGTAGTAAAAAGTAGAGGTAAGATTAATGGAAGTGGTAGAGTGTTATAATGTCAGGTTACCCTAAACCAAAAATGGCTTTTACACTACTGTAAAAGCCATTTTTTTTGTAATAGATATCTAATTAGTTGTAAACTTCTTGCTTACTAAATTTTTCAGTTAACATATAGTAAAACATTGCTCTGTATTTATGTTTATTTGATGAACCAAATTTTTCAATCACACCTGCAATTGCTCCGTCTAAATCATCAGATGATGATAAGCCTAATTTTTTAATTAAGAAATTATTTTTTACAGTATCTAATTCTTTTGAATCTGTGCCTGCAACAGTTGAAGAGTCTCTATTGTAAATAGAAGGGCCACACCCTTTTGCTACTTTTGTTAATAGTTCGTCATCAAACTTTTCTCCGATTTTCTTAAATTCTGCTCTGTATGTTTCCATACACTCTTCAAACTTACTCATTTTTATTAGGTTTTAAATTAGGTTTAATTTCTATGTAAATACCAATATAGTAATTATTCTTTAATTTATCTCCACAAAAAAAGGCTTTGTCGTTAAACAAAGCCCTTTTTAGTAATTTGTAGATTAATTATTTTTCTTCTACTTCTTCAAATTCAACGTCTTCAGCTTTTGCATCTTCTGAATTTCCTTCAGCTCCAGCTTCACCTTCAGCTCCTTCTTGTGCATACATCTCTTGAGATGCTGCTTGGAATACTGCGTTTAATTTTTCAGTTGCAGAATCAATTGTTCCAAAATCTTTTGCTTCAAATGCTGTTTTTAATTCAGCTAAAGCAGATTCTATTGGTTCTTTTTTATCAGCTGGTATTTTATCACCAAACTCAGTCATTTGCTTTTCCGTTTGGAAAATCAAAGCATCAGCTCCGTTTAATTTATCAACCTCTTCTTTTTTCTTGTTATCAGCTTCTGCATTTTCTTCAGCTTCTGCTTTCATTTTTGCAATTTCTTCTTCAGACAATCCAGAAGAAGCTTCAATTTTAATTGATTGCTCTTTTCCTGTTGCTTGGTCTTTTGCCGAAATAGACATAATACCGTTAGCATCAATATCAAAAGTTACCTCAATTTGTGGAACTCCTCTTTGTGCTGGTGGAATATCAGATAATTGGAATCTACCTAAAGACTTATTATCTGGAGCCATTGGTCTTTCTCCTTGTAATACGTGAATATCAACCGCTGGTTGGTTATCTGAAGCAGTAGAGAACGTTTCAGATTTTTTTGTTGGAATAGTTGTGTTAGACTCAATTAATCTAGTCATTACACCACCCATAGTTTCAATTCCTAAAGATAAAGGTGTAACATCTAATAATAATACATCTTTAACTTCTCCAGTTAATACACCACCTTGAATAGCTGCACCAATTGCAACAACTTCATCAGGATTAACTCCTTTAGAAGCTTCTTTATTAAAGAATGCTTTTACTGCTTCTTGAATTGCTGGGATTCTTGTAGAACCACCAACTAAAATTACTTCATCAATATCACCAATTGTTAATCCTGCATTTTTTAATGCTGATTTACAAGGTGCGATAGTTCTTTTTACTAAATCGTCAATTAAAGTTTCGAATTTAGCTTTACTTAATGATCTTACCAAGTGTTTTGGAATACCATCAACAGGCATAATGTATGGTAAGTTAATTTCTGTAGATGTAGTAGAAGATAATTCGATTTTTGCTTTTTCAGCCGCTTCTTTTAAACGTTGTAAAGCCATTGGATCTTTTCTTAAATCAATGTTTTCATCAGCGATAAATTCATCAGCTAACCAGTTAATGATTTTATCATCAACATCATCACCACCTAAGTGAGTATCTCCGTCAGTTGCTAATACTTCAAATACACCGTCTCCTAATTCTAAGATAGATACATCATGAGTACCACCACCAAAATCAAATACAGCAATTACTTGATCAACATCTTTTTTATCTAAACCGTAAGCTAATGCTGCTGCAGTTGGCTCATTGATAATTCTTTTTACAGTTAAACCTGCAATTTCACCAGCTTCTTTAGTCGCTTGTCTTTGTGCATCATTGAAGTATGCAGGAACAGTAATAACTGCTTCTGATACTGATTGACCTAAGTAATCTTCAGCAGTTTTCTTCATTTTTTGAAGAACCATTGCAGAAATTTCTTGAGGCGTATATAATCTATCGTCAATTTTTACTCTTGGTGTATTACCGTCACCTTTAACAACGTTATAAGGTACTCTTCCAACTTCTTTTGCTACTTTATCAAAAGACGTCCCCATGAAACGTTTAATTGAATAAATAGTTTTTGTTGGATTAGTAATCGCCTGTCTTTTTGCAGGATCACCAACTTTTCTCTCTCCACCTTCTACAAACGCAACTATTGAGGGAGTTGTTCTTTTTCCTTCTGCATTTGTAATTACAACAGGTTCATTTCCTTCCATTACAGAAACACATGAATTTGTTGTTCCTAAATCGATTCCTATTATTTTACTCATCTTATTATGTATTTAATTATAAAATTTTTTCCGATTGCTACCGGAATACAATTTCCTTTAGTCAATTCTTGTGCCATTACATTAAACGCAAAAAATAGTTAGCTTTTGTCAGATTAATAATAAATAAAGACAGTTTTTATGACAAATAGACAGACATTCTGTCAAATATTTAGACTGTTATTTTGGCAAACCTAGTGATTTCTACTGGATTTACTTACTAATTGAGTAATGATCCATTTGTTTATATTTCGGTATTACAACTTGTGCAAATGTATTTGTCTTCTTTTTTTTGAGTGTTCATGACATGTTTGTCCGCGATTTTGCTGATAAAACTTTCGTAAATATTTGAGCTTGGTTTATTACTTTTAATTATTTCATAATAGTGATGATTCCATTCAGATCGGCCCCAACATGGACCGCACATGCCAATTGGTGCTTGCTCAGTTTGTTCCCCATTTCCTTTTTTTGTAAAAAAGTTTTTAATATTGTTTAATAAAGTATTCATGATGATATTATTTAGTTAAGGTTATAGATTCTGAATTTATGCAATAGCGTAATCCACTTGGTTCAGGACCATCTGGAAAAATATGACCTAAATGAGCGTCACATGTGTTACACATGACTTCAACCCTCATCATGCCATATGTTTTATCTCTTTCGTATTTAATGGCATTTTCTTTAAAGGGTTGAGTAAAACTAGGCCATCCTGAATTTGAAGTGTATTTAATAGAAGAGTCGAATAGCTTAGTATTACAACAGACGCAATTATATACTCCAGTGTCATGTGTAGTACAAAAATGTCCAGATTCTGCAGGTTCAGTTCCTTTTTGTCTTGTAATTCTGAATTGTTTAGGGGTTAATAAACCTTTCCACTCTTCTTCTGTTTTTTCAACTCGTTTATCTGGAGTCATGTTGCCTCTTACAATGAATTTTATAATGTCGTTCCAGTTAAGCATAGTCTATTATTTTAAGAAGGTGTATATTTTTTGATCTAGTACTGATTTAGTTTGTAAACCAACTAGTCTTTCTTTTATTTCTCCGTTTTCTATAAAAAATAATGCTGGAATGTTTCTCACAGCAAAGTTTTGTACTAATTCACTATTTTTATCAATGTTTACTTTAGCTATTACAAAATTAGTTTCGTGTTTTGCAGCCAAACCTTCAATTATTGGTAATAAAGTTTGACAGGATCCACACCAGTCTGCGTAAAAATCTAATAGTATTGGTTTGTTTCCGTTAATAATGGTTTCGTAGTCGCTAATGTTATTTATTTCTTGCATGTCGTTTATTTTAAGTGAATATTTTATTCTTCACAAAATTGCGACATTTACGTTACCTAATTGTAGACCCAAATACCTGTTGTGTTATCAATTCTTCCTTTGAGCTAAACTAAGCGATTCTATAATCTAAAGGTGATATTCCTTCCTTATTCTTAAAGAATCGACTAAAGCTTTGCACATCTTTAAAGCCAATTTCATAACCAATTTCGGATATTGTTTGATTTGAATAACGTAAAAGTCTGCGAGATTCAAGCATTAGTCGTTCTTGTATAAATTGTAAAGGTGTTTTATGACCTATTTTTTTAAATAGATTAGATAATGTTTTCGGTGATTTATTCAATAGTTCAGCATATTCAGCTACACTATGTTTTTGTTTAAAATGAGTCTCTACTAAAAAGTTAAAATCTCTAATTAGGTCTGACGAACTGGCTTCAACGGTATCTATAGCTGATTGATTTTTATAGTTGCGTGTGCATAATATTAGAATTCGCTTTAACATCATTTGTAACATTTCTAATTGCAATTCATCTTTAGAATCCATTTCTAAACACAGCAATTTCCATACAGGTTCCAATACTTCAAGGTCTTCAGCAGTTAGTTTTAAGATAGGTAAATTGGAAGAACCATAATAAAGTAAACCTCTACAACCAACTTCACTGTCATGATTTACAATGCAATAAAATGGTTTATTGAAGCGTAATAATTTTAGTCCATTTATTTTTGTTGCTTCAATATTATAAAACTCGGTAAAACAGGTAATATCATTTGTATTGAATTGATGTGGTTTAGCATCTATGGTTAACTTATTATTATCTGTTGTAAACCATAATAAAGAGAGTTCGTTAGGCCTTGCTGCGTTCAATTTATTGCAATTATTGGCAGTAATATTAATAACTTCAAAGTACTCACCGTTTTTACCTGTATAATTCATAGTTTAAATATAGGTTGAATTATCAACTTTAATAAAATATACTTTTCAAATGTTTGTTAGATCTATTTTTTTTCAAGTTCTTTAACAATCGAATCATAATGTTTACTTTGTTTTTTATTACCTGTTTTTTGGTAGCAGATGGCTAATACTTTATTTACATACATGTCATTTTTAACTATTGAATAGCAGGCTTCAAAAGCATCTATTGCATTTTGCCATTTTTTTTGATAATGGTTAGCATATCCAACATATAATATTCCATTTAAAGGGGCTTTAAATTCAAATCCTAAACGCTGTGATGTTTTTTTGTAGTGTGCCCTATACGATTCTAGTGTTATTGGATTTTCTAAAGAAATGTAGCCATATTCACATCCTTCAAATAGATAAGTCAACCCATCCATAACACTATACAAATACATGGAATTATGATGTTCGTTTGGATAGGATTTAGACCCTAAATTTATATTAGGATAAGATTGTAATAATACATTTAAGGAATCAATCTTGTTAAGATGGTTTCTAACCATTACTTTAGGGCCATCAAACTTTAGTCCTGATGTGATGTATATGTTTGTTTTATAATGGTTTGGTAAATTTTTTTCTATATGACGTAAAGCGTCTCCCGAATTATACCAAATACTAGGGTCATAGATTAAGAAAGCCGAAAAAGAAGTTTGAATTGGAATTATGTAAGCGCAGTAATAACCGCCTAATGAATGACCAACCATAGTATTGAATCCATTTGTTGAATACGTGGTGTTGACATAAGGAATAATTTCTTTTTCAATGTGACTTAATAAATGCAAACCACCACCGGTTTCAGATGTATTCCAAATTAAGTTTGAATCTATTTGTTCCATTGAATTAGTTTTGGAATCCGTAAACGTCATATCCATTTTTCGGTGTGGACGGTCAATTTGTGGTATGCCTATAACAATCATTTCTGGTGATTTATCTTGATTGTGATAAAACTCCTTTGTTAATGCATACGTAATGTCAAACCAATATTCAGCATCTAATACAAATAGTGTAGGGTAGGACTTTGTAGAATCGTAGTCGTTTGGTAATCCAATCCATATTTCTCGTGTTTCGTTTAAAAATGTGGACTCTAGTGTAACAATTTCAACAGAGTTAATTGATTTGTTTTGAGAGGTTGAAAAAAAAGAAAGGACTGTTATAAGTAATGTGAAAAATGACTTCATAATTTGGAATGTAAATTCAAATATAACAAAATGATGGGCCTATTTTGATTAACTCTTGTGTAAATTTAATCCAATCCTAAAAAAAAGGACTAAACTACTCTTTTGAACAAAAGAGCTGTTTAGTCCTAATTATTTTCTAACTAATCAAATCATCACAATAATAACCTTGAGTCGTCATCAAGTTTATAATATCAGTTTCATGTAAATTATCATGAGCTTCAATACGTAACACATTGTCAATATCTTCTGTGTCAATCGACCAATTTAAAATATGGCTATGATTGTTAAATAGTGGTTGAAGTGCATCCACATTTAACGGGCTGTCAATGTTCGTTTGAAAAATTAGTACTTTCATAATTCATTACTAGTTTTCTTCTGTTAATGTAGAATTGTCATCTGTAGAGTCATCATTCTCTAATTTTGATACGTAATCACTATAAGATTTATCACCTTCTTCTTTCCAGTAGTTATCATAATGTTCCCATTTAGAATATCCTTTTTTATGACCAGACCCACAGCATTTGTCTTTGCCATGCTTTTTAGATTTGTGTCGGTTTCCTCCACCACAACTTGTGCCTAGTAGTATTTTAGATAGTATAAATAAACCAACAGCTTGCCAATAGGTTAGAGTGGTTAATCCAAAAATTTCTGGCATTAACCAATTCCATAGCCACATAATTACAAAACCAAATAGTATGGCTAATGCTCCTATTCCTAATGCTCCTAATATAACCCAACCTACTACTTCTCCAGTAGATTTCCCTCTCATTTTATGTTTTAATAAATTTGTCATGTCTTTTGTTTTTTAATTAAATTAATTCTTTTTTTGCTTGTAATGTTTTGTGAAGTAATGCAATTGCTCTATGTCGTCTTGACATTAAAGTACCTTCAGGAATATTTAGTTCTTCCGAAATTTCTCTATACGTATATCCTTCAAAATCTATTGCAATAATTATATTACGGTAATCAGTTTTTAAGCGCATGATGTGTTGCTTTAATTCATCTTTCAGTTGCTCTGAATAACTAGTGTCAGATGTACCGTATAGCATTTCAGAAAACTCAATCAATCTCATTTCATTTACATCTTCACTGCTTGTGGTTGGTTTATTGGACCGCATCAGGTCTATTATTTTATTTTTAATTGAGCGATACACAAAACTAGCCACATTATTTATCGGTGAATACCGGTCTGCACCAGAAAATAGATTTAAAGCTACATCTTGTATAATGTCTTCCGCATCTCGATTAATGCTCTCCTTAATGTTGGAGTTCACATATCGTTTAAGGGACTGATATTCGGTCCCAAAAAATGCTTTAAGCTTTTTGTTATTGTCTGATTCTGTTGCCATGTACATGCCTTTTTAACAGGTCTTCATATATAAAGACGGAGGAGTTATAGTTTCCTTGCGTTTTTTTTGAATTATTCTTAAAATTAATCAAAATGTTGAACTGAAAGAATAACATTTCCTTTTTTATGACCTGTATCTACATGCATATGGGCCGCCTTAAATTGATTAAAAGTATATGTTTTATCAATAACGGATTTTAGTTGATTATCCTCAATTAATGTTTTGAAATAGTTTAAGTCCGTACTTGTTTCTTTAATTACACCTGACTTTATGTTTTTAGTTGTGAATAGTGATGTAGCTGCACCTCTTAACATTGTTAATATGTTGGCGCTTGCCATGAGTAAATAACCGTTTTCACTTAATGTGGCTAAGTTTTTTGAAAATGAGCTTTTACCAACGGTTTCAAAAATAACGTCATACTTAGCATTCGTGTTTGTATAGTCTTGTTTGGTGTAATCAATTACTAAGTCTGCGCCTAATGAGGTAACCAAATCAAAGTTTTTTGTACTGCATACCGCTGTAACAGTTGCACCCTTAATTTTTGCCAATTGAATAGCTGCTGTCCCTAATGCACCTGACGCACCGTAAATTAATACGTTTTCTTTTCTTTTTATATTTGCTAATCTTAAAAAATGAAGTGATGCAGTTGCCCCAAAAGGTATAGCCGCAGCTTCTTCATAAGTCATATTGTTTGGTTTTAAGGCTAATGTAGCATCATCTTTTACTGTTGCATATTGGGCGTGAGCACCAAATCCAATTCCTAAAGATCCATATATTTGATCACCAATTTTAAATTTACTGACAGACTTACCAATGGCTTCAATTTCACCGGATACAATCACGCCTAATACTGAATTTCTTGGTCTTTTAAAACCAAATATTAATCTAATCATAAAAGGATTGGCTTGCCTAATTCTTGAATCGCCAGATGTAATAGATGTTGCATGAATCTTGATTAAGATCTCATTGTGCTTTGGAATAGGCTTGTTAACTTCTTTAATTTTAAGAACATCTGGTGTTCCGTATTTTGTACATATAATTGCCTTCATAATAATTTTGTTTTGATTAAGTAACTTGTAAATTCATATTCTTGACTTTGATATCTTGGTTTTTACCTGCCAACATCCCAAAAATTAACCCCATTGATATTCCCATTGGTAAAGAATTCCAAGTGTTTTGATATCCTAAAGTTGATAAGATAGTTGAAAATAAAACACCTATAATTACCCCATATACCATCCATTTGTTTTGATAATGATATTTTGGTACTATATTTAGAACTTTTTCAATGGTTTTTAGAACTGTTTTTGTGCTCAATTGTATTTGCGTGCGTAATGCTTTGTTTGTTCCTGAGAATCGATTAATGGTGCTAATTTCTTCATTAATCATATCAATAATCCTTAATGGAAGTTGTTTGTTTTCTAATTCCGCCGTTAAGATTGAAAAATAGAGGTAAACTTTGTTTAGTTTTTGATGCTGTTCTGCGTTTTTCAGCCTTTTTAGTTGTATTAATTTCATACCCTTGTTTTGTATATAACAAAGGTATTGATAACTCAATTTTTAAATGTACTGAATTAACAGTAGGGTGTACTGAATTATAAATCCGAACAAATTAAAGTTGTTTTAAAAACTGTTTAGGTGTTAAACCTGTTTCTTTCTTAAAGTAAGTGTTAAAAACAGTTTTTGAATTAAAGCCACTTTCATAAGCCAATCCTTCAATTGTTAAATGTGTATGGTTTGTTTTTTTGGCAATATGCTTAAAAGTTTCAATTCGGTAATGATTAATAAATTCATTAAAGTTTTTACCTATCGTTTTATTAAGTAACCACGACAATTGGTTTGGTTGTATGTTAATAAGCTGCGCCAGATTTCTCAACGAAAGATTAGGGTTTAAGTAAGGTTCCTTTTCCAATATGTAAGTTAGTAAGCGTTCAGAAAAAAGACTAGCTGTTTGTTTATCCAATAACGATTTCTTTTTACTGATAGGCTCACTGATAGGTTCACTCTTAAACATGATGTCTTTATATTTCGCGTACCTAACATCCTCTTTTATTGGGTTAACTAAAGGGTCGGCGTAGCGTAGTAACAAAAGAGATGAGTTATTTTTTAACGCATTTTCTACCCATTCAAAAGCTAAATCATGCTGACCAGTAACAGCATACATTAAAAACAAATAAGAATCTGCAGTAAACCCATTTGGCGTTTGTGCTTGAGATTTTAATAAATCAAAATAAGCTTTAGTCTTTTGCTCATCTTTATTTAAGGCATGAGCTAAGGCAATGGCGCCAGTTTTTTCACCTTCAATAACAACAGATGAAGGTAAGTTATCAAAATAATGAATCACTTCATTATATTCGCCCAAATTAAGTAAGCAAATTGATTTAACTGAATGGGCAGGAATGTTTTTACTATTGGCAAGTAAACACGTGTTTAAAAGCGCTAAAGATGTTTCAAAATCTTCAGTCATATAATGATGGTACGCCCTAAAAAAATGAGTTTCTTCTGACATAGGATTAATGCGTAGGGCAATATCTAAATGGCTATTGGACTTTTTAGTTTCTCCTGCTAGTATATACAAAAAGGACATGAACTGCTGCGCCTCAGCGTTGTTTGGGTTAAGTTCAATTGCTTTTCGCATGTTAGTCAGGGACTTATTATAATCACATTGAATAAAAAAAGCTTGGTTTCCTAATTGGTAATAAACGCCCGATAGTTCGTCATTTAGTGCTAATGCCTTATTCGTATGAGTAATGGTTTTCTTCCATGCTTCATTAAAAGGCATAAATGCAGTTGTTCCTAAAAAGCTATAACAATTAGCTAAACCCAAATGGGCTTCTGAGTAATTCAAGTCAATAGCTAACGCTTTCTCATAAAACGAAATGGCAGTTTTAACATCTTCAGCATTCCAATGATTTTCATGAAATTTAGCCTTCAAACAAAACTCGTAAGCCACAAAACTATTGGTAGGTTTATCTACCAAATGGTCCTGGATTTCTAAATGGCCAAAATGTTCTCTTAGTTTTTCAGCAATCAGTAAGCTGATGTCATCTTGTATTTCAAAAATATTTTCTAGTTTTCTATCCCATGTTTCAGACCAAAAATGAAAATCTTCTTCGGCATGAATCAGTTGTGCCGTTATTCTTATCTGATCACCATATATGCGTATACTACCTTCTAATAAAGTTGACACACCAAGTGTTTTACCAATTTCTGGAATAGGTCTATTTTTACCCTTAAAAAAGAAAGATGATGTACGAGAAGTAACCTTTAAATGACCAATTTTTGCTAAAGCGTTAATGATTTCTTCAGTAATACCATCACTAAAATAGTCATTATCCTTACTCGAACTCATATTAATGAATGGAAGTACAGCTATGGTTTTATTGGTAGATTTTGAATTCACGTTACTGCGAATATAGTTAATATTTAGTAATGTAATTTTGATATTTCTGCTTCTCACTAAAATGAATAGTAAAAGTTATCAAAGTCAGAAATAAAATTGATTTCAAAGTCTGATTAGACTACTGTTTTTTAATTTCTAGAATAGAAAACTGTAAGGCATCTTATTAATAATATGGCCATTTATAAATCATTTAAAGTTTTGTGTAAGTTTTTATAAACCAAGGGGTGATTGTTGGTTTCTCTTTAGTTTTAAATCGGTTTTCAATGAAAAATGATTGAACAGATAATATCTTGAGAGTATATGGTTTAAAAGAATTACCTTTAATTAATTTTAGTGGTCTCACCAGTTCTTTTTTTAAAAGCTTTATATTGTTTTTTTTGGTTTGTTTAGTATTAAATAATAGATCGGCTCCACAATAATGTTTCTTTATATCTACCATAGCGTTTATAGATTATCAAATTTATAAAAGAAATATGATGATTTGAGCATAAAGAATTACAAGGGAATAGTTACGGTCTTAATTTTTAATTAATTTCTGATATTTCAAAGGGCGATTGTCAATAGCAAATTGTAAAATGTAAGAACCGGTTGTAATGTGCTCAGTCTGTATTGTGTTAAGACCCAAAGAAACCGAATACTCTAGCACGAGTTTCCCTGAATTATCAATGATTGTAATTAAACCTTCATTTTTTGAATGAAAAGTAAGAAGTTCAGAAAAAGGAGTTGGATACACAAAAAAGTCCTCTTCTTCTGGACAGTTTATATTTTTGGTTTGAAAAAGTGATATTCTTCCATCAAAATCAGTTTGCGAAATTCGGTAATAATTTGTTCCTAACAATGGGTTATGATCTGTCCAGTTGTAGTCTATGGTTGAAGTGCTATTTCCCGCTCCATTTATCTGTGATAAAGTTTCAAAGTTAGTTCCATCATGACTTCTTTGAACCGTGAAATAATTATTGTTTAATTCACTCTTAGTAGTCCAAGATAGAGTGGGGTTAGCGCCGCAATTGATGGTGTAATTGATTAGCTCAACTGGCAAAGGTGTGGCAATTGATATTGATCCAATAGTAAAGTAACGAACACTATTATCCGGTATATGTGTTGTTGAAATATTACTTATGGTTATGATAGGGGCGGAATATGAAATAACTATACCTGTTCCATCACTATTAGAATAACAAGAAGTTCCACCATTCGAAAAATCTCCATCATCATCAACTAATAAACGTAGGTCAGTGGTTGTTACTGATCCTGTAACAGCATCAGGCTGTAGTGTTAAATCTATATTAAATAAAGTTGCGTCACTTGTTCTATTAACTTTCCATTCTCTTTCAAGACGAGAATATAGTCCGCAATTACCTGGAACTTCTGCATTAGAAGTTATTGTGGCATACATTTTATCTTGATTGTCTCCCATTAGGATATAAGAGTAGTCATCTATGTTAGCCGTATTTGCAATGTTAGAAACTTCAAGAGTTTCTTTATAGATTCTTGATGTGTCATCAACTGAGTGAGATTGCTTTTGATATAATGCTTGGGCATCTTCACGTCCTATTCCGATTACGTTATTGTGATAAGATGGAGTTATACTAGCATCCCAAAGAGTGTTTCCGGTAGTTGAGAGGTAGTCACCTGCGTCACCACTTAATGAATTATCTAATGTTTGGCCATATTTAATAGCCAAATAACTTTCTACCTTAATTCTATCATTTGAAGGAAGTGCTAATGAATAAATAATAACTTCAGCAGTACTATTGTTCGAATATGTATTACGCATTCTGTTTGTACCTAATTCGTAATGATGAAATTCTTGTGCTCTATCGTTTGTGCCGGGTGAAATCATTCCGGAGAGTAGGCCAAGGTCATGAATTTGAACTTCAGTAGTTGCGCCAACATTTTGATTAGTTGTAGTAAATAATTTAGGAACTAAATTAAATGTTCCAAAAGATATATCGGTGCCGTTATTACGGTATCTATATGATGTGCCATCTGAATCAAGTTGAAATGAGGTGAAATCTCCATCCCCCCAAGGACTAGATGTGGTCCAATGATTATGAAAATAAGCCCCTTCAGGGTTGAGGTTGTGTAATTGAACTTCAGTAAACATAGTGAAGTCAGAAGTGTAACTATTTGCACCCAAGTCATGTGATATATAATCATCAGTTCCATCAAATGTGATGGAAGGGTTGTAGTTCATGTTAGCAGAAACATAAGTCGGCTGTTTGACAGTTGTTGCTTGCGTGGCATGTGCAATGGCTGGAGAATTATCATTCCACTGAGAAATTGCATCTCCTGTATTAATTGCTCCTGTGCCAATATTAGCCTTGTACCAAACTGCCAAGTTAGTTTGGTCAATTCCTCCAGGGGATTGTGCGATAATTTCAGAAGAAAATAGTGTAGTACCTGAAATAATTATAATGCGGAGTAAATTTTTCATTGCTTGATAAAATTTTTAATTTATCTGCAATGTATGATGAGTCTATGTTAAGTCAATAAACACAAGGGGGTAGTATGGGGGTAGTAGTTTATTTAATTGATGTTAGAAAGAAATTTAGAAAGATCATCAGTAGCAGTTATGGGAAGTTTTTTTCTAATAGTTTGGCGTGCTTTTTTTACTGCATTAGGGGTTATGTTTCGTAAATGAGCAATGTCTTTTGATGAAAAATTCAAGACTAATAAACCACAAAATTCTTTCTCATTTTGAGTAAGTTCAGGAAATGAATTTCCTAATTTTTCAAAAAAGGAACTGTTCACTTTATCAATATCCAACTGTAAGGATTTTATGTTCTCGTCAATACTTATATAGTTATTGAATTCTCTTATCAATTCTAAAATATTTTGAGACATTTCAGCTTGAGGTTCTTTTCTAATTTCTTTTAATTTTTTTTGAGTTTCATCAATGAATTTTCTTTTGTAAATAAGATTTGTACTAAAATTGGATAAATCTTTTCGTTTGTTCTTTAATTCTGATTCTAATAGTTTATTTTGAATATGTTGAAGTTCATGTTTTCTTTTTTGAGTCTTTCTAAATACAGAAAACAAAAAGATAATAATGACTACTATAATAATTGTAAAAGCCAAGTATATTTTATAACGAAAGGCTTGTGCAGATTTTCTAGCAAGAGTTAAAGCCGTTTCCTTTTTAGATAATTCTAAATCTTTTTCAATAAATTGGAATCTTTTTTGTGAATATTGATGCGCAATTTCTTTGTGAAATTTTTGAGAGGAAGTGATACTATCTTTCAGGCGGATATGATGTTCAAGATGAATTGTAGCATTTTTATAATTACCTAATTCTTTTTGAACATCTGCCATTAATTGATGAGCTTTTTGTAAAGGAGCTAATTCTTTACCCGTATCTGAGAAAAAAGCATTCAATGTTTGCTCACTTTCATGAAGGCTGTCGAGATGGAAATAACAGGTGGCTACTCCAATTAATGCATTATGATATGAATATTTAATTATATTTTTATTTAGTTCTAGATCAATTTTAATTAATTCCAAAGCCTTTTCATAGTTTCCATTTTTTTGATATAAATTTCCTAAGTTTCCTATCGTTAAACCATAAAGCCCTGGGTAACTTTCAAAAATCCCGTCATAATTTATTACTTTCTTATAATAGATTTGAGCAGAATCAAACTGATTATTTAGAAAACTAGTATAACCAATATTATTATAACTCATTAATAGATTACGTTTTTCAGCATAAGTAGTATAATTCAATAAACCTGGTATCCTCTTCTTCATATAGTATAATGCAGAATCGTGCTGACCAATTGCTGAAAAAAAAGTGGCAAGAATATTATTGCCGATATTAGGGATCTCTTGTGCTTTGGGATGAATGGCATGCCATTTTTTACTGTATTCTAATGCAGCATCATATTCATTGATATCATATAGCTTTTCTGACAACTCTCCATAGACTTCATGACGTTCTAATCTTGAAAGGTCATCTGGATAATATAGCAGGTCTAAATAGTGTTTAATTGCATCATTTTTATTTCCTTTTTCCCATGTTTCTTGGGCTTTTTCAATGTCCAATCTATGACTTGGTTTTGATTGCGCATTGGCTTTAAAGTTAGCTAAGATAGACAACAATATAAAATAGAATACTATAAACAAAATTCGGTTCATGAATGTAAATATACAAATATCATGGTATTATTATTTTTTTGAGTCTAAAAAGGTCGTAGATTCTTGATCGGATTATAGTTCAATAAAAAGAGTAAGAAATTAATCCTTTTATTTAACTACAGAAACGTGACCAATTTTATTGATATATTCTCCAAAAATCGTTCGCGCTTTAAGTTTCCAAACGTATACACCTATTTGAACATCTCCAACCCACATAGTATTTATGTCATTTGATTGAAATACGAGATGGCCCCATCTGTCAAAAATTAAAAACTCATAATTGGTATATTCACATTGACTCACTGGACCAAATGTTTCATTGCTTCCATCATTGTTGGGTGTGAACGAGTTAGGTACGTAAGTGGGACAATAACAATCTTCAAATTCTAAAGTTATAGAATCTGTTAATGTTCCACAAATATGATGTAGTTCTACCCAATATTCTCCGGGAGAACTAGCAGTTAACGTAGGTTCAGTTGACAAGTTTTGCCATAAATATGTTGAATTTGGGTGAGTCACATTCAAATGTACATTTTCGCCATCACAAAGTGTCATGTCTGGTCCTAAATTTAATTCAGGAAGTGTGTTGTAGCTCACAGTAACCGTGTCATTGAGTGTAGTACATTGGTTTTCTACACTTACAGAATATATACCTTCAGATGAAATTGTGTAGGTTGAATTGGTCGAATTATTTTGCCAGCTGTATGAATTAGCTTCAGGGCTTTCTGCATTAAGGATCATCTCCTGTCCATTACATAATGTAGTGTCGTTACCCAAATCGAGTGTTAAAGAAGGGTAATATTGTATTTCTATTGTATCAGCAGTTATGCCACAAGTATTACTTAATTGTACAAAATAAATTCCACTTTGTAATAATGTTAAATTGTTATTGGTCGAATTATCCTGCCACAAGTAAGTACAGTTTGGGTATTGTAATTCTAAATAGAGTGACTCGCCTGGGCATAGAGTGGTGTCGTTGCCTAGACTCACATTTTCGGTACTCACTGTTGTTATTGTGGCAGTATCGCTAACTGTACCACAATGATTGGTAATGTTTACCCAATAAGTTCCGTCTTGAGTTGCGTTATAAGTTGTAGCTGTTGAACCGTCTTGCCATAAATAGACGTAGTCTGGTGAAGTGCTAGCGACTAAAAGTTGAGTTGAGCCTTCACACATTGTGGTGTCAGACAGTATTGAATTGATACTGTTATAATAGGTCACTTCAATCGTGTCTTCAGTTACTCCACAAATACTAGTTACTTCAACAAAATAAATTCCAGGTTGGGTGATACTGTAATTTTCAGAAGTAGAATTATCCTGCCATAAATAAGTAGAGCCATTGATTGATGCATCTATAAATAATTGTTCTCCTGGACAAAGAAGTGTGTCATTCCCTAAATCAATCATTGGGGAAGAGATACTATCTACGGTGATAGTATCGGTAACCACCCCACATTGGTTAGTTACCTCTACCCAGTATGTTCCTTGTTGCGTTACGTTGAGAGTAGAATTGGTTGAACCATCTTGCCATAAATAGGTACTTGAAGTTGAAGTGGCATCTAGTGTTACTGGGTTTCCTCCACACAAAGTGGCGTCTTGGAGGTCTACAAAATATGCTGGACAAGCCATTGATGCGTATTGAACATCACGTCTAACTTCTCCAATTTTTACTCCGTTTCGATATTCTTCTACTCGTACTGCAAATGTATAATACCCCATTAAGTCTGGCTGAGCAGTAATAATGCCAGTGTTGGGATGGATTGACATAGGATTAGGGCCGCCACAAATGTTAGATAAATTAAATCCGTCTGCGGTATTCCAAGGTACTACCGGATAGAATGGATATGCACCAGATCCGGGGAAAGAGGTGCTGTTAGATCCTTGTGCTATTGAACCGAGTGGGTCTTCTAAGGAGTAAACCAATGAGTCTCCGTCTATATCAGTGGCAGAAAAGTTCTTAGTTTGGGGTGTGTTAACACAGAAATATGCGTCCAAAGGATATTCTCCAAAGTCAGGCGTAGAATTTAGCCCTATGGCTGGGTCTGGAATTTGAGCATAAAAAGAAAAACCAAAACCTAAAGGGTTCAATAAATTCAGACTCATATTATTTCTCTGCCATGTATGGTAATGTAAATAATAACCAGGAGCGTAATCAGGAAGGTATACTGTGTCAGACGTATAAATACCTTCTTCAACCCTAAAGACATTAGTGTCAGGTGTGAAGCATGGGTCACCTATTGGAACGATATAGGTCGTGTCTCTGGATAGGTATTGAAATGATACCAAAGTATGTGTACCTTTTTCGTAAACCCCAACTTTTGTTGAATTGTTTATTGAAGGTCCTCCATTTACATCATCACGGAACAAACGTATTTTGAAAACATATAAATTTGTGTCAACCATCTCAGCTGTCAGATCACCTCCAATGATGTGAGTTGCTTTTGCTTGTTGTACAATGCAGAGATTTAATATCAGAAGGATAAAAAATGGTTTCGAGCTAAATTTTATGCTCTTGTTTGGTTGTAAACAATTAATTATATTTAATGTTAATTGCTGTATTCTTTTGTATTCAATTCTAATCAATTTCATATACGCTTGAAAATCTGTTGGTTGCAAATGTAGTATTCTTTTTGGTTAAAACAACCATAAGTTATAGTATTTTTAACTATAACATAAAGATTGATAACATTGTTTAAACCTATTTAAGGTGCAAGTTGATTATAATTCAAAGGATAAATGTACAGAGAGTCATTCCCTAGGGAAAAGAATAAATGCAATTAACAAAATTATAGATGACTTAATTTACATTCCAACTTCAAACAAGAAGCCTGTTTTCTTCAATTCATTATATCTGTTTTTGTCAAACTGGTAAAGTTTACCAGGCCTATGAGATACATTCTTTTCAAATTCGTCTAATTGGTTTAGAATATTGAGTGATTTAACCTTCTTTCTAAAATTACTTTTGTCAAGAGTTGTTTGGTAAATTGCTTCATATAATTCTTGAAATAGACCTAGTGGAAATTTTTCAGGTAGTAATTCAAAGCCAATTGGCTGCAATTTGGCATCACGTTTCAAGTGATTTGTACAGGTGCTAATGATTTGTTCATGATCAAATGCAAGTTGAGGTAATTCAGACACTTTGTGCCATTTCGTTTGATTTGCCCAAGAAGATGGTGAGATTTCAATTTTAGAGATATCTACAAGTGCATAAAAAGCAGTTGTAATTACCCTTCCCAATGGGTGACGATTAACTTTTCCGAAAGTATGTACCTGCTTTAGGTAGATGTTATTGACACCAGTTAATTTCTTAAGTATATTATTAGCACTTGTTTCAATATCTTCTTCTAATTTGACTAAGTCACCTGGTAATGCCCATAACCCTTTCATAGGTTCCATTCCTCTTTCTATCAACAATATTTTAAGGTCTTTGTTGTCAAATCCAAAAACTACACAATCAACAGAAAGAGCAAAACGAAAAAAATCATCCAAAGGAATATCATAAGTATTAAATTTTTCTTCTTCTCTTTTTTTCATGTCGACTAAATTATTGCACTAGAAAATAGCATTCGTAGATTTAAATTCTTGAAAAGTTTATCACTTGTGTTGATTTTCAGCATGATGATTAACTAGTTTTGATAAATATAATCAGAAGATAAAGAACTTTGTTTTTTTTTAACCGAATTTTTCTATTTATCTGTTAAAATTGAAAAGTAACATTGACCATATAAGATCTATTTGCCTGTGGTAAAAGTAAGTTTTAATGGTTTAAATGTCTATTAGGAAATAATTTTTAGCACTTGTTCACCAATCAGTAAGAAAATAGTTAGTAGTTAAAAAGTTTAAAAAAATAGACGTGATTAACTCTATTGGATAACTATAATAAGTTACTGTCTTCTATTCGGTAAAAGTGGAGGTGGTTCACCACTAAATGGATTCCAACGACTAATTGATTTTGCACCCATTCCAGATGCGCGAACAATGGCCCTATCCCCATATTGTTCCCGCATTTTATCCATAGCTTGGTAAAGATTAATTAAATTAGAGTCATCAAATAAATCAATTTGATGACCGCCTTCCACTAGATGACTAAACTTTACACCAATCAATCTGACTAATAGACGTCTATTATATAGTCTGTTATACAATTCTAATATTAATGGAATTATAGTGTGGTCAGAAGCAGAGTAGGGTATTTTCTTTTGAAGGGTGTATGTTTTAAAATCTGAATATCTAATTTTAACAGAAATACAAGCGGTTAGTTTTTTGCCCCTTCGTAATTGATAAATTAAATTTTCTGCCATGGCAGTCATAATACCTTTTAGTTTAATTACATCAATGGTGTCTTTGTCAAAGGTACGTTCAGTCGATATGGATTTTCGTTCACGGTAAGCAATAACAGGAGATTTATCGATCCCATTAGCTTTTTTCCACATACCTATTCCACTTTTTCCAAAGACTTGATGCATGACGTCCATGGGCATATCCTGAATTGTTTTAATACGTTTTACTCCTAAGTTGCAAAGTTGACGGTAAGTTACATCTCCAACCATTGGTATTTTTTTAACGGATAAGGGGGCTAAGAATCCTTTTTCAGTTCCGGTTATAATATTGATTTGATTATTAGGTTTGGCTTCTCCGGTTGCTATTTTTGAAACGGTTTTATTTTCAGACATGCCAAAAGATATTGGTAAACCACTCTCTCTAATAATGCGGTGACGGAGTTCTTTTGCAAATTTAAAGTTTCCAAAAAATGCGTCCATACCTGTCATATCAATGTAAAATTCATCAACTGAACTTTTTTCGTACAAGGGGACAGCCTCTTTTATTATGTCAGTGATTTGATCTGAATATTTGGAATATATGCCAGCATTACCTCTCAAAACTACTGCTTCAGGGCATAATTGTTTGGCCATTTTCATAGGCATAGCAGAGTGGACTCCAAACCGTCTAGCTTCATAAGAACAGGCTGCCACAACTCCACGGTCTGATGTGCCACCAATTAAAACAGGCTTTCCGTTTAATCTGCTATCTATTAATCGTTCGCATGACACAAAAAAAGTGTCTAAATCCATGTGTATAATTGATCTTTTCATGTATTATAATGTTTTGGGCGTTACCCTTAACAGGGTCGAGCTATCCGCTATATCTTTTTTCAAAAAGGATGTCACTGCTATCTTTAACGCAAGTGTTATATGTTCTTCTATTTCAAGTTCATTCTGTTCTCGATACACGTCCGTTTTTTGTAATCAAAAAAATAAATGTACTCTTACTGATATTGAAAAATAGTGATTGATGAAAATATGAAACAAAATTCTTCAGTCTTGTGTCTTGCTTCTGGAAGTGCGATCGGACTATTAGGCGGGGCAGTATTATTTTATCTGTTTTTAAAAGTAATTTTTTCTCCTATTGTTAGTGACAACCTCTTTCCCATTGATGGTGGCAGAGGTTAGCGAACTCACTTCCGAATACCTAGGGTCTTCTACAACGTCCATTTTTTCCATATAGCTTACCTCAATATTAATGCAGTCGTAATCTTCTAACACCCTCCCTTTAATCCTGTAAACACCTTTTCCTCTAAATAAATATTTACTCGCTACTGGCGGAAAATGAACAGTGTCTAACCAATGACCTTTTTCGTCTAATAATGTTCCAAAAAACATAGGTTTTCCACCTTTGGTTTGGGTCTGTTTCCTGTGAATTAAGTAACCTTTTACCCAAACTATTTTGTTTTTATGGTGAATTAAATCTTGTGCTAATAGATAGTTGTTAGGGTCATGTTTTCTTAAAATTGAAAATGGACTGTGTAAGGGAAAACCAAGTAGTTCTATCTGGTCAAATGTATCTTCTTCTGTTGAATTTTCTAGATCAGGTATTTCATATTCAGGTTGTTCAATTCTAAACAAATCTTGCATGGAATTATTCTTTTGTTCAGTTAGCATTTTAGAGGTCACTTTCCCTAATTTTAAATGCGCTTCCCAAAGTAAAGTGCGTTTGTTCTTATTGGTAAATTTGAAAACATCAATTCTAATCAGGGTACTAATTTGGTCAAGTGAAATAACTACACGATTTAAAAAGGCGTTGAAGTCATGAAACTGCCCATTTTCGTTACGTTCTATCAATATTCGTTTTGTGGTATTACGCTCAAACCCTAAGAGTAAATGAAAGCCTAGATAAATGTCTTTTCCATACAACTTGGTTTCCCAATTACTTTTATTAACACATGGCGGATGAATAACTCCACCATGAAGTTTAGCTTCTAATACATATAACTCTGTACTGTAAAATCCACCATAATTATTAATAGTAGCTACCATAAATTCTAAAGGATAATAACATTTTAAAAATAAACATTGGTAACTTTCAACAGCATAAGAGGCAGAATGTCCTTTGGCAAAAGCATAGCCTGCAAAGCTTTCGGTTTGTCTCCATATTTCTTTAGTCAATGCTAATGAATGTCCTTTTTTATTCACGCAATTGCTAAAAAACTTGGATTTTACAGCATCAAATTCTGCCCTAGAGCGATATTTACCAGACATACCTCTTCTCATTTTATCTGCTTCTCCCAGAGTTAGTCCTGCAAAATGGTGAGCTACTTTTATAACATCTTCTTGATATACCATAACACCGTACGTATCAGGCATTAACTCTAGTAGTGTGGGGTGAGCATCTTTTCTTTTAGCAGGATTTCTATAGCGTAAAATATAGTGCTGCATCATTCCTGATTGAGCAACACCTGGTCTAATCACTGAACTGGCAGCCACTAATCCCAAATAATTGTCTACTTGCAATTTTTTTAAAAGCATTCGCATGGCAGGAGATTCTACATAAAAGCAGCCAATGGCATTCGCATTGCGCAATATTTTTTTAATATTTTCATCTTCTTTAAATCGACTAATGTCATGTATATCAACTTTTGATTCAGGAGACTTATTTTCATTAATAATAGTAATGGCATCTTTAATTTTACCAAGTCCTCTTTGGCTTAATATGTCAAACTTATAGAGTCCCACATCTTCAGCAATATGCATATCAAATTGAACAGTAGGGTAACCCTTTGGAGGCATAAAAGTGGGTGAAAAGTAGTGAATAGGTTTTTCAGCTACAATAATTCCACTGGCATGAATACTTAAATGACTGGGGAAACCATGAATATAATTGCTGTATTTAATGACGAGTAGTGATAATTGATCCAATTTATTGAGTTGAAAATGACCTTTAGTTAATTTGTCAATTTCATGTTTCGGTAAGCCGAATACTTTACCCAATTCACGTCTAACGCCTCTTTGCTGAAAGGTATTATAAGTGGCTACTAAAGCTACATTGTTAAATCGTTCAAAAATATAACGAGTGATGTCATCACGATCTTTCCATGAGAAATCAATGTCAAAATCAGGTGGGTTTGTTCGGAATTCATTAATAAACCGTTCAAAATAAAGGTCTAATTCAATAGGGTCAACATCTGTAATACGGAGTAAATAAGCGACTACACTATTGGCGCCACTTCCTCTTCCTACATAATAATAATCTTGCTGTTGTGCGTAAGTAATAATATCCCAATTCATTAAGAAGTAGGATACAAAACCCATTTTTCTAATTGCTTTGAGTTCTTTTTCTATCCGTTTCGTGATAATATCGCTCATTTTAGGGTAGCGATATTCTATTCCTTTTTGACATAATTCCAGTAATAATTGATCATCTTTTTGAATACTTCCTGTGTATGTTTTTTGATTTTGAGGCACAACATCTGCTGATAAATCAAAAGTTATAGAGCAAGACTCAATTAGCTGTTTAGTGTTTGTTATGATTTCAGGAAAGTCAGCATATAATTTTAATAATTCTACTTCTGGAATCATTTTATCTTCAGGGTTGGCCTGTTCATATTTAGGTAACTTACTGAGTAGGGTGTTTTGATTGATAGAACGTAATAAACGGTGTGCATTAAAATCTTGCTTATTTCTAAAGGTAACCGTTTGTAAAATAACACCACGTGAAGTGTCTATGTTTTTAAACCTGATATAATCTAAATCTTGAGGAGAAAAACCGAAATATTCATTAGGTTTTAATGTAATAGTCTCCGATTTATTAAAGGGATAAATTATATATGCATCTTTAAAATTGGGGGCCGTTTTAGGAATTATTCTGTGACCGTTTTCCGTTTCCGTTTTGTTGGTTAAAAATCTGGAAAGATAAGAATTGATTTCTTGAAACCCTGAATTGCCTTTAGCGATAGCAATATAAAGTTGTTCAATTCCATTTCTGAAATCAATGCCCAATATTGGTTTTATATTATATTTCGGTGCTTCTCTTAATAGGTTTAATGTTGCTGAGGTATTATTAATATCTGTAATTGCAAAAGAGGATACACCATTTTTTTTGGCAAGTTCAAGCAAACTTTCGGGGCTAAAAGTCCCATAACGCAAACTGTAGTATGTGTGAGTATTAATATACATTCGGCAAAATTTTATGTCTATAAATTGATAAATTAAATCTTCTGCCGAAAAGAATAATGAATTACAAAATTACTAATTATTAATCAATCATTGATTATAAATTAATCATTTGTTTTAGTTAAAACAAGGTTTAATTTTAATGTTCCTTAAAATTAGAAGGTTAGGCTGAAAGTAAACCTAAAGAATGAGTCAATCTTAATTAGCAGTAAAGTATTTCATTTGAATTATACGATTTAATAACTTACTTTTGAAAAAAATGAATTAAACCTTTATAAATTTACAGAGTCTATGTATTTATATTACTAACTATTAAACCTAGAATTATGACTAACAAAATTAATGTATTGACTTTTGTTCTAATATGTACACTTGTGATATTTTCATGTAACAAAGAAGACACAATTTCAGAAACGAATGGAGATGTTGATATTAGCGTACTTTCTAGTAGGTTTAATACAGGTAATTCAACTTTTACGGTGAATGAATCTACGATAGTAATTACAACTAAAAGTCAACCAGATCATAAAAGCGCATATTATCCAACAGGACATAGTTTGTATGAGTTGTATTCAGCATCAGATTTTAACCAAAATCCAAATGAAATTGTAGAGCAATCTATTACTATGACAGTTCCAAGATATCCAAGTGTAGCATCAAATCATGAATCTACACCAATGGGAACTATGGGGGTGTCAGTAAATAGCGTTTCGTTATATAATCAAAGTGCAGCTCCTGGAGATGTGCTAGAGGATGAAATTCCTACGTTTGACCAATGGGAAGGGCATCCTCAACAACAAGGGAATTATCATTACCATTTAGAAAGTCCATGGTTAACTCAAGAAAATGGGAATGAAGGATTAGTAGGTGTTTTAATGGACGGGTTTCCTGTTTATGGTACTCATGAAAATGGCATACTAATTACTAATGACGATTTAGACGAATATCATGGGCACTTTTCAGTAACTCCAGATTTCCCTGAAGGAATTTATCATTACCATGTGACTGGTGAATCACCATATATAAATGGGAACGGATTTTATGGTGTAGCAGGTACCATTACGCAATAACTTTTGAAGTTGAAATTTGTTAGCCAAATAGTAATTTTATCCTGTTGGGGTGTGTTATGGGTGTCTTCTTGTACACACCAAACACTTGATTCTGTTAATTGGGATGGTGAGATAGGTTTCAGTATTGAGAATGGAATTGTGTCAAAAAATGGCAATCTGTTTTCTGGAGAACTAATTAAAAAATATGAGAATGGTACTATTCAAAGTAAAGCTTATTATACTAGAGGTAAACTAAATGGCATATTTGAGAGTTGGTATTTAGATGGTACTTTATTTGAAAATAGAATGTACACTAATGGTGTTAAAACAGGCAGACATAAGGGATGGTGGTCAAATTCAAAACCAAAATTTAGTTATAACTTTAATGCCAAAGGCCAATATGAAGGTGAATTATTGGAATGGTCAGAATCAGGAAAACGGTTTAAAATAATGAATTTTGAAAACGGTAAGGAGGCTGGTCATCAACGAATTTGGGATGACAAAGGAAATATTAAATGTAATTATACAGCCATTAATGGTGATCGATTTGGTTTAGTAAATATGAAAAATTGTTATTCGGTGGATAACGAAAATAGTGAAATAAAAATGTAATGAGAAAAGGAATTCTAGCCATATGGAGTGGCTTGTTTTTGTTCGCTTGTGTTAATGAAGGTGAAAATATTGAGTATAGCACGGTTTCTACCTTGCCGTATTTTAACGAACCAGATTTTACACCAATTTGGATTGATGATGATATTTCTATATTAGACACATTACATACCGTTTTAGATTTTTCATTACTGAATCAAAATGGAGAATTAATAAATCAAGATGTATTTAAAGGTAAAATTTATGTTGCTAATTTCTTTTTTACGTCCTGTCCAGGAATTTGTCCTAAATTGACCAATCATTTTGAAAAATTACAAGAGCAGTTTAAAAATAATGATGATTTTTTATTACTCTCCCATTCAGTAATGCCATCTGTAGATTCGGTTAGCGTATTAAAAGATTATGCTGAAAGAAATCATGTGAATGATTCAAAATGGCACTTGGTAACAGGGCTAGAGGGTGACATTAAAAAATTGGCTAGGTTCTCTTATTTTTCGGATCAACATTTTAAAGAAACTGGTGATGAGTCAGGTTTTGTACACACCGAAAACTTTGTGTTAATTGACAAGAAAGGGCATATTAGAGGGGTTTATAGCGGTACGATTGAATTTGATGTCAACCGATTGATAAAACACATTAAAATATTGCAGAATCAAAATTGAATATAATTACTAATTGCAATTTTTAACTTTTTCACCATTCTAGTTCTCAATTTTCTTGGTTTAATAACTTCAATGGAATTACTAAAACAAAGAATTAACCTCTCGAATTCATAATTCAAATGAACTTTAAGTTCAATCAATATACTAGTATCTGGGTTTCTTTCAATAAATTTTTGTGACGAATGAAATGCTTTAATGAGTACATAAGGTGCATTTAGTCTATCTATTTTTACTAATTGCTGATCATTTAAAACGGTTATAACAATCGTATCTTTTATAATCTTCATTCCCATTAAATGATTCAGACAAAATGGAACGTCTAAATCAAAATCTAACTCTACAATCCGATCTAAGGCTAGGGTAATTAAAGTAGATTTTTTTTGTCAAAATTTCAGTGAAATTGATTGTTGAGTTTTGTCCCAAAATGAGAATTCTGTCTTGATTTGGCTCGTTAATTATAGTTGTTTAAAGGGGTAAATGGAGCTTATCCTTTTGTTTATAGTGTTTTATTTTTTCGGCATAACTGTGGCTATTAAAAATGAAAATAAGAAATTATGAAATATTTTAAACGTTATCTATTTATATTTTTTGTTAGTATGTTGAATTTGTCATTAGTGAATGCGCAATGTAATACCAATACAAATATTTGTCAGTTAAATTCTGGTCCTTTCACTTTTGTTGCACCAGGCGCCCCTGTTAGTAGTTGTTTGGATTTTTATGGGTCAGGGTATGGTTATATAATATTATATATATCACAATCTGGTCCGTTAGAATTATTAATTGATGGAGACGCTACAACTGGTTATTTAGATTTGGCAATATTCAATATTCCAGATGGCGTGGAACCATGTGATGCAATTCTTGATATTACTAATGAAATTTCATGTAATTATGCTACTCATTCAAGTGGATGTAATCAAATTGGAAGCTCTTTTTCTTGTATTTCTAGTATTACAGCTCCCAATGTTTTGGCAGGAGATAGATTAATGATTGTTGTAGAAAATTGGTCGGGTAATTCAACAAATTTTTCTTTGGAATTAGGTCCGCTACCAGCTGCTCAATCAAGTGTCGCGGATGCCGCTATAAATGCGGTTAGTCAAACTTTAATGTCAACAAGTAGTCCTTATCAAATGAGTGCTGCCGATAATGGTGGAACATGGGCAGGATTTGGTATTACACCAGATGGTTTATTTGATCCTGCTGTTACTGAAGAAGGTGATTTTGTTGTTACATATTCAATTGGTTCTGGGGCTTGTGAAGCATTCGGTACATATACTATTACTGTAAATTCTATTTTAGCGGTTGAATTGTCGAGTTTTGATGCATATTGTGATGGTTATCTTACAAAGATAAATTGGACTACATTGTCAGAAAAAAATTCAGATTATTTTATAGTTGAATTTAGTGAGTATGGTGAAGATTTTGAAACTATAGGAATTGTTAATAGCGAAGGAAACTCAATAATTGAAAGGAGATATACGTTTAATCATGAAAATAATTTTGCAAGTGGGTATTATAGATTAATCGAAGTTGATTTAAATGGTGTGCGACGGGAATATGATTCCTATTTTGTGGCATGTGAAATAGAAAAATTTAAAATTTATCCTAACCCAGTTGCTCATAAATTATTTGTTAGTTTAAAGCAAAATAATACGGAGGATATTTTTTATGAAATAAAATCAATTTCCGGAAGAATTGTTGATTTTGGAATTTTAAAAGATGCAATTGATGTTGAGTTTTTAGCTAAAGGGATTTACTTTCTTAATGTTCAGGTCGGACAAAAAATTCAAGTTTCTAAATTTATTCGTGCGTAATTGTAGTCATAAAACCCAATTAAACCATTAACTAAGATGTCTGCTAGAGTTGAAAAGATAAAATGAAAGATAAAATATAATGCCCAACGACTGAGTGTTCAGGTTTGAAGTTGTCATGCCTAGTTGAGAAACGAAATGGATGTGTTGTGGTATTATTTGAGAATTTGAACAAAACATAAGATAATTAAGAGCGTCCAGTTGTATTGGACGCTTTTTTTATGACCTATTATTTTAAATTGACATAAAAATAGATTGGTATACCGTTTGTTGGGTGAGTGGAGGTTGTTATTGTTTTAATTATAATAATCACTACGTCTCTAGAACTTACAGCATTATTATCACGAGATACCATTTGAAAAAAGCAAATTTACTAGTAATAAGAGCCCTCTTAGCAACTAAATCCCAATTTCGTTTTATAATTTCGTCTGATTCTATAATCGTCCAACGTTTACGTTTTATATGATGCCAAATGGGCTATGAATACAACAGAGGTAAATAAATTATTTTTAGATTAAGTTATAATACAAGATGTGTTAATTGTGACATACCTTTTTATTTTAGGATATGAAGTAGGTCATGTTTTTTCAATAATAATGAGCCTAATTTTGTGAAATTAATTGTAGCTAAGCTGATTTATTTTATAAGTATGATAAAAACTATAGACATTAATAAAATATTAAAGGATAAGAACCCAAAGTTAGAAAAATGGATGCCTGGCTTCATTATTAATTATTTGAAGCGCATTTTTCATCAAGATGAGATTAATAAAGTTTTACATGAAACTAAAGACTTGAAGAACTTTGTGTTTTGTAATGAATTAATAAAAAGATTTAATCTTAAGTTTGAATCTGAGGGCCTAAAAAACATACCCAAAAAAGGTGGAGTAATGTTTGTAATAAATCATCCATTGGGAGGCTTTGATGCGCTGGGGTTGGTTCATGAAATTTCTAAAATAAGGGCAGATGTAAAATTTATGGTGAATGATGTAATGATGAATTTTAGTAACGTTGAAGATTTCATGGTAGGTGTTAACAAGTATGGTACTAAAACAAAAGATAGTGTTAAACGATTAAATGAATTATTTGCTTCTGATAACGCAGTACTCATTTTTCCTGCAGGATTAGTGAGTCGAAAAACGAACGGTATTGTGATGGATTCTGAATGGAAGAAGACATTTGTTGTCCGAGCCAAGAAGTTTAAGCGAAATATTGTTCCAATCCACATAACAGGAGAGTTATCAAGCTTCTTTTATGGGATATCAAATTTTCGTAAAATAATAGGAATTAAAGCAAATATTGAGATGATGTATTTAGCAAATGAAACCTTTAAATTAAAGAATAAGACATTCAATATTACGGTTGGAAAGCCTATTAATTATACAACATTCGATACGAGTAAAACGGACTTAGCTTGGGCGGCTGAAGTAAAGAATGTGGTTTACAATTTAAAAAGTAAAAACGTAATTAGCAATTTGTGATTGGAACGTTAAGGTTTATTCGATTCATGTCAAAGGTTAAAATAATCTCATTTTTTTGTTGAAATTAATCATTAATTGATCTAGTTCTAGACGCTTGCTAGTGATCAATAATAGATTTATCTCCTGTAAATCTGTCTTACTTCTTCTCCTATATATAATAGATCTACATCACTAAATGATTTGTAATCTTTAAAGTACTTAACAGATAGGGGGCTGTTTTTTAGTTGATCAGACTTTAATTTGAGTTGAAGTTATTTATAGACTTCTCGTTCTCAATAACACCAAAAGTAAAAGAGTTTGATTCACTTTTATTTCCCCAAGTAATATACTTGGCAAATGAAAAAAAGTAAGTAGCGTCAACCGTATTAAATTTCTGAACTAATGAAACAAAGATCTAAATGTAAATATAGTTGTTAAAAACGTCTTCATAAAAGGTTTGATTCAAATCTATTTAATTATTACAAAATCAACTATGTTTTCATAAAAGTTAGGTAATTGTAAAATGTGTTAGACTATGAAAATTTGACATTAGTCTATATTTATCGTAATTTTACCTTAAATTGTAATACAATAAGTTATGAAAAATTCAATTCTATTATTCGGTTTGGTTTTCTTTTTATCATTTGCAGTAAAAGCAACTGGAGAGGAGCCATGTGCTAAAGTTAACGTTTCTGAATTAGTTAGTACAAATATTGATTACCCAGCTGAGGCAATCGTTAATAAGGAAGAAGGACTCGTCTATGTTTCTTTCTCAATATCATTAGAAGGAGCTACAGAAAATATTATCATATTAGAAAGTATCTCTACTATTTTAGATTCTAAAGCGATAGAAACAGTGAAAAACATGAAGTTAGAGAAAATGGCTTGTAAAGTAAATGTTGATCAGGTTTACACTTTACCAATTAAATTTATTTTGAAATAGTTCAGTATACACTAAACTAAAAGTTCTCTGAAAAGGGAACTTTTTTATTTAGGAATTATATTTTATCATTCAATACAGGTAAGCTATATTTTTTAAGAACAGAAATTGTTCTTATAGTAATAATTACTAACCCTGAAATAATTAGATTTATGTTTTCATTTACATGAAAAGTGTATAATGATACGTAGCAAATAGCTCCAATAATACAAGCGGTAGCATAAATTTCTTTTCTGAAAATTAATGGAATGTCATTACATAAAATGTCACGAATTACGCCGCCAAAGGTGGCTGTAATTACACCAAACATAACAGCAACTACTAAAGGACTATCTAGTTCTAGAGCTTTTTGAACACCTAGTATTGTAAAAAGACTAATACCAATAGTGTCAAATAAAAAGATAGTTTTGCGTATTTTCTTTAGTGTTTTCTTGAAAATTAACGCAGCTATAGTTCCTGAAATTACAACATAAATATAATTAGGGAATTGAATCCACCCAATATCAGTATTTAAAAATAGATCACGTAATGTACCACCGCCTAAAGCAGTTACAAATGCAATGATGAAACCACCAAATAAATCTAATTTTTTATCACTAGCGGCTAGCACTCCACTCATGGCAAAAACTAAAACACCAATATAATCTAATATCGTTATTAAACTCATCTTAAAATTATTTCGGCGTAAATGTAGTATTTATTACATATTCTAATACTATTTTAAGTGTGAATTTTCAAGTAATAAGGTAGTTAAAATTCCGTAATGGTATTTATTAAAAATTATCTAAATCAATTGTTCTCATTGCACCAAACCATTTTAGAATTTTTTCTCCAACGCCAGGTACATCAACATGTATAATATACATGCCTCCTGAAATTGGAATTCCAACGTGATTTTTTAGATTCCAATCTTGTGAAGTTAAAGGATTATCCTTTGTTAATTGACGAATTAATTGACCATTCATATTGTATATAGTAATTGTACATTGCTGTGGTAAATTCGTAAACTTAATTCGATTATCGATTCTTGAATCTTCATATTGAGAATAGGCGTAATATGGATTTGGAACAACATTAATAATATCTAAAGCTTTAATTAAAACGGGGTGAGCATTGGTTTCAGTAGACAGTCCTTTAGTACTAAAACCATAGGCAGGTAGCTTGTTGTTTTCTCCTGCATATTCTGACTCAGCATATGGTTTATTTACGCGTAAACTAAGTCTAACATTAGTTTCTAAAAGAGTATGGTTTTGTGCTAAAAGGGGTTCAATCACCCATTGACAATTTTTAAATACATTATTGTAATCTGAGTTAAGAGGGTTTGAATTTAATGTAGAATAAATATAATCGCCATTGTCATATTCAGGCATATTATGAGTAGCACCAAAAACATAGATGTAGTGCATTCCTCCAAAAATTGGATTACCCACATTATCCATAAGTTTAGACGTTGGATTCCAGATCATATCATCACCATTTTCACCGGTTAACCATGAGTTTTCAGAAAAAGCCATATTCAAGCGTTGGCCGGTAATTAAATCAATGGCATAACCTGGGAACCAGCCTTTACCAGTACTTGCTGTTTCTGAAAGGCCATTCTTATCTACAGAATTTCGAGATTTTATTTCCATTACATCTTTGTTTCCATTCGTTTGAGCTTCATTGTCATTAATTTCAAAAACAACACATCTTGTCCAGTTACTCGTGTCTGTTGTTAAAACAACATCTACATCATGTAGTTGAACAAAATTGGCTTGCTTTTTTGATGCTTTAACGTTCCAAACGCCATTATTTTGGTATTCATTTAAATAATTATGTCCAGGAGAGCCAACTGGCATACCATAAGTTTCGTGTCCAACTAATCTAAATGGCGCTACGCCTCCGTCTAACAATTCTTCATAAAGTTGAGTAGGGTCATCATTGTTAACTACTTTGTTATCATTACTGTCAAATGAGTTTCCAATATCACTATAATAGCATGGGTTTCTGTATCCTAAACTTGCTATGCAAGTCTCTATTGATGGATCAAAGGCATCTGTTCCAGATCTTATCCAATTTGTCGGGTACTGTTGATCATTATCATTAATAGTGGATAACCACATTTTTGAAGAATCTGAATACGTAAGTGTTGCACCTATAGGGGTTGTGAAAATATCATTCGCTAAAAAGTCTTCTTTTGCATACTTAATTTGAGTAATAAGAACTGATATTCCCCATTCAGGTATTAACTGTTCATTATAAATTGAAGTATTTCGGTCAGAAAATACGGTGTCTAAATTTGAAAGATTAATAATATACCAGTCTGATTCATTTAAAGAATTATTGGAATCTGATGTGAAAAACAATTTATAATCAGCTGCCATTAAATTTAAAGGATCTATCACTTTTATTTTAATTGGCCCATTTCCACTTGTATAAACAGGTGTATTGGTGTGGTTGTTTTTTAATATCTCTTTTTCTGTTTGATTCGAATAATCAACCCAATTACCGCCATTACCAATCCCGTCTAATTGAGTTATTGGTAATTCATAACCGTAATCGACTGTAAAAGATGTTCCACCATTTTCGGGTGTAGGTGTGTGCGGAATACCGCTATATGATTTTATTCCTCCAATAGCTGCTTTTCGACTAGCAAGGTAGGGTTTGTTTTGCCCGTTTAAATCGTCAGGACTTGTTGGATTGTATGGAGAAAAGTTATTGTATGCATATGAAATAGCCATAAAATGATATGTTTTATGATTAATTAATTGTCTATTTCCCTGTGCAAATAAATCCTCTTCAACAGAAAATGAGTGTCTAATTCCTTGATTAGACCCATTTACTTTTAAGGTTGGTTGGATAGTACCAATTTCTGAATCAATTTCATAATTTACTAGTTTAACAACACTATCTTTTAAATCGGTTTGGAATACTAACCTAGCCAAGTTTACATCATTAAGCTCTTCAACTGATACTTCACTGTTTAGTAATTGATATACTTGGTAGCCTTGGAAGTTATAACTGACGTCAAAGTTGGGTGAATTATCAGAATTAACAATTTCTGGATCTCTTTCTTCATATTCTTCAGTTACATTATTTGAGTTTGTTGGGTTGTATATTGAAATTATCAATTGATTTTCCATTTCTTGAATTGATAAATTAGGAGCGTGCGGTCCTTCTAATACTTCAAAACAATTGTCAAACAAAGCTTGGGCTTTATCATCTGCTTTTCGTAATTCAATTACAGATTGAAAGGCTCCTCCAGATTTTGCTCTTGCCCAAACTACACCAACTGTAATATTATTGACAGCACCAGGTTTTAGAGTGAATGGCCCTGCAGACTGTGCAAAACGTCTATCATAAGGAAGATTGTTTGAAGTTTGTTCAGTCCAGTTACTTTGTATCTGTCCACCAGTTCCCCATCCTAATGAGTCAGTATCGCCAGGAAACATGAAGTCTGCATCAGGGCCGGCGTCCGAATGGGTTGTATGTCCATTTCCTCCATAAGTAAATCTAGTACCATCTTTCCAATACCCACTTAAATAGCCATAATAGTCTTGTGCTGTAATGGGGTCTGTCTGGTCTGGGTTACCAATCCCAGTATTATTGTAGTATAAGAATTTTCTCATTCCAAATCGTTCATTATCAATAATACCATCACCATAACCAATTCCTAAACCTTTATATGGAATTCCTTTTTGTGCTGTAGCAATACCGTAATCCGTTATAAAAGGATTATCAAAGTTATCATTGTCTTGATATGGTCCTTCAAAAAAATCGACACCTACAGCAGGCGGATTGTCACCGTATCCAGAGAAACCTTGTTCGTCTCCATCAAAATCATCTCCATTATAAGCATATCCTAATCCACGAGACACATCACAACCAACGTAATCATCATTGGGGCCTCCTAAGGCAACATCAACCATTAATCCAAAGTAAGTATTATAAAGGGTTTGAGTTGAGCGGTTGAATAGTTCGTAATTGTAAAATGTTGAATTGTTAATTTCATTACTTGTGGCAAAAGCAAATGCTTGTGACCTAATTTCCATACCAATTGGATCTCCACCAGATTCTGTGTGAATGTTTCCTTTATCATTCATTACCCACCATAGTGTTTCATCTCCAAAAAGAGTTACAGTTCTACTATTTTTACAGTCAATTTCTTTGTTTAAATCATACCAAGGGTAATCACCACCTTCTTCAGGATTATAAATTCCATTTTCATCTCTGTCATAAAATGGTGCTAAATAATAATCTTGCCCAAGAGACACATCACCATGAGCTGGCCAATTTAATATAGATTGAGGTATTTCATAATCGGAATAATTTTCTTGTTGTAAATTAGTACCATTCTCGGCATCACTTAATCCTAATGTAAACCAATCATTAAATAATTTCACTTCGTCTTTAGTAATTCTATAATGTTGGTCATATTTATTACACTCATCTGTGGCAATGTCTGCAGTTCCATCTGTTGTTAATGGACCTGTCCAATAATCTTGACCGCTTCTATAACGTAGAGCAGCGAGTTTTAATTGACCATTTATATCTACACCTCCTAGCCAGAGTGCTGAAGTAAATAAGGACATTTTACCAGATCCTTTAGGAACTTCATAATGACAAAAATTCTGGCCTGCAATTTGCCACATATTTCCTCCTGTATGAATTAATGCTTTAACATTATTTAGTTCTAAATAGGATGAACCTGTTGGTGGTGTACAACTTGCAGCACGTTCATCTGAAGTATGATTAATGGGTACATCTAACGTAAAAGGTTGAGCAAAAGTTAAAGTGTAAATAGATGTGAAGATGAGGAGGGTTAAAACTTTCATAACCCTAAAAATACACTTATTTATGTGTTATAGATTATAAATTCATGACAAAGTTCAGTTATTTGTTACTAGTCAATTTGTTTATATTTAATCTTAAAAAGCCAATATTATGACAAATCAATAATTATTCGAGCATCTACTACTAATGTATAGTTTTTTGATGGTCTATATATACAGTAATTAGTCTGCGAGTGCTGAATGCGGTGTTACAATGAATTACAGAGTAAGTTATTGAACGCAATCAATGTTAATTTCAGATGACGGAGGTCAAGATATAGTGTCAGTTTTTAGGGAATAAAACTTCTGGTATCTGGCTAGTTGATTTTAAAGCATATGTCCATTCAGATTCTATAGGGTATTATAGTTTTAAAGAAACTAAAGCGAATAGAGCAGGAACAAGAGTTAAACTTCAATTAACATAAAATTTATTGAAGTTTTTTTATTTGATTAGAACGCCTTTTTTATTTATGACAGGTATATTCACAAAGTTTGACTCTTGAATAGTTTCTGCTAAAAAAATAAATTTTTTGTCGAACATTTTGTCGTCAATAAAAAAACTAATCCAATACTCATTGTTAAGTGGAAACATATCTTCCATTATCGGTTCAATCTTGGTGAAACTATCAGGTCTTAAAACACCTATATTATGGCGTAAAACTGATGTTTTTATTTGTTCTCCAGTTACTTTATTTTCCCCATAACCCTTAGATGTTACTAAAACATTTTCAACTACTGACTCTGTTAAATTTATAAAATAGACGTTGTAAATATTTGTCGTTTTTTCTTCATTTAATTCTTGAACTACTGCAACAGCAATATCTTTTACTTTGGGTACTTTAATATCTTTACGCATTGGTTAATTTTTGAGATACAAAATTAATAATTCTTTAGTTAACTTAACTTAAAATGGCTAATTCAATTATAAGTTATATTGAGCAACTATTCTTAGTGCTATAATAGGAAATATATTGATGTTTTCGATTCTAAAATACTTTCTATTTACTTGTATTCAAATTCAAATACTTTAGCTATATTTTGTTTTAATGAGATAGAAACAGCTTCAAAATCAACTGCTCCTCCTATTTCTTGTTCCATTGAGGTTACTGCTTTATCAGTAATTCCACAAGGTACAATGTTTTCGAAATAATCTAAGTCAGGATTTATATTAAGAGCTAAACCATGCATAGTAACCCAGCGAGAACTTTTAACGCCCATAGCACAAATTTTTCGTTCATTTGGCGTGTTACCATCAATCCATACGCCTGTACATCCAGTGATTCTTTCTCCTTTAATACCAAATTCAGAAATAGTTAGAATTACAGCTTCTTCTAAAAATCGCATGTACTTGTGAATATCTGTAAAAAACTGGTCTAAATCTAAAATGGGGTAAACAACTAATTGACCCGGACCATGATATGTAATATCTCCACCCCTATTAATTTTATAATAGGTTGCACCTTTTTGTTTTAAAATTGCCTCTCCAATAAGTAAATTTTGTTCAGACCCACTTTTACCTAATGTATAAACATGTGGATGCTCACAGAATAACAATTTATGACTAGGTAATACTTTAGTTAAGCCATCTCTATGTTTAATTTTTAATTGAATAGATTCTTTAAACAAAACTTCTTGATAGTCCCATGTGTCCTTGTAATCTTTTAATCCTAAATTAATAAACTCTACTTGATTTTTCATAATAATACGGACAAAGGTACGTTTTATGAATTAGATTGATGATTATAATTAGCATTGAGTTAATTTTAGTGGCATTTCATCTTTATCGAATTGTTTATAGTAAATTTGATCATATGAAAACAATATTTCTTTTATTTTTAATAGTAATATCTATTTTTTCTTGTCGTAAAGATGAGTTACCGAGTAGTGTTATACCTACTAACTATGATTTGAAATTACCACCAATTATTGAGCAGTATTTACCACCAATGGAAATTCCAACTGATAACCCATTAACGGTTGAAGGTGTTGCACTTGGCCGTAGATTATTTTATGAGACAAAATTATCGGCTGATAATACACAATCTTGTGCCAGTTGTCATGCTCCAACTAGTGGTTTTGCAGATTCAGAGCAATTTAGTATTGGTATTGATGGTTTGGAAGGAAATAGAAATTCAATGCCTATTGTAAATTTAGCATGGGCAAAAGAGTTATTTTGGGATGGAAGGGCAAAATCATTAGAAGATCAAGCATTTGGGCCAGTTGTAAACCCTATCGAAATGCATAATACATGGATAAATGCCGTTTCTACGTTACAAGCTGACAGTCAGTATCCAGAATTATTTAACAAAGCTTTTGGTTCAACTAAAATTGATTCGGTTAAGGTTGTAAAAGCAATTGCACAATTTGAAAGGACTATGATTTCAGGAAACGCACCATTTGATAGGTATTTGAGGGGAGAAGATACTGGTATGACTGAAGAGGAAGAGTTAGAAGTTTACCAAGGTTTTGCATTGTTTATGGATGAAACTAAAGGGGATTGTTTTCATTGTCATGGAGATGCTTATATGCCATTATGGACAGATAATTTATTTCATAATAACGGTTTGGATGCAGCTTTTTCAGATAATGGATTAGGAGCAATAACGGGAAATTCAAGTGATAATGGAAAATTTAAAACACCAACCTTAAGAAATTTAAAGTTCACTGCACCCTACATGCATGATGGCAGATTTTCAACATTGGATGAAGTTGTAAATCATTATAGTTTTGGTTTACAGAATTCTAGTACAATCGATCCTTTAATGAAAAATCTAGATAATGGAGGGGTAGCCTTGTCTCCTACTGAAAAAGTATTATTAATTAAGTTTTTGGAAGCATTATCTGATGAATCGTATATCATAAATCCTGATTACCAAGCACCTTAATTAGTTGTGTTTATTATATTAACGCTTTATTCAATTCATAATAATCTTTCATGTATCGGTATTAGATACTGTAATTAAATTGACTAAGTATTAGAGGGTTAATTGAAGAGTACTTAGTTTACGAGAATAGTAAGATCTTATTATTTAAAAAATTGGACGAAAAAAAACCAGTTTGTAAAATTTACAAACTGGTTTTAAATTAATAGGTATTTTCTTATTTGTTAATTACAACATTAAAAGAAGAAGTTGTACCATTTTCGTAAGCTACGTTAAATACGTACATTCCAGATTCAATAGAAGTAACATCTAATTTTAAAGTGTTAACTCCAGTTAAATTAACTTGCTGAGTTGAAACTGTTTTTCCAGCTATATCAGTAATGTTAATTGTTGCGTTTCCTTCTTTATTAGCAAAAGGAATAGTTAACATATCAGTAGCAGGATTTGGAAAAGCTTTAATCTTTTCATTTTCAATTACTTCTTCAATGCTTAATTCAGCAGCATCAAATAATTCCAATCCAATTGCAGCAACCACATCTGTACCATATCCAATTGCGAACCAACCATTGTCATTATATACAGGAGAAATAATGTTACCATTATTTGTCGTTGGAGAGCCTGTTGATACTTCAGAGAACATGTTTGATAAGTAATCTGTTTTTGTGTCAGATCCAAATGAAATTTGATCATCTTCAGAAACGATACAGAATACATAGTTTTGGTTATCTTCTAATAAAAAAGCATTTTCGAATTTAGCAGATACCATTACATTTTGTAAATCTGATTCATAATCATAAGTTCCATTTGCTATTTCCTCTAAATTAGTTAGGATTGCAGCCCCATCACCGTTAACTAAAAAACCTGCGTCATTAATGTTTGTTATAGGATCATTCCATTTATATGCTTCAATTGAAACTAGTTTTCCATCTAAATGAATTCCGTCATTAACAACACTTGTTTGTGCAGAAAATGTTAATCCTTTAATTCCTTTTCTACTTGCATTTGCATTAGAAAATTGAGTACATGCTCTAAATTGAGATTGGCCACCTGCAAAGAATGTAGAATTTGAAACAGGTTTATCTGTAACTGGGTCACTAATTGCTCTACTCCACATGTTTTCAGACATCATAAAATCTGCTGTTACTTGATCATCATCCATGAATTCATCAGTATTTCCATATGTAATAGTATAAGTCATATTATAAAGACCATTAGTATAAGTAGCTTGTGAAAATGCAGGGAAAGAAATAAATAAACTGTCTCCAGATAAAATAGGTGCAGCAGTTGAAGCTTGATTGTAAATACTTGAACCATTAAAATCAATATTACATGTTAATACAACATCAGTTTGATCAGCAGATCCATAATTCCATACTAAAGCTCCTGTTTCTACTTCGAATTCTGAAGCATTTTGTGAAAATCCTTGAATATTAGAGAAAGCTTTAGCTCTTAATACATCAGATTTACCGAAACCTATATCGTTAGCATAAAAACCATTTTTGTTACCAATAAAACAAGTTAATGTCCCAGCAACTATTTCATCATATAATAATGCCCCATTTTGTTGAGAAATCATAATGACTGGAATAGTAACGTTTAGTCCTTGTGCTCCTCCACCCATTTCAACAGGGTCACCAGTATGATTAATGATTAGAACAGCAATAGCTCCTGCATCTTGCGCATTTAAAGCTTTTACTCCAAATTCACAATCGGCTCTGTATATAACTGCAATGTTACCATTAATGTCAGTCGGATTAATTAGAGTTTCACATGCTAAAGAATCATGTGCTAAAATTAAAGTACCTAAAATTGCATTTTGCGGATTGTTTAAATCTGGAACATTCCAAGTTGTAGAGGCAGAATCTGCATATGTATTAACATAGTCTCCTGAGTTTCCTGATGGAGGGTCTACGTAAAAAGTAACCTGTGAAAACCCTAAAAACGTGAATAGGGTTACATTTACTAAAAGTAATAATTTTTTCATAATATTTTTTATTTTATCCAAAGTTAATATTTTTAATTTAAATTCAAAATATGGATAATTAAATGGTAACAATTATTGATTAAATGGTGTTTAATGGAATGGAGAGCTATTAATTATTAAAAAAATGTAAAAATATTAGTAATTAATAAAAAAAAAATTATATTTGCTATATTATCAAAAGTAAACATAAAAATGGCAGAAATAATAAGATATAACGATTCAGATTTAAAAGAATTTCAAGACATCATTGCAGCTAAACTTAAGGAAGCAAAGGAAGATTTACAATTATTGAGAGGTCAATTAGATCACAGTGATGACCATGGAACAAATGATACTGGACGCTCGTTTAATATGATGGAAGATGGCTCTGAGACAATGTCAAGAGAAGAAATGGCTCATTTAGCTGTAAGACAAGAGAAGTTCATTAGGAATTTAGATAATGCTTTGATTAGAATACAAAACAAAACGTACGGAATTTGTAGAGTAACTGGGGGATTGATTCAAAAAGCGAGATTAAAATTAGTGCCTCATGCCACATTAAGCATTGAAGCAAAACGAGCTCAAGGTTAATTCTGAATTTTGAAAAAGAAAAGTATAGTAGTAATAGCGGTTATTTTAATTATTTTATTAATTGACCAGTTAGTTAAGATATGGGTTAAAACGGATTTTCAAATAGAGGAATCAAGGGAGTTTATACCTAAGTTTTTACAACTTTATTTTATCGAAAATAGAGGGATGGCATTTGGTACCACTTTAGGGGATGGTATCTGGCCAAAATATGTATTATCGCTTTTTAGACTAGGTGCAATTATTGGAATTGCCATATACTTAAGAAAATTAATAACTGAAGGAAAAGAAAGTATTTCATTTTTGATTACAATCGCTCTAATATTTGCTGGTGCAGCAGGGAATTTGATTGATGGTGTATTTTATGATGTGTATTTTGGGGTCGATTCCTCAGTTAGGACAAACTGGATGATTAACGAATTTGGATTTCCAATTTATGACGAAACTGGGAATATAGTTTTAAGACAGGGAGGTTATTTACTAGGAAGTGTGGTTGATATGTTTCAGTTTACTGTAAAATGGCCTAGTTTTATGCCGTGGGGATATGCGGGGAGAGATATCTTTCCATTTATTTTTAATGTAGCAGATTTCGCAATCAGCGTTGGAGTTGGCATAATTATCTTACGGTACAGAAAATTCTTTAAAAAAGAAGCCAAGGTTAGTTCAAAATCAGTTGAACTAGAGTAGAGGTGGAAGCGGGAAAAAACTTTTTGTTTATCCTTTAATCATTTCAGATGCTATACGTCTTGCTTCAGTGTTTGATTTCACAAATTCTTCATAATTAGGTTGTGATATGAAACTTGCTTTTTCTATTGTTTGGGCGTTAATATCTGCAATGTCTAAAAACTTAATTTTGTCATTTAAAAAGGCGTCAACTGCAATTTCATTTGCGGCATTTAATATACAGGCAGCATTTCCTCCTTGGTCCATTACTTTATATGCTAAAGCTAAATTAGTAAAGGTTTCTTTGTCTGGTGCTTCAAAAGTTAATTGCGGGTAATCCATAAAATTGAATCGCTCAAAATCAGTCTTTAATCGTTCTGGATAAGTTAATGCAAATTGAATAGGTAGCTTCATGTCAGGCAAGCCCATTTGTGCTTTCATTGAGCCATCTGTGAATTGAACTAATGAATGAACAATAGATTGAGGGTGGACAATAACGTCAATTTGGTCCGACTTTAAATTGAATAGCCATTTCGCTTCAATAACCTCTAGACCTTTATTCATCATGGTTGCAGAGTCTATTGAGATCTTTGCGCCCATACTCCAATTTGGATGTTTCAGAGCTTGTTTTTTTGTGATTTCTAAAAGTTCTTCTCGTTTTTGTCCTCTGAAAGGTCCGCCAGAAGCAGTTAAGTATATTTTTTCTATTGGATTATGAAATTCTCCAACTAAGCATTGAAAAATAGCTGAATGTTCAGAGTCTACAGGATAAATATTAACTCCTTTTGATGCCGCTAATTTGGTGATCATTTCACCAGCAACAACTAATGTTTCTTTGTTTGCTAAAGCAATCGATTTCCCAGCATTAATAGCGTTAATGGTTGGCTTTAGTCCTGCGTAACCAACTAAAGCAGTCAGTACAATATCAATTTCGTCCATTTCAACAACTTCAGCTAAAGCATCTATTCCACAATATGTTTTAATATCATTTCCCCAAAGTGCATCTTCTACTTTCTTGTATTGGTTTTCATCAACAATAACAACGGTGTTAGGTTTGAACTTTAGAGCTTGTGTAATTAGTAAATCGGCATTTGAATGGGCTGTTAATACACTCACTTCAAATTTATCAGGATAAGATTCAATAACATCTAATGATTGTGTACCTATTGAACCTGTTGAACCTAAAATTGCAATTTTCTTTTTGTCTGACATAAGTACAAAAGTAATTATTTGTTTTAGATTTAGAGTAGATTATTAGTCAATAGTAATTATTCTCAAATTAAGATATAAATATATTATTTTAATGTATTTAATAAATTTAACTCAAAAAAAGGATATTTATAAAAAAAATACATACATTTGCATTCCTTATTAAAGTGTAAGGTGTTAACAGCTATAAAAAGCTTTGTTTGCGGATGTGATGAAATTGGTAGACATGCTAGACTTAGGATCTAGTGCTTCACGGCGTGTGGGTTCGACTCCCTCCATCCGCACTAAGTGGTATAAGTATAGCACTTATACCACTTTTTTTTTATAGATTTTTTATAGATTTAGAAATATCATCCGATATTTATCGGATTCAAAAAATTGTATACCATGAATGTAATTGAAGAAAAAATTGATGATTTAAATTCAATAGTTAGAATTACTGTTGAATCTAAAGATTATTCAGAAAAAATTGAAAAAGCTTTAAAAAAGTATAGAAAAGATGCCTCTATGCCAGGTTTTAGACCAGGTAAAACGCCAATGAGTTTAATTAAGAAGAAGTATGCTAAAGGGCTTTTGGCAGATGAATTAAATACATTAGTAAATCAAAAATTACAAGATCACATCAGAGAAAATAAAATTAACATTTTGGGTCAGCCATTACCAAAAGTTGATGAGCAAGTAAAAGGTGATTTTAGTAATCCAACTGATTTTACGTTTTCTTATGAGTTAGGTATTGCGCCTGAATTTGATGTGAAGTTATCTAAAAAAAATAAATACGACTATTTAAAAGTGGACGTGTCTAAAGAAATGTTAGATAAAGAAATTGATAATTTAGCTAGACGTTATGGTAAGTTGGTTTCTGCTGATAAGGTTGGAGAAAAGGATATGATTATTGGTGAATTCACTCAAAAGGATGGTGAAATCAAAAATAATTCTACAATTTCTTTAGAGTTTATTGAAGATGCTAAAGTAAAGGAAACATTTATAGAAAAAAAAGTTGGTGATGTTTTAGAGGTTAACCCTAAAGATGTTTCAAAGGACTCTAAAGATATGGCGGCAATGCTTGCAATAGCTGAAGAGGAAGCTGAGGTGTTAGATTCAAAATTTGATTTTAAAATCACTGATATTAAAAACATGGTACCCTGTGCTGTAGATCAAGAGTTATTTGATAAGTTATTTGGAGAAGGGAATATTAAGTCAGAAGAGGAACTAAGAAATAAAATCAAAACTGATTTAGATAACATGTTTGGAAATGATTCTGATAAATTATTTTCGAATAACATTACAAATGATTTAATTGCCAAAGCAAAATTTGATTTACCGGAGGCGTTCTTAAAAAGATGGATTCAAACGTCTAATAAAGAAGAAATATCTATGGAGCAAGTTGAAGCGGATTTTGATAATTATAGAGATAGTTTGAAATGGCAATTAATTCAAAACAAAATCATTAAAGATAATGATATTAAAGTTGAAACTGCTGAAGTTATTGGATATACTAGAAACTTATTGATTAGTCAATATGCTCAATATGGAATGCCAGCTCCTGAGGAAAAGGAATTAGAAGAGCAAGCTAAGAATGTATTGTCTAACCAAGATGAGGCAAATAAAATTTATGACAACTTATATAGTCAAAAAATGATGTTATTTTTTAAGGAGACTGTGTCGATTAAAGAAAAAGAAATGTCATATGAAAAATTCATGGAGGCTGCTACGAAAAAGTAATCGCTAAAACACATATTAAAATTGATAAATAATGCCTACATTAAGGCATTATTTTTTTATCTAAAAACAAAACATTATGTTCGGAAAAGACGAATTTAGAAAATACGCAACAAAGCATCACGGAATTAACAGCATGCATTTAGATACATTTATTGAATCTTCAATGACACCATATATTATTGAAGAACGTTCATTAAATGTTGCTCAAATGGATGTTTTTTCAAGATTAATGATGGATAGAATCATTTTTTTAGGAACTGGTATTGATGATCATGTAGCGAATATCATTACAGCACAATTATTATTTTTAGAGTCAGTAGATTCTAAAAAAGATATTCAAATTTATTTAAATTCACCAGGAGGTGGAGTTTATGCAGGTTTGGGTATTTATGATACAATGCAGTACATTCAACCAGATGTAGCAACAATTTGTACAGGAATGGCGGCATCAATGGGTGCAGTTTTATTATGTGCAGGTGCAAAAGGAAAACGTTCAGCATTGCCGCATTCAAGGGTTATGATTCATCAACCATTAGGTGGGGCACAAGGACAAGCTTCTGATATTGAGATTACAGCTCGTGAAATTCAAAAATTGAAGAAAGAGCTATATGACATTATTTCAAATCATTCAGGTCAAGATTTTGATAAAGTTCATGCAGACTCTGATAGAGATTACTGGATGATAGCTGAGGAAGCAAAAGCTTACGGAATGATTGATGAAGTATTGATTAGAAAAGCAAAGTAATTCAAAATAGTTAGAGAGAGATTTTTTAGAGATGGCAAAAAAAGAGGAAATGAATTGTTCATTCTGTGGACGTTCAAAAAGTGATGTGGATGTTTTAATTGCGGGTGTGACAGGTCATATTTGTGAAAATTGTATTGAACAAGCTCACCAAATTATTGGTGAACAAACAAATCATGAAAATTCAGAAGCTTTAGATCAAAATTTTGAATTGTTAAAACCAATCGAAATTAGAAATAAATTAGACGAATATATTATTGGTCAGGAGGATGCAAAAAAAATATTGTCAGTAGCCGTTTATAACCATTATAAACGTATTTCTGCGAAGTCAAAAATTGAGGATGTTGAGATTGAAAAATCTAATGTGATTTTAGTTGGAAGAACTGGTACCGGAAAAACATTATTAGCAAAAACAATTGCTAAAATGTTAGATGTACCTTTTTGTATAGCTGATGCTACTGTGTTGACTGAGGCAGGGTATGTTGGTGAGGATGTTGAATCTATTTTATCACGATTATTACAAGCAGCAGATTTTGATGTTGCAAAAGCAGAAAGAGGAATTGTATTTATTGATGAAATTGATAAAATTGCTCGTAAGTCTGATAATGCTTCAATTACTAGAGATGTATCTGGTGAAGGAGTTCAGCAAGCTATGCTTAAATTATTAGAAGGAACTATAGTTAATGTGCCACCGCAGGGAGGACGTAAGCATCCTGATCAGAAAATGATTAAAGTAGACACTACTAATATTTTGTTTATTGCTGGTGGAGCGTTTGATGGTGTAGAACGAATTATTGGAAGAAGAATGAATACCTCTTCAATTGGTTTCTCTAGTGATACTAAAGAAGTTAAAATAGATGAAGAAAACTTGTTGCAATACATCATCCCAACAGATATTAAAGAGTTTGGGTTAATTCCTGAGCTAATAGGAAGAATGCCCATTTTAACGTATTTAAATCCACTAGATTCATCAGCGTTAAGAAGGATTTTAACTGAACCTAAGAACTCTCTTATCAAGCAATACAATCATTTATTTGATTTAGATAATGTGAAACTATCTTTTGAATCCGAAGTGTTAGATTTTATTGTAGATAAAGCTTTAGAATTTAAATTAGGAGCAAGAGGGTTGAGGTCAATATGTGAAGCTATTTTAACTGATGCTATGTTTGATATTCCTTCGGATGAAACTATTACAGAGTATAAAGTGACATTAGAGTATGCTAAATCAAAATTTAGTAACTCAACAATGGCTAAGCTTAAGATAGCATAATTATGAACAAAAATGTAATCGCGGTTGTAGATTATAATGACTATATATCTGGAGATTCTACAAAAAGAAAACAGTTTACGAAATCTTTCGGAGATTCATTTTCTAATATGGGATTTGCAATTGTTCGTAATCATGGAGTAACGGCCGAATTAAAAGTAAAATTGATGGCAACATCAAAAGCTTTTTTTGAGTTGGATGTAGAAACTAAGTTGAACTATGAAAATTTGGCTTTAGCGGGTCAAAGAGGTTATGTTTCAAAATTGAGAGAATCAGCAAAGGGTGTTAATGTTCCGGATATTAAGGAATTTTATCACATTGGTCAAACTGTTTCAGATGGAGACTTTATTAAAAATGAATATCCAAATAATATTTGGCCAAATGAAGTGGTAGATTTTGAAATGGTTTGCAAGAAGGTGTATGAAACGTTTGAACAAACAGGAAGAAACTTGTTAAAGGTAATAGCGTTATATTTAGGGTTAAAGGAAAACTATTTTTCAACTAAAATTCATAATGGGAATTCAATTTTAAGACTATTGTATTATTACCCAGTGATTGATTTAACACAGATACCTAATGGAGCAGTAAGAGCTGCAGCTCATGGGGATATCAATTTAATAACATTACTAATGGGTGGTTCAGCTGAAGGTTTACAAGCTCAAACATTGGATGGTGATTGGGTTGCGGTTAGTCCAAAAGAGGATGAAATTGTAGTTAACATAGGTGATATGTTAGCAAGATTAACAAATAATAAATTTAGATCAACTCAGCACAGGGTGATCTCACCAAAAGAAGAGTCTTGGTTAATACCTAGATATTCAGCTCCTTTCTTTTTACATCCAAGGTCTGATATGGATTTGACATGTTTAGAAAGTTGTATTGATGAAAACAATCCTAAAGTATATGAAGATATGACTGCAGGTGAGTTTTTAACAGAACGATTGATAGAGTTAGGTTTAAAAAAATAAAAACCGTTAAATCAATAAAAAACACAGTTGACTATATTTGACTGTGTTTTTTTGTTTTATAATTTGCGAATTCAGAACTTTATGTTTATATTTGAAATATAAGTATGAAAAAATTAATTAAGATATCCCTATTATTTGTATTGTCATTGGTGTTTTTAGCCTGTGAAAAAGAAATGATTAAACCTGTTAGTGAAGAAAATAATCAAACTAATTCTTTTGAATTATCTGATGAAAATAATTCTTTTACTAGAGATATGATTAGTGATATTGTCTTAATTGATGATGATAGTGTAACCGATCCTGATGAAGAAGAAGATTTTGATGAGGATGATAAAGTAACTGATCCTGATGAAGAAGAAGACTTTGATGAGGATGATAAAGTAACTGATCCTGATGAAGAAGAAGACTTTGATGAAGAAGATTCTTCAATATAAAACTTAAGCTAATTCAATTGAATTAGCTTTTTTTTGTCATTATGTTTTTATTTAACTCACCATTTCTTTAAGTAAAAAAGACGTTTAGTAATTTCATACAACTTTTAATGTGTTTACGAAAATTAACTTTTAATACTGTTTGCTTTCTTACCCATTAAGTATACTCCTATAAAAATGAATACCATCCAAAGAATGTTAATGAGTTTAAATTTTTCACCATCAATTACTCCGAAAATTAAAGCAACAATAGGAATTAGGTAAGTCACTGATGAGGCAAATAGTGACGTTGAAATAACTATTAAGTAATTAAAAACGACTACTGCTAATGCTGTCCCAATAATAGAAAGTATTGCTAGATAAGGTAATCCTTTCAGAACTTCAGGTTTTGTTATTATATCAAAGGAGTCTGTTATATAACATCCTATTATTGCAGGTCCTAGCATACTGAAAAATGCTAAAGAAGTTACAACTAATGGTTTTTCATGGTGTAATTTGAATTTAATAACACTTAGACTTATGGCGTAAAACAAGGCTGCAAATAAGGCAATTCCAGAATGAAATAAACTGTTTTCACCCAAATCAATTTGATTTGATACAATTAGAAAGAGGCCAACGCTACCTGTTAAGAAGCCAATTAGTTGAATCGTTGAGATTTTTGATTTAAAAAAAAAGATGGATATAATGACTACAAACAATGAGGTGCCCATGGTTAGTAAGCCTGCTAAGGATGATTGTATGCCAGTTTCAGCAATCGGGTACAAGAAAGAAGGGATAAAATTACCCGCTAAGCCTACAGTAATAAACAATGGTATATTTTTTCCTTTAAATTTAGATAGGTTTTTTAAAGCAACAGGTAGTAAAATCAATGATGCTATTAAGATTCTTAAAGAACCAACCTGATACGGGTTAAATGCGCTTGTATCTTTTGTTGGGTGCATAGATTTTTCCATAAGGATAAAAGAACTACCCCAAACGATTGAGAGTCCAATTAGCATTAGCCAAGCTTTTGTTTCATTTTTCATTGATGCAAAGCTAATATTTTAAATTGTTAATAAAAGAACTGTTCAAAAATGAAATGATTATAGATTTATTTTATACTTTTAGAGTTCATAAATTTTTTAAATTATGCATATAGCAATAGCAGGTAATATTGGGGCAGGTAAAACTACATTAACAAGACTTTTATCTAAACATTATGGTTGGGATACTCATTTTGAGGATGTTGAGCAAAATCCATACCTGAATGATTTCTATGAAGACATGCAGCGTTGGTCATTTAATTTACAAGTGTATTATTTAAATAGTAGGTTTACACAGATTCAAGATATTAAATCTGCTACAAATAGCGTGATTCAAGATCGAACTATTTATGAAGATGCTTACATTTTTGCACCAAACCTGCATTCAATGGGGTTAATGACAACTCGAGATTTTGAAAATTATTTTTCATTATTTAATTTATTAGAATCATTTATATCTGCGCCTGATGTTTTAATTTATTTAAAAGCAAGTGTGCCTAAATTGGTTAATCAAATTCAAAAAAGAGGAAGAAGTTATGAAGAAAGTATTCGTCTAGATTATTTAAAAAGATTAAACGAACGTTATGAATCATGGATTTCTACTTATGATAAAGGAAAATTAATTATTATTGATGTTGATAACAATAACTTTTTAGAAGATGCTGATGATTTAGGCAAGATTATTAATGCAATTGATGCTGAAATTAATGGTTTATTTTAGTGCACCTATTTATTGCATCCTTCAAACACCAAGAATATTTATTTTGTCTAATCCTATCCGCTTTCGTAATTGAATTTGAGTATATCTTTTAATTTTTATTGACGTTAGGAATCGTTTTTATCTAGATCATATAACCGAAACACTAATTAGATACCACTCAATAATTTTTCAGTATTTTCATAGTCTATTATTTACCGCTTATCATAGTTTTCAGTCTTAATAATTGATAACTTCAACACTATCAAGGTATAACAAAAACGCAAGTGTTTTTTAAGTTATTTTTTTCATTTTCTTTTTCTTTAATAGTTTGATTCATAGCTTAACAAGCAGTATTATAGGGTTTTGTCTTGTTGTTAAACGACTAAATGTTTGATAAGTTTTTTTTTTGTTAACAACTCAGAACGTTTTTTATTGGTTTTATTTCAATAATTTATTTTCTTTGTTAAAGTTGATTTGTAGTATTAAAAAATGTCAGACATTTTTTGTAAATATTCATTAATATAATCATTAAAAACGCCAAATGTCAATTATCAATATAAGAAAGAGAGACAATGTGACCACGACTTTTAGTTTGGATAAAATAACGTATGCTATTGAAAAAGCAATGTTATCTGTAAAGCATGGTGAGAGAGAAGATGCTGAAGCTATTTCGAATAAAGTTTATCAAGAGTTACTGGAGAGAAAGTCGGATGATTCGGATTATATTCCAACAGTAGAAGAAGTACAAGATATAGTTGAAGATAAACTAATGGATAGTTTCCATGATGTTGCTAAGGCTTATATAATTTATAGACTTGAACAAGCAAGAAATCGTAATACAAATATTTTTGAAAAAAGAATTTCATTAAAACCGTATGAATATCCTGAGTTAAATGATTATGTTGATGCAATTAGACATTCATATTGGATTCATACAGAATTTAACTTCACAAGTGATATACAAGATTATAAAACAGCATTAAACGATTCAGAAAGAAGCGCGATTAAAAATGCAATGCTCGCAATTTCTCAAATTGAAGTGGCTGTCAAAACATTTTGGGGTGATATCTTTCAAAAAATGCCTAAGCCTGAAATTGGTTCTGTAGGTGCAACTTTTTCTGAAAGTGAAGTGCGTCATCAAGATGCGTATTCACATTTGTTAGAAATTTTAGGATTTAATGAAGAATTTAAAAATTTAAAGAAAAAGCCAGTTATAATGAAACGTGTTCATTATTTAGAAACAGCTTTAAAGAATGCTAAAAGTGAAGATAATCAAGAATATGCTGAGTCAATTTTGTTGTTCTCATTATTTATAGAGCATGTTTCTTTATTTTCTCAGTTTTTAATAATTATGGCTTTTAATAAACATAAAAATTTATTTAAAGGAATTTCTAATGTGGTTGAAGCGACTTCAAAAGAAGAGCAAATACATGGTGATTTTGGTATTGATGTAATTAATATAATCAAAAAAGAGAACCCAACCTGGTTTGATGATGATTATAATGCAATGATTCAAAATACTTGTAAAGAAGCATATGAAGCAGAAAGTAAAATTGTTGATTGGATTTTTGAAGAAGGAGAATTAGATTTTTTACCAATTGATGTTATTAAAGAATTTATAAAAAACAGATTCAATAATTCATTAGAAAGTATTGGAATTGAAAAAATATATGATGTTGATGAAGAATTATTAAAGGAAACTGAGTGGTTTGATGATGAGATAATCGGAACAAAACATGGAGATTTCTTTGTGAAAAGATCAATTAATTATAGTAAAAGAACTAGAAGTATAACAGGAGACGATTTATTTTAAGTATATGGATACCCAAACATTAGAACAACAAACCACAGCAACTAATTATGACACATTAGTTAAAGCAAGAGAAGAAGCAAGAGGAGAGGCTAAAGAAAATTTGTCAGAAACACCAGATATTAAATGGTTAACACCAAATAGTAAAAAGTTTTTAGAAGCAGGTTATTTAACTGAAGGAACAAGTCCTGAAGAAAGAATAATGGAGATTGCTAAACATGCTGAGAGTATACTTAAAATTGACGGTTTTGCTGATAAGTTTTATGGATATATGGCCGAAGGATACTATTCTTTATCGTCACCAGTATGGTCAAACTTTGGAAAAGAACGTGGTTTACCAATCAGTTGTTTTGGTTCAAGCGTTGCTGATGATATGGGTGATATCTTATATACTCAATCTGAAGTAGGAATGATGTCTAAGTTAGGTGGTGGTACATCTGGGTATTTTGGAAATTTAAGACATAGAGGTGCTGATATTAGTAATAACGGAAGCTCTTCAGGTTCTGTTCATATAATGCAATTGTTTGAAAAAATGGTTGATATCGTTAGTCAAGGTTCTGTAAGAAGAGGTCGATTTGCTCCTTATTTACCAATAGAGCATCCAGATATTAAAGAATTTTTAGAGATTGGAACTGAAGGAAATGCAATTCAAGAATTAACACATGGTGTTACTGTAACTGATGCATGGATGCAAGCCATGATTGATGGTGATAAAGATAAAAGAGATATCTGGGCTAAAGTTTTACAACGTAGAAGTGAAATAGGTTATCCTTATATATTCTTTTCTGATACGGTAAACAATAATACTGTTGATGTATACAAAGATAAGGGGCTTAAGATTTTAGGTTCAAATTTATGTACAGAAATCATGTTGCCTTCTAATAACGATTGGTCTTTTGTTTGCTGTTTATCTTCTATCAATTTATTACATTATGATAAATGGAAAGATACTGATGCTGTAGAAACTTTAACTTATTTCTTAGATGCTGTGATGGAAGAATTTATTACAAAATTAGAAGTATTTAGAGATTCTGATGACCGTGATGATAGGTTAACGTTTAACTTCATGGAGAAAGCATACAATTTTGCAAAAGAAAATAGAGCGTTAGGTTTGGGGGCTTTGGGATGGCATTCATTGTTACAATCTAAAATGCATGCATTTGATAGTGCTGAAGCGTATTCATTAAATAGTGAAATATTTAAAGTGATTAAAGATAAATCATATATTGCTTCAAAGGAATTAGCGAAAATGTTTGGTGAACCAAAGGTGCTAAAAGGTTATGGTAGACGTAATACAACTTTAAATGCAATTGCACCTACAACATCATCAGCTTTTATATTGGGGCAGGTTTCTCAAGGAATTGAGCCAATATGGTCAAATAGTTATGTGAAAGATATCGCTAAAATTAAAACAACGATTAAAAACCCATTCTTACTTGATTTATTAGAGAGAAAAGGAGAAAATACTGTTGCAAATTGGAAAAGTATAAGAGATTTTGATGGTTCAGTTCAACAATTAGATTGCTTGACAGATCATGAAAAGAGTGTGTTTAAAACATACCCTGAGTTAGATCAAAAGGATATCGTTTACCAAGCGGCAAATAGACAAAATCATATTGATCAAGGTCAATCGATTAACGTTATGGTTCACCCGGATATGCCAGTAAAAGAATTAAATGATATTTACGTTACAGCATGGAGATTAGGAGTGAAATCTATGTATTACCAACACAGTATGAATGCTGCGCAAAAATTCAAACAAAAGAAAGAATGTGCTAGCTGTGAAGGTTAGGTAACCTTGAAATAAAATAGAGTTAATGATGAGCATCATAATCCATTTGGGTTATGATGTTTTTTATAGCAAACTATTTTATAGGATGTTCTCTAAAGAGATTAAAAGTGTATTGTTTAATGCAATTCAAAAGCATTGGCTACGTCTTTTAACGATCAATTTAATATTGTTCCTGTCTCTTCAGTTAAGGTTGTCGGTGATGGAATTTGATGGATTGATTATTTTTTAATAAAACAAAGTTAAATTTTTTAAATAATCGGAATGTAACTCTTACATTTTGGACTGATACCACTGATTTTCAAATAAAAGGAGCTGTTAAATACTATACAGTGATTAGGAATTATGAAATGGCAACAAGATGGATTTCAGAGATTCATACAGAAAGAATGATAAAAGGATTATTAATTCTAGAAATTGATCAAATATTCGATATCTCTATAAATTAATAATCCTCTAATTTTTAATATTTACGTTTTGTTTTTTGGCTTCTCGTTTTTGGTTTTTTGTACTTCTCTTTAATTGTACGTTTGTAAGAACCTCCAAGATTTACTTTTTTATTTTTCTCCTTCTTTTCGTGGAAACCACTACCAGATTCTGAAGAGTGTGTATTTACTTTTAAATAATGCTTATCCATTAAATTTGGTCGCTCTTCATCAGTAAATTTATTAGAGATTTCAACTTCATCAGGAATTTCAAACATTGGAATTTTCTGATTCATCAAAGTTTCAATCATTTCTTGATATTCCTCTTCAACTTCATTTATAAAAGTAATGGCAACTCCGGCTTTATCCGCACGACCAGTTCTACCAATTCTGTGCATATAGTTTTCAGCAATTGTAGGGGTGTCAAAGTTTATAACGTGAGTAACATCTGTAATATCAATACCACGAGCGATTAATTCTGTTGCTATTAATATTCTGTTGGTACCAGCGTCAAATTTTTCAATTGAACGTAATCTAAAATTTTGAGACTTATTAGAGTGAATAACACCTGTTACTTCACCATGTTTAGCCTGTATGTACTCGGCTAATCTATCGGCTAACTTTTTGTTGTCTACAAAAATTAAGATTTTAGACATTTCATCATCTTGTAATAAATGCTCTAATAAATTAATCTTTGTATAAAAGTTAGGTACGTGATATCCTTTTTGAATAATAAGCTCTAATGGTGTTCCTGTTGCAGCAATTTCAATTTTAATAGGTGAATTAAAGAAAGAGTGAATTAAGTTATCAACATCTTCAGTTAAAGTAGCTGAAAACATTAAGTTCTGTCTTTTTTCCGGTAAAATATCTAAAATGTTCGTTAATTGAGTTCTAAACCCTAAATTAAGCATTTCATCAACTTCATCAATTACTAACGTTTGCAAAGATTTAAAACGTAAATTCCCTGTTAACGTTAAATCTAATAAACGTCCTGGAGTAGCTACTAAAATATCCACTCCATCATATACTTTTTGCTTCTGAGTATTAATGTTTGTTCCACCATAAACACCTAAATGTCTTAGCGAAATATATTTAGTTAACATTTCTATTTGCTTAACCACTTGAACAACTAATTCTCTAGTTGGTACAAGAATTAAAACTCTTGGCTGTCTTTGTTCAGAATATTTTAAGTTTTTAATTAGAGGTAATAAATAGGCAAAAGTTTTACCTGTACCAGTTTGAGCTACACCAATAACATCTTTACCAGATTGAATGATTGGTAGGGCTTCTACTTGTATGGGTGTTGGGTATACATATCCTTCTTCCTCTAGTGCGTTTTGAAGTGGATTGCTTAATTTTAAATCTTTAAAAGTCACAGTTTGTTTATTTTAGATGGTACAAAGGTAGGTAAATCAAATTAGAATTAGATTTTTTTAAAATTAAAACAAAAAAAGGATAATAAATAGTAACTTTATGGCTCAAATTATAATGATATGTCGTCAAAACTAGATATTTTAAATTCAAAAATTCAAGAAGCTTTAAAAGGTGGAGGGAAAACAAGAATTGAATCTCAACATAAAAAAGGTAAACTAACAGCAAGAGAAAGAATTTCATTATTATTGGATGAAGGATCTTTTGAAGAAATTGGTATGTTTAGTACGCACCGTTCTTCTAATTTTGGATTAGACAAACAAAAATTCTTAGGTGACGGTGTAATTACTGGTTACGGTAATGTAAATGGTAGACCAATTTATGTGTTTGCGCAAGATTTTACTGTTTTTGGTGGATCGTTAGCTGAAGTACATGCTCAAAAAATTTGTAGAGTTATGGATTTGGCGTTACAAAACGGAGTGCCATTTATTGGGTTAAATGATTCAGGTGGAGCAAGAATTCAAGAGGGTGTTGTATCTCTTGGGGGGTATGCGGATATTTTTTATAGAAATACACAAGCATCAGGGGTTATTCCTCAATTGTCTGCTATTATGGGGCCTTGTGCGGGTGGAGCTGTTTATTCTCCGGCGTTAACTGATTTCATTTATATGGTTCAAGATACTTCATTTATGTTTGTAACTGGACCAAGTGTTGTTAAAACGGTAACGCATGAAGAAGTGACTGCTGAAGAGTTGGGTGGAGCTTCTACTCATTCAGAAAAATCAGGAGTAACTCATTTTTCAGTTGAGAATGATTTAAAGTGTATTAAAGATTTAAAGAAATTGTTGTCTTATATTCCGCAGAACTGTGAAGAACAAGCACCTCAAGTTGCTTATGAAGCGCAAGATGAAACTAGGTTAGAGTTAGATTCAATCATTCCGGATAATCCAAATCAACCTTATGATATTAAAGATGTTGTAAATAACTTAGTAGATACGGATAGTTTTTATGAAGTTCATGAGAATTATGCTCAAAACATTGTAGTAGGTTTTGCTAGAATGGCTGGGAAAAGTATTGGAGTTGTTGCTAATCAGCCTGCTTACTTAGCTGGAGTTTTAGATAATAACTCTTCTAATAAAGCAGCAAGATTTGTTCGTTTTTGTGATGCATTTAATATTCCTTTGTTAGTGCTTGAAGATGTACCCGGTTTTTTACCAGGAACAGATCAAGAATGGAATGGAATTATTAATAATGGAGCAAAATTATTATATGCCTTTTGTGAAGCTACTGTGCCTAGGGTAACAGTGATTACACGTAAAGCTTATGGTGGAGCGTATGATGTAATGAACTCTAAACATATTGGTGCAGATATGAACTTTGCATGGCCTACTGCTGAAATTGCGGTAATGGGAGCTAAAGGAGCTTCTGAAATTATATTTAGAAAGGAAATTCAAGAAGCTGAAGATTCTGCTGCTAAACTAATAGAAAAAGAATCAGAATATGCAGAAATGTTTGCAAACCCATACAATGCTGCTAGACATGGATATGTGGATGAAGTTATTGAACCGCATGCAACACGTAAAAAATTAATTAGAACGTTTGATATTCTTAAAAATAAAGTAGTCAATTCACCTAAGAAAAAACATGGAAATATTCCTTTATAAATATTGATTGAATACTAAAAAGGGCGTTGAAATTTAGTTTTCAACGCCCTTTTTAGTTCTATTTATTGTTTAGGTGACTCTGTTAAATTAATTATCTATTTTTTAAATGCGTTAAGTTCATTAAGTCCAACAGAAAGTCTATATTTTCTTCAATTTTATTTCCAATGACGGCAACATCTGCTCCAGCGTTTAGTGTGTTTTCAATGTCACTAATTGTTTTTAACCCACCTCCAATTATTAAAGGGATTGAGAGGTTTTTTGATACTTCAGTAATCATTTCTGTAGATACTGAGTGGATTGCTCCACTGCCCGCATCCATAAATACAATTTTCATACCCATTAATTCTCCTGCAATTGCAGTGTTAACTGCAATGCCAATTTGGTCTGAAGGGATAGGTGAAGTTTGACTAACATAAGCTACAGAAGAGTTTTTTCCACCGTCTATTAGCATGTAAGCTGTCGGGATAACTTCAATATCTAATTGTTTTAACTTGGCAGCAGCCTGAACTTGGTGACCAATTAAAAAATCAGGATTTCTGCCTGAAATAAGAGATAAGAATAATAACGCATCTGCTTTTCCGTCAATTTGAATATGTGAACCTGGGAAAATAACTAATGGAATACTTGTGTTTTCTTTTAAAATTTCCAAACAAGATTTAAAATCTGTTGCATTTACTGTACTACCGCCAACAAAAATAAATGAGGGGTTAAGAAGATTAATTTTAGATATAAGCTCAAGCAATGTAGCCTTAGAATTATGTTTCTCAGGGTCAATTAAGATTGCAATTTGTTTTTGTTTACTTTTTAGTAACTCAAGAATTCTCATGTTATAAATATAAATAACAATTTTAAATAAAGAATAACTAATGTTAAATTTTTAGTTATTTAACTAGGAGGTTTCATTAAAATGATAACGTAGAAATTACATAATTCCACGTTTCTATTTTTGAATTAAAAGGGGGAGTTTATTTTTTTTTCATATGTTTACATAAAAATTCAACCAATGAAGTATAATATTTTACTGTTAAGCGTCTTATTGTCAGTATCAACTTTTGCTCAAAAAGAGTACAAAATATTGATGAGTGATGTGTCCGTAAATTTTTATGATGTTTGTAAATCAGCTGATAATTATTTTGAAACTCATGAAAAAAGTAAAGGTTCCGGATGGAAAGGGTATCAAAGATGGAAAAATGCAAATGAGTACAAATATTATCCGTCAGGAGACAGAAATAATATTGATCCTTTTTTTGTGAAGAATGCTTACGTTAATTTTACTCAGAAAAATGCTTCTTTTCAAACTAAAAGTTCTTTTAATAATGGGTGGGAAGAATTAGGTCCTTTTAGAATTGATAGCATTTCTGGACACTACTCCGCGGGATTAGGAAGAGTTGAGGATCATTACGTAGATCCATTAAATACTGATATCATGTATTTGGGGTCAAGAAGTGGTGGTTTTTGGAGAACAAGTGATGCTGGAGCTAATTGGCAAGCAACTACGGATTTTTTGTTTGCTTCAGGAGTAAACACAATTGGGGTTTCACCAACTAATTCGGATTCAATATTAGTAAATGTTAGAAACTCGGCTAATGGAAATTCTCACGGTCTTTATCGATCAGTTGATGGAGGACAAACTTGGGTTGAGTCAAATTTTAATCCGGTTAATATTGGATATGGAGGTCTTGGTTCAAATTTTAAAATTTATGAAGTAAGGTATCATCCAAGAGTGGCAGATTTAGTTTTTATTGGAACAAGTAAAGGAATCTATCGATCGGATGATAATTTAGTAACTTGGACATTGTTATTAAATGGTGGAGATGTTGAAGAAATTCAATTTCATCCTACAGATGACAGTATTATTTATTTATATGATAGCTACTATTGGGGGGCAAATAAAAATGTGGTGATGCGATCAGTTGATCAAGGTTTATCATATGCTCAATCAAATGTAGTTACAGGTAATAATGATAATAGATCTGTTCATTTGTCTGTCAGTACTGATTGTGAAAATTGTTTGTATTGGGGGTCAGATAATGGTGTTTGGATTTCTACAGATAATGGAATGAATTTTACGTTTCGTAGTAATTCAACAGAAGGTTGTGGTGGTTTTGCCGTAAATGATTTAGATACAACAAAAATGATTTATGGATATGTAGATATAAATAGAAGTGTAGATGGTGGAATGACTTGGGGTGAGTCGACTAAATGGAGTTTAGGGAATACTAATGGAGCTGGATCAGGACATCAAAATAGTTTTCAGATTAGTACTGATTATGTACATGCAGATTTACACCCAACTAAATGTGTAAATGGTGTCTTTTACGTTGGTACGGATGGTTTGTTTTGTAAAAGTACGGACAACGGAGTAACATGGATAAATATTAGTCAAGGCATTGGAGTTAGAGAGAATTATAAGTTAGGTGCTAGTCAATCTAATCATTTTAGAACAATTTCAGGTTCTCAAGATAACGGAACTAGTATTAAGCATCAAAATAATTGGATTGAATTTTATGGTGCAGATGGTATGGAGGGGATTATTCATCCATTAAATGATGACTGGATGATTGGAAGTTTGCAAAGTGGTGGGAGAAGAAGAACAAAAGATGGCGGTTCAACTCAAAGTGGAGTATCGCCTTCAGGACAATCTGGTTCTGGTAATGCAGCTTGGGAAGCACCAATTACCTATGATCCGAATAATCAGATGACAGTTTACAATTTTAGTAAATACGTGTATAAAAGTGAGAATTTTGGAACATCATGGGATTCTATTGGTGCGCCTTTGACTATCACGGGGACAATTGGTCAATCTGCCATTGCTGAAAATAACTCTGACATAATTATTATTTCTGAAGGGAGTAGTATTGAAAAATCAATTGATGGCGGAAGTACTTTTGTTAGTATAAAAAATAACTTACCAAATTACGGTATTCAAGATATTGCATTTGACCCAAATGATGATGATGTTATTATTGTTGTTTATGCGCGATATAATAATGATGGTCAAAAAGTATTTAAAACAATTAATGGTGGAATTTCTTGGGTGAACATTACTAATAATATTGGTGATATGCCCATCCATTCTGTTGTTATAGATCATACTGATACATCTAATATTTATTTAGGAGCTGAAATTGGTGTGTATACTATGCCAATGAATAGCGTTAACTGGGTTTTATATAGTCCAAACTTGCCTAATACTACAATTGAAGAATTAGAAATAGTAAATGGGTCAAATACACTAAAAGCAGCTACTTGGGGTAGGGGGATGTGGGAATATTCACTAGTAGGGAGAAATGAATATCCAAGTATTTTAAAAACGAACATTACTGATCAGCCTACAGATGAATTACCATTGGAGAATGTTGATCAATTTGTGACTTCGATTGTATCATTGGAAAATGTCCCAACTTCTATGTATGTTAAATGGTCCGCTAATGCGCTAACATTTTTGAATACGATTCAAATGACTAATACTACTGATAGTACTTGGATTACCAATAATCCAATTCCAAATCATATGTTTGGAACAAAAATTTATTTTAAGGTGCTTGCTATTGCGAATGGAGATACTACTGAAACATATAAATTTATGTATACAGTTAAAGAAAATAAGCATTGTACTTCTTCTGGAACTATGGCATACCAAGGTAATGTTACATTGGTAGATTTTGAGGATATTAATAATGCTACAGGTAAAATTCAACCTTATACAGATTATACAGCTACAGATTCAACAATAGTTTTTATTGATAGTACATATGAGTTGATTGTTAATCTTAATACGGATGGAGGAGATTACACTTATTATTCTACTGTTTGGATTGATTGGAATCAAGATACAATGTTTGAAGCAAGTGAAAGATATGAGGTAGGGTCAGCTCAAAACGTGAGTGATATGCCTACTGATTTATCTCCTTTTTCAATCCAAGTGCCTTCAAATGCTGTACTTGGTAAAACAAAAATGAGAGTGGTTTGTAACTATAACTCATATCAAACAGACCCTTGTGCTAATGGCTATGATGGAGAAGTTGAAGATTACTCACTAATTGTTGAAGTTTTTTCTGACTTAAGTATACAAAATAGTGATTTACAATTTAATATTTATCCAAATCCTACCCAAAACAGTATTACAATAGATTTCGCAAATGAAGTAAGTCAATCATTTATACTAACCAATGGTTTAGGGCAATTAATAAAAAGAATAAAAATAGAAAATAAAAATTCTATACAGGTAGATATGTCTAGTTTGAGTGATGGTATTTATTTTTTACAGGTGTTAAATGATGAGAAATCAATTGTTACTAGGATAATTAAACAATAATTGGTTTGTTCATAAGAAAGTATTAATGATGTAATACAAATGTTTTCTTAATTAAAACATGAATGTTAAAAAATAATTTTCTATCTTTGTCGTCTTAAATAATATTTAAAAACAAAATTTGTTATGTACGCAATTGTAGAGATAGCAGGGCAACAATTTAAAGTTGAAAAAGACCAACAAGTTTTCGTTCATAGATTAGATGCGCAAGAAGGAGATAAAATTTCTTTTGATGATGTATATTTAATTGATGATAAGGGAGCTGTTACTGTTGGCGCCCCAGCTGTAAAAGGAGCACAAGTAAAGGCTTCAGTGTTAAGACACTTAAAAGGAGATAAAGTAATAATCTTCAAGAAAAAAAGAAGAAAAGGTTACAAGAAGAAAAACGGTCACAGACAGTATTTAACTGAGATCAAAATTGATTCTGTACTTGCAAGTGGTGCTAAGCCAGCTGCAAAGAAAGAAGCAGTTAAAAAAGAAGAAGCAAAACCAGTAGCGAAAACTGAAACTGCATCTGCTGATATTTCTAAGTTAACTGTTGCTGATTTAAAAGCAATGGCTAAAGAAAAAGGTATCACAGGTTATACTTCAATGAAAAAAGCTGAATTAGTAGAAGCTTTAAGTAAATAAAATTAGAATTTGTCTACTTCGGTAGATATAAAATTATATAGACATGGCACATAAGAAAGGTGTAGGTAGTTCGAAAAATGGTAGAGAGTCTCAATCGAAACGTTTAGGTGTTAAGATTTTTGGAGATCAAGCTGCAATTGCAGGAAACATTATCGTTCGTCAAAGAGGAACAAAACATCATCCAGGTGACAATGTAGGGATCGGAAAAGATCATACATTACACGCTTTAGTTGATGGAGTGGTTAAGTTTAAAAAGAAAAAAGACAATAGATCATACGTATCTATAGTTCCTTTCGAAACTGAAGCTTAATAATATTCCTATTTTATGTAGGGACAAAACTCCATCTTTTTAAGATGGGGTTTTTTGTGTTTTTTGTATAATAGATGACGTGAGATTGTTATATTATAAAAAAAATACAAGTTTAAATTAATAATTTAAAAAGCCTAGCGTCTAGTATACTAGAGCATAGCATCCAATTAAATGTTAGAAATATCAAGAATAAAAGAACAAAAAAACGAAATAATTGAATTGTTGAAAATTAGAGGTTTTGACGCAAAAGATATTATTGAAAGTGTATTAAGTCTTGACATAAAGTGGAGAAATTCAAAATCAGAATTAGATGATGTGGCCTCAGAATTAAATAAAATCGCAAAAGAAATTGGAATGTTATTTGGTCAAGGTAAAGTGGAAGAGGCAAATGCTGCTAAAGCTAAAACATCTAATTTAAAAGAAAAATCTAAAACACTTAGTGAAGCTGTTGTTGATCTTGCTAATGAAATTACTAACAAGTTGTATGAGATTCCAAATGTTCCTAATAAAATTGTTCCATTTGGAAAATCTGATGCTGATAATGAAGTGATATTTGAAGATGCTCCTGAAGTTAAATTGCCTAAAAATGCATTGCCTCATTGGGAGTTAGCTAAAAAATATGATTTAATTGATTTTGAAATGGGTGTTAAAGTAACTGGTGCTGGTTTTCCTTTTTACACAGGAAAAGGAGCTAGGTTACAACGTTCTTTGATTAATTTTTTCTTAGATGAAGCTAGAGACTTTGGTTATAAAGAAATTATCCCTCCTTTTGTCGTGAATGAAGCATCAGGAATTGGAACTGGACAATTGCCAGATAAAGAAGGGCAGATGTATCATTGTGGGGTAGATAATTTATATTTAATTCCAACAGGAGAGATTCCAATAACAAACATGTTTAGAGATGTAATTGTTAAAGCTGAAGATTTTCCAATTCAAGTAACTGGTTATACACCTTGTTTCAGACGTGAAGCAGGTTCTTACGGTAAAGATGTTAGGGGGTTAAATAGGTTGCACCAATTTGATAAGGTAGAAATTGTTAGAGTTGAACATCCAGATAATTCTTACAAGGCATTAGATGAAATGGTGGCTTATGTTGAAACTCTATTAAAAAAGCTAGAATTACCGTACCGTAAGTTAAAACTTTGTGGTGGTGATTTGGGTTTTACAGCTGCTTTAACTTTTGATTTAGAAGTATATTCTGCTGCTCAAAAAATGTGGTTAGAGGTTAGTTCTGTTTCTAATTTTGAAACGTTTCAAGCAAATAGGCTGAAATTAAGATTTAAAAATGAAGATAAAAAGAATGTATTAGCGCATACATTAAACGGGTCAGCGTTAGCTTTACCTAGAATATTGGCTTCAATTTTAGAAAATAATCAAACTGAGGATGGAATTACAATTCCAAAAGTTTTAGTACCTTATACAGGATTTGATAAAATATAAAAAATATGAAATATTTATTGATAGCTTTATTTTCTTTTTTAGTAATCACGTCTTGTGATAATGCGAAAAGATATAAAACAGAAATTGCTGAAATTGATTCAAAACAATTACAGTTAGACAGTTTAAAGTCTGTAGTTAATGAAGTAAACATAGATAGTTTAAGTTACATGCAAAAAGAAGCGAATGCAAATGAAGTTATTATTAGGAAGTATTATTTTGCAGATACTATTGATATGGTGTTTGCAGGCAAATTAGATAGAAATAAACGAGTAAGAAAATCGTTAAATAGTGTAGAAACTCAAAAGACGAAAATTTTGAAAGAACTATCTGAAATTAAACTTCAATTTACAAACCTAAAAAAGGACATCCTTTCTGGATTGTATGATAGTAAACAAATTGAGAACTATCTGAATGTAGAACGTTTGGACTATAATGAATTGAAACTGAATGTCAAAAGTTTTAGCCTACTGGAACAGGAACAAAAAAAGAATTTTTATTATTCAAATCCCCAGATTAAAGCGTATTGTGAATTATTATTAAAAGATATTGAAAAATAAAAAGCTACTCATATTTATAGTATTCACTTTATTTCTTTTTGGAGGTAATCATTATTCTTATGCGCAAACAAATGATAATAAATTAGCTAATCATTATTTCAATAAAGGTGAGTTTGCAAAAGCTGAGGTGTATTTTGAAAAGTTATACAAAAAGAATAAATCAAAAACGTATTTTATAAAGTTCTTTGAGTGTTTATTTTATCAAGAAAAATATGATGATGCTGAAAAATTATCAAAAAGACAAATAAAAAAATACCCTTTTGAAATTGAGTACATATTTAGATTGGCAGAAGTATTTGAAAAAACAAATAGGCAAGATGAAGCTGATGGTATTTATGACCGATTGGTAAAAGATTTAGCGCCAATTCAAAGTAATGTTACTAAACTTGGTAAAACATTTTCGAATAAAACTAAGTTTGATTATGCACTTAAAACATACTTGAAAGGAAAAAAAATAATAAGACAAGGTTATCAATTTAATATTGAATTAGCAAAGCTGTATAGTGCTAAAAACGAACCCAGATTAATGATTAATGAATATCTTAATCTTATCGATTATAGTTATTCATATAAACGCTCAGTCCAAAATTATTTAGCAAGAGCAATTGATTTTGAAACGGAAGAAGATAAAATTGAAATTTTAAAAGAAGAGTTGTTAATCAGAATTCAAAAAAATCCTTCCAACCAATATTTTAGTGAAATGTTGATTTGGATGTACCTACAAAAAAAACAATTCCTGAATGCAGTGATTCAAGCTAAAGCCTTGGATAAAAGGTTAATGTTAAAAGGTAAAAAGGTATATGAGATTGGAAATGTTTGTAAGTCGAATAAATCCTATAGTAATGCGCGTATAGCATATCAATATGTAATTAATTTAGGTCAAAACAAGCCATATTACAATTTGGCTATTCAACATAATTTAGAAGTTAGCTTTTTGGAAGTAACTACAAAAAGCAACTATTCTAAAGTAGAGTTAGGAGCTACTGTGATCGATTTTGAAAATGCATTATCTGAGCTAGGAGGTGCAGAACAATCTTTCTCAATAGTAAAACAATTGGCAATAATTTACGCTTTTTATGTTCACAAACCAAAAAAAGCAGAAAAACTATTAAGTAAAACATTAGAGGAATCAATGACGTCAAAACAAGAGGCTGAGTTTAAAGTATTATTAGGTGATGTTTACGTGGTTAACGATAGAATTTGGGATGCTTCATTACTATATATGCAAGTGGCAAAAGAATTGTCTGAAGATCCTATCGGGCATGAAGCGAAATTTAAAAACGCTAAGGTTTTTTATTATGACGGTGAGTTTGAATATGCGAAGGCTCAATTGGATGTATTAAAAGCATCTACTACAAAATTAATAGCGAATGATGCTATGGAATTATACTTATTGTTACAAGATAATTTAGGAATCGACACAGCAGTTGTGCCAGTACAAATGTACGCTAATGCTGATTTGTTGTTGCAACAGCATAAATATATAGAAGCCTTGGCTGAATTAGATTCTATTAGTAAGTTATTCCCTTTTCACGGTTTGGCTGACAATATTTTGTTTAAAAAGGCTGAGATATATCAAAAGCAACAAAATTGGACTAAAGCAATTACGTTTTATGATAATGTAGTGAAATCCTATGGATTCGATATTTTAGGTGATGACGCAGCAATTAATATTGCTAGAATTTATGACTTCCATCTTAAAGAACCTTTAAAAGCTAAAACATATTATAAAAAGATCCTATTTGAATTTAGTGCAAGCCTTTATAGTGAGGAAGCTCGAAAAAGATTTAGAGAAATAAAAGAAGAGTTACCCGAAAATTAAATGGAAACATTTAATATGAACTAATACAATTAAAATGAAAGTAATATATAATATCACAATAAGTATTGATTATGGCGCAAGTGCGACATGGCTAGATTGGATGAAAAGAATACATATTCCAGATGTAATGAATACAGGTATGTTTTTAGAAGCTAAATTATCTAAAATTATGGCTGAAGAGTCAGGAGGAGCGTCTTATTCAATTCAGTATTTGTGTGAAAATATGGAAACATATAATAATTATGTAGCATTACATTCTCAAAAGCTACAAAAAGAGCATGAGGCAGAATTTGGAGGTAAATTTGTTGCCTTTAGAACAATACTTAAAGTAGAAGAAATATTTCAGAAATAATGGAAGCAGTTAAAGCAAAAAAACATCTAGGTCAGCACTTTTTAACTGATGAATCTGTGTGTCAAAGGATGACAGCAGCGATTGATGAAGGTAAAGTGAAAAAAGTGTTAGAGGTGGGACCTGGAATGGGTGCATTAACTAAACATTTATTAACAAGAGGTGATTTTGAAACTCATGTGGTTGAAATTGATACAGAATCGGTAGATTATTTGAATGAAAACTATAAGGAATTAGAAGGTAAAATTTATGAATTAGACTTCTTAAGAACTGATTTAAAAGAACTGATGGGTGATGAACCATTTGTAGTTGCGGGAAATTTCCCTTACAATATCTCATCTCAAATCTTATTTAAAGTACTAGATTATAAAGATCAAATACCAGAAGTTGTTGGAATGTTTCAAAAGGAAGTTGCTGTAAGAATTGCAGAAAAGCCAGGAACAAAAAAGTATGGTATAACTTCTGTTTTGTTGCAGGCTTATTATGATATAGAATATTTGTTTACGGTAGATCCGGATAAATTTATTCCACCTCCAAAAGTACATTCTGGAGTGATTAAATTGACTAGGAATAATACACTTAAATTAGCTTGTAATGAGAAGTTTTTTAAGCAAGTAGTTAAATTAGCTTTTAATCAAAGACGTAAAACACTTAGAAACTCATTAAAATCACTAATACATGATGGCATTGATAAAAGTGCAGAGGTGTTTTCAGAAAGACCAGAGCGTTTATCGGTTCAACAATTTGTTGACATGGCTAATTTATTAGAAGTAAAAGGATAATTAATAAGGGGAGGTCTAGTGCATTAATTTGCACATTAAAATTTTTATTAAAAAGGTCTTTAATCTAAAGACCTTTTATATTGTTGAATAAAATCAAACAAAATGAAAAATAAATTACAAGTATACAATACACTGAGTGCTGAAAAAGAAGAGTTTAGTCCAATAAATAAAGACTTAGTTGGGATGTATGTGTGTGGACCTACTGTATATAGTGATGTTCATTTAGGTAATTGTCGTACATTCATTTCGTTTGATATGATTTACAGATATTTATCCCATTTAGGGTATAAAGTACGGTATGTTAGAAATGTTACAGATGCGGGGCATTTAGAAAATGATGCAGATGAAGGTGAAGATAAAATTTCTAAAAAAGCTAGACTTGAACAGTTAGAACCAATGCAAATCGTTCAAACATATACTACTGGTTTTCATGACGTATTAAGAGAATTTAACACTGTTACGCCTACTATAGAACCAACTGCAACTGGTCACATTATTGAACAAATTGAGTTGATAAAAATAATAATAAGTAAAGGGTTGGCCTACGAAAGTAATGGCTCTGTTTATTTTGATGTTGAAAAATATTCAAAGGATCAAAATTATGGTGAACTGTCTGGGCGAAAAATTGAAGATTTAATTTCGGGGACTAGAGCATTGGATGGTCAGTCTGAGAAAAACAGTCCATTAGATTTTGCACTTTGGAAAAAAGCTTCTTCTTATCATATCCAACGTTGGCCTTCTCCTTGGAGTGTTGGTTTTCCTGGATGGCATTTAGAATGTACTGCAATGTCAACAAAATATTTGGGAAATAGATTTGACATTCACGGCGGAGGAATGGATTTAAAATTCCCTCATCATGAATGTGAAATAGCTCAAGGACATGCGAGTACTGGCGAAAAGCCCGTTAAGTATTGGATGCATACTAATATGTTAACCTTAAATGGTAAAAAAATGAGTAAATCAACTGGTAATACTTTGTTACCTGAAGAATTATTCACCGGCGGAAGTGATTTATTAGAGAAGGAATATTCTCCTATGGTGGTTAGGTTCTTTATGATGCAGGCACATTATCGTTCTATGTTAGATTTTTCTTCTGATGCGCTTTCTGCTTCTGAAAAAGGATATAATAAATTAATGAACGGAATAAAAGATTTACCAAATTTAAAAACATCAGATGTCAGTTCTGAAAATGTGGAAGAATTAATCAATTCTTTTTATGTTGCCATGAATGACGACTTTAATACGCCAATTTTAATTGCTAAATTGTTTGAATCTGTCAAGTATATTAATAATATAAAAGATGGGAATGCAACAATTTCAAAATCTCATTTGTTACAATTAACTGATAAAATAACAGCTTTAGTTTTTGATGTGTTAGGTTTGAAATTTGAAAATTCGGCTGATGATTCAAAATTAGATTCAGTAATGCAAATTATTATTGAGTTAAGAAAAAACGCTAGAGATAATAAAGATTGGGGAACATCTGATCTTATTAGAGATAAAGTAGCAGACGCTGGAATTACGATTAAAGATAGTAGAGAAGGTACAAGTTGGACAATTTAAGTTAGAATAAATTAAGTAATAGACATTTTCATACCTTACTATGATGTTTGTTACTATTAAACGTATTAAGAACAAAGAGCAATTGGACTTAACTAAAAAATAAGTACTTTTGCTATCGATTAAAAGAAAAGATATGAGTAAAATAGATAAATTAGTAGAATTGTTTGAGCAAAAATTTGTTGCTCATCCTTGGCATGGCGTTACAATTGGTGAAAATTCGCCAAAAGAAGTGAAAGCTTATATTGAGATTAATAAAAATGATCAAATCAAATACGAGATTGACAAACCAAGTGGTTTAATCTTTATTGATAGACCTCAAAAATATTCTAATATAGTTCCTGCGTTATATGGTTTTTTACCTCAAACGTACTGTGATACTTTAGTTGCAGATTTTTGTATGGAAAAATCAGGTAAAACTAATATTGTTGGTGATGCTGATCCTTTAGATATTATTGTTTTATCAGAGAGAAACATTGATAGAGGAAATATTTTAGTGGATTGTGTACCTGTAGGTGGATTTAGAATGATTGACGGTGGAGAAGCAGATGATAAAATTATCGCTGTTTTGAAAGACGATCAAGCATATGGTAAAATGACTGACATTAGTGAAGTTCCAGCATTAGTATTAGATAGAGTTAAGCATTTCTTTTTAACATACAAAACTAATCCTAATAATGACGGTTCGGACAAGAAAGTTGAAATTACGGATACATATGGTAGGGAGGAAGCTTTAAAGGTTATAGAGTTGTCGAATCAAGATTATTTAAATAAGTATGGAGATGTGAAAAATGATTTTGCTAAAGTTTTAGCTGAAGTTGTTGGAGAATAAATTTCTCTTATATATATATTACAAAAGCCCTTATTTGAATATCAAATAAGGGATTTTGTATTTGATTCGAATTGAAATTTAACGCTTTATCTCTTGACAAAGCTCAACTAATACTCCGTTTGTTGATTTAGGATGTAAAAAAGCAATTTTTTTATTATCTGCTCCTAGTTTAGGAATGTCATGAATTAAGTTGAAACCTTCTTTCTGTAAGCGTTCAATTTCAAATTCAATATTCTCAACTTCAAAGGCTATGTGATGCATGCCTTCACCTTTCTTTTCAATGAATTTAGCAATAGCACTGTTTTCGTTTGTTGCTTGCAGTAATTCAATTTTTGATTCACCTAATTGAAAAAATGAAGTTTTAACCCCTTCAGATTCCACTTCCTCCATCTTATAAGAAGGCGTATTAAAAAGTGTTTTAAACAACTCATTAGAAGCTTCTATGTCCTTTACTGCAATTCCTATGTGCTCAATTTTCATAATATTAATTTAATAGATAAAAAAAACCCGTTTACTTTAGTAAACGGGTTTGGTATAATTAGTTATTAGCTTATGATTTAATAAATTTTTCACTCTTATTATCATAATTAATGTAATAAGCTGCCTTTTTTAAATTTGAACAATCTGCTTCAGATGCAAAACCCTTTTTAACTATGTTTCCAAAATTATCAAAAATTTCATATTTAGTTTCAATTGGTTTACCCGCTGAAGTAAACTTAATAATTTTTTTAACTCTTTTTGGGCTAAATTTAGGTTCTGTTATAGTGGTGTTAACAAAAGATACAGATTCTGAAGGTCTTTTTTTATTAGTATAATCTGTTTGTGTAACTCGCACTTTGTTTTCACCTGAATGAGGAATAACTACAAAATTGTAAGAATTTTCTTTATTTGTACCTTCACCATCAACTTCCCCTAAAACTACCCACTTATTCCATCTAAATTGTTCAATAACAAAAGCTAACTTTCCAGATTCATTTTTTGTAACCCAAGACATAGTTCCGTCAGGCTTACATGAAATTGTAACAATCTCGAACGAACTTTTTGGTTTTAATACCTCAGGATTTAATACTTTAGGCTTACAACCTAAGCCGTGAACTAAAACTATAAATACTGGATCACCAATTTTAACATCAAACTCAGCAAAATCAATTTCAAAAGCACTTGATTCAATTCCGTCAGACACAGGGTCACCGTTTACGGTGACACTAGTTACGCAAAATCCAAAATCATCTTCATCATCTGGGTTTTGAACAAATAGATTTTTACCTTGATAATGTCCTTCCAAAGATAAATCAGCAAAAGATGCAAAGTTTGCCCCTATGAAAAGTACGAAAAGTAAAATATATTTCATAAAATTAATGTTTTTCTATGTGCAATATTAAGACTTAGAAGTCACAAACACAAATTTTTAGTTGTTTTTTTAACATTTATGACTTCAATTAGTTTTATTAATTAAAAAAAATATATATTTGAGAAAAATATATTTAAACAATGGTGAAAATTTTTTTTTACGTAGCAGTATTTTTAACTGTTTTATCTTCATGTGATACTAATAGCTCTAATTCAAAAAACAGCCTTAATATTGAATCTAAATCTGGTGGTGAAATCACTATCCCATTAGATAGTTATTTTAAGGTTACTGAGCCAACTAAAGTTCTAAAAGTTGAAACTGCACAAATTAGTGGACAAGTTTTAGAAGGTTTAGTTAAGTACAATACTTACAACTTACAAATTGAACCATCTTTAGCAGAAAGGTGGGAATTATCGGATGATGGATTAACGTATAAGTTTTTCATTCGAAAAAATGTTAAGTTTCATGATAATAGATGTTTTGAGAATGGGATTGGTAGAAATATGACTACAAAAGACATTGTAGATATGTTTTATAGGATTTATAAAAATGACCAAGAAAATGCAGCTTATTCTATTTTCCAGAATACAATTAAAGGTGGGGATGATTACTATAATGGTGCTGTTAAATCAATAGAAGGGATTGAATCAGATGAAAATTCGGTTTCAATTACATTGGTAGAGTTGAGTAATACATTTTTGAGTAAATTGTCAAATATCTTTACTTCTATCATTCCTAATGAGGTTGACATTCAAGATAATTTTATTTTAGTTGGAACAGGACCATTTATTTATAATGAGGTAAAATCAAATTCGGAATTGGTAGTACTTAATAGAAATGAAAATTATTGGCTGGCAGATTCTAATGGTGTTCAATTACCATATTTGGAAGAAATTAATTTTAAACATTATAAAAATGACAATTTAAGAATGGATGACTTTTGGAATGATAATATAGCGATTGTTAAAAATGTTCCAATTACCAAAGTGTCTGAAGTGTTGGAGGAAAGAATGTCAGATTTTAAAGGTAAAAATGCTAAATACATTTTAGAAAGCATACCGGAAATGGCAACTTCTTACTTAGAATTTAACATGAACTCTGAAATATTTAAAGATGTAAGAGTAAGGCAAGCCATTAATTTAGCAATTGATAGAAAAAAACTTGTTGAAAAGACACTAAAAAACCAAGCTTATGAAATTGGTAAATTTGGTATTACGCCTCCGCTGCCAAAAATTTATGAAGGTTACAATTTTGAAGGTATTGAAAAATCTGGATATACAAGAAATACTATAAAGGCAAAAGAATTATTAGCAGAGGCAGGGTATCCAAACGGTAAAAACTTTCCTGAATTAACGGCAGAATTTAAATTGGATACGGATAGATATTTAATTATGTCAGAAATTCAAAACCAACTTAAGTCAGTTTTAAATATAAACATGGCTATTGAGCAAGTTGAATTCAATAAATTGTTAGAAAACAATTCCATGGGAAGTGCAGATATATTCGAGCAATTTTGGATCGGTGATTTTGTATCACCAGAATCTTTTTTGATTAATTTTTATGGGAAATTAGTTCCTGATGAATTATCAGAACCTTCAGTTGTTAATGGTGGAAGATATAAGAATGATAAGTTTGATAAATTATTTGAAAAAGGATTACAAGCGACAACAGTTGGTGAGTCTAATCAGTATTTTGCAGAAGCGGAAGTTGAAATGTTAGCAGATCCGGCAATAGCAGTTTTATTTTATGGAGAAAAGTTATGGCTTAAGCAAGCAAGTTTGAAAAATTTTCATACAAACGGATTGAATTATATTGATTTTACTAAAGTTTATATTGATAAATCAAAACGTGAAGTAAAGAAATAAGTTTTATAAAAATGCATTTATAATCTCATCAGTTGATTTTACTGATGAGGTTTTTTTATTATCATAATGGCAGGAATTTACATTCATATCCCTTTTTGTAAAGTAAAGTGTAATTATTGTGACTTTCACTTTTCTACAAATCAGAAATTAACAAGTAAAATGGTGGATTCAATTTGTTTAGAATTGAATCAGAAAAAAGAGTATTTGGTTAAAGAACCTATAAAAACCATTTACTTTGGTGGTGGTACCCCATCAATTATTCGAACCGAATTGTTAAGAGAAATAGTAGATGCGATTTATTCAAATTTTGAAATAGTAGAAAATGTAGAATTTACATTTGAATGTAATCCGGATGATTTAAATAGTAAGAAGCTTGAAGATTTAAGAGGGTTAGGAGTGAATAGGCTTAGTATCGGTATTCAGTCCTTTGAGGATGAGCAACTGGAATTTATGAATAGGGCACACAATTCTAATGAAGCTTCAAATTGTGTCAAATTAGCTCAAGATAATGGATTCTCGAATATTACAATTGACTTAATATATGGATTACCGAATACATCTGTCGATTATTGGGAGAAGCAAATAGAAAAAGCGATTAAACTGAAAGTTAATCACATTTCAGCTTATTGTTTAACTATAGAAGAGAAAACTGTCTTTGGGAATTGGTATAAAACAGGTAAGCTTAAATTAGTAGAAGACGAGTATAGTTTAAATCAATTTAAAATATTACAAAGTGAGTTAAAAAAGAATGGATTTGAACATTATGAGATTTCAAATTTTTCAAAGAATGGGTTTATTTCAAATCATAATTCGGCTTATTGGTTGGGTGAAAAATATATTGGAATCGGTCCTTCTGCACACTCATTTAATGGCGATAGTAGGCAATGGAATGTAGCAAATAACGTTAAGTATATTAATGGGTTTAAAAACAATATTAACACATTTGAGTTAGAAGAATTAAGTTCAATAGACAAGTTTAATGAGTATATATTAACAAGATTAAGAACAAAATGGGGAGTTAATTTGGAAGAGTTATTTTTAATTAATAGTACTCGAAAAGAACAAACCTTAAAAACGATTGAACAATTTATTTCAAATGACGATTTACAATTATCGGATAATACAATTTACATTACACAGCAAGGAAAATTCATTGTCGATTATATCAGTTCTGAATTATTTATATAAAAAATAAAATGGCATTAATAAAAAAATGTAGAGGGAAATCACCTCAAATAACTAAGTCTTCATGGCTTGCAGAAAATGCAACATTAATTGGAGATATTTCAATGGGTGAAAATTGTAGCTTTTGGTTTAATGCAGTTGTTCGTGCTGATGTTAATTCCATTACTATGGGAGACAATGTAAATATACAAGATGGAGCTGTTCTACATTGTACATACGAAAAAACCACGGTTGAATTGGGTAATAATGTGTCTGTTGGACATAATGCAGTAGTGCATGGTACAAAAACAGGAAATAACGTGCTAATAGGTATGAATGCAACCATTATGGATAATTGCGTTATAGAAAGTAATTGTATAATAGCAGCAGGAGCAGTGCTCCTTGAGAACACACGAGTAACTACGGGGTCCGTTTGGGCTGGAGTTCCAGCAAGAAAAGTAAAAAATTTATCACCTGAAATGTTTGAAGGAGAAGTAAAACGAATTGCTAAAAATTATAGAATGTACGCTTCTTGGTTTGAGGAAGAGTAAATTGAATATTTAACTATCTTTGTGAAAAAAATACGTCATGAAATTTATATTTTTTATTTTAACAGCTCTAATTACTACCTCAGGTATTAGTCAACAGTATTCCTATAAAAAGAAAAAAATCACCCAAAAAGGATCAATGTACTTTTATTGGGGCTACAATAGATCTGTTTATGGAAAAAGTACTATTCATTTTACTGGAGATAAGTATGATTTCACTGTTCATAACGCAAAGGCTGTTGATAAACCTGAAACTAAATTTAAAACATATTATAATATTACTACAATTTCTGTTCCTCAATTTAACATTAGAGTAGGATATTACACAAATAATAAATGGGATTTATCTTTTGGGTATGATCATATGAAATATGTGATGAAAGAGGGACAAGAGGCAAAACTAACTGGTTATATTGACTCGTCTGCCAATCAATATTTAAATGGAACGTTTAATAATGAGTTATACAGAATAACGGATCAAAAAATTCATTATGAAAATTCTAATGGGTTAAATTACATTACGTTTCAAGCCAATTATAATCATTTGTTGTACGCTACCAAAAGTAAAAAAATAGCATTACGTGGACGATTAGGAGCTGGAGCTGGGGCAGTAGTAACTCAAACTGATTTTGAATTTGGTGGGTATGATTATCATACAGATTTAAAACTATCTGGATTTGGGGTTTCTCTACATTCTGGATTGAGGTTAGAATTTTTTAATCGATTTTTTGTGCAATCAAATTGGTCTGCAGGTGTAATTTCACTTCCTAATTTACAAACCATTCGAGATACTGAAAATAGAGCACAACAGGTATTAACGTATGCAGATTGGCAATTGGTGGGAGGAGTGTTTTGGTATTTGAAATTTAAAAATGGATGTAATTCATGTCCTGATTGGCATTAAAGATAGTAAATGATAGATACACATACACACCTTTATTCAAAAGATTTTGATGAAGATAGAGATGAAATAATAGTAAAGGCTATTAATTCTGGGATTGATAAGTTTTTTTTACCGAATATTGATTTAGAATCAATTGAAGGAATGGAAGCATTGGCAAATAAATACCCAGATAATTGTTTTCAAATGATGGGGTTACATCCTTGTTCAGTTGAAAAAAATTATAAAGATGTATTATCCAAAATGAGAAGTCATTTAGATACTAATAGATACATTGCTGTAGGTGAAATTGGAATGGACTTGTATTGGGATAAAACATTACAAAATGAACAGGCTGATGCTCTAAAAATTCAAGTTGAATGGGCGAAAGAAATGGGTTTACCAATCGTAATTCATGTAAGGGATGCATTTGATGAATTGTTTGAGGTTTTGAACCCATTAAATGATGATAGTTTAAGGGGGGTGTTTCATTGCTTTACAGGGAATATTGAACAAGCACACACTGCATTAAACTATGGCGGATTTAAGCTCGGTTTAGGTGGTGTATTAACATTTAAAAATAGTGGTTTGGATAAAGTGGTTGAACAATTAAATATGGAACATTTTGTGTTAGAAACTGATGCGCCATATTTGGCACCAACACCTTTCAGAGGGAAAAGAAATGAAAGCCATTATGTTAATTTAGTAGCTGAAAAATTAGCGTCAATTAAGCAAATTAGTCTGAAGGATGTAGATGCTATTACCACTAAAAATGCGCTGGATTTATTTAAGTTTTAGAGGGAAGTCTAATTATAAAAAAATCCTATCAATTTGTATTGATAGGATTTTTTAGTTAATTAGAATTGACTTAAATTAAGAAAAGTATCTAAAATCTTGATTGTTTTTAATGTTTCTAATTGACTGATAAATTAATTTTATACAATTTTCAACATCATGTTTATGTGCCATTTCAACGGTAGTATGCATATATCTTAGTGGTAATGAAATTAATGCAGAAGGTACTCCTGCATTTGAATAAGCAAAGGCGTCTGTGTCAGTTCCGGTTGCTCTTGATACTGCAGCTCTTTGAAACGGTATTTTGTTTTTCTCTGCAGATTTTATTATTAAATCTAATAGATTGTTTTGCACAGCAGGTCCATATGTTAATACTGGTCCATCACCACCTTTTAAATCGCCTTGATCAATCTTTTTTAACATTGGAGTGTGTGTGTCATGGCAAACGTCTGTAATGATAGCAACATTAGGCTTAATATGTTCAGCAATCATTTGAGCGCCTCTTAGACCAACTTCTTCTTGAACAGCGTTAGTAATGTATAACCCAAATGGCAGCTTATCTTTGTTTTCAAACAGTAACCTTGCAACTTCTGCAATCATAAATCCACCAATTCGATTATCTAAAGCTCTACCAACAAATTTAGTCTCATTCATTATAATAAATTCATCTGGGTAGGTAACAACACATCCAACATGAATCCCCATTTTTAAGACTTCTTCCTTAGAATCGGCACCACAATCTAAAAATATGTTATCTTGCTTAGGTGGTGTTTCAACTCCTTTTCTTGTGTGAATAGCAGGCCATCCAAAAACGGCTTTTACCATACCTTTTTTTGTGTGAATATTTACGCGTTTTGAAGGTGCAATTTGATGATCAGACCCGCCGTTTCTTCTTAAATAAATAAATCCTTCTTTAGTTATGTAGTGAACAAACCAAGAAATTTCATCAGCATGTGCTTCAATTACAACTTTATATTTTGCTTTTGGATTTATGATTCCAACAACACTTCCATAGTTGTCAACATGATACTCGTCAATATAAGGTTTTATATAGTTAAGCCATAGTTTTTGACCTTCAGATTCAAAACCTGTTGGAGAAGCATTATTTAAATAATCTTCTAAAAACGACAATGATTTTTTTGTGATGATTGATTTCTTCATAATTGTAAATTTAACAAAAATCTATGTACTTCAGCCATTTATCTAGTCATTTTACCCATAGTTAAGATTATTGGGCTATTTATTATGATATCAACTTAATATACATAAATTAGCAGAATAACTAAACAAATAACTAATGAAAAAACTATTTATTGTTGGAGCTTTTATTGGCTTAAAATTATTTTCGTTTGCTCAAACTGATAGTACTTCAGTTTTAGGTTCAGAAATGAATCAAGCAACAATGGATTCTCTGGGGTTAGTAAATCCAAAAATCACACAACTTTATAATCAAGGTGTGAAATCTTTAAATTTGGATAATAATATTGAGGCAATTCAAAAATTTACTGAGGTAATTTTAATGGATCCTAAAAATACTATGGCCACTTTTAACAGAGGAGTAGCCTATAAGAATATGAAAAAATATGATGAAGCAGTAAACGATTTTTATCGAACAATTGAAATTGATTCAAATAATTCAAATGCATATTATATGATGGGAATGTCATATTTTGAAACTCAAAAATTTGAACAAGCAATTTTAAGTTTAAACAGTAGTTATCAAGTTGATCCAACGCATGAAAAAGCGGCTTATTATGAAGGTGTCGCTTATTTTCAAATGGAAGAGTATGATGAAGCAATTCTGGCCTTTGGCAAAGCAATATCAATCAGGTCTAATTATGCATACGCTTATAATGACAGAGGTAGTGCAAAACTAAAACAAGATAAAATAGAAGAAGCAATTATAGATTATAAACTTGCTGTGAATATTGATAAAAAATTGAGTTTTGCGTATAATAATTTAGCCTCAGCTTATAGGAAAAAGGGAGATTTTAAATCAGCAAATAAGTATTACAATGAAGCGATTAAATATAAACAAGATTATTATGTAGCTTATAATAATAGAGGAACGGCAAAGTTTGAAAGTGGTGATTATCCTGGTGCGTTATCTGATTTTAAAAAAGCAATTACAATTAATCCTAAGTACGCTTTTGCATATAACAATAAGGCAACTGTATATATAAAATTAGAACAATATGTACAAGCTGTTGATGCTTCGACCAAGGCATTAGAGTTTTATCCAGAATATATGGAAGCGTTTTTTAATAGAGGGATTGCAAAAGAAATGTTGAAAGATTTGGATGGTGCCTGCGCGGATTGGCATGATGCATTTATGTTAGGCTCTGAAAATGCAGAGAAATATGTAAATAGCCCAGCGTGTTCAACTTCAAAATAAATTAGTTTTAGATTTTATAATAAAGACATGAAAAAAATAATATACTCCATAATAATATGTTTATCATTTAATTTATCTTTTGGACAAGATGTTCCTTTTGAAAAAAAGCTATTTAAAGAAAATAAAGCGGAATTTAAAGAGGCTTTGAAACATCTTGAAATGGGGAATGAATATTTAGCTGATATGCCAGTTCGTTCTATAGGGATTTTGGCTCCGGTAGATAAGCAGGGGTTAAACTTTAGAGGTGCATTAGAAGAATACTTACAAGCTTATAGTTTCAATCCAAAAAGTGCAGATTTGAATTATAGAATAGGTATCTGTTATGATAATATAGATAAGTATAAAATGGAAAAATTTATTTTTTCAGCATACAAACTAAAACCTACCGTAGTTCCTGAAATTAGATATTACATGGGGATTTGTCATCATTTACATGGAGATTGGAAAAAAGCAATCAGTGAGTATAATGCATTTGGCTCAATAGCTAGTAATGAGTTGATATCCTTAAAAATTCTAGCCACAAAAAAAATACAGGAATGTAGAAATGGTGAAAAATTAAGTAACGAGAAAGCTAGAGTTTGGATTGATAACTTAGGTGAATCAATAAATTCAAAATATCCTGATTACGCACCTATTATTTCTGCAGATGAGGCATTAATGATATTTACAACAAGAAGGCCAGCTGAAAGAATGTCTCTTTTTGGTGGTTATTTTGAAGATTTATATACTTCTAAACGTGAAAATGGAGTTTGGACACCATCTCAAACGTTAGGTGAGCCTGTTAATGTATTAGGTCAACATGATGCGACTATAGGGTTGTCTCCTGATGGACATACTCTCTTTGTTTATAATAATAAAGGAAATGGAGATATATTAATTTCAACAGATAAAAATGGAACCTGGTCAAAGCCTATTAAATTAGGAAAAAACATTAACACAAAAGATTATCATGAACCTGACGCATCGCTTTCATTTGACGGAAAAATTCTTTATTTTACGTCTAATAAGCCAGGAGGATTTGGTGATCATGATATTTATAAATCATTTTGGGATGAAGAAAAGGAAAGATGGGGAGAAGCAGAAAATTTAGGTGATATGATAAATACACCTTATGAAGAACGATCTGTATTTATCCACCCTGACGGAGAGACCATGTATTTTGCTTCAAAGGGACACAATACGATTGGTGGGTATGATTTGTTTTATTCGAAATTAATAGATGATGTTTGGCAGAAGCCAATTAATTTTGGAGCGCCACTTAATACACCGCATGATGATGTGCAACTTGTTGTTGCTGGGAATGGGCGTTATGGATATTATTCTTCTTACAAAGCAAATGGATATGGTGAAAAAGACATATATCTAATTACTTTTTTAGGTCCTGAAAAATTACCTATTTTAAGTAATGAGGATAATTTAATTGCGTCTATTGCGGCTCCAATTAAAGAAAAATTTATTGAGCATGAAGTGATTTCTGAGGGTGCAAATATGGCTATTTTAACAGGTTTAATTAGAGATGAAAAAACTAAAAAACGATTAAAAGGAAATATTGTATTAATAGATAATGAAGAGAATAAAGTAATAGCTGAGTTTACATCAGATGCAGTAACCGGGAAATACCTTGTGTCACTACCTGGAGGTAAAAATTACGGAATTGCCGTTAAAAGAGAGGGGTACTTATTTCATTCTGAAAATTTTGTAATCCCTAATGAAAGCGGATTTAGGCAATATGAGAAGAATGTAGATTTAAAGAAAGTTGAAATCGGGCAAAAAATTATTCTTAGAAACATTTTCTTTGACCTTTCTAAGTGGTCACTAAGAAACGAATCTGTGAATGAATTAAGTCGATTAATTAAACTTATGAATGACAACCCTACAATGAAAATTGAATTATCTGGTCACACAGATACCAGAGGTTCAGTAGAAAATAATCGTTTACTTTCAGAGAATAGAGCTAAATCGGTTGTTGAATATTTAGTTGATCATGGTATTAATAAAGATAGATTAAAGCATGCTGGTTATGGTGAAACGCAACCAATTCATTCCGATTCGAAAATTTATGCAGAAAATTCCAAATCTATTCGTGAAGAGATGCACCAAAATAATAGAAGGACAGAATTTAAGATTTTAAGTTTATAGAAAAAATTGCAAATCGTTCTTTAAAAACATTTTAGGAACGGTTTTTACTAAAAAAGTTGTAAATTCGCTCAAAATTTTCACATATGAAATTAGTACTATTCTTTTTTTTAGTTTTTCCAATGGTTGCGCTTAGTCAAAACAACTATTCTTATGATTCAAAAAGAGCTTTTAAAAAAGCAGAAGCCTTAATGGTTGATGGGAAGTTGGATGCCGCATTACTTTTGTTTAAAGGTGTAGTTGCTAGCCAACCAAATTTTTCTGAAGCGTTTTTAAATATGTCGAAAATTGAATTTTCGAATAAAAATTTTAAAAGTTCTTTAAATTTTGGAAAAAAAGCATTAGAAAGTAACCGTGTTCAATATTCAATTTATTCTCAAGTAGGGAAATCATTCTTCATGTTAAGAGATTATGACAGTAGTTCATACTATTTTAAACTTTCGAATCTTTACGGTGCCACTACTGCAAACGATTACTATTTGTTATCAAAGTCAGAAAACAATGAAAATCGATTTGCTAAATCTTTAATAAATATTGAGAAAGCTATATTAATAGATAGTTCAAAGCCAGAGTTTTATTTTGAAAGAGGGAATTCTTATTTTGGATTGGGTGATTTTGAAAACGCCAAAGCAGATTATGATAAATCGTTAGAGTTAAATCCAAGTCAAGCCATTGTATATTCAAAAATTGTGGACATAAACCTTGTGAATAATGAGCCTGATAATGCATTGTTAAATATCAAGAAGGGAATGGAGAATTCAAGTGAAGATCAAAAGATTGATTTTTTAGTATTGAAAGGAAATTACTTTAAACATATTAATGAATTAAGTAATGCTGAAAAATCCTATAATGATGCCTTTAAGTTAGATAATCAAAATACAGTTGTATTAATTAATCAAGCTGCAATTATGATTAGAAGAGGAGATTATGAAAGTGCAGTTGAAAAATGTTCAAAAGCTATTGATTTAGATGGAGCACAACCAGAAGCATATTTCAATAGAGGGATTGCTTATGAAATGCTTAAAATGACAACAGAAGCTTGTTCTAGTTGGGAAGAAGCATTTATAATGGGGTCAGTTAAAGCAGAAGAGTTTATTAATAGTCCAATTTGTAATGAATAAGTGTATGAGATATTTAATATTAATCCTATTTATAGTAATAGGAAGTTTTTCTTTTGGGCAAGATAAGGATGTTCCATTTGATAAGAAAATGTTTTTAAATAATAAAAAAGGGTTCAATGAGGCTATTGAAAATGTTTCTATTGGAGATATGCATTTTCTTAAAGGTTCAGGACTAGATCTCGCTACTGCGTTAACCTATTATTTAAAAGCTGATGAATTTAATCATTACAGTACGAGTTTAAATTATAAGATAGGAGTGTGTTATTTGAGCAGTACACAGAAATTTAATGCTTTGGATTACCTAATATTCGCAAAAGAAAAATCTCCAAAAAACAAGCAGTATGAAGATATTAATTTTTATCTCGGACAAGCGTATCATTTAAATGGAGAATGGAATAAAGCGATTGAATACTATAGTATTTATAAAATTGAAGAAGGTAATAAAGATAAAGTTTTAGCATTTTTCGTTAATAAAAAAATGAGTGAATGTAAAACGGGACAAGCGTTATCTGGTGAGCCAATTAGAGTTTGGATTGATAATTTAGGTCCTGAAGTGAATTCAAAGCATTCTGACTTCGGCCCTGTAGTTTCTGCCGATAATAAAATATTATTTTTTACATCAAGAAGACCAGGGGGTACAGGAGATGAATCTGATGAAACAGGTATGTCTTTTGAGGATATATATTTTTCGAAAAGAAAAGTAAATGGGGATTGGATTAAAGCTGAAAATTTGGGGGAACCTGTAAATTCAAAGTCCCATGATGCCGCAGTTGGGTTGTCACCGGATGGGAAATCATTATTGATTTATCAAGGGGTTAGTAAAAAAACAGGTAACATTTTAATAACGAAACAAAATGAGGATAGTACTTGGAGTCCGACAGCTGAAATTGAAGGGGATGTAAATAGTAAATATCATGAAACAGATGCTACTTTCTCTTTCAATGAAAAAACATTATATTTTGTTTCTGATAGGTCTGGTGGATTTGGGAAACATGATATATATGTTACACATTGGAATGAAGAAAACAATAAATGGGGAAAATCTGAAAATGTAGGTCCTACATTAAACACTGAATTTGACGAGAAAGGAGTTTTTTTTCATCCAGATAATAAAACATTGTATTTTTCTTCTCAGGGACATAATACTATGGGAGGACTTGATATATTTAAATCTGAATTTGACTCGGAATTAGGAACGTGGTCAGTGCCTGAAAATATTGGATCACCGATTAATACTCCTGATGATGATGTGTATTTCGTAACGTCAGGGAATGAAAAATATGCCTATTATTCTTCTTATAGAGCTGATGGTTTTGGGGAGAAAGATATTTATCAAGTTACCTTTTTAGGTGATGAAAAAGAGCCATTAGTGACGAGTATAGATGATATAGATATCTTAGATGATGATCTTTCAGTAAATGGAGAATTTGTTAATCGTCCGTTAGTTATGATTAAAGGAAAAGTGATTGATGGAAATACCAAAGAACCATTGGTGTCAACAGTTTCAATTACTGATGGTAAAATAAATAAAAAAATTGTAGATGTAGTAACAGAGGAAGATGGTTATTATATGTACGTTGTTGATGCTGGGAAAGAGTACGCTTTGTCTACTACATTGCCTGGTTATACTGTTGCATCTGAAATTGTGAAAACAAGAAAGTCTGATAATGGAACTGAGTATGTGATAGATTTAGAGTTATTCCCACCTGTAACAGGTGGAGAGTTTGTATTAAGAAATATCTATTATGCTTTCAATAAGTCAAATTTAAGAAATAAATCGGTTGAAGATTTAGACTTGTTAATTAAGGTTATGAATGAAAATCCAACTCTAAAAATTGAATTAGGCGGGCATACAGATTCAAGAGGGCCAGAATGGTCAAACCGTAGATTATCCAGAGAAAGAGCTGAAGCAGCAAAGAAGTATTTGATTAGTAAAAAGATAGATCCTAATAGGCTTACTTCTAAAGGGTATGGAGAGGTTAAACTTCAAATTTCTGATGCGGAAATCAATTTAATGAGTACGAATAAAGAAAAAGAAGCAGCTCATCAGCAAAACAGAAGAACTATCGTTACGATAACAAGTAAATAATAATAATAGAATTAATTTTCAAAAAAACTCTGTCAATATTGGCGGAGATTTTTGTTTTAAAATAGGATAACATGAAACAATGTATTTTAGTAATAGCTCTATTGTTAGCGATTCATTCAAAAGCGCAGCAATATAATTTAACGGACTTCTTTGTGTATAATGAAGTGTTAGCTCAAAAAACAGATTCAATTTTTCAAACATTGAATGATACATCAAGGGTTGGTCAAATGATAATACCTGCAGCTGGAAGGCATGGTAAATCGGACGAGTATATAAATGGGTTAATCAAAAAAAAATATATTGGTGGAGTTTTATTGTTAAATGGAACAAAAGAAGGCTTCAAATTAAAAGTTGACTCTTATAATAAGATAAACAACGGTTTACCACTCATTTTTTCAGCTGATGCTGAGCCGTCATTGATAGGATATAAAATTAAAGGTACTAAGCCTGTAAAAAAAGCAAATGCTATGATCTCAAGAGCTGAAGTTGAAAAGTATGCTCGAATAATTTGTAAAGAATTAAAATATATTGGAATTAACTATAACTATGCGCCAGTGGTAGATATGTCACCCAATAAAGTGATCAGTAATAGAAGTTTTGGTAATAATTCGGATACGGCGAAAGTTTGGGCAAATATTTTCATAAAAGAGACGCAAGAACAGAATATAGTAGCTACTGCCAAACATTTTCCAGGTCATGGTTACGTTGTTGGTGATACGCATAAAAAACTAGTGTACATAGACGGGGAAATGAAGGAAGTATATAATTATACACCTTTAATTGAATCTGGTCTAATTTCTATAATGGTAGCTCATATTGCCATTAAAAATAATTTGAAGTTTAATACGAATAACAGGCCTGCTACTTGCTCTAGAAAGATTGTGACTGACTTATTGAAAAATGAGATGAAATTCAATGGTTTAGTTATTACAGATGCGTTGAATATGGGTGGGGTAGTATCTATCTCTAACTGCGAATTAGAAGCGGCTAAGGCTGGTTGTGATATTCTTTTAATGCCCGTAAATGAAGAGAAAGCAATGTTGGATATCTTGAATGAATTAGAAGTAAATGACCAGTTTAAACAACAGATTTATGCTTCAGTAAAAAAGATCATTAGGTTGAAAATTTGCTTAGGCTTGATTTAATTCTTCCGGATTGTTCAAGAAAAGTGACGTATTACTTTTTTATTTAAGCGAATAAGATTATATTCGCCAATTCTTAAATTAAAACACAAAGGCAGCAATGGCAGTTATTGGAAAAATACAAAAAAATTCACTTCTTTTATTATTAGTAATTGGGGGAGCAATGTTAGCATTCATATTTACAGATTTATTAAGTAATGTAGGTGGTGGTGAAGAACAAACTCAAACAGCAAATATAGCTGGAGAATGGAGTGATAATGATGAAGCGAGATTGACGGAGTTAAATTCTAATTTCCTTAGTAGAGCAAAACAAACATTTTATTCTAATAAAGAGAATCAAGGTAAAGAATTCACTGGTGAACAAACAGCAAAAGATCAAGCTTTCAACGAATTAGTTCGTAGAAAATTAATGAATAAAGAATTAAATGCTTTAGGATTAACTGTTTCTGCAGAAGAATTAAATGATATGGTTTTAGGAAGTCATATTCATCCTTGGATTGCAGGAGAAAGAAGTTTTCAAAATGCACTAGGTGAATTTTCTAAAGATTCGGTATTAAAATACATTAATTTTTTAGAAACGGAACCAAATGGTATTGATACAGCCGCTTATTCAAATTGGAATAATGCAAAAAACGGATGGAAAAAATTTGAAGTTGAAATAGCTGATGCTAGAAAGGCAGATAAATATGTAACTTTAGTTAAGAAAGGTGTTTATGTAAATTCTTTGGAAGCTAAAAATCAATACAACGGTGCTCAAGAAAAAAGAAACATCAGTTATGTAATTAAAAAATATGCTGATATTAAACCTGAAGATGTTGATTTTTCTGATGATGACTTAAAAGCGTATTTTGATACACATAAAACGGATAAGAAATATGAAGTGAAAGATGAGCAAGCGATTATTGATTTTGTTGAGTTTCCAGTTGTGGCCACTCAAGATGATGTGGATGACGCAGTGGAATCTTTAGAAAAAACAAAAGCTTCTTTTATTAAAGCAGGAAATAATTTAGGATTCATGTATAATAAAAGTGATGAAGCGTTTTATACGGATACTGTTGTGTTTAAGATGGGAGCTGAAAAATTAACTTTAGATGCTGGTAATTACACTTATCCTTCTGTTGCTGATGAGGCTATTCAAAATGCGGATAGTGGTACTGTTGTGGGCCCATTTGTTGCTTTAAATTCAAAGAATGAGAGAATTTCTTTTATAGCAAAAGTTGGTGCTTTTGATCCAAATGGAAATGAAGAGCAAGCTTGGGTAAGACACATATTGGTTTCTAATACTGGAAGAACAGAAGAGGCTGCTAAGAAAAGAGCGGATAGTGTTGTAACAGTTATTAACGCAAAGAATAACTTTACGGAAATGGTAACTGAGATTTCAGAAGATCCAGGTTCTATTAGTACAGGTGGTGAATATAAGTGGTTTCCAAAAGGAAGAATGGTAGAATCATTCGAAAATGCATCTTTTAACGGAGCAAAAGGAAAATTACAAGTTGTAAAAACAACTTACGGTTATCACATTGTTGAAGTGATAGATAGAAGAATTGCAAAGGCAAGAATTATTTTACCTATAGTTAAAAGTATTAAACCAAGTATTGCTACTAAGCAAGCGGTTGAAGATTTAGCTTATGAATTTATAGCAGATGTAAATGATAATCAAACGGATTCAGCTTTTAATACAATCGCTATTAATGTAGGATTGGTAGTTAAAAATTCTAATTTATCTATGAAATATGCTTCTGCAATTGGATTTGAAAAAGTAGAGTCAATTAAAAAATTCTGTTTCGCTAAAGATGCGTTAACGGATGACTTATCTGATCCTATTTTAGATGGTGGATTTTATAAGGTTGCAATTATTAATAACTTAATGGCTAAAGGGGTTCCAAATTTTGAAGGTGTTAAAAATCAAATGAAATTTGCTGCTAAAAAAGAAAAGCAAGCTAAGCATTATATGGAACAAATGACACCTGCTACTAGTACGTCTAACTTACAAGAGTTAACGGCTAAATTTCCAGAATTAAAAATTCAGAATGCAGTAGTAACATATAACATTAATACAATCACTGGTGGTGGTGGAAATGAACCTGAAGCGGTGGGAGCAATTTTCTCTTTACCTTCTGATAAAGTTGGTTCTATGTTAAATCCAATTCAAGGGGTTACTGGAGTATATGTTGTAATTGTTGATAAAATAGTTGCTGCACCAGAAACTACTGATTATACTGCTGATAAATTAAGTTTAAAAACGACACGTTTGTCAGGTGCTGATCAAGCTGTAATTAGAGCGCTTAGAGAAAAAGCTAACGTAATTGATAATAGATCAAAAATTGATATTCAAGGAAGATAGTTTGAATTGAAAATAACAATATTTAAAACGCTTTCAATTTATTGAAAGCGTTTTTTGTTTAACTTAGTATTATGAAATTTAAAACACCTACCCAATCAGAAGCGATCTCTACTAAGATTGTATTGCCAAATGATACAAACCCTTTAGGTAATCTATTTGGAGGGAGATTGTTAGCTTGGATGGATGAAATAGCTTACATTTCAGCTAACCGTCATAGTAGGAGAGTTGCAGTAACTGCATCAATTAATAATGTATCTTTTAATAAGCCAATTAAGTTAGGAGAAACTATTACCTTAATTGCAAAAGTATCTAGAGCGTTTTCAAGCTCAATGGAGGTTATTATTGATGTGTTTGTGGAGAATAGAACAAACGGTGAACAAACGTCAAGTAACCAAGCTATTTATACCTTTGTGGCAGTAGATCAGTTTGGTTCACCAATTCAAGTGCCTGAATTAAAACCAGAGACGGAAGAAGAGCAAAAAAGATTTGAAGCAGCTTTGCGTAGAAAACAGTTAAGTTTAATATTAGCAGGTAAGTTAAAACCATCAGAAGCAACTGAATTAAAAGCATTGTTTGAATCTAAAGAAAAAGACTAATTAAATAATTGATAAAATTTTTGAATAACTTCATCAAAACTGTTGATAACATGGTTACTTTTAAGTAGGATTAAAAATTCAATCTGATTAATTTCGTCTTTCCTTTTTAAAATAGAAAACCGTGGCTAAAACAGTGAAAAAAGTGGCAGAAACGCCTTTGATGAAACAATACAACCAAATTAAAGGAAAATATCCTGATGCGTTGTTATTGTTTAGAGTAGGTGATTTTTACGAAACATTTCGTGAAGATGCTGTTCAGGCTTCTAAAATTCTAGGAATCGTTTTAACTAAACGTAAAAATGGTACGGCCTCAGAAATTGCATTGGCGGGCTTTCCACACCATTCTTTAGACACCTATTTACCTAAATTAGTTCGTGCTGGGTTGCGTGTGGCCATTTGTGATCAGTTAGAAGATCCAAAAATGACCAAGTCAATTGTAAAAAGAGGGGTGACTGAATTAGTAACACCTGGTGTTTCATATAATGATAAAGTTTTAGAAGGCACAAAAAATAATTTTTTAGCGGCCATCAATTTTACAAAAGTAGGTTTGGGTGTGTCGTTTTTAGATGTCTCTACGGGTGAGTTTTTAATAGCTGAAGGATCTATTGAATATGTTGATAAATTAATTCAAGGATTTCAACCAGCCGAAATATTATTTGAAAAGAGTAAACAGAAATTATATAGTGAATCGTTTAGCGATAAAGCATACACTTATAAACTGGATGATTGGGTATTCACTTTGGACTATGCTGAAGAAAGTTTAATGAAACATTTTGATGTTAAATCTTTGAAGGGATTTGGGATTGACAAAATGCAATCGGGTATTGTTGCTGCTTCTGCTATTCTACATTATTTATCAGAAACACAACATAATAAAACGAGTCACATTAAAAATATCTCTCGTATTGAAGAAGATAAATTCGTTTGGCTTGACAGATTTACAGTTCGAAATTTGGAATTATTATATTCAACTAATGAAGATGCTACTACTCTAATTGATGTATTGGACAAAACGATTACGCCTCCAGGAAGTAGAATGTTGAAGAGGTGGATGATTTTACCTTTAAAGGAAATTTCATTAATTCAAGAACGATTGGATATTGTAGGTTTCTATTTAAAAAATCCCGAATTTAAAGATAGTATTCGTTTTCAATTAAACGAGGTGGGTGATTTAGAGCGAATAATTTCTAAAGTGGCTACGACTCGAATTAATCCTAAAGAGGTGGTTCAATTGAAAAGGGCTCTAACAGCAATTGACCCTATTAAGCAAGCTTGTGGAGATTCTGGCTCTAAACCATTACAATTATTGGGCGATCAACTAAATCCATGTGAAGCGTTGCGTAAACGTATTGAGTTAGAAATAAAAGATGAGCCAGCAATAGCCATAGGTAAAGGAGAAATTATAGCAGAAGGTGTAAATGCCGAATTAGATGATTTAAGAGTAATTCTAAAAACGGGGAAAGGTTATTTAGAAGACTTAAAGAATAGAGAAATAGAACGAACTGGTATTCCATCATTGAAAATTGCGCACAATAATGTGCATGGCTTTTATTTAGAAGTGAGGAATAGTCACAAGGACAAAGTTCCTGCAGAATGGATTAGACGTCAAACGTTGGTTAACGCAGAACGTTATATAACGGAAGAATTAAAAGAATACGAAACTAAAATATTAGGGGCAGAAGACAAAATCTTGCATTTAGAAAGTCGATTGTTTTCTGAATTGGTGTTTGCCATGGCAGATTATATTGTTCCAGTTCAACACAATGCACATTTATTAGCTAAACTAGATTGTTTGCATTCTTTTGCGCAAGTGGCTTTAGAGAATGAATATTGTAAGCCTGAAATAAATGACAGTTTAGTGCTTGACATTAAAGATGGTCGTCACCCAGTGATAGAAAATCAATTAGCTATAGGCGACCAATATATTGCCAATGATTTAATGTTAGACAACAATGGTCAGCAAATTATTATGATTACTGGTCCAAATATGTCTGGTAAGTCGGCTTTACTGCGTCAAACTGCTATTATAGTATTGATGGCTCAAATGGGATGTTACGTTCCTGCTACAGCTGCTAAAATAGGTATGGTAGATAAAATATTTACAAGGGTAGGTGCTTCTGATAATATTTCTAGTGGTGAATCTACATTCATGGTTGAAATGAATGAAACTGCTAGTATCTTGAATAACCTATCGGAACGTAGTTTAATTATTTTAGATGAAATTGGGCGTGGAACATCTACGTATGACGGTATTTCTATTGCTTGGTCAATCACTGAATTTTTACATCAAAATAAAATCGCTAACCCTAAAACATTATTTGCTACACATTATCATGAATTGAATGAAATGACAAATTCGTTTGAGCGTATTAAAAACTTTAATGTATCTGTTAAGGAGCTAAAGAATAAAATTATTTTCATGCGTAAGTTAGTGGAAGGTGGTTCAGCTCATAGTTTTGGTATTCATGTTGCAAAAATGGCTGGTATGCCAAAGCCTGTTTTAAATAAAGCAAATAGTATTCTAAAAAAATTAGAAAAATCACATTCTGGTGATTTAAAATCTGACGTTCAAGAATTAGTGGCTGAAGAGAATATGCAATTGAGCTTTTTTAAATTAGATGATCCTGTTTTAATGCAAATCAAGGAAGAAATTGAGGCGATTGATATCAATACCTTAACTCCAGTGGAAGCGTTAATGAAGTTGAATGATATTAAAAAGTTTGTTGGGGCTAAATAAAGAGGATAATATGTATGATTTATTTGAGGTACGAAAAGGTATGATGACCTCAGGTATTTGTATAGTTCGTTTTCACTAGCCACTAAGCCGTAGTAACTTTGTTTCGGTAGTATGTTACATTGACTCTCTTGATGTAATAATCAATTCTACTAATTCGTACCTTTGATCAGGTTCATTAAATAGATATCCAGATGTGATGTTTAATTTAATAACATTCACAAAAAAGACAACTAACGTTCTTGTTCAAAAATAATATTTCTTTCATGACTTCCCTTATACATACGCTTAGGGATAATTTCTCTGTCCGCAGTTGAACGGTAGTTTTTATTATTGGGATTTAGAATATATTCGAGTTGATACTCAATCATTTTTTCAAAAGGAATTAGGAAGCGGTCTGTGTCGCATTGTTCTAAATCACCTTCCTTAAGTAAATTTATAACAGTATAGACTGATTCAATAGTGCTAAGACAAAGCGGGTCTGGCTGTTGTTTGATAATAAATTTTGATTTGATTTTATTGTCAAAACTCACTCGTTTTAGTTCTTGTAAATTTGTACTTAATTTAAGCATTTTACGAGCGCAGGGCCATGTGCCATCCAAAATAAAGAGGTGTGGATTAGTACCCATAAATGAATTTAGTTCTGAACTTTTTCTTATCGATAAGTTGAAATTATCTTTTCCGGGATAAAGTAAAAAAGAGGAACTATTTGCTTTATTCAATAGTTCATTTACACGGTTATTATTGGTGAAATCAACACCAACTATAATTTCTGAATTTTTAAGTTGAAGCTTAGTCATATACCCCGTTCCGTTCTTTTGTTTTTTGTATTCCTTCGGGTGCATAAGAATAATGAAACGAGTCTTAGTTTGTAATGGACTAATGTGTTTACAAATACATGTGCTTGAGGGCCTCATGCATGTGTAACATTTAAGTTTTGTATTTTTTATATCTGCTTGCAAGGTGTGTTTTTCTTTATTTGTCTAATTGGGTATGATGTTTTGATAATATAAAGAAAACAGAACAGTATCCCAATCGTCAATGTAAGATTTAATCTCTGCTAATTGAGTTAATAAATTGTCAAGATGAGTTTAGGAATGATAGTGTCTTTTTTTTGATAGAGTACTGTTGAACTAGTTCAATCCATAATTTACCAGCTAATTCTAAGTCTGAATTATGTCTAGAAATCAATTCAAAAAGAGTAAGTTTTAACATTGTATGTCTAAAATCAAAATCAACCATCTTTTGTCAATAATAGTTATAGTAATTTGACCACATAAGTAGTATCATTATTAAGACTAAATCAAACAGTTATTAATCTCAATTTCCTTTTCTTTTGGCAATTTCATCTCTAAGTGTTGAAGCTTTTTCATAATCCTCATTCTCAATAGCTTCTTGAAGTTTTTCTTCTAAGTCTTTAAGTGAAATTACGTCAACTTCTTTTGTTTTATTTTCTATGAACTCTTCACCTTCTTTAACTTCTGTTCCATCATCATCTAATTGAATTCCCGCAGAATCTAATATATGTTCAAATGTATATACAGGACATTTAGATCTTAAACCTATGGCAATCGCGTCAGAAGTTCGAGCATCAATTTCAAATGTTTCATTCTTTTCATTTGTACAAATTATTTTAGAATAGAAAACACCTTCCATCAAATTGAAAATCACCACTTCTGTTATTTTAACTTTAAAAGTATCCGTAAAAGTCTTAAATAAATCATGAGTGAGAGGTCTAGAAGGTTTCATATCTTCCAATTCAATAGCTATTGATTGAGCTTCAAAACCGCCAATTATAATTGGGAGTCTTCTTTTACCTTCTTTCTCAGCCAATACCAAAGCGTATGCCCCAGACTGTGTCTGACTATAAGATAATCCTACTATTTTTAATTCAATTTTTTCCATAAAAACAAAAAAGGAGATTATAAAAATATAATCTCCTCACAATATAATAATAATTTAATTATTCGCTTTGAATTTTTTAATTGCTTCATTTAATTTTGGCAAAACTTCAAAAGCATCTCCAATAATTCCATAATCTGCAGCCTTAAAGAAAGGTGCTTCAGAATCCGTGTTAATAACTACAATTGTTTTACTTCCATTAACACCAGCTAAGTGTTGAATTGCGCCAGAAATTCCTGCTGCAATATATAAATTAGGTCTAACTACGTACCCTGTTTGACCAACATGTTCATGGTGAGGTCTCCATCCAATATCTGCTACTGGCCTAGAACAGGCAGTGGCAGCACCTAAGGTTTTGGCTAAATCTTCAACCATTCCCCAATTTTCAGGACCTTTTAATCCTCTACCAGCTGAAACAACTAATTCTGCTTCAGTTAATAAAATATCACCTTCTTGTTTTACAACTTCTTTTATAGTAATTGAAGAAGTACCACAATCAGCAGAGAAATCTTCAATTGAAGCTGATCCACCATTAGCTTCAGGAGATAATGAATTTACTGTTAAACCAATTACTTTTTTAGAAGTGTTTACTTTAACGTTTCCAAATGCTTTTCCAGAAAATACGTTTACCTTAACAGTGTCACCTTCTGGTAGTGCAATTGCACCTGCAACAAACCCCGCTTTTAAACCTGCAGATACTCTAGGAGCAACAGATTTACCAACTAAATCGTGAGATAATACAATTGTATCAGCACCTGTTGTATCAACAGCAGCTTGAATTAATTTTGATAATTGAGAAGGATTATTCTCAGTTAAATTTCTTTGTATTAAAATTTTTGAAGCACCATAAGCACCTACTTTTTCTAATTCTGAATCAGAAATACTCCCGTTTGTTAAAACAGTTGTTTCTCCAATTTTACTTCCGTAATAAACAGCTTCAAATCCACTTTTAGCAACTGAACCGTTTATTGTATCTATATATACTAATACTGACATATTAAATTTTTTATTAAGATTAAATTACTTTAGCTTCATTATGTAATAATGCAACTAATTCATCCATATTATCTGCATCAATATATTTACATTCAGATTTTACATCTGGTAAGCTATAAGATTCAAATGTAGTTAAGTTATCACACGCTACAGGCTCAATAACCGTTAATGGTTTTGTTCTAGCTTGCATAATTCCTCTCATGTTTGGAATTCTTTGTTCAGCCATACCTTTTGCTGCTGAAAGTACAAATGGTGTGTTAACCTCAATGATTTCATCTCCACCAACAATTTCTCTATGAATTGTAGCTGTGTCTCCATTCATTTCTAACTTAGTTGCTATAGAAATATAGGGTAGATCCATGATTTCAGAAATCATACCTGCCATTTGAGAACCATTATAGTTAATAGTTTCTTTTCCTGTAAAAACAATATCGAAATTATTTGCTTTAGCATAATCTGCAATTTGAAAAGCAGTTGAATAGGCATCAGTAGATTCCATATTAACTCTTACAGCATTATCTGCTCCAATCGCTAATGCTTTTCTAATAATAGAATCATCTGCAGCTTCACCAACTGTGATAGTTGTAACTTCTCCTCCGTTTTGTTCTTTTAATTCTAAAGCTCTAACTAATGCATACCATTCATCATAAGGGTTTACAATGTATTGAACTCCGTTTTCATCAAATTTGGTGTCACCATCAGTAAATGCAATTTTACTGGTTGTATCTGGTGCTTTACTGATACAAACTAATATTTTCATATCTTATATTTTTATGACTTACATTTTTTATAAGTAAGTCGATTTTTTTAGTCTGTCAAATTTATTGTTTTTTTAAGCATTTTCATACTTTTTAGGTAGTTTTTTTGCTAATAATATTGAGTTTAGCTAAAATTTAAGTCTTTTTTTTTGTTATGAGCTAGGACATATTATTTATAATGATTTATAATTAAGCGGGTTTAAGTTTGATTAATGAACGTGTTTATTTTAAAATAGTAATGGGTCAAGGTAACATTCTACCTTATTATCTGTTATGTACATGAGGATAATGTCATTTTTTGCGAAATGAATTGAGTTACTTGACTTTGCATTTTTTTATTAGTTATCTTTACATTCTAATTTTGAATTTATATGAAACTATTTTTTTGTCTTATTTTTTTACAGTTTTATATTGGCGATAGCTTTGCGCAGCCTAATAATGATAGTTGTTCAGAAGCAATTACACTTTGTCCATTATTGGTAACGGAAGGGACAACTGATCAAGCTACTTTTGAAAATTGCAATACTTTAGGGGGATGTGCAGATGATTTCCCCAACTTTGGGATTATTCCTTCCGCAACGGTGTGGTACAAATTTACAACTAATGCACTAGGTGGTCAGGCTATAATCGACTTTACAAATATTCAGTTTAATACAGATCCCAGTTTTGGACAAGCCATCCAATCCATGTTGTTTAACGTGCCGGTTCCGTGTCAAGGAGAAGATTTCACTGCATTTAGTAATGTAGTACTTGGGGCAACGACTGACTTTACAATTACGTCTTTAATTCTTTTGCCAAATACGACTTATTACTTGGTAGTGGATGGTGCACTTACTGGTACTTCTATATTTCCTGCAGCAGCGACTTTTGATCTTGGTATTTCTGGAACGGCAATAGATGTTCCTGTTTTGCCTACTGTTGCAATTTCAATTACAGATACAGCAATTTGCCAAGGAACAATGGAGCCAATTACTATTGAAATTGAAAATTGTACACAATCTGTTTCTAACGAATGGTATTATAATAATGTATTTATTACCGATTCAGCTGATTTTAATACCGGTATTTTGGGTGTAAATGGTTATTTAAAAATGATTATATCTTGCGGTAATGAATGTGTTTACACAGCTACATCAGATAGTATTAATTTTGAAATTACACCAATTGAAGTGGATGCAGGGGAAGATAAGTTAATAGAGTTGGGAGAATCTGTTGCATTGGATGGTTCTGGGACAAGTAATCCTGTTTGGGCGCCAGAAACATTTTTGAGTAATGCTTTAATTTTTTCACCAACATCAGTAGTACCTTCTCAAACAACAACGTACTTTTTGACTGTAAAAAATGGAGATTGCGTGTTAACTGATGAAATGACCGTTAAAATTAAGGAGTTAATTACTGTTCCTTCAGGTTTTACACCTAATGGAGATCAAGTAAATGATGTGTGGGAAATTGTGAATATTAGTCAGTATCCAAATAGTTATGTGGTTATTTATGATAGAGCTGGGCAGATAGTGTTTAAAACTACGGGATATAACGTACTTAATAATTATTGGGATGGTACTAATAATGGAAAAGAATTACCTGTGTCTACTTATTTTTATGTGATTGATTTACGAAACGGAAGTGATGATTCAATATTTAAAGGGCCAGTAACATTTATTAGATAATGAAAAGAATAATTTTAATTTTTAGTTTAGCAATTGTACAATTCGTTTTTGGGCAACAGCAAGAGCATTTAACACAATATCAATTTAATCAATTTGCTTTTAATCCTGCATTAGCTGGAAGTAAACCGTGTTTGGATGTTAGGGGGGGGTATAGATATCAATGGGCTGGTATTGAAGGTGCTCCTGAGAATGGTTTTATAAACGCACATGCGCCATTGAGGTTTGGTAATAAAGGGCGTGCATCTTACAAGCCTTCACATGGTATTGGTGGGCATGTGAGACGAGACGCCTTGGGACCATTTTCGACTATTGAAACTCAATTAGCTTATGCGTTTCATGTACCACTAAAAAGATCAATTAAACTATCTTTAGGTGCTTCATTTGGTTTAAAACAAATGGCATTTGATGATGCAAAATTTACTACTATTTATCAGGATAACGCGGCGCCAAATTCATCAAGTTTTATTATTTTTCCAGATATGAGATTTGGAGCGTGGTTAACGACAAAGAGTGGGTATTTTGGATTTTCTATGCATAATTTAATTGGAAATAAATTGGATGAATTGGGAGCAACAGCTAAAAATCAAAGGCATTATTATCTAACTGCCGGTAAGAAATTGAAATTGCAGAAAGGGTGGACTATAATTCCTTCTTTTATGATGGCTATGACAAAAAATACCCCAATTGATATTCATTTAAGTGCCTTATTTGATTTGGATAATAAAGTGTCTTTTGGTGTTGGGTTAAGAAGAACAGATGCCATAACAGCGCAAATTCGAGTTAAACTTTTAAATTTAATTTCAATTGGCTATTCATTTGATTATGTTATTTCTAAATTGCAAAAAAACATGTATCAATCCCATGAAATTACAATGGGATTTAATGGGTGTTCAAGTTATGGTGGGTCAAGTAGAACTGCAAGTTGTGCTACATTCGAATGATGTTTTTAGGCGTGCACTTTATGGTGCTTAGCGAGGCTTTTTAGCGTCTAGTCTAAAAGTGTGTTTTCAATCAGTTTTATTGGTTATTTTTGAATTTCGAATGACAAATTTTAGATCTTTAATACATATTAAGTTAACATTTTTGCTATTTTTTTGTAGTAATAATGTGCAATCTCAATGTCCAACCGTTCTTCCAACAGGGGTAGAGCGTTGTATGTTAGCTCCTGGATCTGTGGAGTTAGGAGCTAGTGGGTCGTCAGGCTCTTTTAATTGGTATGATGCGACCACAGGCGGGAATTTTTTAGGTTCTGGAAGTACGTATAATACTCCATATTTAACGTCTACAACGACTTATTATGTTTCTGCAAAAAAGGATAATACAGGCTTAAATTTTGATGGGGTAAATGAGTATGTTAATTTAGGTAATCCTTCAAAATTACAAATTACGGGTGACATGACTATTGAAATGTGGATAAAGCCTGATGATTTTTCTAGTAGACAAAACCCTTACGCCAAAGCTTTTGGTGGAGAAGGAACAATTACGCAAGAAACTTCAGGAACACTTAGCTTTTATTATGGTACAACAGGGGGGAACGCATGGCCTTATCAAGGGTTTAATTCTGGTGTTTCGTTAGTTTTAGATGAATGGGTACACATTGCAATTGTTAGAGATTTAACAAATATGCAGTTATATTGGTATATGAATGGTGTTTTGGTTAATCAAATAGCAGCTAATTACCCTACAGCGGCTGCAGGAGGTAATACGGCATATATTGGTAATGGGTATGTTAATAATTATAATGGTCAAATTGATGAGTTTAGAATATGGAACACTGCAAGAAGTCAGTCAGATATCAATACGACAAAAAGTAGCTGCTTGCTTGGAAATGAAACTGGGTTAGTTGCATATTATCAGGTTGAAGATGCACCTGGTAATAGCTTGGCAGATTTAACCGCGCCAGTAAATAATGGTGTTTTAATTAATATGGAGTTATCTGATTGGGTAAGCGTTGATTACGATTTTAGTTGTGTGGTTTGTGAAAGTGATAGAACGCCAGTTGTTGCAACGGTAAATGGAGGGATACCGGTTGAATTAGAATTAGTACCGTTTATTGATTGTGGTAATTCTGCCATTCTAGATGCTGGTACAGGTTTTACAAATTATCTATGGAATACAGGTGAAACAACCCAAACTATTTCAACTACTATTGAAGGTTTACATTGGGTTAAAGTTGATGATGGTGCAGGCTGTTCTGATGGTGATTCTACTAATGTGAAAATATCAAGTGGATCTGGACATGCTTTAGACTTTAACGGAACTAATCAATCTATATTCGTAGGGAATAAGGATAGCTTAAAAATTGTTGGTAATTTAACTATTGAAATGTGGTTGAAGCCTGATAATTTCTCTAGTAGAAAAAATCCTTACGCAAAAGCATATGGAGGTGAAGGAACTATTACTCAGGAAACCAATGGTACTCTTAATTTTTATTATGGTTCAACTGGGGTTAACTCATGGCCTTATCAAGGGTTTAATAGTGCGACTGCATTAACGGCTGGCGAATGGAATCATATTGCAATCGTTAGAGATATACAAAGAATGGAATTGGCGTGGTATATTAATGGTGTTTTAACGAATCAAGAAGCAGCAATATATATACCAGTTTCTGGAAATTTACCAGTGTTAGTAGCAAATGGATATAGAGATGAGTTTGATGGTGAAATGGATGAAGTTAGGGTGTGGAATGAGGCAAGAACTGAAACACAAATTAGAGAGAAAATGTGTAGTAAAATAATTACAGAAGAACCTAATTTGAAGTTATATTATAGGTTTGATGAAGCGAGTGGTAATGTAGTGACTGATTTATCTGGCGGTGAAAATAATGGTGTAATTCTTAATGCTCCAACATGGAATGTTTCAAGCGCATCAATTGGTGATAATAGTGCATTTATTTATACGAATAGTTGGGCAGGACAATCACTTTCTCATTCTGTTTGTAGTGGAGAAAATTTAACCGTAAGTAATATGATTGGTTCTCCTGAAGGGGTACATATATATAGTGTAGGTTCAATTCCAAATGATATTACAGGAATAATTGGGCTTGGGGTAAATAATAGATATTTTGGAGTGCATAAAGTTAATGATAATACCGCTACTTATGATGCAGCCTATGGTTATGCGTTAAATCCATATGTAGATTTAGCAAATGATTTGAATCTATTACTATTTAAGCGTGCTGATAATGCTGATTCACCTTGGGTAACGACAGGAGCGGTACCTAATGGTGTAGCTAACACAATAACGACTATAGCGTCTAGTACAGAGTTTATTTTGGGGGCGTCTATAAGTGCTTTACCTGTTGAATTAATAAGCTTTAAGGCGGTTGAAAATTTTGGAAATATTGATGTGAGTTGGTCTACTATTACTGAGTTGAATAATGACTATTTCATAATAGAAAAAAGCCAAGATGGAATCGGTTGGAGAGAGATGTTACAAATATCAGGTGCCGGAAATAGTACTAGTCCAATAGATTATTTTGAAATTGACGATAATCCATTTTATGGTATATCATATTATAGGCTAGTTCAAGTAGATTTTGATGGAACTAGGTCATATGGTCCAAAAGTTTCAGTTGATATTGATAGTGAATATATTTCTGTTTTTCCAAATCCATTCAAAAATGAAATTAACATTACAAATCTGTCTAACGAAAATACAGTTAAAGTGTTTGCTATGGACGGGAAGTTAGTGTTTAAAGGGAATGCTTCATCAATAATAACTGCCAATTGGGTTAGTGGATTGTATGAATTAGTCATATTTAATCAGAATAACAGTGTTCGCAATAGATTTAAGATAGTTAAAGTGTAACTTTTCATAATCTTCAACTGTTATAAGTATATATGAAAAGAATACTTATAATGCTGTTTGCCTTAATTACTGGGACAACATTTAGCCAAAGTCGAGATAACTTTAGATTTAACTTTGGAATTTCCGGAGTGTCTGTGATGAATTATGGATTGAAAAATATTCAGAACATTTCCTATTCAGAATCTGATAGAAGTCCAATTTATGAAACAGAAAAGTATGATCTAGATTATAAAAAACTTCACGTGTTTTTATGGTTATGGGTTTAATTTTGGGGCTTATATTTTTAATAACGTAAAATTTAATCTAAAAGGAGATGTTAACTTTTTTATTGAAAAATATAATGAAGAATTGACTTTTACTTTGGTTGGTATAGGTAATGGGTCTATAATTGATTATTCACATCCTTTTAATCCAGGAGATGTTTCGGTTGGTTATCAGCAAACAATAGAATTTAATAGTAATTATGCTTCAAAATCATTTTTAGGTCAGGGGTTTGGAGGTAGCTTAGTTCTATTTAGAAAATTAAAGCATAGTTTTAATATTGGTGCGGGCATATTTTTTTCTCAAAGAGTTCGTTCAGAATTTTTTAATGGTTATAATAACGAAAATTATTATCCAACTATCTCTCCAAGAGGATTGAATTCGTATACTACAAAACAGATAGGGATTTGTATAGAGTTAGAGAAAACATACAAACGATACAAAGGTTTTGTGAAACTAAGTCAAAACATTTTAACAGTAAAACGTAAAGATAACTTTGGAAGTTCAGAAATGAATGAGAATAAAATTACACCTACTTCTCAAAATTTAGACTACCGATTTCCGTTAATTATTAATGTTGGAATTGCAATTGAATTTGGTAAAATTAAAAATTAACCGATTTACTTCAAAGTATCAGTTTCTATTACCCCATTAGTATTTACAAAGTGTTTGTAGTAAACCAAGCTAGATGCAATTACTAATAAATGCGGAACAAAGCTTATGGAAATGATGTATAGGATAGCGAAACCACTTTCTTCAGGGATATATATAGAAAGACTAAAAATCAGTCCAACTAAAGTGGCTAAAATATAGTTTTTCTTACCCCATTTCCAACTTTCTTTTGAAGATATATTTTCTAAATCTAGAGCAAAATCAAAGAAAGAAAAACCTAAAAAGAAGGATGATATTAACAAAGCAGCAATATAGTAAAAGCTATCACCTAAAATGAAGGAGAATATCCAAAGTATAAATAATATGAGCATCTCAACGGTAAGTGCGATTACTACAATTTTAATTGTTCTACCTAAACTTCTGAGTAATTGAGCCAAATTAAACTCAGTTTTTACGCCTGTCATTTTTTCTTTCACTTTTTCAGCAAAGTATGAATTAATCGGGGTTAGTAAAACTAAAATAACAAACTCAAAAATTAAAAAACTTATCACATGAATGGTTTTAGTCATAGCACTAATAATCCATCCAATTACCCACCAGTCTTCCATAAAAGACATCCAACCCGTTGCAGATTGAGCTCCTTTTAAAGATAGGTAGAATAAGAACGATAAAAATATAGCAGGTAAAAAATATAGCGCCAGTTTCTGTTTAAATACAAAACTGATACTTTCTCCTAATGCCGTAAATAATGCCGTAATGTTTTTCATTTGATCTGTTTAGAACATTAAATGTATAGAATTTTAAGGTAACTTATTTGATTTATCTTGACTAAATCAATAATTAGAAATAATGTTAATAAAACATCCAAAAATGATTGAGGTTAAAAACAAAATTCATAGTACATTTAACCACCCAATTAAATTTTGTCCATGTATATAATATTTGATACTGAAACCACAGGTTTACCTAAGAATTTTAAAGCACCAATTACTGATACAGATAATTGGCCTAGGTGTATTCAAATTGCATGGCAATTGCATGATGAATGGGGTACTTTAATTGAAAGTAAAGACTATTTGGTTAAACCTGATGGGTTTAATATTCCTTATGATGCAGAACAAATTCATGGTATTTCTACTGAATTGGCTGAAGAACAAGGTGTAGATTTAAAATTTGTTTTAGAAGAGTTTAATATTGCTTTGGGGAAAGCAAAATTCGTTGTTGGTCAAAATGTAATTTTTGATAACAATGTAATGGGGTGTGAATATCATAGGTTTAGTGTGGATACTGAATTGAATAATATGAAAGTGCTGGACACCATGTCCGAGAAAACAGCAACACTTTGTCAATTACCCGGTGGTAGAGGTGGTAAATTTAAATTACCAACACTAACAGAATTACATACCCATTTATTTAGTGTTGGATTTGGAGAGGCTCACAATGCCACAGCGGATGTTGAGGCGACTACCAGATGTTTTTTAGAATTAATTAGACTTGAAAACTATTCCCAAGAGGAATTAGATTGTGATGATGATTATATTGAAAATTTCTTGGATAAAAATCCTGAACAAATTCAATTTATAGGACTAACACATCTTAATTTAAAGGAAGAAAGTGCCAAAATAAAAGCTAGAAGAGCGGCTGGTGTTGAGAAAAAAGTAGTTGATGTTTCTGGAAACAAAGCGTTATTAAAAGAGGCCAAATTTTCTCACTTACATAATCATTCACAATTTTCAATACTACAGTCAACTATTACCATTAAAGGATTGGTGAAGCAAGCCATTGCTAATGATTCTGAAGGTGTTGCCTTAACAGATACAGGTAACATGATGGCTGCCTTTCATTTTGTTCGTGAGGTGTTAAGCCACAATAAAGGGGTTGAAGGCAGAAGAAAAGAGGCAGAGGAGAATGGGGAAGACTTTAACGAGAAGCCATTAATGCCAATTGTTGGGTGTGAATTTAATGTCTGTGAAGATCACCTTAATAAAAAAGTAAAAGACAATGGTTACCAAGTTGTCATTATTGCAAAAAATGAAAAAGGATACCATAATTTGGCAAAAATGTCATCTATTGCTTTTACGCATGGTAAATATTATGTACCCAGAATTGATAAAAAAGTTGTTGAAGAATATAAGGAGGACTTAATTGTTTTAACGGGTAATATTTATGGTGAAGTACCATCAAAAATATTGAATATAGGTGAAAAACAAGCTGAGGAAGCCTTTTTATGGTGGAAAGAGCAGTTTGGGGATGATTTTTATGCTGAGATTATTCGACACGGTCAAGAAGATGAAGATAAGATAAATGAAACGTTGATACAGTTTGCTGAAAAGCATGATGTAAAATTAGTAGCATCAAATAACACGTTTTATTTGGAGCAAAAAGATGCGGAAGCACATGATACGTTGTTATGTATTAAGGATGGTGAATTAAGGAATACGCCAGTTGGTAGAGGAAGAGGGTTTAGATATGGTCTACCAAATGACCAGTACTATTTTAAATCTGCAAATGAAATGAAAACCATTTTTATGGACATTCCTGATGCAATTTTAAATACATCAGAAATTGTAAATAAATGTGAACCATATAAATTAGAAAGAGATATTTTATTACCCGATTTTGATATTCCTGAAGAATTTTTGGATGCAAAAGATAAAGAAGATGGTGGTAAGAGAGGAGAAAATAATTACTTACGTCATTTAAGTTATGAAGGGGCTTATAAGCGTTGGGGTAAAGATCTACCTGAAAGTACAATTGAACGGTTAGATTTTGAATTATCCGTTATTGCCAATACAGGTTATCCAGGTTATTTCTTGATTGTACAAGATTTCTGTCATGCATCTAGAGCTATGGGTGTTTCTGTAGGCCCAGGGAGGGGTTCTGCTGCCGGTTCAGCGGTGGCTTACGCTACAGAAATTACTAATGTGGATCCTATTAAATATGATTTACTTTTTGAGCGTTTCCTAAATCCAGAACGTGTATCCATGCCCGATATTGATATTGATTTTGATGATGAGGGGCGTGGACGTGTGATTGATTGGGTAATTAATAAATATGGGGCAAATCAAGTGGCTCAAATTATTACGTATGGGACAATGGCTGCAAAGTCATCTATTCGTGATACGGCAAGAGCTTTGGATTTACCATTACATGAAGCAGATTATTTAGCGAAATTAATTCCTGACATGAAGTTGGGTAAAATTTTTGGTATAGATGATGTAGCGTTGGCAGCTAAATTAAATGACAATCAAGAAGATATTGCCAGGGCAAATGAATTAAAAGCAATTGCAAAGGGAGATGATTTAAAAGCTGAAGTAGTTAATTTAGCTAGAAAATTAGAGGGGTCAATGCGTAATACAGGTATTCACGCCTGTGGAGTTATTATTACACCTGGTGACATTACAAATTATGTACCTGTAGCCTTGGCTAAGGATTCTGAGATGTACTGTACTCAGTTCGATAACTCAGTGGCAGAGGATGCAGGATTACTAAAAATGGATTTTTTGGGGTTAAAAACATTAACCTTAATAAAAGATGCGATTAGGATTGTAAAAGAACGTCACAATGTGGACTTGGTAGCAGATGATTTCCCTTTAGATGATGAATTAACGTATGAGTTATTCCAAAAGGGTGAAACAGTTGGTGTGTTTCAGTATGAATCTGCTGGGATGCAAAAATATTTACGAGAATTAAAACCTACAAAGTTTTCTGACTTAATTGCCATGAATGCTTTGTATAGACCTGGACCATTAGAATATATTCCGTCCTTTATACGTAGGGCACATGGTGTAGAAGAGGTGGTTTATGATATTGAAGCCAGTGCTGTATATTTAGAAGAGACGTACGGTATTACGGTTTACCAAGAGCAAGTAATGCTCTTATCTCAATTATTAGCTAATTTTACAAAAGGTGAAGCCGATACGTTGCGTAAAGCAATGGGTAAGAAGAATTTGGAGTTATTGGCTAAAATGAAGCCAAAATTTTTAGATAATGGGGTTGGAAATGGACACGATAGAGCAGCATTAGAAAAAATGTGGGTCGATTGGGAAGCCTTTGCATCTTATGCTTTTAATAAATCTCACTCCACCTGTTATGCGCTTGTAGCCTATCAAACGGCTTACTTAAAGGCACATTACCCTGCTGAATATATGGCGTCTGTACTAAGTAATAATATGAATGACATTAAATCAGTGTCTTTCTTTATGGAAGAATGTAAACGTGCAGGTATTCCCGTTTTAGGTCCAGATGTGAATGAATCTCAATATAAATTTACAGTAAATAAAAAAGGAGCCATTCGTTTTGGATTGGGAGCCATAAAAGGTGTGGGGTCAAAACCGGTTGATTCTATTATTAACGAAAGAATTGAAAATGGAGATTATAAATCTATTTTTGACATGGCATCAAGAGTGGATTTACGAGCGTGTAATAAACGTGTGTTTGAAGGGTTAGTTTTAGGAGGTGGATTTGATTCATTTAGTAAAATTCATAGAGCTCAGTTTTTTGCAGAAGATAGAAATGGGCGTTTGTTTTTGGAAACGGTCACTAAATATGGTGCAAAATTTCAAGAAAATAAAAACTCATCACAGGTATCTATGTTTGGTGGCGATTCGGAAGTAGATGTGCCGGAACCAGTACCACCAGTTGCTGAAGAATGGCCTTCTTTAACTAAACTGAGTAAAGAAAAGGAAGTAGTTGGTATCTACATATCAGGGCATCCATTAGATGATTTTAAATTAGAAATTGATTCATTTTGTAAAGGGGAAGTAGCTGATTTAAATAAATTAGAAGACAACAATAATAAAGAATTAGTACTTGCTGGAATTATAACAGAAGCAGAACATAGAACAACTAAAAATGGAAAACCATTTGGAACGTATATGTTGGAAGATTATTCAGATTCCAATAAGCAATTTGTGTTTGGTGATAGCTATATGAAGTTTAGGCATATGTTCAACCCAGGAACATTTGTTTTAGTAACAGGAAAAATAGGTGCCAGAAAATGGGGAGATGGATTAGAATTTTCACCTTCCTCAATTGAATTATTATCCAATTTAAAAGAAAAACGAACTAAAGAAATTGTTCTTGCTGTCGAACAATCTGACATTACAGATAGTTTGTTGGATGAATTATACATTGCAATAACTGAACACCCAGGCGATTGTAGAGTGAAATTTATATTGTTAGATCATAAAACAGAAACTAAACTCAGTATGCCTTCACGAAATCTGAAGGTGGAAATTAGTAAAGAGCTAATTGATAAACTAAATAAGTTGAATGTTTTTGACATGAAGTTGGGTTAACATATGTTTCTCCTGACCCGTTCTTCCGATAATTCTTAAACTGTTAGATGTAATGAACTAGGTATGTAGCGTCAGTTCGAGTGTTTGGTATTAAAGCGCTAGCTTTTATAACAAATGTATCGAGAACAGAGCGGTATTGTTAAAATGTATATTGTTCTCCTAACCCGTTTAATCTTCCGATAATTCTTAACCTGTTAGCTTGATATTCATAATGTTATAGAATGTATCCATTAAAACTAACAAAAGTCATATTTTTTTAATTCAAATTAAATTTGTTGGAGTCGTTTTTTTTTTTTCTTTGTGGCGTAATAAAAAATAATTACTATGAAAAGAATTAAATTAATAGCCCTATTTTTAGGAGTGTCTACAATAGCTGTAGCTCAATACAACAATTATCCATCAACTGGTTCTGTATACCTTGGAACTCCATCTGTTTATTCTGGTCCCGCAAATGGTGTGAATTTACAAGTGCATGGAGTTTATGACCTTTGTAATTCTGGACCGAAAGCTGCTTGTCCAAAAGCATCACGTTTTTTAATGACCAATGCAACAACAGGATATTTTTCTACGGATGGAATGATGTTTAAAATGGAAAGTTATGGGTTTTCAATGGTTAATCAAGAAAAAGGGGATATTCGAATTACTACTAATGGTTTACATTTGAATTTTGAAGCACAAACTAAAAGACTTTGGTTAGGTAGTGTTGGGTTTAGTAATACCGTACAATTTGGGATGTACAATGTAAATTCGACCAGTGATAACGGTATGTACATTAAAACGAATACAGCTTCAAAATACGGTTTATCAATAGCAACAAGAAGTTTAACAGATAATGCCATTCAAGTAATGGGGACAACTGGTACGGATAGAAATTTTTCTGTACAAGCCAACGGGTTTGTGTTTGCAAGAAAATATACAACTACGTTAGCTAATATTCCTGATTATGTGTTTGATACTAATTACGAACTAATGCCTTTGGCTGATTTAAAATCATATATTACTATTAATCATCATTTACCAAATATTCCATCTGCAGCTGAATACGGAGAAACTGGGGTAGATTTAGGTGAATTAAACCGTTTATTATTAGAAAAAACGGAAGAATTAACATTGTATATCTTACAATTAGAAGAAAGATTAAGTAAATTAGAAAAACAATAAAAGCAACTTAAGTAAGTTCGTTCCCTTTATATTTAAGCATAAATCCAACTTACTTACCCTAATAAGGCTTAATATTCTGAACATTACTCCCTTTAAATAGGAAATTTCAAATACTTTTGGAGTCCACGCTGTATTGTGTGTAATAAAACAAATTAAAATGAAAAAAATAATATTATTTACAGTTTTAGCTGTTTGTGTAGTAATAAGCGCCTGCCATAAAGACCAACCTGAAATGAATACAGATGTTCAAAACCCGTGCGATTTGACGCATGAAGTAAGTGCAGAGTTTACAATGGAGGAGTACATGTCTATTTTTACAGATAAGTTAAGTGAAACTGATTCAATGTATAGTGGGGCTAACCTATTATTTACTGCAATGGATAGTACAGCTAATTATACATGGTATATAGGAACTGAAGTTTTAACAGAACGCTCTTTCGTGAGAAACTTTGATGCTTCATTAATTGGACAAACCCTTTCTATACATTTAGTTGTGAAAAAAAATCCAAACTTAATTTGTCACCCCAATGATGATGGTTATGATTCTATAACAAAATACATAACTGTTGTAGATCCTGGAAATCAGTATGTTGATACAAATTACCGAATAGAAGGTGTGTATAGAATGAAAGATATAAACTCTAATGACAGTGTAGATATTATACTTGATATGAATAATAGCTATGTGTACCCCCCTACAAATGTGAATTGGGGACAAGTTTTCGTGTTTAAAAATGTGAATGGACTAGGTTTGGAATTGCCATTTGAAGAGGAAGGTAATACTTACAGGCAAATATGGTTTGAACCCAATGGTTTGGGTTTCAATTATGATTGTTATTTAAAATTGAAAAAACCATCAAATATTGAAATAAAACTTGGAGCCCATGATGGGTATCCGTCATACCATTTATTTGGTAGAAAAATTAATTGATATGAAAATAATAAATATAATAGTAGTACTTCTGTTTGGAATTACTTCACAATCTATAGCTCAAACGGATTGTAAGAATAATGTAAGCACTAATCCAAATTCGCCTACAAATACAAATTTACCTTATCTTATGAACGATTCGGATGAATTAGAATTAACAGGAGATAAATATTTAAATCGTTTTGATTGGTTAAATACAGGTTCAATTCAAAATCACTATAATTCGATTAATATGATGTTCAATAGTACGCCGTATGAAATGAATAATATTACGAGTTATCAATCACCTGAGTACGAATATATAAGTGATGAAATTGCCCCGTTAGTAATAAATGGATGGGAATTACTACTTGTAAATTTAGGATATTTCCCAAATAGTACAGATGTTATTCCATTAGAGTCGGCGGATAATTCTGCTTTACCTTATATTGTTTTATATAATAAATACTCTGGAGTTATTAGAGTATTTACTAATTTTGGAGAGGATTCAGATGCTGGTGAAGGCGGAAATGCTATGGAAATAACGTTAAAGTTTATAGAAACCAGCCTTTTTCCTGATGTGACTGGTTTGGTAAGGTTATATGAAGGGTATGATCGAGCGCTTGATCAAGAAACTGATGTTATAAAAATGACTTCTATTGTTGTAAAGCCTGGTCAAGGATCGCATTGGGCCAGCACAGATTTTCAGGTTACTTATGACCCATGTACCTGTTTTCACATTTCAAAATTATCATTGAGTGTTAAGTCGATTAGTGTCAGTGATGTTGTTTTAAATGGTTTATCTATTTCTCAGACAACTGATTTAGTAGATGCTAATGGTAATTTAAGTCCCAATGTAAATGATTTTATTAATGGCTTTGAAGATGGCTATTCAGATAATGATAAAGGAGGGATGTTAATATATAAAAATATTACATTTGCAATAGATGAATACGTTAAAGAATATGAAAGTTATGAAGATCAGTTAGAACTTGTAGAAGAACACAATTCTATTGTTAATCAAAATTTATTAATACTTAAAGCGGGTAAAATAGTAATTGCCGCACTAAAAGGTGATGTTATTAATGCAACACTTGCTGTTGTTACTCATCCAGATAGTACACTGTGGACTAAAGTAGAAGAGTTAAATAAAGGTTATGCAACGTTAAAAGCAGATGGGTCTAAATTATTTGATACAAAGAAAGTAATGAAAAGTGTTAAATCAATTTTAGGAAAAACAGGAAAAACATTTATAGCAAACAATTTTGAATTAAAAAATAAGCCCAGTGTTCCAACCATGCCTTCTGTGACTCTTTCAGAAATGAAATATACTGGGACTATTACAACTTCTGCCATAGCTGGAGGAGTTAATTTTTATACACCTGGTGTTTATGAATCTGAACATGTTGATTCTATTTATTTAGAGAGCTTTTATGAATACCCTGTTTATAATGATGTTTTAGGTGTTTTTGCATTATTAAAAACGCCAAAGTTTAAAGTATATGAAGGCAATTCGTATAATAGGAAACATAATTTATTTCAAAAAACAACAGGTTATTTTCATAATAGTCTTAATACTCATTTCAATAGACTTGAAAGTTGGGATAAAGATTATCAATTTGTATTAGATGAAAATTTGGAATATGCAATTAATGATGTTTTAGATGTGAAAAATGTGGATATTAAAACAGCTTATAGTATTAAGGCAAAACCTGTTTTAATTGACACTCTAAGTATGTTGAATTCATGTTTTCAAAACAGTGATAGAAATATAAATGTAACGTCTAAAAGTTCTGAGACAACTGATTTTTATCCTATACAAACTACCGTTTTTGATTATAATGAGCTATTAGCAATGCCAAACTTTAATTCAAATGAAATTGAACATAATTCGATATTAAAAGATAGTATTGACTTTCAATCACCATATGTTCCAATTGATGCATTTAAATCTTTGGTTTTAGGATTAGGAATGCGTAATGTTACTACTAATAAACGTAGTACATCAAATTATTCTTTTTCAACATTATTAGAATCAGGTTCTAATTATGTTGATGGAATAGCGGTGGAAGATATAATTGTTGATACAGCATCTAGTCAAATGCACTTGTTTTTGCCTACCTTTAGTGATTATTTGAATGAGGGGTATAAATATGAATTCGAAATCGAATTAAAGCTAATTGTAGATATAGAATTCAATTCATTGAATTCTGATGGGGTCAATAATAATACTACCCTTATGTTAACTTATGATATTCCTGCAAACCATATTACTACCGTTTCAACGCCAATTGTTTCAAATTTAGTAAACTCAGTAGAAAATATAGGTCAATACGAACAAAATTTGTACTATACAGCTACTCATTTTTCTGGTCAACAAGTTGAAGGGTGTTCTTTAGTTGGTAATGATTATGTTTGTAAAGCTTGGAATGATATAACAATAAATGGTGATATTACGGTAGCGAACAATTATACTGTTGAGTTTGTTGCTGGTAATGAGGTTATCGTTGATCCAGAAGCAATTATTTATCCAGAAGTAGTCTTAAGAATAGAGACATTGTTGGATTATTCTCAACCAATGCCAAAGGCTACACAAACGGAAGTAACTAGTTATTGTGATGGGTTTGGAGAGTCGCCTTACCAAGCTAATAGACCTACAAGAAATGCCATGTCTATAATGGAAGCTGAAAAATTAAAAACTAAAATTGAAAAAATTCAAAATTCAGAAATTGAATTTATTATATTTCCTAACCCAACTACTAACAAAACAACAATTGTTATAAATGATTTAAGAACAGATTATGTGACTATTCAGTTGAAAGATGTAATGGGGAAAGAAATACCATTTGACTTTGAACAAACGAATAGTAACAGTTACAATTTAGATGTAAGCAATTTAGAATCGGGTATTTATTTTGTAACGGTTAGTAGTTATGGTGTTCAAAAAACAAAACGTTTAGTAATTCAATAAAGTAGTTAAGTTAGGGTTGTTAAATTAACAACCCTAACTAATTTAATAGTTAAAACTATGAAAACAATTTTTAAAATAATCACATTAACCGTAGTGCTTTTAACAACGGTAGGTTGTCACAAAGAAAACAAATACTCAAACAGATTAATGGGTGGCCAAACATGGAGTGTGACGGATATTACTGTGGATGGCACTAGCCTAAATTTAAACGGAACATGGCAAGTTAGCCAAGGGGTCGATATTGAAAAATCGGTACCATCTGTGGAGTGGGTAAATTCTAATGGAAATGCTATTTTTGAATGGCAGTTTTTAAACAAAGGAAAAGAATTTCACATTAGTTATGTACAGCAAGCTAATGAAGATGGAGAGACCTTGAGTGAATTAGATTATTTAGCCTATGACATTACTGGACAATATGAAGTGATGCGTCATAAACGTAAGGTAATGGAATTTTCGTCTAAATCTACTTTGAAGTATGATGGGCAAGAAGTGTACATTACAATAGAAAGATAGAATTTAAGTTTAAAAACCATTAAGTATAAAAGCAAGCCAAAATTAATTTTGGCTTGCTTTTTTGTTATAAAGATGTAGCGTCAGTTCGAGTGTTTGGTGTTAAAGTGCTAGCTTTTATAACAAATGTATCGAGAACAGAGTGGTATTCTCCTTTTACCGATTTGTGTTAGTTGTAGAATTAAAGCTAATATCTGTAGAGGGTTTATAGGCCAAAAAAATAATTATCTTTGTCGGTAATGAAATTAGAGGATTTAAAATCGGCAGTATTAGAAACGGAACAGGCAAAGGAAATTATTAGTGCTTTATCTGAATCCAGTTCAAAAATCAGTCTAAAAGGGCTATATGGTTCTTATTCGTCTGTGTTTATGGATACAGTAATGTCGGAATTGAAAGGGAATCATCTTATTTTATTAAGTGACAAGGAGGAAGCAGCCTACTTTTTAAATGATTTCCAAAGTTTAAATAAAAATGCATCTAACATATTATTTTTCCCTCATTCGTATAAAAAAGCGTATCAATTAGAGGAAACAGACAATGCAAATGTGGTGTCTAGAGCTGAGGTTTTAGAGCGTATTAATAGAGGTAATAATTCTATTATTGTAAGTTACCCAAAAGCATTAGTAGAAAAAGTAATAACTAAGAAACAATTTGCTAAAACTATACTTGAAATTAAAGTCGATACAGAGTATTCAATTGATTTTATTAATGAATTGTTAATTGAGTATAATTTTGAAAAGGTTGATTTTGTGTATGAACCGGGGCAATTTGCTGTTCGTGGAGGAATAATTGATGTCTTTTCTTATTCAAACGATACGCCTTATCGCGTTGAGTTTTTTGGAGATGAGGTAGATACAATTAGAACATTTGACCCCGTTAATCAATTGTCAATTGCAAAGCATGTAAGAATGACTGTTGTGCCTAATATTCAAAGTCAAGTCTCTACTGAAAAACGTGCTAGTTTTATTGAGTTTTTGCCTAAAGAAACAGTAATATGGGTGAAAGATATTTTATTCACGAAAGGAATTTTAGACAAAGAATATCAGAAAGCGTTAGATATTTATAAAGAAATTCCTGACACACCAGGAAAGGCATCTCCACCGTCAGATTTATATTTTGAAAAATCTGTTTTTGATTTACAAATTGAATCTAGAAATGTGGTTGAATTTGCAAGTCAAGAGGTATTAGCAAGTCAAACTATTCATTTTAATATTTCGCCTCAACCTACGTTTAATAAGAACTTTGATTTACTACAAGAAGACTTGAAAAAGATGAGTCAAGTTGGTTTTTCAACTATGATTGTGTCTAATCAACCCAAACAAATTGAACGTATTTATTCAATTTTTGAGGACTTGCAAGCAGATGTTAACTTTACAACATTAGACGTGTCTTTTCATGAAGGGTTTATTAATAATGATTTAAAAATTGCCTGTTATACCGATCATCAAATTTTTGAACGTTACCATAGATTCAAATTAAAAGATGGATTTAGAAAGAATAAACAAGCCTTAACGCTAAAGGAGATTTATAACCTTAATAGGGGAGACTTTGTGACGCATATTGATCATGGAATTGGTCGTTTTTCTGGTTTAGAAATAATTGATGTGAATGGAAAGCCTCAAGAAACTATTCGTTTGGTTTACCGCGACAATGATGTTTTATATGTATCTATTCACAGTTTACATAGAATTTCAAAATACACTGGTAAAGACGGAACACAGCCCAAAATGAATAAAATTGGGTCGCCGCAATGGGATAAAGTTAAGAATAAAACAAAAGCAAAAGTTAAAGAAATTGCTTATGATTTAATAAAATTATATGCCCAAAGAAAGCAAGAGAAAGGATTTGCTTTTGAACCCGACACCTATTTACAAAACGAATTAGAAGCGAGTTTTATTTTTGAAGATACACCAGATCAATTAAAAGCAACTGTTGATGTGAAAACTGATATGGAATCAGATTCACCAATGGATAGATTAATTTGTGGTGATGTTGGTTTTGGAAAAACAGAAATTGCTGTCCGGGCAGCCTTTAAAGCGGTTACAGATAGCAAGCAAGTTGCTATTTTAGTACCGACAACTATTTTGTCATTACAGCATTTTAAAACGTTTAAAGAAAGATTAAAGGATTTTCCTTGTAATATCGATTATATCAATAGGTTTAAGAGTACAAAGCAAGTTAATGAAACGGTTAAGAAACTAGAAGAGGGTAAAATTGATATACTAATTGGAACCCATGCTATTGTCGGTAAAAAAGTTAAGTTTAAAGATTTAGGTTTAATTATTATTGATGAAGAGCAAAAGTTTGGTGTTGGTGTAAAAGATAAATTAAAAACATTAAAAGCTACGGTGGACACCTTAACACTAACAGCTACACCAATTCCACGAACCTTGCAGTTTTCATTGATGGGAGCAAGAGATTTGTCTATTATTAATACGCCTCCACCAAATCGTCAACCTGTACAAACTGAGGTGGTAGGTTTTAATGAGGAGTTGATTAGAGATGCTATTACATATGAAACGCAAAGAGGGGGGCAAGTTTTCTTTGTTCACAACAGAGTGCAGAATATTCATGAAGTAGCAGGGATGATTCAAAGGCTTTGTCCGGGTATTAGAGTATGTGTAGGTCATGGTCAAATGGATGGTAAAAAGTTGGAAAGTATCATGATGGATTTTATAAATCATGAGTATGATGTATTAGTAGCAACCACCATTATTGAATCGGGTATTGATGTGTCAAATGCCAATACAATGATTATTAATCAAGCTCAAAATTTTGGATTAAGTGATTTGCACCAAATGCGTGGACGTGTGGGGCGTTCAAATAAAAAGGCATTTTGTTATCTAATTGCACCGCCTATGCATAATTTACCTGAGGATTCTCGTAAACGATTAGAGGCTATTTCTCATTTTTCTGATTTAGGTTCAGGTTTTAATATTTCAATGCGAGATTTGGATATTAGAGGAGCTGGTAATTTATTAGGAGGGGAACAAACTGGTTTTATTTCGGATATTGGATTTGAAATGTATCAAAAAATTCTAAATGAAGCGTTGAAAGAATTACGTGAAACTGAATTTAAAGACTTATTTGAAGAAGAGAATGAATCAGTAGATGGTACTCAATTTGTTGACGATTGTATTTTAGAAACTGATCTTGAATTATTGTTGCCAGATGATTATGTAAATCAAGTATCTGAGCGTTTATCTTTATATCAAACACTGGATAGTTGTAAAGATGAAGAAGAATTAGAAGAATTTATTTCACATTTAAAAGATAGATTTGGAGAGTTACCGCCACAAGCCATTGAACTGTGTGAGTCAATTAAACTACGTTGGATTGCTAAGGCTATTGGTTTTGAAAAATTAGTGATAAAAGGTAAGAAGATGATTGGTTATTTTGTGTATCAACAGGATTCACCTTATTATGAATCACCACAGTTTTCGCAAGTGTTAAAGTTTGTACAAACGAATCAAATTAGTTGTAAAATGAATGAGCGAAACCAAAAACTGCGATTAATCTTTTCAAATATTAATAGTATTGAAAACGCATTAGGAGATTTAAGGTTGATTTAGCTTTAAGATACTATAATGGTTGCTTTTTTAGAATATGTATTAAAAATTGACCGTAATCTTGTTCTATGTTTTGAGATTAATACTATCTCCTAACCCGTTAGGTGTAGTAAGTATTGTACTGTCCAAATTTGTTAAAATAAATATATGTAATCACATATAAATGGGCTGAATAGAGTTGTGATTCTATAAAAATACTCATGAAAACTATATTTTTATATGTGTTAGCATATAAAAATATAGAAAAGATATGTATTTATTTGTAAACCAATAAGAAACTCTTATATTTGTATGTGTAAACATATAAATACTATGGATAGCATAAATAATATGATCAAATTTCACCGTCTTGCTTCAGGTTTATCTAGAAGGGAGCTTGCAGAATATGCTGGGGTAAGTACCACTTTTTTATCGGATTTAGAAGGTGGAAAACAAAGTGTTAGATTAGATAAAGTTATGGATGTATTAAATGTTTTGAATATTACTATGAATTTTGATAGTAAGCTTATGAATGAAATGTATGATGAAGAAAGCTAAGGTGTACGTACATAATATAGAGGCGGGCATTTTAACTGAGTTGTCTAAAAGCAAGTATACTTTTGAATATAATAAAGGATATACTAATGAGGCTGTTTCACTAACTATGCCTATTAAAGAAGAGGCGTATTATTATGATGAATTCCCACCATTTTTTGAGGGACTTTTGCCAGAAGGATTTAATTTAATTCAATTATTAAAGCTAAGAAAAATTGATAAAAACGACTATTTTTCACAATTAATGTATGTCGGCACTGATGTAATTGGAGCCGTTACTATTATAGAACTAAATGACTAAATGTTTAATCACATATAATAAATTCATAACCAATAAGAGTGGAATTAATTTTTCAGTTGAAGGTTTAAAGTATATTGATAAAAAATTGGTGGACATAAAACCACTTGGGTTTAATCAAGTTCAATTAAGAACTGAGGCTTTGGCCTTAAGTGATAAAATATCTATTCAAGGCGTTCAGCCAAAATTAAGTGCAAAATTAAATGTTAAGAATGGTAATTTTGAAATAGTTGAAAAGCGTGGTACTTATATTATAAAGGTTCAGGTGCCTGATAGGCTACAAATGCCAGAAAATGAAGACTTAACAATGAAAATGGCGTCCATAATTGGTGTTGATGTACCAATTCATGGTTTAATTAATGACAGTGGTAATGCGCTTAATTATTTCATAAAACGATTTGATCGACATGGTCAAAAGTCAAAGTTCTCAGTGGAAGATTTTGCTCAGTTATCAGAAAAAACGAGTGCTACAAAATATGATGCGAGTACTGAATTGTTAATAAAAATTGTAGATGATTATTGTACTTTTCCCGCAATTGAAAAGGTTAAGCTATTTAAACGCTTATTATTTTCTTTTATGGTTGGAAATGAAGATATGCATTTAAAAAACTTTAGTTTAATCACTAAAAAAGGTAAAACTTATTTGTCTCCTGCTTATGATTTAATTAACTCAACTCTTATTATGACGTCAACAAAGGAGGAGATGGCTTTACCAATTATGGGGACTAAGGCTAGATTTAAATTACATCATTTTAAAGATTATTTAGGGTTAGATAAAATGAAAATTCAACCCAAAATAGTTAATAAAATAATTAATAATATTCAAAGTGCTAAACCAGTTTGGATTGAGTTGATAAACAGTTCGTTTTTGAATGATGATTTAAAAAGTGATTATATAGATATACTAAATAAACGTTTCAAGAGGTTGTTTAGCTAAAAAAAGCAACAACCTCTTTTTCAAATCTATTTTTATTCTCCAAATAGTCGTTTGATAATAAAATTTTCACTGATTCAAAACGTTCATAAATAACCGAAAGCAAAGTGTAAATATCTTTGTTTTCTTTTGAATGTAAACTGGGATCAATAAGTAAAATTTTAGTGGTAGAATGTTGTATAAAACAATGTATAGCCATTCCATTAATAGCCGAATTAAATGAATAGATTAAATTATTTTCATCTAACAAACGAGCAATTTTTTGATGTAAAAAATGAGTTGGAATTTCTTTTTGCATTGTATTGTGTTGTTCACAAAAAGTCAAGAATTGGTTTAACAAACTAACACCTCTATTTTCAGTTAATTTAAAGTCTGATGACTTAACTGAACTTACCACAATCATTTTTTGTTTTGCTCTAGTTAATAAAACATTCAATCTGTTAGCGCCAAAGTCTTGGTTTAATGGACCAAAATTCATTCTAAATTTACGGTCAGTATTATAACCATAACCAATAGAAATGATTACAATTTCAGTCTCTATCCCTTGTGTATTTTCTAAGTTTCTGACTAATAACTCATTATTTTCGGGTAAGTTTAGTAATTTAATTTCAGTTTTAATTTGTAGCTCTTGTGTTTTTGAAAAGGCAATAATTCCAATTCGTTTTTTTCCTTTTTTATACTGTTCGGCATACGTTTTGGCAACTACTTTTGCTTCATTTATGTTTACACCATTTTCAAATAGTCCATTTTCAACATAAACCGATTCAATTGGGTTTTGTTCAGAAGCTGAGGGAAAGTAATTTAACTCGTTATCATAAAAATGATGATTTGAAAATTGAATTAGCTTTGGGTGTTCACTACGGTAATGCCACGTTAATAAGTGAGATTTAAATACAGACTCAGCTTGATTTAATAACGTAACGGTTTCACTAGAACTACTAAAAAATTGACTTGGTGGCATTTGTTTAGAATCACCTACAACGAGTATTTGTTTTGCTCTATAAATTGCAGGGATGGAATCTTCTAAAGGGATTTGACTGGCTTCATCAAAAATAACTAAATCAAATAAGTCAGGGTCACATGGCAAGTTCTCAGCAATGCTTAATGGATTCATCATCCATAGTGGTTGAATGTCAAATATAGCATGGTTAGTTTGTTCTACTAACTGTTTAATTGGTAAGTGCTGTTGTTGTTTAGACAGTTCGTGAAAAATGATTCGTTTTGCAATTTTTGAAATTTGCTTTTTAGTTTTTTCAACGGTATTTAGTTTTGAAGCAGGTGTGTTTAATAATTCCTCAATTGTGTTCCATTTTTTTACCCAAAAATTAGAAATAAATTCGCTTTTTTGACTAGATTTAATACTGTTTTTTAGTTTTAAGCTTTTAAAATTAGTTACAAAACTACTTGATTTTAAGTGTTTTAAAACGGAGTTGAACTTTACTTCAGTGTGGTAATTAAAATACACCACTTCATTGGTCATGTCCTCAACTGTTTTAAAACTTGAAGAAATATAAGTCAAGAGTTCAGTTGGTAAGTTTAGAGTTTTTTTAATTTCGGGTAAATAATAAGTGTAATGTGAAGCGTAGGTTTTTACATGTGTTATTTTTTCTAATGTATCATTACTGTTTTTGATAGAATAGTTGCTAAACACATAGTTTACAATCTGATTACTCTGTTGTATATGGGGATGTAAGTGGTGTAACTTTTCAATTAATTCTAAAGAATTCTCCTGTTCTAGCAAATAAATATATTCATTAGAACTAAGTGATTGTAGTTTTTGTCTTAGTTGTAATATGTGGTTAATGTCTACGTCTGGATTTAATAAGTTTAAATTGTGTTTTAATTTTATTTTAAGGTCTTCCAAAGATGAACTTAACTCGTAATAATACTTCAAATTGTGAAGGGATTTAAGTTTTAAGTCTTTTGAAAGATCTCCGTTATAGTGTTTGAATACTGAGTCAATTTTTGATGTTTTAAAAAAGTTAAACCATGATTTAGAGTCGTTTTGACTAAGTGCCTCAATCAATTCATCAATTTCAGCCAATTTAGGTTTGACTTCCCACTTAGCACATAATTCAGTACTTGTTTTAAGTTTATTCTGGGTGAGTTCATACTTTTTAGTCCAATTATCAAAGGATTTGTATTTTTTAGAGGTTTTGTCTAATAAATCCAATTGAGACGTATTTGCCAAATTAAGGACAGTGGCAGATAAACAATGTTTTGAGAGTTGCTTCCAATTCCACTCTAAATTAAATTCACTTAAAATACCTTGTATATGTTTTAAATTTGTTTCTAATTCGTTTAAACGTTTGTCAATTTTTTGGAGTGGACTCGAATCTAAGAATACCGCTTTATTAAAGTGTAAATAGGGTAAGTCGGAAACAGTTTTGCATCCAAATTTTTCAACTGAAATCTGCTCAATATCTTCAATAAATTCTAAATAGTTTTGCCAAAGTTTATAGTTCGGAATAGTGTGTTGTGCAGAATGTTCTAGATGGTTAATTTGGTGTTCAGCCAAATGTGACAATAATTCAAATAAAGAAGCATCTAATTTAGGGTTATAGGCAAGAAGTTCGGTTGTGTACGTGTTAAAGTAAGCTTCTAGTTCAGTAGTATCTTCATGTTTTGAAGTAGAATCACTAATTAAATTAAACAGGTTAAAGGCAGTTTTTAAATTAGAATAAAATTCTTTTTTTTGAGACTTTTCGCCATTAAAGTAAGCTGTTAAAAGTTCTAAATTATCTGCTTTTAGTTTGTGATACACAACATCTAAAGCCGATTTTTTTTCAGAAACAAATAGAACTTTCTTACCTGTAGCTAAATTTTGCTTAATCAACTCAACAATAGTATGGGACTTTCCTGTTCCCGGTGGCCCTTGAATAACTAAATTGGAAGACATGGATTTAGAAATTGCTTTTTTTTGAGAATAGTCAGAGTTCGGTAGATCTAAGCTCTCAAGGGGTGTTGCCTCACTATTTTCTTTTCCAAGCAAAGCGTTAACTGAATCGTTAACTGAATTAAGTATGACGTCATAATCTTTAGCTAGTACACTTTTTTTATAATTGAAAGTACCGACCGCATTAACGGTTATAATTTGCCATTCATGTATAGTGTTAAAGGCATTTGCGTTTTTAATATTTCCTCCGTTTGATTCTAAAGTCGAAATGAGTTCAGTGATCAATTGGTCAATAGTATTATCTGATATGTTGAGGTCAATATTAAACTGCTTCAAAAATGTAGCTGTTAAGACTGGATTAAGTTGATGATTTTCAGCTTCATTCTCAAGTTCAAATTGTAAACTGATTTTACGATTCTTAATAATCGTAACGGGTTTGTATATTAAAGGAGATACATAATATTTATCTTTAGTAGCATCCTTCCATTTAATAAAATGTGATACTAATAAAGTGGTGCTTAAGCCATATTCTTTTTTAAAAAACTGCTGTTTTTTATAGACTTTCTCTGCATTTTCTAATGAGGTATCTGTAAACCAGAGCTTCTTTTCGTTTGTGTTCACTAAAGGGTTTCTCCCTGTTAAATCTAACAACTGTTGTTTGAGTCGCTGTAGTTGAGTTGTTATGTTAAAGGTGTCCTTGATGTATCAAAAGTAATGAAACTATTTTTTAACACTTAAAAAAACATTACTTTTATCAAAAATCAATGGTCTATGGAAAATATTTGGCAGTTTCAACAATTTAATCAACAAGACGCGTTAGTTAAATTAATCGAAGATTTAGATATTTCTACCTCACTAGCCAAAATATTGTTAGATAGAAAAATTACAAATTTTGATGATGCAAAAGCGTTTTTTAGACCTCAATTAAGTGAATTACATGACCCTTTTCTAATGAAAGGAATGGAAGAAGCGGTGAACAGAATTCAAGATGCTATTGCAAATGAAGAGAAAATTATGATTTTTGGTGATTATGATGTGGATGGTACAACTGCAGTGGCGTTAATGTATCAGTATTTATCAAATTTCACACAGAAACTAACCTATTATATTCCAGATAGATACAAAGAAGGGTATGGTGTGTCTCATGCTGGAATTGATTTCGCTATTGATAATGACATTACATTAATTATTGCCTTAGATTGCGGAACAAAAGCAGTTGAGAAAGTGAGTAGAGCCAAAAAGAACAACGTTGATTTCATTATTTGTGATCATCACACACCTGGAGCTATTTTACCTGACGCTATATTACTTAATCCAAAGCAAGAAGAGTGTAATTACCCATTTAAAGAATTATGTGGGTGTGGTGTTGGGTTTAAATTGGCCCAAGCCATAAACGATACCATGGCATTACCCTTTTCAGAAGTAGAATATCTATTAGATTTAGTAATGGTAGCCATTGGAGCGGATATTGTTTCAGTAATGGGTGAAAATAGGGTGATGGCACATTATGGGCTAAAAAAATTAAACGAACAACCACGAATTGGGTTCAAGGAGTTATTGAAACTAGCTAAAAAAGAAGGCAAATTAACCGTAACTGATGTTGTGTTTACTTTAGCACCAAGAATTAATGCAGCTGGTAGAATTAAAACGGGGAATAAAGCGGTGGAACTATTGTTGACCGATACAGTGGATGCAGCAGAGAAAATTGGAAAAGAAATCAACAATTATAATACCGAAAGACGTGTTTTAGATAAGGATATCACAGAGCAAGCGTTGAATCAAATTAACAATGACGAATGGTTATTAAACGCTAAGTCAACTGTTGTGTTTAATGAGAATTGGCACAAAGGCGTGGTTGGTATTGTGGCGTCAAGACTAATCGAAACCTATTACCGCCCTACAATTGTATTGACAGAATCTAATGGGCAAGCAGTTGGTTCTGCGCGTAGTGTCAAAAACTTTAATGTATATAATGCCATTGAACAATGTTCCGATTTAATTACACAGTTTGGAGGACACTTTTATGCAGCAGGTTTAACTATGCCGGTAGAAAATGTACCAGCGTTTAAATTAAAGTTTAATGAAGTCGTTAGTGATACCATTACAAAAGATCAGCAGAAATCTAAAATTGAAATTACAGATACCATTGAGTTCAGAGATATTTTTGAAGCGGAAAGAAATGTGATTCCAAAATTTTACCGCGTTTTAAAGCAATTCGCACCCTTTGGGCCAGACAATATGCACCCCGTATTTGTAACTAAGAATGTTGAAATTTCAGGGTCGGCGCGTTTGTTAAAAGATGAACACTTGAAGCTTAAATTAATGCAAGAGGAGTATCCAGACATTGAAATAGATGCAATTGGGTTTGGATTAGGTCATTTTTATAATCAAATACAAAATAAAACTTTTGATGTAGCCTATACGATTGATGAAAATAACTGGAGGGGTAAATCAACCTTACAGTTAATGATTAAAGATATTAAGATTAAAGATTAGTGTTTCGATCATAAACAAAACGCATCAAACGTAAAACCAAACCAAGAACAACGCTACAATAACTATCACGGCCTCTCCCTTTCAAAGGAAGAACGTGAGGGATTTAATCTTAATCGTCACAAACCCACTTACATGCGCTAAACTCAAATACAACATATATCCAAAACCAACCCTTCCCTTTTAAAGAAGAACAGCACAGATTTAATCGTCACAATTACCACTACAATCAATATCAATTCAAATAACAGAAACAATTATAAAAAAGTATTACTTTTACACTTATGAAACAACTATTGACTTTCGCTTTTAGTATCACATTATTAATGTCATGTAATGATACCATTAAACCTAGTAATGGTATTCAAGTATCCTCAAAAAATGCTGTACTTGATAAACCGATAGATAAACCAGTTGAATTAAATAACCCAACAGGTTCGTTTATAGAACGCTATGATAATGGAAATTTAAAAACGGAAGGTTGGCGAAATTCTTCTGCTCAAAGAGACGGTATTTGGTATGCATATTATGAGCATGGTTCAAAATGGAGTGAATTAACTTATAATAATGGAATAAAAGAAGGCGAATCTGTAGTTTATTATCCAAATGCCAAAGTCCACTATAAAGGACAATATAAAAATGATGTAAAAGTAGGAACTTGGCTATTTTATAAAGAAGACGGTTCTCTTGAAAGTGAGAAAAAATATTAAAATAAATACGTCAATCTAGCATCTAGTGTCTAAAAATCTAACGTCTATTTATAAATATCTTTTCTAAACGTTTCGTCATCATCATCACTATGCATCATAGTGTAATTATAGTATCGTCCTGCATCAACTTCACCAGCTTCAACAGCTTCTTTAATAGCACATTTAGGCTCACTAATGTGTTGGCAATTACTAAACTTACAATCACCACGTAATTTATTTAATTCTGGAAAGTAATGACAAAGCTCTGCTTTTTCAAAATCTAATAACCCGAAAGCTCTAATTCCTGGTGTGTCAATAATAAATCCACCACTTGGTAAAGGATGCATTTCAGCAAAGGTAGTGGTATGCATTCCAGATAAATTGGCTTCTGAAATTTCTGAAGTTCTAATGTCTAAATCAGGATCTAAAGAATTTACTAAAGTAGATTTACCAACCCCACTATGGCCACCAAACATGACCTTATTACCGTTAATTTCAGATTTTAAAAAGGCAACAGATTTAGGATCAGTAGCTGATATGTTTAAACAACGGTAACCTATTTTCTCATAAATAGCTTTAAATTCTGCAACAGCTTCTAAACCATCTGCATCAAATAAATCAACTTTATTAAATAGTAACGTAACGGGTATTTGATAAGCTTCAGCTGTCACTAAAAATCGATCAATAAAACCGGTTGAAGTTTCGGGAGCAATTAATGTCACTAATAAATAAACATGATCAATATTTGAAGCTAGAATATGACTTCTATGGCTTAAATTAATTGATTTTCTTACGATATAGTTCTTACGTGGTTCAATTTTGGTAATAACACCTTCCAATTTGTCTTCTTCAACAATATCAAATAAAATATTATCACCTACCGAAACAGGATTAGTGGATTTAATTCCTTTTAATCTCAGTTTACCTCTAATTCGGCAATCCCAAAATTCGTTAGTGTCGGTCATTATTTTATACCAACTTCCAGTAGATTTTATTACAGTTCCTTTTTTCAGCTTATTTATTTTGGTGTAAAAGTAAATAATAACAATCATTTAGCAGTTTATTTCTAAGATAAATTATCTTTGACCCAACAAAATGAAAAAATTATCAATACTTATTCCCGTTTATAATGAAGACGAAACCATTTTTAAGGTTTTACAAATTATTAATGACCTAAAGTTAGCCGATAGTATTCAAAAGGAAGTGATTGTAATTAATGACAGTTCAAACGATAATTCAAAATCAGAGATTGAGCGCTTTTTAAGTACTAATTCTACCGATTTTATTTTAGTTAACCATTCGGTAAATAAAGGGAAAGGGGCAGCAATTCAAACGGGAATTAGCAAAGCAACAGGTGATTATACAATCATTCAGGATGCAGATTTAGAATTAAACCCTTCAGAAATTAACACACTCATTGAACAAGTACAGTTAAACAAAGCTGATGTTGTTTATGGTTCTCGTTTTTTAAATGAATCTAAAAAGGGGGGTACATTTTTAAGTAATTCGGCAAATGCATTTTTAACGTGGTTGTCTAATTTTATTTTTAGAATTAAAATTACTGACATGGAAACATGTTATAAATTAGTGCCAACTAATGAATTTAAAAAAATCAACTTAAAAGAACAACGTTTTGGGTTTGAACCCGAGATTACGGCGAAACTAGCTAAAAATAGAGATTTAATTTGGGCAGAAGTTCCAATTTCATACAATGCAAGAACAGATGAAGAAGGCAAAAAAATTGGATGGAAAGATGGTATTCGTGCCATTTGGTGCATTTTATATTATGGTTTAAAAAAATCTTAATTATAGTTAAAAAAGTTTTAAGTTAATTAATACGAATTATCTTTATCAATTAGAGGTATTATGCAAAATCCAAAACAAACAAAATACGATCAAGCTTATTTAAGAATGGCATCTGAATGGGCCAAATTATCTTACTGTGACCGAAAAAAAGTGGGGGCAATTATAGTTAAGGATAATATGATTATTTCTGACGGGTATAACGGTACACCTTCTGGGTACAAAAATTGTTGTGAAAACAGTGATGGTAATACAGAATGGTTTGTATTGCATGCAGAGGCAAATGCTATTTTAAAAGTGGCCAAATCTACTCAGTCGGCTGAAAAATCTACGTTATACATTACTTTATCACCTTGTAAACAATGTAGCAAGTTAATTATACAATCAGGCATAAAAAGAGTGGTGTATAGAGACGAATACAAAGACATTTCAGGGGTAAATTTTTTAAGAGATTACGGGATTGAAGTTTTACATTTAATAGAAGATTAGTTCATGGAAAATAAATCAAATAAAAAATTCTTAATACCACTTTTATTAGCAGCTTTTTTTGCTGGAGGTATTTATTTAGGGACTCAATTTATTCCAAAAATGACAACCGTAAATCCAGTTAATAATGTAAACGATAAGTTTTCAACCTTATTAAATGTGATTGAAGCGCGTTATGTGGATACTGTTGATCATGAAATGTTAATTGAGAGTTCAATTATGGGAATGATTAAAGATTTAGATCCGCATAGTCAATACATTCCACCAAAAGATTTAGAAAACGTTAATCAACAATTAGAAGGTAAATTTGGAGGAGTGGGTATCCGATTTTTAATCCATGAAGACACTCTAGTAGTTACTCATGTTTTACCTAATTCACCATCAGAAAAATCAGGATTAAATGCTGGGGACAGAATTTTACAAGTTGATGATAGTTTATTAACTGTAAGTAAAGTGACAAACGAAAAAGTAATGAGTTTGTTAAAAGGGAAAGAAGGAACCAAGGTTGATTTAATTGTTGATAGACATGGAGAAGCAAAGAACATTTCAATAATCAGAGGGTCTATTCCAATTAGTAGTATTAGTGCCAATGTCATGTTGACTGATGCTGTAGGGTTTATTAAATTAAATAGTTTTACGTTTAACGCAGGAGAAGAATTTGTTGAAGCAGCTAGAGAACTAAAGTCAAAAGGAATGAAGAAATTGATTTTTGATTTAAGAAGTAATGGTGGTGGATACATGCATGCTGCAACTCACATTATTGATCAATTTTTGCCTTCAGGTAAGTTAATAGTGTATACAAAAGGAAGACAAGTGAGACGTGAAGATTACTATTCAACATCATCTGGTATTTTACAAGATGTGGAGTTAGTAGTTTTAATTAATTCACTTTCTGCATCTGCTTCAGAAATTGTAGCTGGGGCTATTCAAGATAATGACAGAGGACTTATTTTAGGAAGACGTTCATTTGGAAAAGGATTGGTGCAAGATCAACAAGAATTTAGTGATGGTAGTGCATTAAGGTTAACTATTTCAAGATATTACACCCCTACAGGGAGATGTATTCAAAAGCCGTATGGTGATGGTGTTGATTATGAAAATGATTATTTGAATAGATACGAAAGTGGAGAGCTAATGAATGAAGATAGTGTGAAATTTGATGAGTCTTTGAAGTTTACAACACCTAAAGGTAGAACTGTGTACGGCGGAGGTGGAATCTATCCAGATACCTTTGTTCCAAATGATACGCTTGGTGCTTCTTTTTACTTAACTAGTTTATATTATGCAGGAGCATTTAATCAATGGGCATTTAAATTTTTGGATTATAAACGAACTAAATGGTCATCTTTTAAACTGTTTAATTCATCATTTAAAGTAACTGAAACTATGTTTACTAAATTCACTAAGTATTCAGCACAACAGTTAGAAGTTAATATTGATGAAGACGGAAAATCTAGGTCAAGTGTAATTATTAAAAATAGAATGAAAGCTGAATTGGCTAGGCATTTGTTTGAAGAGAATGGGTATTATAAAATCTATTTGAAAGATGATTTAGATGTTCAAACGGCATTAAGTGAGTTCAAATAATTGTTTTAATAACAAAACTCCAACGTTTCTTGTAAATTAACGTTAACTTAATTACTGATTAAAAAGTATTCAAATTTGAAATGCTTTTTTTAAAGTTTATTACTCAATGTAATTTGTAATTATTGAACCCTATGAAAAAGTATTTTCCATACTTACTATTTTTGCTATTAATCTACTTTCCAATTTTTGGTTTTTTAGATGTTTTACCAATTAGAATTTGGGATGAGTCTCGTTTGGCTTTGAACGCAATTGAAATGAGTTTTAATAATGACTTTATTGTTACTTATTTTGATGGTAAACCTGATATGTGGAATACTAAACCGCCATTATTAATTTGGTTGCAGGTAATTGGTATTAAAGTATTCGGATATTCTGAAGTAGCCTTGAGATTACCATCTGCTTTGGCTGCATTTTTGACATGTTCTCTTATCTTTTATACTTTAACTAAATATGTTAAAAGTTCTATTTTTGGTTTAGTTTCAGCTTTTATTTTATTGACTTCAATTGGTTTTATAGGAATACATTCATCCAGAACTGGCGACTACGATTCATTATTAGCTTTATTTACTACCACGAGTACACTTTCACTTTTCTTGTTTTTGGAATCAAAAAAGAATAAATACATTTATGCTTTTTTTGGTTTATTAGCCTTAGGGATTCTTACAAAAAGTATTGCTGGATTATTTTTCCTACCAGGCTTATTTTTATATGTTCTGGTAACTAAAAATGTTTTAAAAATACTTAGAAATAAGCATTTTTATTTTGGAGTCTTAATTTTTGTAACCGTTACATTCGGCTATTATTTAATTAGAGAATCACAAAACAGTGGATATTTATTGGCTGTTTGGAATAATGAATTGGGCGGTAGATTTTCGAATGCTTTAGAAAATAATAATCAAAGTTTTTGGTATTATTATGATAACTTATTAAACAGACGTTATGCTTATTGGTTTCTTTTAATCCCTATTGGTGTAGCTGTCGGCTTGCTAAATAAAAACTTAAGGATTAAACGGATTACGACTTTATCTACATTGCTAGTACTGACATATATTTTAATCATATCGTCAGCTAAAACTAAGTTGGCATGGTATGATGTTCCCATGTATCCATTTTTGGCAATTTTATCTACCAACGGTATTTACTTGATATATTCAATTTTAAAAGATACTAATATCTCAAATAAGTTCATCAGTTTAAATGTTTTACCTGTTTTATTTCTTTTCATTATTGGTGTGCAGCCTTATAGAAAAATAATGCACTTAAACTACAAACCGGTTGAGGTATATTGGAGTAAGATTTATCGTATAAGTTATCATTTAAAAAACCTATTGGATAAAGACTTACCTTTAGATTTTGATTATATTTTATATGATGGTTATCACGCACACATTGATTATTATGTAACGTTGCTAGGTCAACAAAATAAATCAACAAAATTAATGACTATTTCAAAATTAAAAGAAAATGATGTGGTTATTGTTGCCCAGCAAAATTTAATTGATGATTTAGAATCAAAATTTAAATACGAGATTTTAAAAGAAACAGCTCAAATTAAAATTTACAAACTCTATGAAAGAATTAAATAATACTACTGATCTATCTGTTATTGTTCCAATTTATAATGAATTTGAAATTATTGATGAGTTATATTTAAGATTGAAAAATACAGTCGAGAAAATTACTAGTAATTATGAGATTATTTTTATAAATGATGGTAGTAAGGATAATTCTTTGCTAAAACTCATTAAAATATCAGAAGGTAATAATAAAGTATTTTATATTAATTTTAGTAGAAATTTTGGACATCAGATTGCTGTAACCGCTGGTCTTGATTTTTGTAAAGGTAATGCAACTGTTATTATTGATGGTGATTTACAAGATCCTCCAGAATTAATTCTCGATTTGCATACTAAATATAAAGAAGGATATGATGTGGTTTATGCTAAACGTAAAAAAAGAGAAGGAGATTCATTTTTTAAAAAAGTAACAGCTAAGTTGTTTTATCGAATACTGAACAACATAACTAAGATTGACATTCCGTTAGATACTGGTGATTATAGGTTGATATCTAATAAAGTGGTAAAACATTTAAAGTTAATGCCTGAACAAAACAAATTTATTAGAGGTCAAATTGCATGGTTAGGATTTAAACAAACTGAAGTACTATTTAATCGTGAAGCTCGAAAATATGGTGATACTGGATATACATTAAGTAAAATGATACAACTTGCATTGGATGGAATTACTGGATTTTCTGATAAACCATTAATGTTTGTGACTAAATTAGGGTTTTTTATTTCATTTGTATCATTCCTGATTATCTGTTATGCTATGTATTCACATTATATATTGAGTCAAACTATTACGGGTTGGACTTCATTGATAATTAGCTCTATGTTTATTGGAGGAATTCAACTTATTTCAATTGGTATCATTGGAGAATACATCAATAGAATTAATAAAAATGTGAGAGATAGACCACTTTATATTGTTGAAAAAAGCAATTTAATTTAGACTATGAAACCTATATTATGTTTCAATAAATTTATCAGATTATATTAAATCTATCTTTTTCACTTATTGTTCAATGGTTTAACATGTTAAAAACCAAATATTTCTTAAAAATATTCGATATTAACCAAAATTAGGATTTAATCAAAAATAATTTCTTTAAATTCGCAATCAAATAACACAAAATCATGGACTATAAAAAGTTAAATAATTACACAGGTTGGATAGTATTCTTAATTGCTACTGCTGTTTATGTATTGACATTAGAACCTACTACATCTCTTTGGGATTGTGGGGAATATATTACTACTGCCTTTAAATTAGAAGTTGGTCACCCTCCGGGAGCACCGCTTTTTATGATGTTAGGAAGATTGTTTACAGTATTTTCTAGTCCAGAATCTGCTGCTTATATGGTCAATTTAATGTCTGCGTTAAGTAGTTCATTTACCATTTTATTCTTGTATTGGTCTATTACAATGATTGCGAAAAAAATCACATTATCGGATGATGGTAATTTATTTTCAAACGTGGTTATAGCTGGAAAGGAAAAAATTACAAAATTATCTCAAGGGCAAATGTTTGCCGTTGTTGGTTCTGGTGTTGTTGGCGCTTTAGCGTATACGTTTACTGATTCATTTTGGTTTTCAGCTGTTGAAGGTGAGGTTTACGCCATGTCATCTTTCTTTACTGCTATTGTAGTTTGGGCTATTTTAAAATGGGAAGCTGAATTAACGGATCAAGAAAATGAACCAGATAATGTTGAGTTGCAAGAAAAAAATGCAAACCGTTGGATAATCTTGATATTCTTTATGATTGGATTATCTATTGGTGTCCATTTATTGAACTTATTGTCTATTCCTGCAATCGCATATATTATTTACTTTAAAAAATACAAACCAACACTTAAAGGGTTTGTATTAACCGGAATTATTGGTATTGGTTTATTAGGCTTAGTACAAGCGATTGTTATTCCAAAAACAATACAATTGGCTGGTACAATTGAAAGATACTTTACGAATGAATTAGGAATGCCATTTAATTCAGGAGCTATCTTCTTTTTTATTGTAATAACGTCATTAATTATCTTCTTATTAGTAATGTCTAAAAAGTCGGGTAATTATATCTTAAACATATCTACATGGAGTTTTTCAATGATTTTGATTGGATATTCTTGTTTTGCTATGATTGTAATTCGTTCAAATGCAAATACGCCTTTAGATGAGAATGATCCAGAAAATTTAGTAAGTTTAGAGTCATACTTGAAGCGTGAGCAGTACGGAGATTGGCCAATCGTTTATGGACAATATTTTAATGCTGAGGTGGATAGAGATTCAAGAAACTGGAAAGACAGGTCTGATGGGTATTTAAAAAGTTATGTAATTCAAAAAAATAATGGAAATACGGATGTTGCTGGTTTTGTAAAAGAAGAAGATGCCATTGCATTCCAAACTAAAAATGGAGGAGAGATTGTACAAAAGTATTTCAAAACATTTGATGGTGAAAATAAAAAATACACGTATGATAAGAAACGTTCTACTTACTTTCCAAGAATGTATTCTTCTGAAGACAGACATGTAAGAGGGTATGTAAATTGGTCTGGTGCTAAAGCTAATAAAACACCAACCTTTGGTGAAAACTTGACTTATTTTGGAAGTTACCAAGTAGGGTGGATGTACTGGCGTTATTTCATGTGGAATTTCTCTGGTCGTCAAAATGATGAACAAGGACATGGTGATTCTTATAATGGTAACTGGATGACAGGGTTAAACTTTATTGATACACATCATATCGGTGATCAAACAAATGTGCCAAGTATTATTTCAAATAATCCATCACATAATAAATTTTATTTGTTACCGCTTATTTTAGGAATGATTGGGTTTATTTTTACTATGATGAAAGGATCTAAATCATGGTGGTTTATTACATTACTATTTTTGTTAACAGGTTTTGCAGTAATATTTTATTTAAATCAAAAACCACAAGAGCCAAGAGAGCGTGATTATGCATATGCAGCCTCTTTTTATGCATTTGCTTTTTGGATTGGTTTAGGTGTGTTAGGATTATATGATGCCTACAAAAATATGAAGTATAAAGAATTAGGAATGATTACTGGTGTTTTAGTTGTGGTTAGTTTAATTTTAATGATTGGTGGAACAACTGGTGGAATGGCTATGCTGTACATGACGTTTGTAATCACTGTCGCATTTGCTATAATGATTGCCATGAGAAATGGTATTAAAAATGAAACGCAAACGGCAATTCTAACCACCTTAATTTGTTTACCTGTTCCTATCTTAATGGGTGTTCAAGGCTGGGATGATCATAATAGATCTAATAGATATACAGCACAGGCATTAGCTGAGAATTATTTAAATTCTTGTTCTGACGGTTCAATCGTTTATACAAATGGAGATAATGATACGTTCCCATTATGGTATTTACAAGAGGTTGAAAATAAAAAGACGTCTGTTAGGGTTTGTAATTTAAGTTTATTAAATACAGATTGGTATACAGGTCAAATGAAAAACAGAGCATACGATTCTGCACCTTTACCAATTAGTTTTGAAGAACATGAATACCGTCAGAACGGAGTATTGGATTACATGAGAGTACATGGTACATCTGATATGACAATGCAGACGTATGAAATTCCAGCTGATGCTAAGAAAATGGTGAAAGCTAAAATTAAATTCAACCCTGAATTGTTTAAAACAGGATTTAAGGTAGCTGCTGATAAGTTATACAAAACATTATTGGCGTCTCCTTTAGCTCAGACTCAACCGGCAATTGTTGAAAAAGTGAATGGGTTTGATAAAGGTGGTGATTATTTCGCCTTTAGAAAATTTGTGTTGGATTTATTAGGAAAAGGTCAGGTGTTAAAGTTAAATGAGGAAATGTTATTGGCCATTCAAAATACGTTAATTGCCTTTAATGATTCGTTTGATTATTTACCAGCTACGTATGTAATGGACTATTTACATAATCCTGCAAATATTAAAACGTCATCACCTGAACAAGGAAGTCAAAAGTATTTATCATTCCCAGCTAAGGGGTTGATTGTGGATGTAGATAAAGCGAAAATTACTGAATTGGCAAATAATGATAATCCAGATGATGACATTGTTTCTAAAGCCAATTTAGGTAGAATGGTGGATGAAATGAGATGGAAATTAACTAAACATGTACTTTACCGTGCTGATTTGATTATTTTAGATATCATGGCACATAATAATTGGGATAGAAATATTTATTTCGCAGGGTCCGCAGCAAAAGCTACCTATTTAGGTTTGGAGAATTATTTCTTTAATGAAGGGTTAGTGTACAAAGTTGTTCCTTTAAAAATTGAGAAATCGGCTAGCCCTTATTCTCATGGTGAAATCAATAAAGACAAATTATATGCTAATTTGGTGGATGGTTTTCATTGGGGTAATATGGAGAAAGACGGTGTATTGGTTGATTATTATACGCGTAGAACGACAAGTAATTATAGATTAAACTTCTCTGTATTAGCAGATGCTTATGTGGCTGATTTTAATGCTGAAAAACAAAAAGTAGATTACTTGAATCAAATTTTAGCGCAGGAAGGTGGTTTAGCTACTGACTCTATAAGAACACCATTAGGAACTTTTATTCGTGGTGATATAGCTGAAGACATTAAATTGTCAGAAGTGGTAATGAATGAGTTAAAAGAAAAAACAGTAGCAGTGTTAGATAAATCTTTAGAGATGATGCCTAATCATAAAGTACCATTTGGTAGAATTTTACCCGCTTATATTAATGCATATTATGCGGTTGGTGATACTGTAAAAGGAGACCAGTATAGTAATCAAGTTTTAGATTTATATAGTGAAGAGTTGACTTATTTCTCTACAGTTGGAACTGAATTTTCAGCTACTTATATTCAAGATGCTTATTTAATTTACAGAGCAATGTTTTCAGTTTTCCAAGCAGTGAATCAGTCTAATTCTGAAAGTCAATTAACTTTAAAAGCTGAAGGACTTATTAGAACTCACATGGATGAAATTAGTAGATTGAAATTTAGAAAACACGCAAAACAAGCTTACGACCAGTCATTTGAAGGGTTCTTTAATCAGTTGAATGGAATGATGGGTAATCAATAAAATAGTGAATAGTCAAGTGTGAAATTCATTTACACTTGACTATTTTGTACTTTAAAACTAAGTAAAAAGTATGAGATTCTATAAATTTAGGAAATGGCAACAATGGTTTTATCCAAATGCTATTTTTGATTTTTATGGTAAAGATCCAACAGATCAAAAAATAATCTATTTAACATTTGATGATGGCCCAACAGCTGGCGTTACAAATGTAATTTTAGATATTTTGGATAAGTATAATGCCAAAGCTACCTTTTTTTGTCTTGGAGAGAATGTGAAAGCTAATCCATTATTATTTAAAGAAATCATAAAAAGAGGTCATTCTGTAGGTAATCATTCTATGACTCATGTGAATGGATTCAAAATGTCTTTCAAAAATTACGTCAAGAATGTACTTGAAGCGCAAGTCTACATAGCTTCTAACCTGTTTCGACCACCTTATGGGAAGTGTACACCAAAACAGAGTAGGGAATTAAATAATCTTGGTTTTAAAACTGTTTTCTGGTCGCATTTAAGTTATGATTTTGACACGTCTTTAGATTCTAAAAATAGATTGAAGTTGTTAAAAACCAACTCTAAAAATGGGAGTATTATTGTTTTTCACGATACGATTAATTCATTTAATGATATTGAGTTTAATAATGTAATGAAACATTATGCTGAAGAACATTTTAAGTTTATCGCTTTAGAGTGATTCATTTAACATATTTAATTTGTAAAGTCAAAATTCAAATAAAATCAATAACTTTACGTTAAAAAAGATATCAAACAATTTACGCTAACATTAGTGATTTTTTTAAAATTTCTTATTGGATTTTCACAATCTGATAAGATAGTATTGACTTTGAATGATTCTATCAATTCAAACAGTACAATTTTTTCAATTGACAATTTTGATAATATTTACACCACGTCCAAAGACGTTATAGTAAAATACAATTCAAAGTTGGATACATTATTTTCTACATCATTAAAATCATTTATTCCTAGCTCAATTGAATCTTCTAAATCATTTAGAAACTTACTATTCGATAGTGAAAAAGGATCAGTGAAATTTTTGGATAACACTTTAACAGAAGTGTATTCAGAATTTGATTTAATAGATCAAGATATTTTACAACCAGTTCTTATTTGTGAATCTTTTAATGGAAATGCATTCTGGGTGTTAGATGAAGCTGGGATGCAATTAGTAAAGTTAAATCAAAACTTAGAAGTGATAATGAGGATTGACAATCTCAGCTATTTGTTTGAAAATAAAGAGACGCCAATTCAAATGTTTGAAAAAAATGATCAATTGTATATTCATTTCCCAAACAAAGGAGTGGCAATTTTTGATGCATTTGGAACATTCTTAAAGTATTTACACATAAAATCAGATTGGATAGATGTTCAAAATAATTATTTGTTTTCGTTAAACAATAACCGAATTGAAATTTTAGAATTTCCATTTTTGGATAAAATATCAGTTCTTGATTTCACCAGTATTAAAATAAGTTCTTTTGTTAATCAAAAAGAAAAGTTTTATGTACAAACTAATATTGCTTTATATATTTATTCAGTAAAGGAGATAACGGATAATAAATGAATTCAAACCAAAGACCGATATTTTGAATTATTTCATTACTAATTAATATATTTGCTAACTATTGTTGAAATTATGATGAAATTCTTCCGTTTTTTTAAAAGTAAAAAATTTATATTTAATTTAATTGCCATTCTAATTGTCTGGTTAATTGTGATTTTTGGAACAAAATCATATTTAAATAGTTATACTAGGTTTGGCGAAAAAATTGAAGTACCAGCTTTCTTTAAAATCCACATGGATGATTTAGATGAATTTATTTCAGGTAAGAATATTACTTATGAAATTGTTGATTCTGTGTACCTAGATAATTGGCCTAAAGGTACGGTGTGTTGGCAACATCCAATGCCAAGTGATTCAACTGGAGAGAGTGTAAAAAGTGGTAGAGTTATTCAGTTATCTATTGTGCCAACTAGACCTAAAATGATTTTAGTACCAAAAGTAGATGGAAAATCTAAAAGAATGGCTCAAACACAATTGGAATCTTTAGGGTTAAGAACAAAGATAACATATGAAGTATCTACAATAGGGACTGGTTTTGTACTTAATCAAACAGTAAATGGTAAAGACTTTAAAGAAGGAATTTCGGTGCCAAAAGGAACAGTTATTGATTTAGTTGTGGCACGTGGAGGTGGTGGAGAAGAAACTCAATTACCTAATTTGATTGGTTTAACAATAAGTCAAGCAAAAGAGCGTTTGTTGAACTTAACACTAACTTTGCATCACGAATGTCTTTCGTGTGTAAATGAATCGGACATAGATAATGCTATTATCATGAGTCAATCACCAAAAGGAGGTGAGGAGACAAGTGTTGCGGCAGGAACAACTGTAACAGTTTGGGCTGAAAAACAATAACAATGAATAAGATATTTACTTTACTATTAATTTGTAGTTCTAGTTTAACTTTCTCACAAGAAAAGCGAATAGATTTAACAATTAATCCATACTTAACCTCTGATAACAATAGTGTTACAAGAGCAGGTAGTTCAATTGATAGTACTTTCCAAACTTTCACATATACTAATATTGATCTTCCAGTAAGAGATGATTTTTCAAAAAATAACTTTGTGCAGTATGATAATGATTACACTGCTGCTGGAGTGTCTTCTGTATTGTATCATATGCTAATGGATGAAAATGAAATAGCACCATTGTCAAGTTCAATTAAGTTATGTGATTCTACACATTCACACGCAGATACAATTGTTATAAATGCTGGGATTATTGAGTCAAACTCAGTTTATTTTACAACTGGTTTTGATATTTTTGTGAATGATTTAAATGTGTTTCCAGTAAGTGGTGAAATAAAAAGAGTGTATAACGAATGTTATATAACAATTGATTCTATTATAGATGGTGTAGCGAATACAACGCAAGATACGATTTGGTATGATGGTTCAGAATTTGAACCAGATTATAGACAAGATAGCGCAAGAGTGTTTTCAGCCTTAAAAAACAATCAATCTAAAATATGGATTGATGATTACGCCTGTCACAATTATAGATATGCCGTAAACCCAAAGTCGCTTGGTATAGTTACTTTTGATGGTGTAAGTAATAATGGGTACCCATACCAGTGGGGTGCTATTAATACCTATGGTGATGCGGATGTGTTAACGTCTAAACCTATTAATTTAGCTGGAAAAATGAATGTATATCTAACATTTTTATACCAAGCCAAAGGATTAGGAAATGCGCCAGAATTGTTAGATTCGTTATGTTTAGATTTATATTCAATTTCTGAGGACAAGTGGTATAAAAGCGTTTGGGGAGTTGATGGTGACGTAGTTGTTGATGAATGGCATATGGCTCATATTCCAATATCACAAAGTTCACTGATGGAAGATGGATTCCAATTTAGATTTAGAAATAAAGCTACCTTAACAGGTGTGTTAGATCATTGGCATATTGATTATGTTAACTTAAGAGATAATTCGACTGTAGCTGATGTGGTAATTGATGATGTGGCAATAATGGAGCCTGTAGAGTCTTTTTTAATTGACTATACTGCTGTACCATGGGATCATTATAAGAATTTAGCTAATGCAAATTCAGTGATGAAATCTACTGAACCACTCAGAGTAAGTAATAATCATACAACTAATAAATTACAAACAAACGGTGAGTTAATGTTTAATGGAACGCCTTACGTTTTAGGGGTAACTGATCCTAACTGGGATGTTGGTGAAAACCCATACAATGTTGGTGTTAATACTCAAGGTATTGTTTTTCCGCAAGTATTTCCTGGTGATACCATGGCGAATTTTGATATTAAGTTGAATGTATCTACTAGTTCAACTAATATTTATGATGTGAATGATACTACATATTTTACACAGTCATTCAAAAATTATTATGCCTATGATGATGGTTCGGCAGAAAATGGATACGGTCTACAAAATAATAATGCATTATTAGCGTACAAATTTGAGGCGTATGAAGCCGATAGTTTAAAAGGGGTGTTGATGAAGTTTATACCAACTAATATAGATGTAACGGATGAAATATTTTTGTTGACGGTATGGGAGGATAATGACGGCGAACCAGGCGAAATACTGTATCAGGATGACTTTTTTCAGCCGCATTTCCCTATTTATTCAGGAAATAAAAATAGTTATAAATATTATACATTCAACAATGAGCAGTCCGTTCCTGTACCTGAAACATTTTATGTTGGGTGGGAACAAATAGATAATACTAGTTTATATGTTGGTATGGATATGAATAATGATAATTCTGATAAAATATTTTATAATATTGGTTCGAATTGGGTGAATACAGCTTTTGCTGCCTCTCTAATAATTAGGCCAGTGTTCAGTACGGCATTAAATTCAACGCTTAATACTGAAAAAGTAAAAAAGGATATTGATATCTCTATTTACCCAAATCCAACTCAAGATTTAATTACAGTTTCAGGTTTAACTTTAAACGAAAAAATTGAATTAAGAGATTTAAGCGGTCGAATTATGATGATATCAACAGAAAAGACCATAAATCTTAATAACTTTGCAAACGGAGTTTATATGATAAGTGTTTATAGTAATGAAAATCAATTAATATACTCTGACAAATTAATCAAATATTAAATGAGTACAGAAGAAAATAAAACAGAAGAGCTTTTCGAGCATTATAATTTTACTGCCGATCCAGGTCAAGATTTATTACGTATTGATAAGTTTTTATTACTTAGAATTCCGAAAATTTCTAGAAATAAAATTCAACTTGTAGCAAAAGATAATAACATACTTGTTAATGACAAACCTGTAAAGGTCAGTTATAAAGTACGTCCTGGTGATGTGATTTCAGTTGTTTTACCTTACCCTGTTACAGAATTTAAACTGATTGCTGAAGATATTCCATTAGATATTGTTTATGATGATGATCAATTAATCATTGTTAACAAAAAAGAAGGAATGGTCGTGCATCCAGGTTTTGGAAACTATTCAGGAACATTAATGAATGCATTAGTGTATCATTTTGATAATTTGCCTAAAAGAGATGATTTTGAAACTAGGCCAGGTTTAGTTCACCGAATTGATAAAAATACGTCAGGATTGTTAGTGATAGCAAAAACTGAATCAGCGTTATCTAATTTATCAAAACAATTTGCAAATAGGACTTCTCAAAGACGTTATTGGGCATTAGTTTGGGGTGACGTAGCTGAAGATGAAGGAACAATTACTGGCGATATTGGAAGGTCTCAAAAAGACAGAAAAGTATACAGAGTTTATGATGAGGAAGAAGGGTATGGAAAACATGCTATTACACATTATAAAGTAATTGAAAGATTTAGATATGTAACTTTAGTAGAGTGCAAGCTTGAAACTGGAAGAACGCACCAAATTAGAGTACACTTTAAACAATTAGGACATCCTTTGTTCAATGATCCAGAGTATGGTGGGGATAGAATTTTAAAAGGAACTACTTTTACAAAATACAAACAATTTATTAATAACTGTTTTAAGTTAATTAAAGGGCAAGCATTACATGCTAAAACACTTGGGATTACTCAACCTGAAACGAATGAGTTCTTAGAATTTACTTCAGAATTACCAGAAGGATTTGAGCAACTTTTAACTAAATGGCGAGCGTATTCGTTATTAGATTAGAAAATATTAGGCTTTGTCGTAGTGATAAATACAAAAAAAATACTATTTTCGTAAACTATTATAGTAGGAAAAATACAATTTATATGAAATTATTTAAAAAAACACTTTTAATACTAACTGTTTTAGTTAGTACTTCTGGTTTTAGTCAATTGACTAGAAACTATGGGAAAGAAGCTGATGTACTTTGGGAATCAGGTAAATATGTTGAGGCTGCTGACGCATATAAGAAAGCTTCTGACAAAATGAGTGTCAAAAATGATAGATCAAGAATCATTAAGGCTGGGTATGCATTTAGATCTGCAGAATGTTATAAATTAATTCATAATTTCCCTAGTGCTGAAGAGCAATACGAAAAGTCTATTTTATTAAAACAACAAGAAGTTGAGCCTAAAGTGTTTTATTATTTGGGTGAAATGCAAATGTCTCAAGGAGAGCATAAAAAAGCAGAAGGTAATTATAAAAAATATAAAGAGTTAAATTCAGGTGATCTTTTAACGGATGTTAGAATTCAATCTTGTAAACAATTTAAACAGCTAAAAAAAGATAAGACGAGACATGAGTTAACCCAAATGACTAAAATAAATTCAACTGCATTTGATTTTGGTGCTGTTATGAATTCTAGAGGAACAGCAATGTACTTTACTTCATCTCGTTCAGCGTCTACTGGAAGTGAAGCTGAAGCAGTAGTTGGTGGAGATTTTACGGATATTTTTGTGTCACAGGTTGACAGGAAAGGAAACTTTAGTGAGCCAACGTTATTATCAGATAAAATTAATACAATTGATAATGAAGGTTCTTTATGTTTTGATGGTAGAGGAAAAACAATGTTCTTTACACGTTGCAGAAGAGTTGAGAAAATGAATCTGGGATGTGATATTTACATGTCAGAATTTAAGTCTAAGAAGTTTGGTGAAGCAAAAAAGTTAGAAATTAAAGATCACGATTCAACACATGTTGGTCATCCTGCGGCATCAGCTGATGGTAAAACATTAATTTTTGCATCAAACATGGCTGGTGGAGAAGGTGGTGTTGATTTATGGATGACAACTTACGATAAGAAAGCGGATTCATGGTCGTTACCGACTAATTTAGGTTCAGAAATTAATACAGCAGGAAATGATATGTTCCCAATTTGGGCAAAAGATGGTTCGTTATACTACTCGACTAACGGAAAAGTTGGAGCAGGTGGTTTAGATGTTTTTGTGGCAACGCAGGTTGGAACTGAAAATAAATGGGAGAATCCTACAAACATGGGAGCTCCATTAAATACGTATGCTGATGATTACAATTTAGTGTTTACACAAAATGATGTAGAAGGACAAAAAGGGTTTTTATCATCAAATAGAGCTGGTTCTAAAGGACCAAGAACTAATCCTTCACAAGATATATGGTCTTTCTATTTACCACCAGTTTTAGTAAACGTTTACATTACTATTGTCGATCAAGATACAAGAGAGGGTATTCCTGATATGGAAGTAAGAATTGTTGGTTCTGATGGATCTAATTATTCGTTAATGACAGATGTTGACGGACAATTGAGTATGACAGAATTAGAGGATAAAACAAGAATGATTAAGCCAGGACATACATTTACACTTGAAGTGGTTGGTCAAGATAAAGTGTATTTACCAGGTAAAGATAACTTCACAACAGTTGGTGTGACTTCTCAATCTAACATATTTAGAGAAATTGCAATTTTAAATATTGTTAAACCAATTAGATTACCGGAAGTTAGATATCCTTTAGGAAGTGCAGTATTATTAGTGGATAGTACACTTGGTATTAATTCAAAAGATTCACTTAACTTCTTATTTGATGTAATGACTGATAACCCAAACATTATTGTGAAGTTATTATCTCACACAGATTCTAGAGGTGGTGCAGTACCTAATCAAAAATTATCTCAAGAAAGAGCACAATCTTGTATTGATTACTTAGTAAACGAAAAAGGATTACCTGCTGATCGTTTTGTTCCTAAAGGGGCTGGTGAAACTATGCCAACTTCAATTGTTGAAGTGGATTCAATTTCTGGTGATTCAACGACTATTATCTTAACTGAAAAATACATTAATCAATTTAAGAAAACTGATAAAGTAAGATTTGAGATGTTGCATCAAAAAAATAGACGTACTGAAGGAGAAATTATTGGTACTGATTATGTTCCAAAAGCGGAAGCACCGATTGACGGAGAGTAGATTAAAAAATAATTAATATTAAAAGCGTTCCGTTTATTCGGGATGCTTTTTTTAGTTTTGTAAAAATATAAATTTGTTTAATAAAAGTTAATAGCGTTGTCTGAGATAACTGATTACTATTTTAACTAATTCAATAAACAATTAACTAAATAAATATGTCAGATCAAAGATATAAGTTAAGAGGCGTTTCTGCAGGGAAAGAAGACGTACATAATGCAATTAAAAATGTGGATAAAGGTTTATTTCCTCAAGCGTTTTGTAAAATTGTTCCTGATCATTTAACAGGGAGTAATGAACATTGTATTGTAATGCATGCTGATGGAGCAGGAACTAAAAGTTCTTTAGCATACATGTATTGGAAAGAAACAGGTGATATTACTGTTTGGAAAGGAATAGCTCAAGATGCATTAATAATGAATATTGATGATTTATTATGTGTTGGGGCAACTGAAAATATCTTGTTATCTTCTACTATCGGAAGAAATAAAAATTTAATTACTGGTGATGTCTTATCTCAAATCATAAATGGAACTGAAGAGTTGTTAGCTGATTTAGGTAAACATGGTGTTCATATTCATTCAACAGGTGGTGAAACTGCTGATGTTGGTGATTTAGTAAGAACTATTATTGTTGATTCAACAGTGACAGCTAGAATGAAACGTGAAGACGTAATCGATAATGCGAATATTAAGGCTGGGGATGTTATAGTTGGTCTAGAATCGTTTGGACAAGCGACTTATGAAACTGAATATAACGGTGGAATGGGGTCAAATGGATTAACATCTGCTAGACATGATGTGTTTGATAAGTATTTAGCAACTAAATATCCTGAATCTTTTGATGCAGCCGTACCTGAAGATTTAGTGTACTCTGGAACCAAAAAACTAACGGACTCTGTAGAAGGTTCTCCAATTAATGCTGGTAAACTAGTGTTATCTCCAACTAGGACATATGCACCAATTATTAAAGAAATTTTAACAAAACACAAAACTAATATTAGTGGAATGGTTCATTGTAGTGGTGGAGCTCAAACTAAAATTTTGCATTTTGTTGAGAACTTACACATTATAAAAGATAACATGTTTGACGTACCGCCTTTATTCAAATTAATTCAAGAGGAATCAAATACTGCTTGGGAGGAAATGTATAAAGTTTTCAATATGGGGCATAGAATGGAAATCTATTTACCAGAAGAATTTGCAAATGATATTATTAAAATATCAGAATCTTACAATGTAAAAGCAAAAATTATTGGTAGGGTAGAAGCTTCTGAATCAAAAAGATTAACCATCACGTCTGAATTCGGTGAATTCAAATACGTATAATTAGGTAAATAATGAGTGATTTATTAAAGAAATTAGAGTCAATTAATATTAGATTTGAAGAGGTTGGGACAATGATTGTCGATCCTGAAATCATTTCTGATATGGATAGATATGTTAGGTTAAATAAAGAATACAAAGACCTTAGTATTATTGATGAAGTATATCGTAAATATAGAAATATTCTAGAAAATATTGCATCCGCTCGTGAAGTAATGGCTACTAGTGATGATCCGGATTTTAAAGAAATGGCTAAGATGGAATTTGAAGAGTTAAATCCTCAAGTTGAACCTTTAGAAGAAGAAATTAAAGTCTTGTTAATACCTAAAGATCCTAATGATGATAAAAATGTTATCATTGAATTGAGAGCTGGTACTGGTGGAGATGAAGCTTGTATTTTTGTAGAAGACATTTACAGAATGTACACTATGTATTTTAAAAGTATGGAGTGGAAAGTGAATGTTGTCAATTCTAATCCTGGAACAACTTCTGGGTTTAGAGAAATTCAATTTGAAGTGTCTGGAGAAGAAGTGTATGGAACTTTAAAGTTTGAATCAGGAGTTCACCGTGTTCAACGTGTTCCTGATACAGAATCTCAAGGACGTGTACATACATCTGCAATTACTGTCGCTGTTATGCCAGAGGCTGAAGATATTGATTTCGTATTGAATATGGGGGATATACGTAAAGATACCTATAGAGCATCTGGGGCAGGTGGTCAGCACGTAAATAAAACTGAATCTGCTGTGCGTTTAACTCACCTTCCTACTAATACTGTAGTAGAATGTCAAGATGGACGATCGCAACATAAAAATTACGATAAAGCCTTAAAAGTGTTAAGAACTAGACTGTATCAAGTTGAAGTTGAAAAACAAGAAAAGGAAAGATCTGCTTTAAGAAAATCTAAAGTATCTACCGGAGATAGATCTGCAAAAATAAGAACATATAACTATCCACAAGGAAGAGTCACTGATCATAGAATAGGAAAAACAATGTACAGTTTATCTGCTTTTATGAATGGAGAAGTTCAAGAAATGATTGATGGACTTAGAATGGCTGAGAGTGCTGAGAAACTGAAAGAAGGAGGAATGTAAATTTTCTTAATTATAAAATACATGTTCTTTTAATTAAGGGCGTAAAGTGATAAAATGACACACCAAGAGTTAATTAATAATATCAAAAAAAAGCAAAGTTTTCTTTGTGTAGGTTTAGACGTAGATTTAAATAAGGTTCCTAAATTTTTACTCGACTATGAGGATCCAATTTTTGAATTTAATAAACGTATTATTGATGCTACTAAAGATTTAGCGGTAGCTTATAAGCCTAATATTGCTTTTTACGAATGCCATGGTCCTAAAGGGTGGGAATCATTAAAGAAGACGTTAGATTATATCCCGAAGGATATTTTTACAATTGCTGATGCAAAACGTGGAGACATTGGGAATACATCTAATTATTATGCTAAAACATTTTTTGAATATTTAGATTTTGACTCGGTTACAATTGCACCTTATATGGGGGTTGATTCTGTTACACCATTTTTTGAATATAAAGATAAATGGGTTATTATGTTGGCCTTAACTTCAAACAAGGGAGCGTTAGATTTTCAATTCACTACGGATATGAAAGGTGAAAAATTGTTTGAAAAGGTATTAAGAAAATCTGCTGAATGGGGAGATGAATCAAAACTAATGTATGTGGTTGGTGCCACTAGAGCTGAGAAAATTGCTGATGTAAGAAAAATTGCACCTAAACATTTCTTTTTAGTTCCCGGCGTTGGTGCACAAGGCGGTTCTTTGGATGATGTTGCTAATTTTGGTTGGAATGAAGATTGTGGATTATTAGTGAATTCATCAAGAGGGATTTTGTATGCTGGAGAAGGTGAAAATTTTGCTGATAAATCAAGAGAAGTGGCGTTGGATATTCAGAAAAAAATGGAAAAAATTCTTGTAGAGAAGAATTTCGTTTAGGCTATTTTATAGAGGTATCAATTTTATGTTTATATTGATAAGAATTTCAATAGTGCATTAGAGTCTAAAACTAATAATTGGATTTCTTTTGGGTGTTGAATTGTAATCATAAATTTGACTAAAACAGTAGTGAGTTAATGTTTGAATTACGAACAATACATTAGTTTATGAAAGAAGAATATCTACATTATATATTTAAAACGAAACAGCTAGGTAAAGATTTTTTAACTACGGATGGAGAAGTCTTAGAAGTAACGAATTTTGGTTATCATAACCATAGTTCTGGGCCAGATTTTTTAGAATGTCAATTAAAACTAAAGAAACAAAGTTGGGCGGGTCAGATAGAATTTCATGTAAAGTCTTCTGATTGGTTCAAACATAATCATCAAACCGATTCTAATTATAATAATGTTATTGCTCATTTTGTTTATGAGCATGATGTTGATATTGAATCTGGACTTTATAAGTTGCCAACAGTTGAGTTAAAGAATCGTATAAGTCAAGTCCATTATAATAAATATCGCAATTACATTACCTCCAAAAACTGGATTGCTTGTCAAAATGAGATTAATGATATTGATAGGTTTGTAATTTATCAGCAAAAGGAGAAAGCTTTGTTTAATCGATTGACAAGAAAATGCGGTCATATTGTAGAGCAAATAGAATATCATAATGGTGATCAACAGAAAGTATTTTATGCTTTGTTGTTTAAAGGATTTGGATCGAAATTAAATCAAAAGGCATTTGAAGTTTTAGCTTCTAAATTTGATAATAGACTAGTATTAAAGTTAAACCAAGATATTTTTAAAGTTCAGGCTTACCTTTTTGGCTTAGCAGGGTTCTTAACTGATGAATCAATTGAAAATGATAATTATTTTGAGGAATTGAAAGTTGAATTTCAATATCAAAAACAACTGTATAGTCTAGATGAAATGAATTTGAAGGAATGGAAATTTTCTGCAGTCAGACCTCATAATTACCCAACAGTTAGAATCGCTCAACTTGTACATGTTTTAATTAAATCAAGTTCTTTTAATCAACTTAAAAATAGCGTTGACATAATTAAAAGTTTATCAATTGAATTAGATGAGTATTGGAAGAAACATTATATGTTTGGGCGTATTGGTAAAAAATCCAATCCAAATTTAACAGCTTCATTTATTGATTTAATTTTAATTAATGTGTACGTCCCATTTTATTTTTCAGTAGGTATTTATGAAGGAAATGATGAGTTGAAAAATTTGGCATTAAGTTGGTTGGAGAATATTTCTGCTGAGAAAAATGGTATTATTTCAAAATGGAAGGGGCATAATATTGAAGTTAAATCGGCGTTTGATAGTCAAGCATTAATTGAGTTGAAAAATGAGTACTGTGCAAAAAATCAATGTTTAAATTGTAAAATTGGACAAAAAGTGCTCAGAACCTAAATAATTCACGTTCTATGTTTGAAAACTAAAATACAATTGAATATATTAGGTAAAATATAATAGTATCTTTACAGTGATAAGCTAGATGAAAAAAACAATACAAAAAATAGCATTCTTTTTCGAAATGAGATCATTTGGAGTGAGTACGTGGTTTGCACGTAAATTTCGAGTTGAAGTATCTAAAGTGAGATTGTTTTTTATTTATTTTACATTCATAGGTTTGGGGTCTCCACTTATTATATATTTAGCAATGGCATTTGTTTTAGAACATAAACATGTATTAAAACTTCAACGTAAACGTAAAAGTATCTGGGAAATATAATATGAGAAGACATTTTAAATATTTTTCAAAACTATATGTAGCGTTAGGACTAATTATCTCAATTGTTTTTGGTGGTACTATTGGCTATATGCTGTTTGAAGGCTGGAATTTTTTTGAATCATTTTACATGACAATAATTACAGTATCTACTGTTGGTTTTCATGAAGAACATGCCTTAAGTTTCGGAGGTAAAATGTTCACTGCATTTTTGATTATAACAAGTTTTGGTACATTTGCTTATGCTATTTCGGCAATCACTAAGTATATTATTGGAGGAGAATATGTTAAATACTACAAAGAATTAAAGATGACAAAAAGTTTAGAAAAGTTAGATAATCATACAATTGTTTGTGGGTACGGAAGAGTTGGGAAACAAGCATCACACGATTTAAAGTTCTACAAAAAAAAATACGTGATTATCGAACGTAGTGGAGAAATCGCAGAGGATGATGAAAATAAAGATTTATTTGTCAAAGGAGACGCGACAGATGATTTTGTATTATTGAAGGCTGGCCTAAAAAGTGCGACAGCTTTAATTACAGCCTTACCTAAAGATGCAGATAATCTATTTGTTGTATTATCTGCCAGAGAATTAAATCCAAGGTTAAAAATTATATCTAGAGCATCTTCTTATTCTTCTATGAGAAAATTAAGAATTGCGGGTGCTGATAATGTTATCATGCCAGATACTGTTGGTGGAGCACATATGGCTTCATTGGTCGTGAATCCTGATGTAATGGAGTTCTTAGATTTGATAAAAGTGTCAGGAAAAGCAGCTGTAAACTTAGAGGAAATTGATTTCCAAGAATTACCAGAAGACATGAAAAACTGTACTATTGGTACATTAAAATTAAAATCTATGGCAGGGTGTAACGTGATTGGCTTTAAATCTAAAGATGGAGATTATATTATTAATCCTTCAGATACGACTGAAATTAACTCTGATTCAAAACTTTTTGTATTAGGAAACCCTGAACAAATAGATGCTTTGAACAAAAAATTCGGGATAAAGTAATGAGGATATTAATTACAGGTTCTAATGGATTGCTAGGGCAAAAGATAGTTAATCAGCTTTCTAATTCAAATTATTCTTTTTTGGCAACTTCTTTAGGAGAAAATAGAAATTCCAAATGTAATTCTGCGTTTTATGAAACATTGGACATTACAAATATAGAGGAAATTAAGGGTTGTGTTAATAAATTCAAGCCAACGCATATAATTAATACAGCAGCAGTAACAAATGTTGACTACTGTGAAGATAATATTGAATTATGCAATAGAATAAATAGTGATGCCGTTAAAATGTTGTTGGATATATCAATACTGAATAATATTCAATTAGTACAGTTATCTACAGATTTCGTTTTTGATGGTAAAGATGGACCGTATTCGGAAACGGATATCCCAAATCCATTAAGTATTTATGCTAAATCAAAATATAAAGCTGAGCAGTTATTAGTTAATAACGAATATAAGAATTGGTCAATTATAAGAACAATAATAGTATATGGAGAAGGAGAGAATTTGAGCCGTTCAAACATTGTATTATGGGCTAAGTCTGCTTTAGGGGAAAACAAACCATTAACCATTGTTGATGATCAATTTCGTTCTCCTACTTGGGCAGATGATTTGGCTTGGGCGTGTATTCAAACTTCAAAATTAAATGAAACAGGTGTTTTTCATATTTCAGGGCCAAAAGTTTATTCAATATATGAATTGGTTTGTGAAATAGCTGATTTTTACGGGAATGATAAAAAATTAATTAAACCGATTAAATCAAATACATTAAATCAAAGAGCATCAAGACCTCCTATTACGGGTTTTGACATATCAAAAGCTATTAAAGTACTAGGGTATAATCCTAAGTCATTGAAAAATAGTCTTAAAAATATCAACTAATCAAATCAAATTTATTTTTATATATTTGTTACCTTAAATCTTAAATCAAGTTATGAAAAAATTATTAGCATTACTATTTCTAATTAGTCCAGTTTTAACCTTTGCTCAAGAAAAAGGAATGGATCAAAAAATTGATGAAGCATTTGGAGATGCAACAGGTTGGTTTGTTGAAGGAATATTCTATTCAATACCCTTTACAGATTCAATTCAAGTACCTTGGGTGTTAATTGTTTTAGTTTTAGGGGCAGTATACTTTACTATATATTTCAAATTGATAAATATTACTGGGTTTAAAACTTCAATAAATATTGTTAGGGGTAAGTATGATGAATTCGAAAATGAAGGTCATGTAGAAGTTTCAGAAACCGTTATGGTTGATGAAGATGGAGACAATCCAGACACTATTAGAATCGAAGGTGACCATCACGGTGAAGTTACCCATTTCCAAGCGTTAACAGCAGCTCTTTCCGCAACTGTGGGGTTAGGTAATATTGCAGGTGTAGCAGTGGCGATCTCTATTGGTGGACCGGGTGCAACTTTTTGGATGATTCTTGCTGGGATTATTGGTATGGCATCAAAATTTGTGGAATGTACTTTGGGGGTTAAGTATCGTGAAATTGATGAAGAAGGTAAAGTATATGGTGGACCAATGTATTACCTTAAAAAAGGTTTAAAAGATAAAAAAATGGCAGGACTAGGTAAAGTGCTTGCTGTTGTTTTTGCAATCATGTGTATCGGTGGATCATTTGGTGGAGGTAATATGTTTCAGTCTAATCAGGCTTTTGCTATGATTGAAAATGTTTACACGAAAGACGCTAATGAATATACCGATTTAACTGAGTTGATAGGTAAAAAGGTTGATGTTGTTTATGTTGCGAATCAAGCGGAATATAAAGTTCAATCTGATGATAACATTAAAACAAATTCAAATCAAACATTTACCTTTTCTAATATAGAAGGTGAAATTGTAAGTTTGTATGATGGTGAAAAAATATTAACAATGAAAGCATCTGACTTTGTTGGTTCTGCTACAGTACACCCCTTGACAGGAAATGGTTGGGTTTTTGGTTTAGTTATGGCCATTCTTGTTGGAATAGTTATTATTGGAGGTATTAAAAAGATAGCCAAAGTAACGGATAAAATTGTACCATTTATGGTTGTAATATACGTGCTTGCTTCATTGTCAGTTCTTTTTATTAACTACCAAGAAATACCAACAGCGTTTGGAGAAATATTCTCAGGTGCGTTTACAGGTTTAGGAATCGCTGGTGGTTTTGTTGGTGTTTTAATACAAGGATTTAGAAGGGCAGCATTTTCAAATGAAGCAGGAATTGGTTCTGCATCTATTGCGCACTCAGCGGTTAAAACAAAATATGCGGCAAGTGAAGGTTTAGTAGCTTTATTAGAACCATTTATTGATACTGTTTTAGTATGTACAATGACGGCATTAGTATTAATTGTATCTAATGGAGATGGTGAAATAATGACTTATGGTCAAAAAGTGACCGAAGGTGTTCAAGTCACCTCAAAAGCATTTGCTTCATCTATATCTTGGTTCCCAATCGTGTTGACAATAGCCGTTGTTTTATTTGCGTTTTCTACTATGATTTCATGGTCGTATTACGGATATCAGGCTTGGTCGTTTTTATTTGGAAGAAGTAAAGCAGTCGAATATGCTTATAAAGCTTTGTTCTGTGTATTTGTAATTATAGGTGCAGCATCTCAACTAGGTTCTGTAATTGATTTTTCAGATGCAATGATTTTCGCAATGTTAGTACCTAATATGATTGGATTGTTTTTCCTAGCACCTGTTGTTAGAGATGAGCTAAAAAAATTCTTGGATAAAGTAAAAGAACAAAAATCTAAATCATAAATAATGAGATCGCACTTCAAGTTTTCTAAAGGTCAGAAAATTGGAGTGACTGCTCTTGCAGTGATAATTATTTTACAAATTATATTCTTAAATAAAGGGTCCGGAATTTCTATTCCAGACCCTTTTGTTATTTCAACCGAGCAATATAAAATTATTGATAGTACGGCGTTGGATTCTAAAAAATATAAAAACAATTATTACAAAAAGGCGTATACATTGGCTCCATTTGATCCAAACGAGTATAGAATTTCTGATTGGCAGAAGATTGGATTTTCTAAAAAACAATCAACTATAATTGTAAACTATAGGATCAAAATTAACGGATTCAAAAAAAGGTCGGATGTAGAAAAGGTGTTTGTCATTAATGAAAAAAAATATAATGAACTAAAACCATTTTTAACAATTAAGGAGTCAAAAGTTAAAGATGATTTTGAGTTGAACCAGAATGCTATAATAGCTAAACCATTAGTTATTTATGAGTTAAATTCGGCTTCAATTAAAGAATTGATTAGTATTGACGGAATTGGTGAGTTTACGGCAAATGGTATTTTAAAACACAAGAAATTAATTGGAGGGTTTCATTCTGTTACTCAATTGAAAGAAGTGTATGGAATAGGAGATGATAATTATGATAAAATAATTAAACAAATAGAAATTGATAAATCAGAGCTAATAAAAATAAATGTAAATGAATTATCAATTTTTGAACTAAAAGAACATCATTACATTTCGTGGAATATAGCTGAAGCAATTATCAATAATAGATTGGGTCATAAATTGACCGATTTACATTTTCTAGTTACAGATAACGTAGTTAATAAAGTTAAATTAGAGGTGATCCTGCCTTATATAGTGTATTAATACGCTCATATAAATAGTTGTCATTAAAATTGAACTATTTTTTAATATTTTATTATTACTGCTTCAAATTATTGTATTTTTGAACTATGACAATAGAGCAAAAAGTTAAAGACGTAATAAGAGATATCCCAAATTTTCCGAAAGAAGGTATAATATTCAAGGATATCACTCCAATTCTTCAAAATCCTCAATTATGTACTGAAATTGTCGAGAGTATAAAGGAAAAGGTTAAGGGGTTAGATATTCAAGGTGTTGCTGGAATCGAAAGTAGAGGATTTTTAATTGGAGTCCCATTGGCTTTAGCATTAAATGTTCCTTTTATTTTAATTAGAAAAAAAGGTAAACTTCCTTATGAAACGGTGTCTTATAAATATGATTTAGAATATGGATCTGCAGAAGTAGAAATGCATACGGATGCTGTGTATAAAGATCAAAATATTTTATTACATGATGATTTGTTGGCAACTGGTGGATCAGCATCTGCTGCTGCTGAATTAATTCAAATGCAAGGAGCTAATGTAACAGCAATTAACTTCTTAGTTGAACTTTCTTTCCTAAATGGTAGGGATATGATAGAGAAATACTCGAATAATATTACTAATTTAGCAAACTATTAAAAAAAACACCATACATGAATTTTGAACAAAGTGAAAATCAAAAAATGATCGCGGATATGATCCGTGATTTTGCTGAGAAAGAAATTAAACCTAAAATGATGGAGTGGGATGAAGCTCAATTCTTCCCGGTTGAATTATTTAAAAAACTAGGAAATCTTGGTTTAATGGGTGTAATTGTTCCGACTGAATATGGTGGTTCTGGTTTTGGATATTTCGAATACATTACTGTTATTTCTGAATTATCTAAAGTTTGTGGTTCAATAGGTTTATCTGTTGCTGCTCACAACTCTTTGTGTACTGGTCATATTATGTATCACGGGTCAGAAGCTCAGAAAAAGAAGTACCTTCCGAAATTAGCTACAGCTGAATGGATTGGAGCTTGGGGCTTAACTGAAACTGGGACAGGTTCAGATGCAGGTGGAATGAATACGACTGGAGTTAAGGATGGAGATTTTTGGGTTATAAATGGGTCAAAAAACTTTATTACGCATGCCATTTCTGGAGATGTAGCAGTAGTAATGGTTAGAACTGGAGAAAAAGGTGATTCTCATGGGATGTCCGCTTTCATTATAGAGAAAGGAACGCCAGGTTTCATGTCTGGTAAAAAAGAAAATAAATTAGGAATGAGAGCGTCTGAAACAGCCGAACTTATTTTTAATAACTGTAGAATACATAAAGATCAATTAATTGGTATAGAAGGTGAAGGTTTTCAACAAGCTATGCAGATTCTAGACGGTGGACGTATTTCTATTGGATCTTTAGGGCTGGGTATTGCTAAAGGTGCTTATGAAGCAGCTTTACAATATTCAAAGGAAAGAGAACAATTTGGTCAACCAATTTCTAGATTCCAAGCAATAGCTTTTAAACTGGCGGATATGGCAACTGATATCGAAGTTTCTGAATTATTATTATTACAAGCGGCATATTTAAAAGATAATCACGAGAACCTTACAAAAGAATCAGCAATGGCTAAATATGTGTCTTCTGAAGTAGCAGTCTCTGTATCTACAGAAGCGGTTCAAATTTTTGGTGGATATGGTTATACTAAGGATTTTCCAGTAGAAAAATTCTATAGAGATTCTAAATTATGTACGATCGGAGAAGGTACTTCAGAGATACAAAAATTAGTAATTTCGAGAGAATTATTTAAAAAATAAATAAATAAAGAGTTTTAAAATAAAAAGTTTTAATAATTGCTTGTGAATAAGTTTAATTGTTTTACCTTTGTAAACCAATTTTGAATATAAAAGAATATAAGATATGTTAATAATACCATTAAAAGAAGGAGAGAATATCGAAAGAGCTCTTAAGAAGTACAAAAAAAAGTTTGAAAAGACTGGAATGATGAGAGATTTAAGAGAAAGAAAGAATTTCACAAAACCTTCTGTAGCTAACAGAAAAATGAGAATTAAAGCTGCTTATGTACAAGGTTTACAAGAAGCTGAAATGTAAGATTCTTTATCGAATTTAAAAAAAAGGAAATAAGTTTAAACTTATTTCCTTTTTTTTGTTTTTAACTTTAATTTCTTTATACTAATATAATTCTGTATTTTCGTACATAATTATGATTGATGAATTCCTTAATTACTTAGCGAACGAGAAACGATTTTCTGTTCATACAGTTGTTGCGTATAAAAAGGATATAGAACAATTTTTTGACTCTATTGGTAATAATGAGGTTTCAGTTATTAATCATCAAGATATTAGAGCGTACCTTGTTGAAATGGTAGAAGAGGGTAAAGAGAATTCTACAATTAATCGTAAGTTGTCAAGCTTAAAAACATTTTTTAAATTTTTAAAAAGGCAAGAAGTTATTTCCATCAACCCTATGCTGAAAGTACAAGGGTTGAAAACAAAAAAACGTCTTCCACAATTTGTACCTGAGAATCAATTGTGGGATAAATCAATTTTCTGCGAACATGAAGATGAGTTCTCTAATTTAAGAGATGAATTGATTTTGGAATTGTTTTATCAAACAGGGATTAGGTTAGATGAGTTGATAAATTTAAAAAATGTCAATATCACTTCAAGTTCTATTAAGGTGTTGGGAAAAAGAAACAAAGAAAGATTGATACCAATTGCGCCGAACTTTTTTCTATTGTTAAATAAATATAGACGAGTTAAAAATGATAATGGAATAATTTCTGAATTCCTAATAAATACTAAATATTCAAAAAAAGTAACATCAAAATTTGTTTATAGTAAAGTTAATTACTACCTTGGAAAGGCAACCAATCTTAAAAAGAAAAGTCCGCATGTATTAAGACATACATTTGCAACGCATATGTTAAATAATGGGGCAACGTTAGAAAGTATTAAAAAGCTTTTGGGACATACTGATTTGGTGGCAACGCAAATTTATACGCATAACACATTTAGGCAAGTAAAAAATATTTATAAATCATCTCATCCGAGAGGAGGAGAATAAAAAAAAACGAACATGGATATAAAAATAGAAGCAGTACATTTTGATGTAGATAAAAAGTTAATGGACTTTGTAAACACAAGAGTAAAAAAATTAGAAAACTATTTTGATAATATTGTGTCAAGTGAAGTACACTTAAAATTAGGAAGTGCATCAGATAAAGAAAATAAAATCACAGAAATAAAATTACACGTCCCAGGAAAGGAATTATTCGCAAAAAAAGAAAGTAAGAGTTTTGAGGAATCGACAGATTTATGTTTGGATGCGCTTAAAAGGCAAGTTAAAAAGCATAGGGAAAAAATCAAATAAATTGGAAACATTAACTTTGGCTCGCATATCATAATAAGATATGCGAGTTTTTTTATTAACTAAATATAAATTGAATGAAAAAAATAGTAATAGCAGTAGTAATGATGATTACATTCTCATTAAGTGCGCAAACAAAAATAGCGGGTTATGCAATGCCGAATACAGTTTTAGCCAATGGAGTAACTTTGAAAATGAATGGAGGAGGAATGAGAGAGAAACTAATATTTGATCTATATGTTGGAGTACTTTATTTAGAATCGAAATCGTCAGATGCAAATGTTATATTGGAATCGGATAAACCAATGGCTATAAAATTGAGAATTACTTCTGGAATGATTGATAAAAAGAATATGGAGGAGTCGGTTAGGGAAGGCTTCGCTAAATCTACCCAAGGAAATGTAGCTCCAATTCAAAAAAATATTAATAAATTAATAAATAAAGGTTTTGCTGATGAAATTGTTAAAGGAGATGTTTTTGATCTGATTTACGTGCCCGGTAAAGGAACAATAATGGTGAAAAATAATGAGTTATTAGTGAATATCAAAGGTTTAGCGTTTAAGAAAGCATTGTTTGGTATATGGTTATGTGACCAACCAGCTGACTCAGATCTTAAGGAAGAAATGCTTGGAAAATAAAAAAAGCAAAAAAAAACGAAAATACTTTGAGAAAAAGTTTTTGTATTAAAAATAAATATATATATTTGCACTCCCGAAAGGAAAACGGGAGTTGTTTTTTTTGAAAAAAGTTCTTTATACAAAACAGCTATAGTAATAAACAAAGTATTCGCTTCTGTAGCTCAGTTGGCTAGAGCAGCTGATTTGTAATCAGCAGGTCGTGGGTTCGAGTCCCTCCAGAAGCTCTGTTTATTTTATTTTGGGGAGATACCAAAGTGGCCAACTGGGGCGGACTGTAACTCCGCTGACTTCGT
>Ga0209292_1000054_pt1 | contig 171791 bp, 150 predicted proteins | sample GOMGulsemesocosm_2_FD_184634 | JGI IMG/M metagenome (GOLD analysis project Ga0209292, IMG submission 184634) | Methane-oxidizing microbial communities from mesocosms in the Gulf of Mexico - GOM9C Gulf of Mexico (SPAdes) (version 2) | ecosystem: Environmental > Aquatic > Marine > Cold seeps...
GCTTAACACCGGCTTTAATTAATGCTTGAGCACAAGGAGCTGTTCTTCCAAAGTGACTACATGGTTCTAACGTAACATAAGCCGTGGCGCCTTCTGCTTTTGAACCTGCCATTGCCAGTGCATTCACCTCCGCATGTCCATGACCTGCTTTTTGGTGAAAGCCTTCACCAACAATTTCACTTTGTCCATCAACAACATTAACCAGCACACAACCCACTCTAGGATTAGGAGATGTGGTGTAATGACCTTTTTTGGCTAACTTAATGGCTCGCGTCATATATTGATGATCAGGTAATGTGAACTTAGTCATACTAGTTACTCGATGTTAATCACTAATTAGCTACTGAGATTGGTTTTGCTTGTGGAAATAGTTTCTGAGCTCGAGCAAATAACTCATCCGCAAACTTTTCAGAAATCCACATATCAATGGCATGGCCACTGCCATAAAAAAGAGAAATACATCCCTTAGCACGTTGAATTTTTTCAACCCGCGATTTAGTGACCGTTTTCCACTGCCACTTAAACCAAGAACTCGCATGTAAAGGTCGAATTATCACTTGCTCACCACGATCAATAAGCAAGCGTTCAGGGTTATTAAAATAAGATGAATGACGAGTCCAAAAAATCAAAGCTGAACACCCCAAGATCAAAGCATAATTTATATCCATGCTGTTATTCCTTACTCACTCTTTACTAATCTTCTTTTAGCTTAGCAATGGCTTCGCTAAATTCACGCACATCTTCAAACGATCTATAAACCGAAGCAAAACGTACGTAAGCCACATGATCGAGATCTTTTAATTGCTCCATAATAATATTACCCAGCATTTCACTCGTCACTTCGCGCTCGCCTGTGGCACGTAATTTAGATTTTAACTTATTTACCGCAAGTTCAACTTGTTCAGTACTTACAGGTCTTTTTTCAAGCGCCCGCACTAAACCACTACGCATTTTATCTTCATTAAACGGTTCACGTGAGCCATCACGTTTAACGATCCGTGGCATCACTAACTCAGCACCTTCAAAAGTGGTAAAACGCTCGCTACAAGCAAGACATTCACGACGACGACGTACTTGATGGCCATCAGAAACAAGACGGGAATCGATAACTTTAGTATCTACAGCGGCACAAAATGGGCAATACATGAAATAACTCCTGAGAAAATACGGCCCAAGAAACAACAATGGCCGCTAATGCGGCCATTTTAATCTAAATAAGCAGTTGTTACATCAACTTATTATTCTTTGTTTATCCACACCAAACATTCTAGTTTTATGCGTAAACAGGGAAACGTGAACAAAGCTCTTTCACACTTGCTTGAACAGTAGTGATTGTTGCTTCATTGTTGATATCATCTAAAATGTCACAAATCCAACCAGTTAAGCTTTTCGTTTCTTCAACACCAAACCCACGACGAGTAATTGCTGGTGTGCCAAGACGTAAACCAGAAGTAACAAACGGGGAACGAGGATCGTTTGGTACTGAGTTTTTGTTTACCGTAATATGTGCACGACCTAATGCGGCATCAGCATCTTTACCAGTAATGTCTTTATCAATTAAATCAAGTAACAATAGGTGGTTTTCAGTACCGTTAGAGACAACTTTATAACCACGGTCTTGCAATACTGCAACCATAGCTTTCGCGTTATCTAAAACATTTTGTTGATAAGCTTTAAACTCTGGTGCTAATGCTTCTTTAAATGCTACCGCTTTAGCAGCGATAATATGCATTAATGGCCCACCTTGACCACCAGGGAAAACAGCTGAATTTAATTTTTTATAGACGGCTTCATCATCACAGCCCGACACAATTAAACCGCCACGAGGGCCAGCTAATGTTTTATGGGTTGTAGTAGTAACCACATGTGCATGTGGTACTGGGTTTGGATATAAACCTGCAGCAATTAAACCTGCAACGTGAGCCATATCAACGAAAAAGTATGCACCTACACTGTCAGCGATTTTGCGCATACGCGCCCAATCAACTACACCAGAGAACGCAGAAAAACCACCGATAATCATTTCAGGTTTATGTTCTTGTGCTAAACGTTCCATTTCATCATAGTCAATATCGCCCGTTTCTGGGTGAAGACCGTATTGAAAAGCTTCGTAAGATTTACCTGAAAAGTTTACATGTGAACCATGGGTTAAGTGACCACCATGAGCCAAACTCATACCTAGTACTTTTCCGCCCGGAGAAACTAATGCTTGGAAAACGGCAGCATTAGCTTGAGAGCCAGCATGTGGCTGCACGTTTGCATAGGTTGCACCGAATAACTCTTTTGCACGGTCAATAGCTAATTGCTCAGCAACATCAACATACTCACAACCACCGTAATAACGCTTACCCGGATAACCTTCAGCATATTTATTAGTCAGTTGAGAACCTTGTGCTTCAAGAACACGAGGGCTACAGTAATTTTCTGAAGCAATAAGTTCGATGTGCTCTTCTTGACGAACTTTCTCATTATTCATTGCTTGATAAAGTTCTGGGTCAAAATCAGCAATATTCATATCACGTGGAAACATGTTTTATCCTCAAGTGGTCAGCCATTGGCTTGAACGGAGATTATCCTAAAATTAATGCGGCGTATTCTGCCTGAAATTCACTCGCTTGTACATGAGAAAAGTACGTAGGGTAAGTTCATTTGGCGATGTCTTATGCTACAAAAATTAGTGTTATATTCGACTAAAACTTTCAGAGTTTCGATCAAATTTCATTTTTACAGAATATACCGAAGATAAAACAGAATAACAAGAAATTTAAAACAGCATTAAAACTTAATTTAAAAATAAAAAACAACAAATAACAAAAATACAGTTTTTTATTTCGATTTATAGCTAGTTAGCTGTTTTAACTCCGCATTGCGCTTCATGTGAAAATAATGGGTGACTAGCCACATGATAAGTACAAAACTATTGACCATGATAAAAGGCGGCCAAGGTGACTTTTCAGATTCACTTATCATCGCATAAATGTATGCGTTTACCGCAGGAAGTAAGAACCAGCAAGATAATTTAATTAACTGAATATATTTAATTGATGACTGACAGCCCGCAATAGCATTGTCGATAGCCTTATCAGGGCTATCACAACTTCGCTGCCAAATACCGAGTCTTATTTTAATTTCGTAATAAACAAAAACTATTGATAAAACACTGCCGAAGGCAAGGTAAGCTAAGGTTGCTATTTTCCAACCTCCTTGATAAATACCAACAGCAAAAGCAATGATCAAACCCAGAGTTGCTAGAATATCTAAACCTAATAGTGACTTAGCTAAATAGGTACGCTTCTTAGTTTGTTTCAACAAAGCATTCACATCTACTTTAGTGAACGGCTGACTTTGCCAATCTTGGCTTAATTCAGCCCACTGTTCATCAACAAAGTTTGATTCTACCTCTACTTGCTGGTCATCTTTTTTTGGTAATGAATCAATATCCAATGATTTCTTTTGAGCTTGTTCAACTTGCATGAAAGATTGGTTTTTCTCATTCTCTGGGGAGTTATCTTTGTTCATACTTTCTCCAACAATAGCGCAAGAGCAGTTTTAGCTCTTTGCAAGCGAACACCAACTAAATTAGTGGTAATAGCTAAAGTTTCAGCAATTTCTAGGTAACTCATACCTTCAAGTGCTAGTGTGACCACCTGTTGTTGCTCTAGTGTTAATTGTCGAATAGCTTGTGCTAATCGCTGTTGTCTTTGCGCTTGATTCAGCGATTGATAAGGTGTCGGTTGGCTATGGTCTTGTTCTGCTTCTTGGCTAACGGCAGTTAAGTCTTGATCTGCTTTTATTGTTCGCACCGCTTTTGCCACATGAGTAGCTAAAACGTTATGTGCAATACGAGCAACAAAAGTTTTAACACTGGCGTCTTGGCGAAACTTAGGCAAAGCTCGCCAAATATTCAGAGCGATATCTTGAAATAGCTCATCTTGAATGGCAGGTTTTGCTTCAAAACCAGTAATGATATGACGCAGCAACTTTTCATGCTCCGTCATCCATTTGGTAAAAGTTTGTTGTAAGTTTGATGACTTATTTAATGTTTGATTCAATGAATAACTCGATACATGACTAACTGTCGTTTGAAAACGATCTTGTTGCTTTAATGTTAATTCTACCGAGTTATTCATAATACTCAATCTATTCGTTATCCAAAAACCATTAGCTTAGTGATTGGATCACTTTCTCAGACTTTAACTTCGCCGCTAGGCCGTAAACTAAAACTGCAGTCATCGCGATAGTGACAATAGAAGTAAAGCCAATACCAACCCAACTAACGGGTAAACCTTTAAATAAATCTTCCATCAACATGCTTTGAGCAGCAATAGGAGTCCAATCTAACCATGGCGGCTTGTCATCTATATTCATTAATATAAATGGCACCATCGCAGGTAACATAATGATCATAGTGACCGATGATTGTGCTTCTTTAAAACTTTTTGCATGAAAGGCAACAAAAAGCTGAATAGATGAAGCAAAGAAACATATCGGTAGCATGAGTATTAACAAGATGCTGATGGTATATAAATCTAGGCTAAACGTAGCGCCAATTTTAGTTAAATCGACAAATTGCACTGCGATAGAAGTTAATACAATTGTTAAAACAACCGCAATAGCTGCTATAAAACTTGCCGTACTGAGTTTAGCCATAACAATTTTCAAGGTGCTAACAGGCTGACAAAGTAACATCTCTAATACATCACGTTCTCGTTCACCTGCACTAGAATCAATCGCAACAGATAAACCAGACATAAAGGCAGCCATTAATAAATAGATACCTAGCATCATAGAGATCATAACAAAATTGCTACTAGGTAAAGCGGTATCTTGTTCAACCACATTTACTGTTCTTAACAAACGTACATCAATACCACGTACTAAAAGTCGCTTATAACCAATTTCTTGTGAGTACTCTCTAATAGTATCTTTAACTCGACGCAACGGCGCTCTAATTGCTTGTTCGCTAAAATCGGCAGTTAAGGTGATATCAATGGTTTTACCATCAATCATATCGTCAGAAAAAGTATCAGGGATCACTAAGTTAATATTTCGTTCATCCCAGTTGCGCTTATTGTCTGCAGGCACATCTTTGAATAATAAAATATGTTCATCGGCAAACTTCTTTATCAGTTTTGGCGCAAATTCAGCTCCTGCCACTTTGATATAAATATCAGGTGTATCAACAAATTTATCTATCGCTACTTTTGACATCACCAACACCATGATCGGCGCCATAAAGGCCATCATCATGGCAATTGCAAAGGCACGTTTATCTCGAAATGCTTCTTTAAGTTCTTTTTTCAATAACGCTTTAAACTGGATCATGCGGCTACTCCTTCATCCGAACCTATTAACTTAACAAAAGCATCCTCTAACAATGCCTCTCCAGCTAAATCACATAGCTCTTGCGGGGTTCCTTGTGCGGCCAATCTACCATTAGCAACAATGATCACTCGATCACAAAGTGCGGCGACCTCTTGCATAACATGTGATGAAAACAAAATGCAATGCCCTTTGGCTTTTAGTGAAGCGAGATGTTTACGCAATACCCGAGTACTCATTACATCTAAACCACGTGTTGGCTCATCAAGGACAAAGTTCTGTGGTTGATGTACTAATGCTTGCGCTAAGGTAACTTTCATTCGTTGCCCTTGTGAAAAACCTGTTGTTTTTCGGTGCGCCAACTCTTCCATATTTAATTCAGCTAAAATATTTTCGATCGCTTGTTTTTTCTTATCACCTTGCATGCCATGAATACTAGCAAAATAATCAATTTGCTCATAAGCAGTTAAACGCTCGTACAAACCAAACTTGTCAGGAAATATGCCTAAACGTGCTCGTGCATCTAATGGCTGTTCACATACTTTTATACCATCAACAATAGCATAACCTTCATCCGCTTTAAGCAAGCCATAAAGAGTGCGTAAACAAGTGGTTTTACCTGCGCCATTAGGACCTAAAATACCGGTAATCTCGCCATCTTTAGCAGTAAAAGATAAACCATCTAACGCCACCACGGTTTCTTTTTTTGTTTTAAAACTTTTCTGTAAATTATTTACTTCAATCATTATACAATTTCCTTATATGCTGCCGTTTAAGCTGGTCATAAACGACACAGCAGGAAGGTCTTTTAAGCAATCTTCATCTAACTCTTTTGGTTTGAGAGTCGTTAAAAATTCATTGATGACGCTCACACCACAACTACTCATGCCAGCAATATGAGCAGCATTTTTAACTACAATATGATGGTTATTTGGTAATGTTGCTGAAGATTTATCACCATTGCTTGGTGGAGTTACTGGATCTAAATTGCCTGACAATATAAGTGTTGGAATATCCGCTGTAACGCCTTGATAAAAACTTTCCTCTACATTGTATGTTGGCCACAGTGGACAAGCTGTTTTCCAAGCAATATGGCTAGTATTTCCACCGAAATTATTATTAGCATCTTCACTCATCATGCTTGGGCTAATTTTTGGCATATCTTCATTACATACAATATTGAAAGTTAAACCAACATACATGTTTTGATTACCACCATCACTTTGTGACACTAGACCTGCCATAGGAGCAAAGTTACCTTTATTGGCTTGATGAATAATCAACGGCACTAATGAGCGACCTTGCATGCTATAAAGCTGAAGAAAAATAGTAGAAATAAACTTAGCTTTATTAACAATAAAAGTCGTTGGGTCCCCTAAACGAGGATGAGGAATTTTCAATACGGCAGGTGTTTTAGCTAAGCGTTCGATTACCTGCGCAAACTCTTCTGCTAAGTTTGGGTAAGCTTTCGCACAACTTGCTTCTTGCTGACAATTTTCTAACAATAATTCAAATGAGCGTGCTGAGCTTAATCCAAAGGTCCCAATAGGTACTTCAATAGGTCCAACACTATCTAATACTACACTGCGTAATGAATCAGGAAACATGCGCATATAAACTAAACCTGCACGTGTTCCATATGAACCACCATAAATATTTATTTTGTCATGACCTAAAGCCACTCGTACCGCATCGAAATCTCGGATGGCATTTTCAGAATTGTATTGACTTAAATCACCAGTCAATTGTGCCAAACATTTTTTAACTTCTGCTTCATTAAAATCTTCAGGTATCAATTGATATACATTTTGCATTTCTGCGTCTTCACATTGCAGAGGGTGTGACTTCCCTGTACCACGTTGATCAACAAGAATAAGGTCACGTGTTTTTCTTACTTCAGTAAAAGCTCTTCTTAACCCCGTTGCTAATTCAACTGCCGCTTGTCCAGGTCCTCCGGCAAGAAACATGAATGGTTCTTTATTTTCACTGTTGTCAATAGCTGGAATAACGGCAAAGTTTATTGTTATTTTTTCACCATCTGGTTTTTGGTAATTCTCTGGTACGGTTAATTTTCCACATTGTACTAATTGGCTAATGCCATCAAGATAACAATCTTCAAGGCTTAATTCGTTATTATTTGCCCAAGTGCTGCTCGATGCCGTTAGCAAGCCTAGGGTTAAAAGTTTTTTCCAAGTTATTTTCATTTTATCCTTCCTTTTAAATCATCCACTAACTAGTCAGTGATTTAACAGATTTATTACAAATCATTTCAATTAAAATCAAATAACTTCCTACTCAATTGATTAACAAGATAAAAAACTTAATTAAAATAATTATTTAACACTATTAAAGCTAAATATTGTTGATTTGATTACATTGGCTTTAACCTATGCCTATCTTGTGAGTGGTATTTATCTTACTTATCTGTGTCGCTATTCACCAAAGTCCTTATACATTTAGCTAAATCGAAAAAGCAAATAATGACTAATTAAACAGCTCAAATTAGCTTTATCTAAGTAATTCCCCTTAAATAGCAAATTAATCATTCACAAAAGCTAAATTTAACGATAAAGTCTTTATCAGATGTAATTTAGAAATAGGAATACTGATGGAAATCAATCAGTGGGTAGACGAATTATTTGAAGTCTTCGATGTAGATAAAGATGGCGTTATTAACCGTAGCGAGTTTGTTGAATTAATTGAGTGCCTATTGCAAGACAAAGGTATTCGTATGTGTGAAACAATCTTTAAACGTTTTGATACCAATCATGATAATTCAATCTCAAAGGACGAATTAAAAGATATGGTTATTGAATTAGCCTTATAGAACATATTAATAAATAATTTTGACTATCAAGGCTCGCTTGATAGTCAATTTACTGAAATTAAATCCCCTTTTATTTCAGTAGTATCCCACCAAAGCCAACCTATATCCAACTCACTACTGGTAGTACCTCTTCTTTTTGGGGAATAACTCTGCTATTCTTTTCAGCGTACACGTGTACACCGTACTTTCTAAATATGAATAATACCAAATGAAATAGTGAGCTGATAATGCAATTAACAGTAACCGAAAAACCACCTTATAGCCTTAGTGAAGAAATAGCCAATGCCATAACCCATGGTTTAGGAGCACTATTAAGTGTTGCTGCGTTATCCTTATTGGTTTTTTATGCATCAGTGCAAGAAGACGTTACTCGTATCACCAGTTTTTCAATCTACGGCGCTAGCCTAGTTTTATTGTTTCTATCCTCAACGCTCTATCACGCAATTAATCACCAAGAAGTTAAAAAACTTTTTAAATTGTTTGATCATTGCGCTATTTATTTATTAATTGCTGGCACCTATACCCCTTTAATGATGATTTCCTTAGGCGGCATACTTGGACATAGTATGTTAGTTGTTATTTGGTCTTTGGCTTTAGCTGGTATTGTTTTCAAAATAAAATACGGCAATCGTTATAAAATAATTTCGGTTAGCACCTACTTAGGTATGGGACTCATTTCAGTATTTTTTCTTAACTCTCTTACTGATGCATTAGCGACTGAAGGAGTATTTTTATTGTCGCTTGGCGGCGCATTTTATAGTAGTGGTATCATATTTTACTTAAACAAACGCATCCCTTTTAACCATGCTATTTGGCACCTTTTTGTATTAGCGGGTGCTATTTGTCATTTCTTGATGATGTGGTTTTATGTTTTATAAATCAGTAAAGTGGATAAAATAATGAAAGATAATTAAACAGAATTGAATCCCATTCAACTATCTTTCAGTTAGGAGCTGTTAGTCTGCTTTAGTAGTAATTATATTTACAATTGCCATGCATAACTAAATTTAGTGAAAACGGTCCGTTGGTCTCTTTCCAGTTGATCTAAATTATCATCTTGATAGCCACCATCTGAATAGCCGACGAAAAATAAAGTTTGTGGGTTAATCTTATAAGAATAAATCAGTTGCGTTGAAAAATAACGACTCTTTTCATCCGGACGATCCTCTATATCATCATAGCTATATAAATCCGCATCACGTTCTATGTCAGTATATTGCACGACAAACTTTAAAATACTGCGCATATTAAACTGATAACTTAACCGAAGGTCAGTTTGGTGAGCACTGAACAAACGACCGTCATCAACATCTAATTGACTATAGTTATAATTGATACTTAATTTCAGGTGTTCATTTGCATCCCAATCGGTAAAAGATTCAAGATTAAAAACATCCCCCAAACGACTATTGGCATAATCAATTTGTTTGCCGACACGGAAGAAAGTACCTACTTCCCAGCTTGCTAATGGCTTCATTTTGGCAAACATCATAAACTGAGTTTCATCGTAGTATTCATCGTCAAATAGTTTTTCACGATGCACGATGCCAAAGTTGGTAAAAAACTGCTTCTGGCCTTGAAGGTTACCGTGAATTTCATACTCTTGTTCAAGTACATTGCCGTCTTGATCATAGGTTTTATCCCAGTCACCAAAGTAGCCCCAGCGGGTTAAGGTATCATCACTATCACCGTAATAATTTCTTCTTCCCCCTAATACTACGCGTTCAGTATTCACTCGACTTTGAAAACCTAAATCGGCACGAAAATCCTCACCTACAGTTCTGTAGCTTGCCTTTAAGTTATAATCCCTTGTACTGCGGTCATAACTAAGACTTAGGGCATTATCTTGTTGCTGCTCATCAACTTCAAAATCTTCAACCACTGAGTCAGGGTTATCAGTATCTGAACGTGCTACTTGATAACGCACACTGTCTGTTTTGTTCAACCAGTAGGTACCATCAATTGATACTAAAGTATTGTTATAATTATCAGCACTTCGATGTGTCATCAACACACCAACATTATTTCGCTCACCAACATCCATTTTATAACGCGCAATCGCGATGTCGGATTCTTTATCTAAAGTTGCGATGTCAGAGCCTTGATTTCCAGGCATTAAAAATGAAGTGTTTTGATCATTTGCCACCATAACACCGTAGCTATGTTCTCCCGACTTCCCAGTTAATTTTAACCCGACATCTGGCTCAGCAATATTACGGGTATGCACAAAATTGAAACTGCTCGTATCGAAATAGGAAGCACCATCTAAAAAGAACGGCCTTTTTTCTGGGTAGAATAAAGAAAAGGTATTGTTAACGTCCAGTTGACCTGCGTCTGCTTCGACTTGAGAAAAGTCAGGATTGATAGTGGCATTTAACACCATATCTTGGGTGATACCCCAACGAATATCTAAACCAGGATCAACATCACCACTTCCTTCGTTCCACGCCCCTGGCACATTTATCTCTTCACCATCTCGATAAAGTGTCGCGCTAGGTTTTTCATCCTGTCGAGACAAGGTTAAGGTCGGGGTTAATTGTAAGTTATTACCGGTGACAATATTTTCAAAACCAATAAGCTGATCAAATTGACACAAGTTACATTTAATATTTCGATCTCTTTGATAAGTTGCCAGTTGCACTCGAACATCACGAGGATAATTTCTCATCGTAGCCATATTCCAAGTTAATGCTTCTGTTGATTCAGGAAAGCGTAATGCACTAAAAGGGATCGTCATTTCAACAACATAACCAAAATCAGTTATTTGCCCAGCACTATCCCAAATAGCATCCCATGAATCGTCTTCATTCCAGCCATTTGAGTCATCCATACGCATATCGGCTTGGGCACCTAATGGGTTAACAAAAAACTCATAGGCACTACGTTCATCATTAAAGGTATCAATGATAATGCCAACGTTATCGTCTGCCCACAATGCATCTCGATCCCTTAATGAAGCTCTTATTTTTTCAGGCTCTGGGTCAAACGCTTTAATGGCTACATGCAACGACACGCCATCTTCATAAAAATATACTTCTGTTTTAACTTTTGCTGGAGTGCCTTCCCCAGGAGTGTTTTCATATTTTAATTCCATTTTAGTTGCACTTTGCCATGCAGACTCGTCCATCACACCATCTACTGTGATCTTTTGATCCATATGAGTTAACTGATAGCGTTTACGGTCTTCTTCTGCAGCATTAGCAAAAGAGCAATAAAGCAGACTGGTCATCAAGAGGGTTTTATTCGCGGTAGATAGTTTCTTTCTAAAAAACATAAAGGTTTCACAATAATAATTATTTTTATAAGTATTATTGTCGCGTGAACAATGCAAAAAGTTTATGTCGAAATGTAAGTAAATGTTATTTTTGAAAAGACTTTATTAATGATGCTTGATAAACATCAGTAATCCTACGTAAGTCATCGTAGTGTAGAGTGAGGCATTTATTTTCACGATCATGCAAACAAGCTAACTTTTATCAATAAATTGCTGCAATTTAACTAATGTCTGAAACAAATTTCTCTGTCCCAATCCTAAACGAAAGTATTGTCCTGACATGCCAAATAAAGCACTGGGAAGTACTAAAATCCCCTGTTGATGCGCTAATTGAGTTGCCCATTCTTCAATAGGTTGTGAAAAATGACACTTAACCAATGCCAAAATTCCTGCCTGTGGAGCATGCCAGCTGAACAGGTCAGAGTTTCTATCAATGAATCGTTGAAATAGTCTGATATTGTTTAAGATAATACTATTGTTCTCGGCAATAATTTTTTGATGATGCAATAGAGCGATTTCAGCAAACTTTTCATCAATAACTGAACAACAAATTGAACCATAACTTTTGACTGCTAATAATTCTTGGACCAGCTCGGCATTTTTACTCACTGCCCAACCTAGTCTTATTCCAGCCAAACCAAAGCTCTTTGATAATACCGCGACAACAATGGCTTTATCGTAAGTTAGAAACTTATGTGCCAATGGTAAACTACGGTAATTACTGGCTTGGGAAACATCATCACTCAAAATGTAACAATCAAATTTTTTCGCTAGCTGTAAAACTTGATCTGCCAAAGCTGAATCAATAATGCTACCACTCGGATTATGCGGAGAGTTCAAGACGATAAGCTTGGTTTTATCACTAATCAAAGCAATAAAATGATCAAGTGTTAATTGCCACCCCTCTTGCTCTTTAAGTTCAATGACTCTAATTCCACAACCAATTTGTTGCGCCATAGTAACAAGAGATGGATAACAGGGAGTTACCACAATAATTTCATCTTCTGGCTGTAATAGGCATTGATAGGTGGCAGCCATTGCTTCTTGAGCACCACAAAATGTTAAGACATTATGCTCAGTAATGTTGGTTTGATGCTGATTCAAATACTGATGGAAGTTAAGAATAGCTTTTCTTAATTCAGCACTGCCCTGTAACGCACTATAGCTTAACTCTATTTCATTTATAGAGTCGTTAAACTCTACAGCTAAGTCTCTATTTATCTCAGCATCTGCCAATTGACACAACTGCGCAACACTCATGCTTTGCGCGCAAGAGTTACTTAAATTGAACTCAATTGGATTAGCAGTATTAGCTTTTATCGCTTGGCTAAAAGCAACATGTGCAGGCAAAGTATATTTTTTCATTTCTTATTTTCAGCCTTGGCTCTGTAACTGCCAAACACTAAAACTTAGCTCGGTATTTACTTTTTTATTTCTTGATAAGCAGATTTTCTCAATCAAAGTCGTCTGCTCAAGCAAAATGAAATGCTTTGATAGTAATTCGCTCATTCCATCAAATCCGCTCATATTCTCACCGTTAACTTTTAAGCCACCAAGCCAGTGCATTTTGTCGGCTAGCATGGGATCAAAACAAAAGTCAGAGACTACAATCAATAGCCCTTGCTGATTTAACCTTTGATGTATTTCACTGATTATTTTTTTCGGTTGATAACTTTTTTCTAAACATTGCTGTAACAAAATCACATCATAATCGGTAAATATTGGTTTTAAGTTAACCGCATCTCCTTGGCAGAAATTGATGTTTTTGCCAAAATGATTAAGTGATAATTTCGACAAACTCTGCTCATTAAAAGCAACAATGTCGCCTTCAATAATCGTTTGATAACGGATCTCCCCTTGTTGCTGTAATTTCACGGGGTATTGAATAATACCTGCAGAAAAATCAACAGCATCTATGTTGCTAAAGACGGTTGCTAATTCAAAAGCCGTACGACCTACACCACAACCTAAATTGAGCAATTTATTATTCATGATTGAATACTGTTTAAGTACACGCTTTATTTGCTGAGCAAGTTGTTGCGGATAACTATCAACATTACCGTAATGACTGTTGAGTTGTTGGCATAACTGAACATTCGTCTCATATTGATTCACTTTAACAACAGGCGGCTGTTGATGTTCACTTTCGATGTAGCGAAAACCAGCGTGTTGATAAAAATGACGGCGAAATGCATAACGAGCAGACTTAAGCGTTTCATTACCGGTTGAAATCCACGAACCACCTTTAATTAAATTATGTTTTCCATCAAAGGTTGGTGTGGAAAAGTCATCGTATAGCGGGTGCACTTCAAAGCCGGAAAACCCATCTATTGCTGATTCACTCCACTGCCACACATTTCCACTTACATCAAAAAAACCTTGTTGTTCAAATCTATCTATAGGGCATGAAGAGGCATAATAGGCCAAATTAGTATTTGCTAGTACTTCTTGAGAACTATCATAATTGCGCGAGGTGTTTTCTCGTAAACAATACCATTCAGCTTCGGTAGGTAAACGAATAAAACGTTTTTCTTGCTCGCTTTTCCAGTTGCAAAATGCTTTAGCTTCAAGATAATTAACCTCCGCAGGCCAATTTAATGGCAATGGAATTTCATTTAATAAGTTTCTCTGAAAATATTGCTGGTCTCGCTTAAACCAAAAAACGGGCATGATCGATTTTTTATAAGAAAGCCATTGTTGTCCTTCTTCAGTCCAGTAGCTTAATTGTTGATAACCTCCGGCTTCAATGAAAACTAAAAATTCTTGATTAGAAACCAGATACTTACTGGCATTAAAATCATCAACGCTAACTTCCACCTCACCATATTCATTATCCCAGCCGTAGGTTTCATCAGCTTTGTCCTTACCTAAGAGTAACTGTTTTCCAGAGACTTTTTGTAAAATATTTTTTGGTGCAATACCTACATCACTACAAGATAACCACTGCTTTGATGGTGTTAAGTTGCTAAGTGGTAACATACGCATAATCACTGATGATGTTTCAATATGAATACGTTCATGTTCACAACCCATTAAAATAACCCAAGCTAATGAATTCTGTGCAATAGGTAATTCAAGTGGCATTTCTTCAATTAAAGTAAGTATTAGCTTATAAACCTGTTGACGATACTCTCGTACTTCTTCAACTGTTGGCCAATCATAATGCGTGCTATCAAGATCATCCCAACTCATTTCATCAACACCTACCGCGCAGATAGCCTCAAGCTTTTCACTGATCCGATTAGTCATAAACTTTCCTAGGATCAGCTTATTGATATAGAACGTTGCCGTGTGACCAAAGTAAAAAATTAATGGGTGTCTTAATGGCTCAGGTCGTAAATAGTAAGCTTCGTCATTATTTATTAAGGAGAATAATCCATCATATGTTTGCCAAGTATTTTTAAAATAGGCGATTAGCTCTGCCCGTTTACCAGCAACACTTTTACCTGATAACAATGGGGGTTTCATTTGACTGTTGATGATTTCTTTACTGTTCATATTAGTTATTGTTCTTAAATTTTATTGGTACTGCTAACTGGTTTTCAATTTTATTAATACGTAAAATTAAATAATTATTTTAGGTGTTTGATATGAGCTGAGTATGGCTGTTTTTAGTTTATCGCCAATTTTATGCAATGCTTTATTTTCATCATGTGCATCTGATTCGAAGCGTTCTGCAATATCATTAATTCGGCTGGCAAACCAAGTATCATATTGAAAATACTCAATTGCACCTCGTTGGCCATTTATTGTGTGTAATGACTGGGGTAAAGTCGTTGATGTTGCAGTATTTATCAAAAGAGCCTCACATTGCTCCTGAAGATAAACCTCCAATGCATCAATCACATTAACTAAAGCAAAAACGATATTAATATAAGCATTATAACAAGTGCTGGAGGCCCCCAGTCGATGCTCTATTCTTGCTGTTGCTTGCCAGTTTTTCTTAGTTACTATCGCCTTGTGCTGATGATCAAATAGCAAGGGGGTTTCTCCCATAGCTTGATTGTGCTTACCCCATTCTTTATAAAGGGCAATGCTGCCTTGATGTCCGCCAGAAATATCATTGGGTGAACATAACTCTTCTGCAAGACCATATTTTGACTTCAAAGCAAAACGTTCAAACGCTTCCTCTTCTGGTAAATATAATAAACAACAAGCTAAACTTGTATCAAGAAAACATTGTTGTAAATACTCACCAAAATAATCTTGATAAATGATATTTTCACCAGAGCTATTATTCACGCTAACATTCATTTGTATTGCATTAGGAATATGTACATCTCTGGCTTCACCACTAAAAACATTACGACAACCTGAGGCTAATTTCCCCTTATCCCCTGCCCAAACAACGGGTTTTATTAATGTTTGCATAATGCCCTGTTTAGCAAATAAATGGGGCAAACTGGCGATCACCTTAGTAAGGTTTTCAGCTTCCCTTAATGGCATTTGACCTTGAAAAGCAGAAACAAATTCCCATTGATTTTGCCAATATTCATCAATCACTTCACCATCAATATCCAGTTTTTTTAACTGATGGTTAATCACACTCAGATCCAAGGGGGGAATTCCCTTATTATGAGGGTGATACCGGTAACACCCCTCCAGTTCAAAATGGATGACGGGAGTAAACCCTAGTTGTTGAATGTATTGCTGTAAAAAAGTAATGACTTGTTTAGCGAGTTGATTAGTCAGTAACATCAATAGACTTCAACTCGATTTTTACCTAAATTTTTTGCTTGGTATAACGCTTGGTCCGCATATGAGTATAAGGTTTTAGCATCGGAGATATCAGAGGTCCATTGCGCAACACCAATACTAACGGTCACATTCACCAGGCCTCCATCTTCAGTTTGAATTTGATTTGAACTAATATTTTTAAGCATACGTTGAGCAATAGTTATACTTTGCTCTAACTCTATACGAGGTAAAACACATAAAAACTCTTCTCCACCTATGCGCCCCATAACATCAGCTGTTCTTAACGTTTCCTGAGCTATTTCAGCAATATGTTCAATGACTTTATCCCCAATAGGATGCCCATGACTATCATTAATATTTTTAAAGTCATCGATATCCACCAATAAGATAACCAGCTGTTTTTTTGCAGAAGGCACTTCATTTATAAATTTAGCAAGGTACTGGAAAATATAACGACGATTATATAAACCCGATAAATGGTCGATGATCGACAATGCGGTTATTTTTTTATTGGTTTGATGCTGAACAATCACCACGATAATTACTACAATTAAGAGTAACATTAAAAATAAAATCAAATAATTTTGCTGTATTTTATTCTGCTGCTCAGCTTCTACTTCAAGTGTTTCAACACGAGAAAGTTGTAACTGTAATATTTTTTCTATCTCGTGACGCTCAACTTCCATTGATGCCCTGACACTAATGACTCTTGAACTAGAGTTTTTAATTAACAGTTCACTATATTGCTTAGTGTAGCGCTTAAGTTGTTGATAACCCTTTTTATGTTCACCTTTAGCGAAAGATAATTCAGCAGAAATTTTAAGCACTTCTAATTGCCATGCAGTTCCGATCAGTTCCGGTAACTGTACAAAAATATTAGCAGCAGCTTGCAACGAAACTTCTGCTTTTTGTAGCTGCTTAAGTTGTATTAAACAGCTTGCTTTACGCTTATATAGTTCAGCGTCGTAATCAATGATTCCTTCTAAAACCAATGCTTGATCAATAACCGTTATTGCTTCTAAACATTTGCCTTGCTCAGCTAAAGTCATGCCTAAACCATATGTACCGTAATAAGATATTTCTTTATTCGGCGTATAAGAAATTTTCTCCCGGTATAAGCGGAATTTATCACTAGCGAGTTCGAATTTCTTCCAATAACGATAGGTAGAAGCTAAACCATAAACAGCTTCAGCAATATGCGCTTTATAGCCAAGTCCTTCGTAAGTATCTAAAGCTTTTTCATAGTACTCAATTGATTTTTCATACTCTTGCATGTAACCATATATTGCGCCGTATGTTTCATTAATCAACGCTAAAAGAAAGTGATCGTTAAGTACAAACGCCTCTACATATGCTTCTTGCATGTCTTTTAATGATGTTTCGAATAACTCAGTTAAACTTTGATTATAAGCTAATTCTTGTTTTGCTTTAATGTAGATATGACTGAGCTTTGCTTGTTTAGCTTGTTGCATAGCTAAACGAAAGCTAGCTTCAGATTGTTTGTATTGAGCAGATTTTTGCCAAATAAGTGCTTGAAAGTGATTTAGTCGTGCTTTTATTTCTAGTGGGGAATTATCATTTATTAATTGCAATGCTTGTTTAACTGTTTTTGTAAATTCACCATGGAAATAAAGCAAATTTTCACTTTGTGCTTTCCGTACTAACCACCATAACTGCTGTGTCTCATCCATGGATGAGAGTTGAGGCTTTAACGCCATTATACGTTCAAAAGACTTCCATGGCTGACGAAAAATATCCTCATCCATGTTAGTTAAATTTAATTGAGTTTGAACTTGAGCAACACTCATTGGGATCAACGGCGTTAACAGCATAAGTGCCGTTAATAAATATTTGATTAATTGAGTATAATTCAACGCCTATCAGCATCCCTGATAACAACACACGTTTTTATTAAACCACTAACCTTTAGTGATGTAAATAATCCTATTGATTATTCATTAAGCAACTTGTTTAATTGCTTAATGTTAAAGCCATTAAGAAAACTGTCTGCAACTTTCAAAACAGGCACAGAACGAAAACCTGTTTTATAAAACTCTTTTTTCCCTACAGGAGTTTTAACATTACAAAGTCGAAAAGGGATATTTTTTTGCTCTAAATAATGCTTAGCCGTTTGACAATGGGGGCAATTATTCATGCTATACAAAACAACTTTTTTCATACAAATCACATTTAAAACGGGTTAATGGAACTCTTCAAAAGACTCAGTCTCCGCCAACAAAAATGATTCTTCATTGTTTATGCGACGTCTCATAGTAGCTAGCTTAGCTTTGACTCCACCAAGCATTTGTGTAAATTGTGCTTGCCCCCTATAACTAGCAATCACTGGATCCATTTCTGCTTGCCAAGTCTTTACCCAACCTGCATCAATAGCAGCTTGTAAATAATAGAACACTTCATCATCACTTTTTTGCAAGGCTTTAACCAACGCCATATTAAAATAATAATCAGGATTATTGACTTGTTGGGTTAACGATTGTTGCAAGTATGCCAAATAACCGGAGATCAGTTGTTGGCTTATTTCTAATTGTTCGAGCTGTAAATAAGAGTATGCTAAATGAATAATAGCTTGGCCATCAGCTAAATTATAAAAAGCATTCTTATTTTTACTCTCCTTCTCTCTCACCAACTCAAATAAGGTAGATGCTTGTGCATACTCTCCCTTATAGAAAGCGAGTTCCGCACTAAAGTATTGGCTCATGCCATGATGTTCATCAGCTTGCACTACCCGCTCTAAAGTTGATAATGCTTGAGGTAATTCATTTTTTACTGCATAAAACCTAACTTGCAGCAATGAAATTTCTTGCATAGAATATAATTGTTTTTGCTGGGCTACATAGTCAAACCACTTATCAGTTGCAGTAAAGTCGCCCATATCCATCGATGCAGTTAATAAACCTCTAATAGCACTTTTATTAATACTGTCAATATCAACTGCACGTTGATACATATTAAGCGCTTCATCTAAGCGCCCTCTATTTGACAAGATATCGCCAACTAAATTGTAAGCTGATGGATAATAAGGATCGTTAGCTATTATTTGAGAAAACAACTCCATCGCTTTTTTCTCATTACCCTGCATATAATATCCTGAGGCAACATTATAAGCCACGACAGGCGATTTAGGATTTAACTCAAGCGCACGCTCAAATAATTTAAGTGCCTGCACATCATCGCCACGCTCTTGCAATAAAGAGCCATACCACATAAAGGTCATGGCATAATTTGCATTCAAGCTGATCGCTTTCTTAAAATGTTGCTCTGCTTTCTCACTATCTTTCCACGACAGCAATAAACCTGAAGTAGCGTATGCTGCTGCTAAATTAGGGTTGATTTTTAATGCTTGTTCTAACGCCTTTTGGGCATTTTCTTTGGCAAGAGTTTTTGAATGATTACCATAAAGTGCCAATAGAATATTTGCATCAGCAATGCCAACATAAGCTCGTGCATAATTACTATCTTCTCGTATTGCTTGTTCAAAGTGAGCTAAGGCCTTAGTTAGCGAGGGAACCGTTCGGTGCTCTAACTCTCCCTTTCCTTTACTATGAGCAATCATGGCATTCACACTCGTCGTTTCACTAACAAAACTTTCAATAGACTTCTGCGTGGTATCACCTAAAAGTGTCACTTTCATTTTGGCAACCACAGCTTTAGCAATATCGTCTTGTATTTGAAATATATCTCGATATTCGCGATCAAAGGTCTCCGACCAAAGATGCTCACCGGTACTCACTTTAATTAATTGTGCAGTAACACGAATTTGATTAGTGATATCATTTTTTCGAATGCTGCCTTCTAAAATGGTATCAACTCCTAATTCTTCACCTATTTCAACAATCGTTTTATTTGAAACACCCTTATAAGCAAAAGAAGATGTACGTGCGGCAACCTGTAAGCCAGGTGTTTTAGCGAGTAAATTTAACAACTCTTCTACCATGCCATCAGCAAAAAATTCATCCGCTGAATCTTGACTAAAAGCAATAAAGGGGAGAATAGCAATCGACTCTTTTTTATTTGCGATAACATTGTTAGTTAATAATGGTGCTGGTGGGATAGGGACAACACTTTCATTGTTCACCAGTGGAAGTTTTTTTTCCGTTAGCAAAAATTGACTTGCTAGCACGGCTAATAATGCAACAACAAGTGTACCAACCACGGCGATAGTTGTTTTAACATTGACTTGTGCTGCATCAGTTTTAAATTCGTCCCCTTCTCCCCCTGCTGTTTTTACTCTAACAATACCAGCAGAGGTAAAATTAAATAACCACGCGAAAACCAATACGATAGGAAAACCGATAAGGAAAATCTGTAATAACATCGTCATTACAGAGTCAGGCAAACCTAAAGCTGGCACTGCCAGGTCTGCAATTTGAATCAATGGCCAAGCAGAAACAGCATAAATAGTTCCGACTTTAAATACTTGGCGCTGTTTTAATTGCGCTAATAGACTACTCACAATGTTCAACCTCACTGTCAAATGCAAATAATAAAATCATCTCTTAATGTTCGCCTTGGTTGAGAGTGATAGTACCAGTTATGCTTTTCATTATTAACTTACCTGAGCCATCTCCTGATACAAAATGCAGCATTTGGCCTTTAAATGCAGATTGCTGAGCAACATCAGCAGTTAATTCGTTCGTTATTTCGCCGCCAAATTGACTAGCAAACTCACATTCAGCATTTAATTCTTTACTTGCTTGATAAAGGATATCGCCACTAACGCTCTCTATTTTAATGAATGCATCTGCTTTTACATCCCCTTCAATATGAGTATTACCTGAAATATTTTTCAGTTTTAGTAAATCTATATTAGCTATTCTAGCTGAAATATCACCTGACATTGATTCAAGTTCAATTTTTTCATATTGACCATCAACATCAATTGCGCCATTGACAGTTTCAATGTTGGCCGTACCTGTTGAGTCAACCAAATAAATGCTACCGCTCACCGAAGAAAGCATTATATTGCTGTTTGACTTTTCAACAACTAGGTCACCTTTCATCGTTCGTCCATCAATACCTGAATGAAGTTTCGACAAGGCGAACGTAGTATCAACCCCTTTAAAATAAAGCTTAGTTTGATGTGGCATAAATATCTTGAGCACACTGCTATCTCCCCAGTGCTCCTCTCCTTTACTTACTGCTTTGATCAAACTCTTTATGCCTTTATTCTTAAAAATAAGTTTTTTTACTGAGTCATCCAGCTCACCTTGAATGCTAATTTCATTTTTATCCCAACCTTGAATTTTGACAAACCCTCGTGTTATATCAACAAAAAGTTTTCCTTGAGGAGGTACAACAAGCGTCTGAACTATTTTTTCACCAGCTAATGCTAAGTTAGTAAAAACAGCGCTAGTACATAAGACAGCGATAAGAGTGAATGTTTTACAGCAAGCTTTATTCAAAGTTTTAACCTCAACTTAACAGGGAATATCTCATTTTAACGACATATTGATTAACAACAGTATAACTAACTCAGGTAAAAGAGGGTAACGCTAAAAGGTTAGTAGTTATTTCAATCAAAATAGTTTAATTAATTTACTATTTTTTTAAATATATGGTGATATTTTTTATTTATTCAAGTTTCCTTACTCTTATCGAACATAAATCCATGCAAGTACTTAGATTCTGTCAGGAGCAAAAAATCTGATAATTCCTCCATATATAAAAAAGCCATAACATAAAGTTATGGCTTCAAAAGAACTAACATCATAACAAAAATTTAAAAAGAATATGACGCAGTTAAGATAAAGTTAGTACCGTCAGCAATATAATTCTCTGCGGTTTCATAGCTTTCATCAAATAAGTTATTTATTTTACCTGTGATCACTAAATCACTGTTTGCTTGATAGCTTAGAGATGCATCTACTAACCAGTATGCGTCAAGCATAGAAGAATCTTTCGCAGTGTCTTCTGGACTTTCATCACGATAACTTAAAATGCCGTGAAAGGTAAACTCTTCCCAGTGATAACCCATTGTATAATTAGCAGTCAATTCTGGACGACGTGCTAACTGTACATTTTTCTCACTATCTTGTGCATCTAAATAAGATAAAGCAAATTGATGAGATAAATCACCTATGTCTGCATTTAGTGTTAGCTCAATACCTTTAATATCTGCTTGATTAATATTAGCGGGTTTCCAAATATATGATCCTGGTGCTATAGGTGCCCAAGCAATTAAGTTTTCAATATCTGAATTATAAATGCTAACTTCAATACTGCCATTTTCAAATTGATTACGTAATAAGATTTCATTACTGGTGACATGCTCAGGTACTAATTCTGCGTTACCTGAATCTGGCCAGTATAAATCATTAAATGATGGCGCTTTAAATGCTGTTGCATGACTATAACTAACCAACCAACTATCCGTTAATTGATAACCGATTGAAGCGTTATAAGTTGTTTCTTGATCAACATTTTCTACATCATCAAAACGTACTGCGCCTTCAAATAATAATGCATCAATTTCGTGACGTGCTTGAACAAAAACAGCACTGACATCACGGCTATCATCAACATATGTTTGAAAACCAGAAACCCAACCAACAAGGTCATTATTATGTGAAACTTCTTCACTATACCAATCAATACCAGCTGTCACAGAGGTTTGTTTGGAAAAGGTATACTGACTTAATAACGATAATTGCTGACGCTGTGTTTTTATTTCTGAAATTTCAGAATCTTGAACATCGTTATCAAAAGTTGATGCTTGGTCTTGACTGGTTGCTAAAGAAAACTCGGTAAAAAAATCACCCGTTTGATGTTGTCCTGCAATGCGAAGATAGTAATTTTCATGTTCATTCTCGTTTGCACCATCACTTCCATATTTAGGATCGTATTCAGCGCCACCTTGCTCCCAACGACCAGCTAAATGTAATGAAAACTCTTCACTTACAATACTTTTACCCGCTAAACCAAAAGACAAGCGGTCGTAACCATCTTCATCAGTTTCAAAATCACCTTCGGTTTTTCTTTGTGCACTGAAGCCGTCACTGGCTTCTGTCGCTACACTTAGCGTTAATTGATGTTGCTCATTACCTAAACCGATAGAACCATCTGTTTTCCATAAACCATTGCTACCAAAACCGGCACTAACCACACCTTCACCAGCAGCAAACTGTTTAGTGAATATTTGTATAACACCGCCAATAGCATCAGAGCCCCAAAGAGCAGCACGTGGTCCTTTAACAATTTCAATGCGTTCAATTTGTGCAATCGACATAGAACCAAAACTGGTTTGACCTAATGTTGCTGAGCCAACGCGCACACCATCCACTAAAACTAAAGTATGACCACTGCTAGTACCACGCATGGAGACAGAACTATTTTGTCCTGCACCACCATTGTTTGTCACCGTAATTCCCGCAACTTTATCAAGTAAATCGGTCACACTTTGTGGTTGCAGTACTTTTATATCCTCTTCACCAATAATTTCAGTCGCCGATAACACAGTAAAGCTTTCTTGCTGGGTACGGTTAGCCGTAACTTGTATATATTCGTCTGCATCAACAGTGTTGTTTGGCGAAGTACTTGGTAAAGTATTTGCCAAAGCACTGTTAGCGCTCAATAAAGTAAATGTCGCTAAAATTGACGACGTTAATAATGATTTTTTCATACTCTCCTCGCTACCAATGCCCGCCGCATTAGATAAACAAAAGTGAAGAATTTGGATCGGTCTCCGGACTCATAAGCATTTATACTTATTGATATAAATACACATTTACCGTTGCGGGGGCAGTACAAGAATTTCACTTGTTTCCCATATTACTTAAATTAACTGCTGGTTATCTGTTTAACCAAGCTAAGTTGCTAAGTACCCAAATTCATTAGTTTTCCGATCTTGTTAGATCAGTTCGTTTTTTTATACAAATAACTTTCTTAATAAAACAATTGCTTCATCAAAGCTTTACTTTGATATTTTTTCTTAATTCATCAATTTGCTGACACAACAACGCTAATTCCTCTAACGAGCGCGACGTCATGCGATGTAACTTATCGGCATTAGGATGAATAAAGCCGTTAATTTTAACGGCTGGTATTGCTGGCCATTGCTGCCAATTTACCGAGTCTGGTGCATTTACTCCATGTGTACTTGGTTGAATGATAATTTCAGGTGCTTCTAATACCACTTGCTCAACATTAATTTGTGGGTAATCACTGGCACTATCAATAAATGGATTACTAATTTGGCAAACATCTAACTGTTGTTGCGACCAAGACTTTCTAGCAGTTGTAGTTAACGGACGTGGCCATAATTCATAAAAAACTTTCACCTTTGTTTTATCTTGGTATTGCGCTTTTATTTTTTTCAAATCAGCTAAATATTGCTGTGCAACACGTTCCCCTGCTTGTTTTTCCCCTGCTAATTCAGCAAAGTATTTTATCTCTTTCGCAACGTCAGTTAATGCTTTCGGTTGTGAATAAACAATGTTTAAACCAAAGCTGGCCAAACGTGCTAAATCATCACTAGGGTTACCCGTTTTCCAAGCAATAATTAAATCAGGATCAGAAGCAAGTACTTGTTCAATATTTAACTTAGCGTAATTACCCACACGTGGAATATTATTCGCTGCTTCGGGGAAATCAGCATGCTCAGTAGTACCAATTATTTTATCACCTGCCCCCACTTCATAAAGCATTTCAACAATATGTGGAGCTAGCGCAATTATGCGTTGAGCGGGTTTTGTAACTTCACTTACAAAAGCATTAGTGCTAAAAGAAGTAACAGAAGAAATACTGATAAAAAATGAAACTAATAAAAAAGAAATTAAGTTTTTCATCATGCTACCAATCAATGCCTTTTTGTACTTTTACGCCACTTTCAAAAGCATGTTTAATCGACTGAACTTCTGAAACCGTATCAGCTAATTCAATTAATTGACGATGCGCTGCACGTCCAGTTACGATAACATGCTGCCCCTTTGGACGGTTAGCAATAGCAGTTAACACTTCATCAACATCCAAATACTTATAACTCAGCATATAAGTTAATTCATCCAATAAAACAGTATTAATGCTCTCGTCTTGTAGTAAGCGTTTCGCTTCTTTCCATACTATTTCTGCTGCAGCAATATCTGATTCTTTATCTTGTGTATCCCAAGTAAAGCCTGTTTTCATCACGTAAAATGGCACACCTTGGCTTTCTAATAGATTACGTTCTCCACATTCCCATGTACCTTTAATAAATTGACAAACTGCTGCTTTTAATCCGTGACCAACAGAGCGAGCAACCATGCCAAAACCAGAGGTTGACTTGCCTTTTCCATTGCCGGTGATCACCAATAACAAGCCTTTGTTTTCTGTCGCCGCAGCAACACGCTCATCTACTTTTTCTTTTAATTTTTGTTGGCGTTGTTTATGTTTATCTTTTTTATCTTGTTCGTTCATAATGTGCTCCACTTTTTCAATTCAGTTTCTATTTGCGATAAATCAAGATGTTCTTGGCAAACATCCGCCAATTTATCTATCGCGGCTTCTTGTATATGTTGTAAATCTTGTCCTTTGCTTAATGACACATTGCACCATTTCGCCAATAAATTGAGTGCTTCATTGTTATCAAAAACGCCATGTAAATAACAACCCGCAACTTGATCATCAATACTGACTGCACCTTGTGCTTCACCATGAATCGTTAATATTGGTTTTACTCTCGTTTCAGCTAGACTTTTAGCTAAATAATGCGTTTGACCAGCATGAATTTCATAACCTGAAACCTCAACACTCAATCCCGCTAACGATAGTTGTCCGTGTTGATTGGTTAGTATTTTCTCTTGATGGAGCTCAGTAAGTAACGGCAATAATGCCAAACCTGATGAATTACCTGCTGCGCCTTCAATACCTAAAGGGTCAAGTATATCTTGACCTAACATTTGATAACCGCCACAAATACCAAAGACTTTACCACCAAAACGTAAATGCTTTTTGATATCGAGATGCCAGCCTTGGGTCTTAATAAAATCAAGATCTTGCCGAACACTCTTACTACCACCAAGTATGATTAAATCCGCCGGAGGTAGAGGTTTCTTTTCAAATTCACTGGCATAAAAAAATTCAAAATCGATTTCGTCATTCAGTCTTAGTGCATCAAAATCATTATGGTTACTCATTCTTGGTGTTACCGGCACAATCACTTTAAATTTTGCTTTTTCTGATACTTGCGATTGTTCAACCGCATCTTCTGCAGCGATATTTAATCCATGAATATAAGGTAAAACACCTAATACCGGCTTTTTAGTATATTGCTCTAACCAAGTGAGTCCTGATTCTAATAATTTGATATCTCCACGAAAACGATTGATAACAAAGCCAACAACTCGGTTTTGTTCACTTTCGCTCAATAACGCTAACGTACCAACCAAGTGTGCAAAAACACCACCTTTGTCAATATCAGCAATAATAATCACTGGGCAATCAGCTTGCTCGGCAAAGCCCATATTGGCAATATCATTTTCTCGTAGGTTAATTTCCGCAGGGCTACCAGCTCCTTCAACGATGATTCGCTGATAATCACTACAAAGCTTACTATGTGATGCAAACACTGCTGTATTCGCGGTCAATTTATAATGATGATAATCTTGTGCATCCATAGCTGACAATGCTTTACCATGAATAATCACCTGTGCCGCAACATCGGTTTGCGGTTTTAATAATACCGGATTAAAGTGCACCGAAGGCTCTACATTAGCCGCTTGAGCTTGCACCGCTTGTGCACGACCAATTTCTCCACCGCATGGCGTTACAGCACTATTAAGCGCCATATTCTGGGGTTTAAAAGGCGCTACTTTTATGCCTTGTCGAGCATAAATTCTGCATAATGCCGCCACTAAGGTACTTTTTCCGGCATCACTGGTAGTGCCTTGGATCATCAAAGTTTTATTCATAAAACTGCTTTTGTTAAGAGTATTAGTGTTTTTCATGACACTCCAACCACAAGTGGTTGAGCTATACAGTTAACTCTGAGGGCATTATCTTTCGTCAACGTTAATGTCGTTAAGCTGCCGTAATCAATACTAAGCTGGCTATACCAATGAGCATTACTGATATCGATAGCTAAAATATGCGCCAAGATCATTCGAATAACCCCACCATGGCAAATAATTAAGGTATTTCTATTGTTTGGGTTCACTGTTATCTCTGCCAACAAACCTTGCCATGCACTAACCACTCGTTTGGAAAATTCAGCTAATAACTCAGCCTCAGGCAAACTATTCTTTATAGGATTTTGCCAAAAATGCTCTAACTGTTGCCAGCTATGTTTATCCTGATGTAACTGGTCAAAAGCTATACCATCATAACGACCAAAGTTCATTTCTTTAAAACCATCAACTATTTCAAGTGGACGTGCACTTTGTTCACTTCCTGGTACTGTTAACCTTTTCGCTAGCGATAAACATCGCTGTAAAGGCGAACTACAAACATGATCAAAATTAATCGTTGAAATATTAACCCCTCGCTGAATCTGTTGGTTCACTTCATCAGCAACAGTTACATCGGTATGACCATATAAAGCAGCTGCGCCAGTCACTTGTCCATGACGTAATAAATAAAGTTTAGTCATGACAAGATTTAAGCTCTAATGGTAAACCCGCTGTTACTAAAGTGACTTTATCAGCAATACGCGCAATGGCTTGGTTTAACCAACCAGCATGATCAACAAACAAACGGCTTTGTTGTCCCAGTGGTACAATCCCCTGCCCAACTTCATTAGTAACAATAACAATATCGGATGGAAATTCACTCAGCGCTTGTACTAAATCAGATGCCGCTTGATAGAGTTTTTGATCAATGAACTCATAGTCTTCCTTACTATTGGGATCACCGGAATGCTCAAGAGCATCCATCAATACATTGGTTAACCACAAGGTTAAACAATCGAGTAAATAGCAATTTTGATGCTGTTCTTTAGAGTCCAGTTCAGCTAATAGCGAAGTTAATGCTAATGGACATTCATGTAATAGCCAATTATTTGTCTGACGCTGCTTTTGATGATGAGAAATACGTTGTTGCATTTCGTTATCGCCAGCGGTCGCAGTAGCAATATAACTAGGTGCAACACTTTTAGCTTTTGCTATCGCAAGTACTTGTTGTTCAGCAAAACTTGATTTCCCTGAACGAGCACCACCTATCACTAAATGGATCATCAAGAGAGGACTCCAAGCTTGGTTATTGGCTCACTGATTTGAGCCAAGATAACTAAATAGATCAACAACTCAGAAATTTGCTGTGCAGCTCCTAAACAATCTCCAGTGAAACCACCTATTCGACTTAATAGCCACTTTCTAAAACCCCAACGAAAAATAACTAAAACTAAACAGCAATCGAATATTAACGGAAATATCGATATATTTGCTTTAAAAAAGAATAAAGGTAAACACCCTATCAATAATAAAATGGCTAAATCGTTCAGTGATTGTTGCTCTGCCAAAGGTTTACTTTTACTGCTATCGACATCAGCAACATAGGGTGTATTAAGGATCAAACTTGCAGAAACAGCTCTCGACAACGCATAAGCTAAAAAGAGGCTGGGGATTAATAATTGCGCCTGAGCTAAATCAACTAACAAAGTAAATTTTAGCAATAGCACTAATACCAAACTCACTGAGCCATAGGTGCCTATACGACTATCCTTCATAATGGTTAAGCGTCGCTCAATGGTATAACCACCACCAATGCCGTCAGCCATATCAGCTAAACCATCTTCATGAAAAGCGCCGGTAAGTAAAACGCTAAGTACCATTACTAAAACTACACTAATGGTAAATGAGAATGTTAATTGCAACCAATAAAAAGCGATAGCTAAAATCAGAGCAAGCACAAAACCAACCAGAGAATAATAACGATTTGCTTGATTCATACGTTCGCTACTATAAGGCAGGTTTTTACTCACAGGTATGCGGGTAAAAAACATCATTGCCAAACAAAATAGTTGCCATTGATAAATAAAAGCAGAGCGAAAAGAATGCATTAAACCGTGACTCCAGCACTTTCAAAACTTGCCATATCATTATAAAAACTCGCAGCAGCACGTAATAACGGTAATGCTAACGCTGCCCCCGTACCTTCACCTAAGCGTAGACCTAGCGATAATAATGGCTGAGCTTTTAATTCATTAAGCATAAACAGGTGAGCTTTTTCATCAGATTGATGGGAAAAGAGTAAGTACTCTCTAACCTCAGGATACATATGAACCGCATAAAGTGCGGCACAGGTGACAATAAACCCATCAATTAAAACAGCAATACCTGCTTGTGCTGCAGCTAAAATAGCACCAATCATTTGTACAATTTCAAAACCTCCGAATTCTGCTAGTAAATCTAATGGCTGCTCTGTTGTCACACGATTTAGCGCCGTTTGAATCAAGCGTTTTTTAACGATTAATTGCTCACTGTCAATTCCCGTTCCTTGGCCAACACAGTCATCAATATTTTGCTTAGTCAACGCAGCGAGTAATGCAGATGCAGAACTAGTATTACCAATACCCATTTCACCTAACATGAGTAAATTACAACCTTGTTCAATCACTTCTTCGGCAACCTTAGCTCCTAAAGTGAGTCCTTGATTTACTTGTGCTTTACTCATCGCCGCTTGCTGAGAAAAATCTCTTGTACCTGCTGCTATACGATGTTCGATAAAAGTCGTGCCATCACCAATATCTTCGGAAGTTAAAGATTCAATAATGCCTGTATCAATCACCTTAAAAGCAATATCATTGGTTCTACAGAAACAATTAATTGCTGCACCACCTGCAATGAAATTCAGCAACATTTGTCTGGTGACCGCACTAGGTGCAATGCTAATAGGGTGTTGAGCAATACCATGGTCACCAGCAAAAACCAACATAGTAGGATGATTGATTTCAATAGTTGAAGCTAATTCTGATAACTTTTGACTTTGTAATAAAGCAAGTTGGCTAGCACAACTTTCTAGTAAACCTAACGCACCTAAGGGCTTAGTTTTATTATTGATAATATCTTCAATAGTTGTTTTATACTGTTGATTAAGAGATTTAATTTCAAACATAGTCAGCCTACATTTTTCGCATTAAGAAGAGAAAAAATACACTACCAATAACCGAGGTAATGACACCTAAAGGAATTTCTTGTCCGGTTAAAATAGTGCGAGATACCACATCAACCCACACTAAAAAACAACCACCTAACAAACCTGAAGCAACTAATAACTTAGCATTGGTTAGGCCAAAAAATGGCCTAACAATATGTGGGATCATCAAACCTACAAAACTAATACCACCACAATAAGAAACAATCACCGCTGTCATTGCTGCACAGACAACTAAGATAATCAGTCGTAATTGATTAACATTTATACCCAAAGTTTTGGCACTTTCATCACTCAATAGCAACGCATCTAACTGACGTGAATAAAGCAAAGCGATAAAGCAACCAATAGTTACCACTGGTAACGTCCACATCAGTGATTGATAATCAGAGCGAGCGAGTGATCCCATTAACCAGAATATAACGCGGTTAGTTTCAAAAGCATCACCAAAATAAAGAATGAAATTAGTAAGTGCACTTAATAAAAATGATACGGCAACACCGGCAAGCAATAAGTGCTCAATGCGACGCCAATTACTGTGCATTAGTACCATCACCACTATTGCCACCGCAAATAAAGCACCAATAAAAGCTGATAACGGCAAACCAAACGCTTGCAATGGCTCAGGTAAAAACTGGGATACCGTTGCACCTAATCCAGCACCAGCAACAATGCCAAATAAATAAGGGTCGGCTAACGGGTTACGAGTAACATTTTGCATTAATGCCCCCGCAGCAGCTAAAGCAAAACCGGCTAAAAATCCCATTAATACTCGAGGTAAACGAATATCAATTAAAATGGTTTGGTAAATATTACGCTGGCACTCATCGGTTAAACACTGCCAAACAGCTTGATAACCCAATTCAGCCGTACCAAAACCCATTGACAATATTAAGGACATTAATACCAAAAGGGTTAATATGATTAAGGCTGGGAAAAAAGCTAATTTAGTTTTCATGTTAAGTATGACCACCAGCAAATGTTACTCTAGGTTTAGCAGTAAAAGGATTTTCATCAATCTGGCAATTTAACTTGAATACCTGCTTTAGTAACGTGCTGTTAAGTACTTGTTTTGGTGTATCAAGCGCAATCACCTTACCTGCCGAAAGCAATAATAATCGGTCACAATATTGCGCAGCTAAGTTTAAATCATGAATAGTGATAATCAGTGATAACTTTAATTTTTTAACCAACGTTAAAATTTGATGTTGATAGTAAACATCAAGATGATTGGTGGGTTCGTCCATGATCATTATTTTCGGGCGTTGAACGATTGCCCGAGCAATTAAACATCGTTGTTGTTCACCACCAGATAACGTACTGAAAATCTGATGTTTTTGATCAATCAAGTCAACTTTACTTAATGCCATGTCAATCAACTGCCAATCTTCACTGCAGTCTTGTTCAAAAAAACTTTTATGTGGGATCAAGCCCATCTGTACAATATCGAACACCGTTAAACTAAACACAGGATCATGATGCTGGCTTACTACCGCAATTATTTTTGCAATTTCTTTACGATTAAAATGATTAAGTGGTTTTCCAGCAAGGTTTACCTCTCCTGCTGATAAGGAATATTCGTGATACAAACATTTAAGTAATGAAGTTTTACCAGAGCCATTTGGGCCAACAATGCCTAAGGTTTCACCTTTTTCAAGCGATAGTGATATTTGATCAACAATGACCTTATTATCAACCTGCCAGGTAATATTGTTCGCTTGTAATTCAATTGCCGACACTAATATTCTCAATATTAAATAGAGTTTATTTAACGTGTGGCAGAGGAAGGTGAAACTTACCCACAGCTGTAGCTATGTGCAAATTATTGATAAACCCACCATGTTACCCGCACGGTTATATGTTCTTTCTGAAAATAACTAATGGCAGGTCTCCTGACTTATAGAGCTAGGCTCTAATTACAGTTGCGGGAACAGTTGTGGACTTATGTTTATTAAAACAACACCACATTCCCTTTTAAGGCTGTTTTATGTTCATACCTATAGGTAAAACACACAGCCACCATTAATCGCGCGACACTTTACCATAGCAAAAAGGATTTTTCTATTTGCTTGGTTATAAATCCATATATAGCTGTGATACATTTATTTAATAAAAAGCCAATACAAAATAAATCATGTATTGGCTTTTAATAAATTTTTAAAAGTGTCCAACTAAAAAGCAAAAACAAATGCAACACCAGCTACGGTTGCAGTTTCACCATCTACAAAATCAACAGCCAGTGTTGGAGCAACACCTATACCTGCAAAATGAAAATCATAACTAACGGAAATTCTAGCTAGATCTTCGGTAAAACTATGATGACCTCCTACCTTCTCTTTACCAAAACCGGCACCAATACGTAAATCTTTCCAAGGATGCAAATAAGCTGACGCTAAGTAAACATCTACACCATCACCATGATGTGCATCATCAGTTTTTTCATAAACAACACCTGCACCCCATAACTTATTAAATTTATATTCATACTCAAAGCCATATGAAAATTCACTCTTACTATCAGCCGTTGTTGTGCCAATAAAAATGGCCGGGTAATGATGTGCATTATTAGCCGCGAGCGCGTTCATTGTTGGTATTGCTGCAAAAAGACATGTCAAAGCTAATTTTTTGATCATTTTGAACTCCAGTTTTAAAACACAACTTTATTGCACATTTAAATTATACAAATAAGCATAAATTATTGTTTGTAATTAAAATATTAGCACTTATACGATTTTTCGTAATATTAATTTGTTATGTGAAAGGATTGCTAAAAATCAAAAAAGAAGCTAAACGGCTTCTTTTTTGATTTATTATATTATTGGGTAAATGTTTCTACTCGGCTGATAGCCATAAAATCAGCTGATCTTTTCCTATATACTTTTCATCATCACTGTCATATTTTTTACCATGTAAAAACAACAAATCAGCTTTACCGTCACCATTAAAGTCTTTCACTTCAGTTCGTCCTTTAACTGGCATGTCAATATCATAACTAGTGCCTCGTCGAGCGAAGACTTTCTTACTGCCACCGTGAAATATTTTGAATTCATCATCATCAGTTTGTATCACTAAATCAGGTAAACCATCACCGTTAAAGTCCTCAACTTGGTTTAGGCCCATAGCACTGCTATCGTCACTAATAGCCACTTCTATTTCGCTTTCAAAGGCAGGCTTTTTACTGTATTTACCAGCATTATCCATTAAATAAAAACGAACATCTAAATCCACAGAACCAGACATTGCTGACATTAACATGCCTAATCCCACTTCAGCACTCGTTGAATAGTAATCTTTTAAGCCATCATTATTGATATCTTTAAAAGTAAGGTCTCCTTCTCCTTTAAAGGTGGCTTTTCCATCTGCTTTTTGATGAAAGCTTAATAGCCCTTTCTCCAAATAACCAAATCGTATCATCAACTCATTTTCAAATGACATCATGCCTGATCTAATTTTCTCTTTAGTGATCAAATCTACTATGCCATCGTTATTCAAATCTTCTATAGCTTCAATATTCACTCGTGCAATTTTTTCAGTCGATGCTTTTTTTAATTTTTCATAACTTAACGCACTCAGTATGCCCGCGTTTAGTGCAACCTTTGTTGCATCAGCAGCAAAGTTGCCGTCACTTTGTTGAACAAAAGCAAGTAGCTGGTCATCTACTTGAAAACTGATGTCTTTTCTCTCATCACCATTAATATCAATATGATGCATAGTATAAGATGAGAAAGTTAAACCTTTTGAAGAACGGCTCACTCTTGGCGACATATTCAATGTTTGATGAACAAATTCACCTTGTTTATTTTGCAGATACAAATGACTGGCATCGAGACTGTAGGTAATAACATCACTTAAACCGTCACCATTAGCATCAAAAACAAAGTCGCTAAATTTAACTTTGTACTCTTGTTGGTAATGATAAAAGCTGTCAACACTGAATAACTCTTGAGTCGTTTTATTTGTGAAGTTATACGCCATCACCTTATCAGCAGTTAAATAAAATAAAACCTCTTTTGCTTCCCCTGCTAACCTGCCTTTATTATAAAACTGGGCTTGTTGAGGAATATCAACTTGTTGACCTTCTTTTAATAAACCTCCCGTGGCAATATTTGGGTAATAAGCAAAGTGTTCATCTTGTTGGATCAATAAATCTGCATCTTTATTTTCATCATTTAAATACAACAATTTACCGGTAATATCTTGTTCAACATTTATTTGTTGTTTATCAAAAGGTAATTTTGTCGATTTCTTAGCCAAAGCCAGAGGCGATATGAAAGTCACGCTCAGGCAAGCCAAAAGTAGTTTTGCGGGATAATTCATTTTATTCCTTTAGGATTATCAATTTTATGATTTGAACTGAGCAAACTAAAAAAGTTCATCATTCTTCTATTTAAAGAAGTTAACAGCTAAGCTTCTCGAAAAGCTTCTGCACTCAAATGATGACGATTAAGTAATTTATAAAACTCAGTTCGATTGCGTTGCGCTATTTTAGCAGCCTGAGAAACATTTCCTGCGGTAATTTGTAACAATTTCGCCAAGTAGTCTCGCTCAAACTTATCTTTCGCTTGAGCGAAGGAGGGTAAGATTGTACTTTCGTCACGTAAGGCATTCTTAACTAACGCTAAACTAATAATTGATTCATTACTGAGGGCGACACTTTGCTCAACCACATTTTGCAACTGTCTGATATTCCCCGGCCAAGGGGCAGAAATGAGTAATTCCATTGCCTCAGGAGAAAAACCACTAATTTTATGGCTCGCTTGAGCACTGGCTTTATTCAGAAAAAATTGCACCAATAATGGAATATCTTCCAAGCGCTCTGCTAAAGGTGGCAAAACCAGTTCTACTACGTTCAATCGATAATATAGATCTTCACGGAAAGAATGATCAACAATCGCTTGTTGCAAGTTCTTATGAGTAGCAGCAATAATCCTGACATCAACTTTTATTGATTTAGTACTACCAACAGGTCGAATTTCTTTTTCTTGTAATACTCGCAGTAACTTCACTTGAAAGCTCATTGGCATATCACCAATTTCATCAAGAAATAATGTACCACCATCACTAGCTTGAAATAAGCCAACATGATTTCTTTCTGCCCCTGTAAAAGCGCCTTTACAGTGACCAAACAACTCAGACTCTAACAATTGCTCAGGAATGGCAGCACAATTAATCGCAGTAAAAGGTTTGTTTTTTCGACTACTCGCTAAGTGAATACCTTTTGCCAGCAGCTCTTTGCCGGTGCCACTTTGACTATGAATTAAAATACTAAAATCGCTTTGCGCTACTTGCTTTGTTTGCTGAAGCAACGATTCCATCACCATGCTTCTACTAACAATATCTTCTCGCCAACCTTCATTTTGCAAAGCACTTTTAGCATCCGTTGGTTGTAGTCGAATCGCTTGTTGTACGGTTTCTAATAACTCTTTACTTTCAAATGGTTTAGTTAAAAAGCTAAACACACCTTGTTTGGTAGCATTAATTGCATCAGGAATAGTGCCGTGAGCTGTCATAATAATAACGGGCATATTAGGGTGTTGCTGACGCACCTGTTCAAATAATGCCATGCCATCCATGCCATCCATTTTTAAATCGCTGATCACTAACTGAGGCAGAAAACTTTTTAATATACCGAGTGCTATTTTCGCATTAGCGGCGGATTCCACTTCATACCCTGCCGCCGTTAAACGAATACTTAATAATCGTAATAAACTCGGGTCATCATCAACAATCAGTATTTTGTTTTTATCTTCAGTCATACCTTTACTATTAGTTCCCATGTTCATTGATGTTTTTTTCAATTTTTTTAAGCTGAGTGATCTGTTGTTTTAATTGTTTGATCAATAACGCTTGTTGTTCACTGCTTTGTTTAACTTGTTGTATTTCGTTTTGACGACTAACGAGCAGCGCTGATTTGTTTTTTAATTTTTCTAAGGCAAAAAGCTGCTGATTTAATTGGTCTTTTAATAATGTCATTAACGCTAAGTTTTTTGGGACATATTGGGCTTCAATTTGCTGACTATGTAACTCATTCAAAATAGACTTTGCGGTATAAGCATTATAAACAGGAGAATTTGGCAGACTATGCAGTAATAAGAGAAATTCTTTAGCTTGAACATTCCCCATTGATTGACTTTGTTTTTGACGGCTGACTTCTTGCTTTAGCTCCTCAGCAGTTAACCCCTTCAACCACAAATAATATTGACCATAGGAGCTAGTTGAGTTAATTGGTGAGCTCACTAATTGGCAACCACTCATGATGAGTATTGTCAAACTCAGGCATACTAACTTAATTGCTTTGTTCGAAAAGCAGCCTGGCATACTTTGAATTTTCATCATTAACGTCTCCTTACCTATTTCCATCGGGTAAATTAATTTCAATACAAGTACCGCTTGGTGCTTGTGTCTGAGAGATAACTTTAATTGAGCCATTTATCCGCATTAATAACTCCTTCACAATAGTCAGTCCTAAACCACTGCCTTTGATTTGATTGTCTTGTGGCGCTTTCCCTTGATAAAAAGCATCAAAGATTTGTTTAACATGTTCCTCAGCAATTCCTGTTCCTTGGTCAGCAATAGTCAAAATTAACTGCTTATTGGCTTTACGGATATCAATTGAGATTTTACCGCCAATAGGTGAATACTTAATGGCATTCGAAAGAATATTATCAATCACCACTGAGAGCTGCTTTTCATTACAACGCACTTCAAGCTCATTAGCACTATAAGTCACTTGTAGTTTTTTCCGTTTAATCGCTAAGCTATTTTCACTAGTCACCGCCCTAATAAGCTTAGAAATATCAATCTGTTGACAATCTTGTAAACTAGTTGAGTCCAAAATAATATTAAAGTTAAGCAAGTCTTCAATTAAACGTTGTAATCGATTAACACTACTGCGAATGATATGACTGATTTCTTGTTGATCATCATTAAGCTGACCAACACTATGATCATAGAGTAATTCTGCCCCTTCACGGATAGCTGCTAGTGGCGTTTTTAACTCATGTGAAATATGTCGGATAAAGCTAGATTTTTGTAACTCTAACGCATGTAAACGGGTACGCATCAATTCTAAAGCATAAACAATTTCGTTAATTTCTGGCGAGCTCTGTAAAACAATTTCTTTATCGAAATCCCCTTGCTCTAAACCTTGAATTTTTGTTGTCAGTTTTTTCAAAGGTTTCGTGATAAGCACAATAAAAAATAGCGCAACACAAAGGATCACTGGAATGATAAACAAGCTATTTAATAAGGTTTTGCGAACATCAACCGCAGACTCTTTCACTTGCTGCGCTTGTAAACTAACTAGTTCATTAATACGGATACTGATATTTCGATTAATTTGCACAAGATTGCGAAAGTGGCTTTGAAGTGATTCTAAAGAAAGCGCTATAGAATTATGCTTGGCAATCAATAACTGTACAACAATCAACTTATGCAATAATTCGTCTTTCAAGATAAGTAGTTGGCTGTCTTGATATAAATTACTCTGCGCATTAAGCACTGTTAACACTTGCTGTTCTTGACTAAGATAATGACCTAATAAATCCTGCTCAGATAAGATCACATATTGACTGGCATAACGTTCCATTTGATTGAGGTTGTCACTTAATACACGACTCAACGTCAATAATTGAGCGCTATCAAAAACCGCATTCTCTCCTTGCTTAGCGAGTTGGTCGACTTGTGCCGCACTGTAAATAAGCGCGGCGATAAGTGGCAAGGCAACCAAACTAAAACCAAGCAATGTAAGTGTTTTAATTGAGAATGTCTCAAACCTCATTAATTTGTTGAAGTTTGCTGTGAATATTTTAATTTTCAAATGAATGCTAATAATTATACCAGTGAATCTTCAGCCTTTTTATAGCTTTTAAGCAAAAATAGCAAGAGTGTCTCTTATTGACGACAACCTTTATCATGTAAAAAACAAAGACTAACCATTTAATTAATAATAAGTTTTTTACAAAGTAATTATGACCTTTACGTATATTTTTTTTCCAAAAAACTATTGTGTTGCTTATTAGCGACACAATATAGTTTTACAATCTTGTATAAAACAAGAAACAACATAAAAATCAACACCTTGAAAGTTTGGTATGGCTTATGCAATCAACTGAATTGAATACATAAAATTTGAACGGTAAATACGTTAACTGTTCCTCTAAACATACAAAGGTGTAAACATGAATAATATCAGTCTGAAAAAAGTTACTTTGCTTGTCACTATCGCCGCATTAACTTCACCATTCGCCAATGCAAATGATATTAGCCAAGCCAAAATCGCTGTTAAACAAGTTTCATCAACGCAATTAATTGCACAATTTGACCAAGACAAAAATGGCCAGCTCAGTGAAGCCGAAATTAATGTGAGTGGTAATAAAAAACTACATAATGCTTTCAAAAAAATTGACACTAATAATGATGCTGCCATCAGTGAAGAAGAACTTAGTGCTTTTTTAGCCAAGATAAAAACAGATAAAAATTTACTCGTTAAAAATAAATAATTTTTAACCAATGAAATAAGCAACTATTCCCTAGTACTTGTTTTGAGTTTGGCTAATACCAACTCTATTTTTGCCGATCACTGATCTCCCAACCATGTGATCGGCCTTTTTTAATCTTCATGTATCAAATGATAAAAATTATGCAACAACACCAGACTAGCCTTGAGCCTTTATTACAAACAGCTGCTTCAGCCAAAGTAAGAACAAAGAAAGATACTATGCCGCGTTATATTCAACTGGATGAATGGATTTTTGAAGTTAAAAACATTCGGGCATTACGAGTTAATCAATATGGCCAACCTTATGATGCAATTGCTAGTGTTTGTATTAATGGTGATAACGCCAATATAGATGGTTTAATGACGCTAAACGATGATGACTTTACTCAAGATGACTATGCGACGTTTATGAAGTTCTTCCAACGTTTAGGTATGAGTGAAGTACACTTTGATGGTTTTACTGAGCAAGCTCAACAACAATTAAAAAATGTTGCTAATTAGGTTTTCCTGAAAAAATATCACCCACTTCAACAATAGTGAGTTCACGACTTTGTCCCAAACCTAATGCCTCATCTAATAATAAAGTACCAATAGCACAACGATGTAAAGCAGTAACAGGATTTCGAAAGCGACCAAACATCCGCTTTATTTGATGATAACGTCCTTCAGTTAAGTATACATCTGCAATATAGTCAGAAATAATTTTGAGCTTTACTGGCCGAGTGGTAATGTCTTCAAACGAGAAATACATCCCCTTGGCAAACGCATCAATGTATTCACTGGCAAGCTTATTTTTCAACGTCACTCGATAATGTTTTTCAACTTTATGCTCAGGCGACATCAACCTTTCTGACCAACGACTATCATTGGTTAATAAAACTAAGCCTGAAGTATTTAAATCTAATCTACCAACAATATGCAGACTACCTTTATCTGGATGCTCAATTAGATCTAATACAGTTTCATGCTGCTTATCTCTAGTTGCACACACCACACCGACAGGCTTATACAGCATTATATAGCTGGCTTTATTCGCTTGTATTATTTCACCATTTAAAGCGATATGTGTAAACTTATCAACTAATTGCTCAACCCCTGTGGCTATTTCGCCATCAACAGTAATAAGCCCTTTAGCAACAAGTAGTCGAACTTCTTTACGATTTATACTACAGACTTTACTGATACAACGATCAAGTCGAGATCGACTAATTGACATAAATTAGCGGTAACTTTACCTATTAAGAATATAAAGATCATGCTGAAATTTTAATATGATGTACAGACTAATTTACTGTTTATATTTCATCCTGAGCCAAACTAATGTATAACGGCGCAATGAAAACACCAAAACGCCTACAGCCGCTTTTAGATGACGGCTTAATTGATGAAGTACTTAGCCAACTGATGAGTGGCAAAGAAGCTACTGTATTTACCGTTCGTTGCGGTGAAGAAGTTCGCTGTGCCAAAGTTTATAAAGAAGCTAATAAACGTAGTTTTAAAAAAGCTGCGCAATACCAAGAAGGTAGAAAGAGCCGTAATAGTCGTCGCGCTCGAGCGATGGAAAAAGGCTCAAAGTATGGTAGAAATCAGCAAGAAGAAGCATGGCAAAATGCCGAAGTTGAAGCGCTATATACCTTAGATATCGCAGGTGTGAGAGTGCCTCAACCGTATGGCTGTTTTGAAGGTGTACTATTAATGGAGCTGATCACCGATGAAGCGGGCGATGTGGCACCGCGCTTAAACGATGTAGTGATGTCTGCTGAACAAGCTATCGAAGACCATCAATTAGTAATGATCTATGTTATGAGAATGCTATGTGCTGGTATTGTTCATGGTGATTTATCAGAGTTTAATGTTTTGGTTGATGAATATGGTCCTGTGATCATTGACTTACCACAAGCCGTAGACGCCTCTGCCAATAACAATGCTAAAAGCATGTTAATCAGGGATGTCGATAACATGACTAACTATTACGCCCAATTCGCCCCTCAATTAGCCCAAAGTAAATACGCACAAGAAATGTGGGCCTTATATGAGAAAGCTGAATTAACCCCTGAAACTAAACTCACCGGCTTATTTGAAGAAAGTAATGTCTCCGCTGATGTTAATACCGTCATTGAAGAGATTAAAGCCGCTTTTGAAGAAGAGCAAGAACGACTTTTGCGTATCAGTGAAGCTAACGAGCCTATTTAGTTTTACTGATTTAAGTTGTGTCGTTTAAGTAACTGGTTGAGCTCTGGCATTGCATTATTTCTGCAAACATTGCTCAACGCCTTGATGCCATGCATTTAGTAAACTTGCTCTTTTTTCATTAGGCATATTACCGGAAAATTCAACTATTGAGCCAATAATGGCTTTAGGTAGATTGTCAACCTGCCAAACTCCTGCACCAATGGCTGCTAGAATCGTTGCGCCTAATACCGTTGATTCAATATTATCAGGTCGTTGTAAACAAATAGCCAATAAGTCAGCTTGAAACTGCATCAAAAAGTCATTAGCACTCGCTCCACCATCAACTTTTAAATGAGTAATGTTTAAATGACTTTCTTTTTGCATCAACTGTAAAACATCAACACTTTGAAAAGCGATAGCTTCGAGTGTTGCTCTAACCAAATGTGCCTTAGTACAGCCTTGAGTCAAACCTGTGATCAGCCCTGTGGCCTGCATATCCCAATATGGTGCACCTAAACCAGAAAATGCTGGCACAAAAACCACGCCATTGCTATCAGTGACACTTGACGCTAAAGCTTGGGTTTCAGCTGCGCTATCAATAATCTGTAATTGGTCTCTTAACCATTGTACTGCCGCGCCAGCAATAAACACTGCCCCCTCCAACGCATAAGCGGGTTGTCCATATTGATCACAAGCGATGGTGGTTAGTAAGCCCTGTTTAGAAATAGGCGCTTTATCTGCAGTATACATCAACATAAAACACCCAGTACCATAGGTGTTTTTCACCATGCCTGCTTGGGTACAACCTTGACCAAACAACGCCGCTTGTTGGTCACCAACCACAGCAGTAATTGGAATATCTGCACCAAGAAAACCAGTAACCTCGCTATGACAAAACAATCCTGCTGATGATTTTATTTCAGGTAACATACTGCGAGGGATGGAAAAAAAATCAAGAAGTTCATCATCCCAATCTTGGTTATGAATATTGTAAAGCATAGTACGCGAGGCATTGGTATGATCGGTTAAGTGCGCTTTACCGCCGCTAAGCTTCCACATTAACCAAGTGTCTATTGTGCCAAAAGCTAATTTATCTTGTTCAGCAAGTTCTTTTAATACGGGTTTTTCATTAAAGAGCCACTGCAACTTGGTCGCTGAAAAATAAGCATCTACTAACAACCCTGTTTTTTGTTGTAGCCACTTCTCTTTACCTTGTTGTTTGATTTTTTCACATAACTCAGCTGAGCGGCGACATTGCCAAACAATAGCATTATGAAGCAGTTCTCCGGTTTCTTTATGCCAAACAACCGTGGTTTCTCTTTGGTTGGTAATGCCAATACAGCTGAGTTCGTTAGCTTTAAGATTTGCGTCTGCAAGTGCCTCAATTATTACTTTTTGAGTAACTTGCCAAATTTCTTCTGCATCATGTTCTACCCAACCCGCTTGAGGGTAGATTTGACCAAACTCAGCATAGGCTCGACCGACTACTTTTCCTACGCGATCAGTTATACGGATAGTCGTTCCAGTGGTTCCTTGGTCTATGGCTAGTATCATGATGAAAATCTCTCGTTAGATGAGTCTGCTTGTTAACCATTGACCAATTTCGACTAACTGCTCAGGTAAAACACTATGCGGCATACGATAAGTTTGCCATTGCGTTTTATAACCTTGAGCTAATAATAAATCATTCGCCATTTTTCCTGCCGTTACAGGTACAACATCATCTTGTTCACCGTGATGTTGCAATATTGGTGTATCACTATTAGCAATACTTAATTGCTCAGGAAGTTTATCTGCATTTGGCAAGTAACATGACAATCCCATAATACCCGCAAGTGCTTGCTCAAATCTAAGTCCTGTGAACAAACTCACAACACCACCTTGACTAAAGCCTGCTAATACTATTTTATTGGCTGGAATACCTGCAGCTATTTGCTCTTCTATTAACTTACAAACCGCAGTTTCTGACTCAAGTACACCCGCCATATCGGCACGATTATGTAAGTCCATGCTCTTAATGTCATACCAAGAGCGCATGACATAACCTTGATTAATAGTTACCGCTTGTTCAGGAGCGTGCGGAAAGATAAAGCGAATACTATGATTTTTTGGTAAACCTAATACAGGAACAACCGGAGCAAAACCAGCGCCAGAATCTCCTAAACCATGTAACCAAATAACACAGGCAGTTGCTTTAAATTCAGGTTCAATAGTGATTCGTTCTAGTGATGATAGTGGTGCTGACGACATGAATAGCCTTTAAAATAACTTAAAATATTAAAAAGGCATCATAACAGTCTAAAAGAGAATTAGTCTAAAAATATAAAGTTTTTAAAAGCAAAATGATCGTGCTTTTTTTCTCTAGACAATTATACTTTTTATCAATAAAGATAACCTTAGCTATAAAGAGAACTCATTTTTAAAATCAAAAGGATATACGCTCTTGCTTTTTAAATATGTATTAAGATTATTGATAACGACTAGCTTAATTATTGAAATCACGCCAATACAAGCTAAAGAATTATTATTACTCACAGACGACGCCCCTCCACATATTATCGCCTCATCAAAGAGCGGTATTGATATCGATATTACTAAAGCTGTTTTAGCAAAAATGTCTTATGACATTACCATTGAAATCATGCCGTTAAACAGAGGAAAGCAACAAGTCATAGAGAAAAAAGCAGATTTATTTTTACCAACCTTTTTTGAACAAGACAGTGATAAACTTTTTATTTCAGAAGCCATTATTAATTATCAACCGACGATTTTTAGTCGTAGTGCAGATCAGCTAAGAATAAAAAGGGTGAGTGACTTATTCGATAAAAATATTCTAACCTTTCAAGGAGCATCCGGTTATTTTGGCGATGAATTTCTTTCATTATCTCAGGATAGTAAAAACTATAGAGAAGTGCACGGTATGTCTAAATTTCCTGAAATGTTACTTAAAAGACGCTGTGATGTGGTAATACTTGATTACTATATTTTTTATTACTTTTTACAACAAAGTGCAATGAAGAATAAAAACTCAATACAAATATCATCTCATATGTTAATACCTTCGGTTGCTGCCCACGTAGGCTTCCATAATGCCGCATTAAGGGATAGCTTCAATCAACACTTAGCTAAATTCAAGAAAGATAAAGAGTATCGTAAGATTATTGAAAAATATATCGGTGTCGGCAGGAGAATTGTTTCAAATAGCCATGACTAATTTGACCTATTGAACGTCTTAATAGCTTGTTTTATTTTGTCGCTTTGCAACACGGTAACAAGCTCTCTCTCGATCAATTTAACAGTAGTGAGTGATGTTTGTTTACTTAATGCTAAATATATCTGATTCCCTTGTAGAAGAGGTAACTTATAACTAACGACGGGTTTAAGCTTTCTTTGGGTAGAGAATTTGTTATCGAGGAAGTGAACAACTTGAGCAGGAGCTAATAATAACTCAATTCGCCCATGTTGCAGCATTTTATATAATTGCTCATAAACCACTCCTTTAACGATAATCGAATCGTCAATATTCTCGTGAGATAAAAGAAAGTTAACATAAGAGCTATTTCTTAATACGCCAATTGTTTGCCGGTTAATATCTTCTAAATTTTCAATACTGATATTTCTGTTATGTGATAATGAAAACAAACTCATTTTTACAGGGAAGATTGGAGACAGCCAATGAAATTTATCTTCTCTTTTTTGATTTCTTAAAATAGAAAATATCAATACGTTAGGCTCACTCATCGCAACTCTAAATGCTCTAGCCCAAGGTAAAACTTCTATTTTCTGCTTAGTGCCAAGTTTTTTAAGTAATTCATTAACAATTAAGCTAGAAATCCCATCTAACGTTCCTTGTTGGTTAATATAGTTGTACGGCGGCATGTCTTCCGTTACCACACGCAATGATAACGTCTTATTATCAACTGCAAAGCAATAAGCGGATGATAACAATACTAAAAATATAAATTTGTTAAGTACCGAGTGCAATGTAAGTCCATTATTTAATGACTATATTCTTATCAATAAACTTAGTAGAGAACTTAAACAATTCAAATTATTCTAACAACGTTAATTTAAAGTTCACTTTTAGCAAATAAAAAGCCAAGGGCTAACCGTCGCCCTTAGCCTCACAAAAGTAAGCATAAGCTCATTTCTATATCAGATAGCTGAAATTTCCATGTAAGGTTTTACATCAATGTAATGGATGATTAAATCAATCTATATTTCATTCCTTTTCTTTTATTTCTTTAACTTGATGCTTAAAGTAACTACCAGACGATTAATCATTATCAGCAAAAGAAAGTAAACGTAACACGTCAATAGATTTGCCGATTTCCCATTGCATTGCATAAACCATAGTGTGTACAACCAGTAATATTCGATCAAAGGATTGCTCATCACTGGTTAACATAGATGTTATTTTCGCTTTAGCTTGTTGAATACCTTTTTCTTCATAAGCTATTAATATATCGATAGTGTTTTCTTCAGAGGTATTCTGGCGCTTAACGGGGAGATAACCCAATTGTTCAATCATAGCTTCTGCAACTGACCATACCGACCAAGGGTTTTGCCCTGTAACTAAATTGCCATCTTGAACCATGTTGTCTAAATATACGTAACCGGTTTCAAAGTTAGCTCCCTGTTCAATTAATTTATCTTGTAATAAGAAGCCAAAAATTTCTTTAGCATCAGGTATGAGTAAAAACTCTTCTTCATTAGTAAAACTGACCACTGTTTTATTGGCTAATAAAGGAGTGCCATCATCTAAGGTGACATTAACCAATGCAGCAGGTCCATGACATACAGCCCCCACCACTTTTCCCGATTGATAATAATTACTCACTAATGATTTGATTGCTGCATTCTCTGGGAAATCAAACATCGCGCCTTTGCCACCGACGAAATAAACAGCTTGATATTGAGTTGCGTCAACATCAGCCATGGCAATGCTATGATCGACCTTTTGCTGAGCGATAGTATCATTCAAAAAAGCATAATCGAACTTACCCATATCATCGTCATCTATTACCACAGGTGGTTTGCCGCCTTTAGGGCTTGCAATATCAACATCAAAACCATTCGCTTTAAAAACATAATAAGCGCGAGCCAATTCAGTTAATTCATATCCGGTAACTTTGCCACTAGCCCCCATAATGTCGGTACTGGTTACCACGGCAAGTATCTTTCCTCGATGTTCTTTTACCCCCTCTGATAGATAAACAAGCTCTTGTGGTTTGGTTATTGTAAGGTCTTTTTGAATAGTATTAGCAGGGATAAGACCTCTTAACCAGAAGACAAAGGCCACTAATATAATAATCAACCCCATCAGGCTGACTAAGGTGATTTTGGTTTTCGGATATTTCTTTAGCATGCGCTTTCCTCATAAAGTTTAAAACTAGCTTACCTATCGAGATGTGAAGTCAATGTGAAATAATGTTGCTCACTCTCATTTACTTGCCTTGAATTGCTTTCTTATCTTGATAAAGGTAATCAGAAAAGCTATCTAAAGAGGTTTCATTGATTTCAGTAAAGTAAGCAAAGCTCCCCTTCATTCTCATTTCATTTTGCTTGGTTAGTACTGCGCCATTAATTTGTAAAAAAGTAATCGTTATCGCTAAATCAGTGATCTTGGCGGCAAACATCGGGGAAAAGTCTGCATTATTCCAAACTGATATTTTTTCAATGAATTTCTGCTCTTTCTGATAAGTTAACTCTCCTTGTAACTTACCAATAGCATCCTCCCCCAGCTTCTTGATATAAACGTTAAATCCCATAACTATGTTTTTATCGTCATTAGAAACTAAGGACAAACTATCAGAATTAATAAGCTTACGTAATGGGAGTTGTATATTTTGTCCTTGCTCCTCTTTGGTGCTTTGTTTTGTTTTCTTTTTAGCAAAACGCTTAATTTGTTTTCTTGTCGGCAATTGTCCATTAATTCGTTTAAGCAGCCATCGTTCACCAGTGTCGGAATTTGCAAGTGGGGAATATTGCTCAATACTGCTTGATACTTCTCCTTCTTCGTCTTCATAACGAGAAATGGTGTAAGACCAAAGCTCTCTCTGTGTCTGTTCAACTTTTATAATCGCTTGATTAATTTTTTCCTTGATAGATAAAAGTTTCTCAGCTCTATTTTCATTGGCGGCGGCAGTGAAAATAGAGCCATAACAGAGTATTAATAAACTTAAGTTCAACCAACACTTATTCATCGTTTTTTTGCCTTCTAGAAAGATAATATTTGAATAAAATGAGATGGTATTCGTCTTATTGTGAAATAAAGGTGAAATGGAGAAAAATTGTTAAAGTGTCTTTAATTTAGCTAGTTTTTAGAGATGTTATGAGTCGGTGGTATCCACTGTTATTACCACAAATCAAATAATAGTCTTTGGACTATCAACGACAATTGTGAGCCTCTGAAGCCGCTCACAATTGTCACATTAAGATGTCCTTAGTAGTGTGTTCACTGATAAAGGTAGGAGCATGTAACAGTTAACTAAATAACCTGTCCATGTTAAGCAGTCTATTACTTATTTAACAAATGCGGGTATGATTCTTTCTGCAATTTGAGTAAAAATTATATCTTCTCTGTCATGACCGGTAATTACTACAACTAAATCAAGCTCTTCAACTATTACGATGTGTTGCCCACCACCGCCCCATACAATATTGGTATCATAGCTTTTATCATTGAATTCAATATTAGTCTGATAGAAATAATAGCCATAATTAAAGCTATCTGGATGCCAATCTGCAGCAGCTTTAGTTATGTTGCTAGTGGCTTTAGCTAAAAACATCGCTGAAATAAGTTGCTTGTCATTCCATCGTCCTTTGTTGATAACCAATGTTCCCAGTTTAACCATATCGCGTGATGTAATGTTTGAACCAGCATCCCCAAATGGTAGGCCACTAAGGTCATCTCGCCATGTGTAATTATTAATATCTAACTTATCGAAGAGTTCATTTTTAATAAAATCTTTAGCTGATCCGGGTACAACAGCATCGATTACTTGCATAACCATTATCGGATCGGTTCCTCGATATTTGAAGGTCTGAGACCCTAACGTGATAGGTTTACTAAGCTCAAGAAAAGCCTGAACCTGTGCGAGACCACTAAACTGTTCGCGATCTGCTCTGAATTTCTTCATCTGTTCGTCACTGAAACGAAGTCCAGATCTCATTGTCATCGCTTGGTGAAGGGTGATTTTTTCTACACCATCGACAAACTTTGTAGTATCTAGACCTTTTAAAAAGCTGGTCAGAGGTTTGTTCAAATCAGCCATTGTCAGGTAGCCCAGTTGTATTGCTCGACCAACAATCAACGTAGTGTATGCTTTGGTGGCTGAAGCTTGCCAATGGGGTAGATTGACACGACCTCGTAAATAATAGGATTCAAAAACAAGTTTACCCTGGCTAGCTATAAGTAGACTATCGTATTTGCCATGTTTCTGATCTGCTAACTCCTGTGTCCACTGTAAAACCATTGCTTTATCAGCGCCATTAGCTCCCAATTTCCCAACGGCTAAGCCATCTTTTCTGTCTGCTGGAGTTGTATCAAAAAAGGCCTCCTTGAGACTGGGTAAATCCCTGAAAGAGCCTTCAATTTCAGCGACTGTCGCCACAGGTGCATTGTTATTGTTATGTTCTGCAAAAGCACTGGTACTAACCAGTAGAGCTGCAGCGATTATACTTTTGAAAATTAAATTGTTGGTCATAATAGTTTTCCTGATTGTAAATGCCTCTACTCAGACACATTTATGGTTTATGGCTTGGGTCTAAGTGTCTCAATAAACTGAGCATCCACCCAATAAGGGCTTCCTAAAAAATAAATACTTCCATCTTCTCGAAACTTTTTATCTCCTTTATAAAAAAACAAATACTTTCCATCGGGTGTCACTCTCGGGCGTTGCTCATAGGCTGCTGTGTTTATCTTATCTCCCATGTTAATAGCTGCACCCCATGAACCATCTTTCTGCCTGAAACTAATATAGATATCAGGAGTACTTTCGCCTTCTTTTTCAGCATCCCACATTAAATAGGACTCATCTGGCGCAATGAAAGGGTGGGCAATGTACCTGCCTGTGTTAATCGCTTGGCTCATTTTTATAGGGGTTTCATATTCACCGTTTATACGACGTGAATAACTCATATGGCCAATGCCGTCTTTCTCAAAATCTATAAAGTAAAAATAATAAGTTCCTTTAGCGGAGACTGTGAAACCTGTAATGGGAATGTCTTTGAAAATCTCATGTCTTTTCATCTGTGACACACTAGGGTTAAATCGTTCCTCATATCTCTTTGTATCGGATGACAATATTGACTTCCTGCTCCATCGATTGTTTTGACTTTGCATAACAAACAATGTGGGCTTTCTATTTTCTCCATCAAACCTCGTGAAACTGAGCTCTGTCATATCTGGTAAAAACGTAACAACAGTTTCAAGATACTCTTCTGTAGAGACAATTTCAGGAGCAAATAATTCTGGAACTAAGCCTGGTGTTTTTTGACCAAGATAAGGGCCATTGAGGTCATTATTTTCCTTAACGATTTTCTCTGTTGCAGCAATTGCAGAACCGTAAAAACAACTTAACAAAACAACGGCGATCAAATTTCTTATTTTTAAATCGGTGTTCATGTGTATCCTCAAAGTATTAAACAACTATATGCGCCTTATAACTAAGTTCGGTTAGTGAGATGAGTTCATTTCACAGCGCTCCCCTTAAAAGCCAATTTATATAAATATCGCATACACGGGTTAAAGCTGAGAAAAAGTATAATGGTGAGTGGTGTAAAACAACTTAAACCTTCTTAAATGTTCTTAAATCTTGGTGATTGAGCACAAGCAGCTGCTATTTAATCTTTATTTATCAGCAAACTAACGTGAAAGTGTTATTTAACTGTTTATAGCAATTAAAGCGAGTCATAAAGAGATTTACTATTACTGAAGAAATTAAATCGGACCATATGACGCAACTTTGAGTCATTCATATTAGGTGGTAGTTCCGGCAAAATGCTCAGTCACTTTTGCGACTATGCGACCAGCGACAGGTCAGTAAGTTAAAAACAAAGCATGTATTTATAGATGAAGGTATAATCCCCCCACAATAAAATAACTTTCCCCTTCGGATACATTCTTGGAACATAAACAGCAATATCAACTGGATTCGTGGATAATTTGCCCACAGAGTAATAGCATAACGAATAAAGCTGATATTCTCTCCATCGATAATAAAAGTATGCAAGTATTGTTGTTCTTAATTCAACAAGCAGGAAAGAAGGTCACGAAAGAGCAAATAATTGAACATGTCTGGAAAGATAGGTTTGTAACGGATGACATTTTATCGGTCACGATTAGTAAAATTCGAAAAGCGCTAGGTGATAATGCACGCAAACCAACGTATATCAAAACATTGCCAGGTGAAGGCTACTTATTAATAGCTAAAGTCAAAAAAGTAGAGAGTACTGAACAGGTAAGTAATAAGAAAATTGGATTCTTAAATGTTCAAATTGGAGTTTTTGCCATTTTATTGATGGCATGTCTGGCCTTGTATCTTTTCACCGCAGAAAAAGGCTCACCTGCTAGCCAACTTAATATTAACTCTATTGCGGTATTGCCCTTCGATGACTTGAGCGCAGAGCAGGATAATCAGCATTTTACCGATGGATTGCCAGATGCCATCATCAATCAGCTTTCTCAAACCAATTCCTTAAAAGTCATCTCTCGATATTCTTCCTTCACTTATCGCGGAAAATATAATGCATCAGTAATTGGTCGGGAACTTCAAGTAGAAGCTTTGCTCGATGGAAGCGTGCAAAAAATGGGAGAGCAGGTTCGCATTAATATCAGAATATTTAGCACAAGTGATGGTCAACAGCTCTGGTCTAGAACCTTTGATAGTGAGAATGAAAATATATTCAAACTACAAGACGATATCAGTGCAGCTATTCAGGAAATAATTCAACCGGGTTATGTTTCAAAAGACCCCGCTTCTAATACCACTTCAACCAAAGCAATTAGCGCCCAAGCTTATGAATGGTATTTGATGGGGCAGTATCACTGGCGCCAACGAAACCCTGCGTCTCTTTCAAAAGCAGTAACTTATTTTCAACACAGTTTAGAGCTAGAACCTGATTATGCTGATGCACATGTAGGGTTAGCGATTACTTACGCCAGTCTTCATCGCTATGCCAATTGGAGTCAAAGGAAGGCGGTAGACAAATCACTACCTCATATAGAAAAAGCGTTGGTATTGGAACCCAACTCACCAATAGCGTTAGCTGCTAACGGCATGATTCTGACACTCAAAGCTAACTATGAAAGAGGGTTTACCACTGGCGACTCAACACTCGTTGAACAAGCACAGCGCTCTTTCTTACGGTCACTAGAATTAGATGATAATGCCACTACACACCACTGGTATAGCAAATTGTTAAAAAGATTAGGTGAGGGTTCGCAAGTCATTGAACACATGAATAAAGCGATTGCACTTAATCCTTTGTCAGGCTCCTTGAAACGTTCATTCAGTTCTTATCTCGGCTCAATAGGCAAACCAGATTCAGCTCAAAGAATGTATCAGCGTGCTTCAATATTAGAGCCGGATCATTTTTCACATGTGATTGATTCAAGCCATGTTTTCAGACACACCAAAAAATCAATTATTGCCATGGCTGAATGGCACTCCTTAAACTCTGAACTTTTCACCAACTGTTCTAGTGATGAGTATTGTGAACAGCTTGTTTTAGCTTATTTGAGCATTGGCGCAAACGAAGCCGCCAGCAACATTTTAGCTAACATGGGGCCAAAGCATGGTCATTTTTCAAGCTCTATGAATTTGATTAATCTGGGTGTAAATAAACAAGAACAAAAAGTACTATCTATCAAAGAGCGCCGAGTATTAAGATTCCCCAACAAGCGAGGCGTTTTATTCGAATTCGCTGTTGCCCTATTTCGAACAGACAAATTTGAAAACGCAAAAAATACTTTGATAGAACTTTACCCACAATGGCGAAATCCAGCATCCATCAAACTAAATGATATCACCGCAGATAATTATATAGTGATGGTGTTGTACGCTGTGACTTTATCGAATTTACAAGAAAAGGAAGTCGCTCATATTCTATTGCAAAAAATTCAAACATTTCTTAAACAGGATAAGGTGTTTGATAAAGGTCAAGCTGAATTCACTTTGGCCGAAATCAATGCACAGTTAGAAAACACGCCTCAAGCATTACTTCATTTGGCAACGGCGTTAGATATGGGCTGGCTCGAGACTTACGATAGTGAATGGTGGTCACTAGAGAATAATCATCTGTTACAACCTTTGCAGAAAGAGCCTGAATTCAGGTTATTATTAAAGCAACATCAGGAAAAACTAAACGATTTGCGCGAGCAAATTAACCGTAAGTTAAGAATAACTCCTCGTTCAGTTGGGTGAAGCCCATTATTAATAACCGCTTTGTGCGAAGAGCTATCGTTTGTAAAACAAACGATAGCTAAAAGAAGGCTTATAAAACTTTCAAACCTTTAAATTTAAATGAAACCCTGCATGTTATTTTTCTTAAATTTCACATTCGTTTCACAGGAAGGTAAATATCATGGCATCACTAATGACTACTGTGGTGCAATTTTATGTCTTGTTCAATTGAATTAAAAAACGTTTCTCAATCATTTGAGAATAATTCTTCAACAAAGAATGCTTCTGAAGAAAACAATTCGACTATTACCTTATTTGAAAACCTTAATTTATCAATAAACCAAGGTCAGTCCTATGCGATAACAGGTCCTTCAGGAGCTGGTAAGTCGAGCTTACTTATGCTGATTTCAGGGTTAGAAAAACCAAGTACAGGCCAAGGCAGCTTCATTAACGGTGATCACATATCAACGCTTGATAATTTACGTTCAGACATTGGTTTTATTTTTCAACAGTTCCATTTACTGCCTGAGTTAACTGCTTTGCACAATATTGCTTTGCCTTTGAAATTACGTGGTGATAAGCAAGCGATTAAAAAAGCGCAGCATTGGTTAGAAAAAGTTGGTTTATCTGATAGGGCTAATCATAAACCATCACAGTTAAGTGGCGGAGAACAACAACGTGTAGCCATCGCTCGTGCGCTAGTATTCTCACCTAAATTTATCTTTGCTGATGAACCGACAGGGAATTTAGATCAACACAATGCTACTGAAATTTCCGATATTTTGTTTTCCTGCTGCCAAGAAAATAACGCAGGTTTAGTGATTGTTACTCACAGTCATACACTTTCAAGTAAAGCGCAGAATATTTATTCCCTTAGCAATGGAACATTAACTAAAGCACCAACAACTAGCTCAGTTAATGACCAACAAGTAGAAACACAGCAGGTGGCATCATGTTAAACCATCATATGCAATTAGCTTGGCATTACTTTGTACAAGAATACCACCAGCCTCATCAAAAGTTGCTTCGTTGGGTGCAAGCCATTTTAATGGTTTTCATTGTCACTTTAACGCTATCAAGCAATACCATTCAACAATACTTACAAGGGAATTTGCAAAATCTTTTGGGCGCCGATGCGGTATTAACTCAAAAAGATAAGCTAACCGATAAACAGCTGACATCATTGGTAAGTTTAAGTGAAAACGTGGTCAATACTTTACAAATTAAGGCCACGTTGACCTTTAATGACAAATGGCAAAGTGCCACGCTAAAAGCAGTCGGGAATGATTACCCATTACAAGGGGAACTACTTACATCAACTTCGTTACAAAACCCAGCAACCGTCACTAAAGGTGGGCCTATTGCAGGAAATATATGGTTAGATAGTCGACTATTCGCCAGTTTAACTTTGTCAATGGGTGACGTAATCAAGTTAGGTAAACAATCACTAACAGTTTCCAAAGTGCTGATTCATGAGCCGGATAGATTGATGGAAGGACATAATGTAGCAATGAGAGCTATCGTAAATTTGAAGGATATGGAAAAGTTGGCTTTTCCATCTGACCTCATTCTACACCGCTACCTTGTTACTGCTGAAAAGCATCAAATAAAACAACTTATTGAATGGCAACAAGAGCAATTGCCAGCTGCAAAAATTCATCATAAATCAGGTGCTCATCCCTTAGCTTTATTTTGGCAACGTACTGAAAACTTTCTAGGCTTAGCGTCCATTATTTTATTTTTTATGGCTGCAATTGCTATTGAACAAATAGCACAAGTTCATTTAAAAAAAGAACAATATTTTTCCGCTATTTGTATGAGTTTAGGTGCTTCAAAAGCGACAGGATTACAACTTTCACTTTTCAAATGGCTAATTAATATTTTAGTGTTGATACCTATAGTCGCCATTTTATCAGGTGTGTTTCATTGGCTGGTGGTCAACTGGTTATCAGAAACATTTGCCGAGATCACTTGGCAATTTGAACTTTGGCTAACGGTAAAAACAATAGCGACTAGCGTATTACTTTTTGCTGTCTTTCACTCCCCAGTTTGGTTAACTCTTTGTCAAACATCTGTATCTAAGTTATTTCATCAAAATCAAAAAAGCATCTCTTTAGGTCTAGTAAAAATATCTGCTGTCGCCGTACTTGTTTTGGTGGCAGTTAATTATTCTGATAATGGTTTATTAACCTCAATGTTAGTTGGCAGCATTTTAATCACCATAATGCTAATGGCTGCTATTAGTTGGCTGGTATTAACTTTGGGTGAAAAAACCACCCAACAGTTTTCAGGTTTAATCCCTTTCACACTGTTTATGATGAAGCAGCGCTTATTAAGTAAAAGCACTCAAATTCTTGGCATTGGCTTAAGTACATTTTTATTATTATTTACCTTAATGTTTTTAAAAGACTTAGGCGATACTATGATGTCATATCAAAGAACACATGATGGTAATGTCATGGTTTCACAAGCTAGTCAGCCAGAAATGGATGCGATTGAGCAATGGTCTAAAGACAATGATATTAACCTTCGTCAATCTAAGTCATATGTATATTCCAAAGTTGTTAAAATTAACGGCCTAACACTGAAAGAATTCACCACAAAACCCAGTGACAGTTTAGCGACATTATCACGCTCAATAAGACTACATTGGACAAAAAGTATCCCAAAAACCAATCGTTTGGTGCAAGGAAAGTGGTGGTCTGAAAATACTGAAGATTGGCAACAAATATCAATTGAAGAAGAGGTGATGACTGACTTAAGTTTAGTACTTGGGGATAAACTTACTTTTATTATTCATCAACAAAGCTACACTTTCACAATTACCGCCAGTCATGTTTATAAACCAGGAGCCGGTTCAATTATATTTTGGGTACAAATGCCCGAAACGGCAATACAGCATATCAATGCGCCCCATTACAATATGGCAAGTTTAGAACTTAATGATGATCAATGGCCATTGCTAGGTCAATTATGGCAAAAACACCCAACAATTCGCATGGTCTCTTTACAAGAAATGACCAAACAATTTGATGATATTTTATCTATGATCACTAAAGTCATTAGTGGTTTTGCTGTGATGATTATTTTACTCGCCATTATTGTCATTTTGTCTTCAATCAATGCACTTGAAAGCAAAGAAAAGAAAAAGAATAGCGTCATCATGAGCTTCGGCTTTTTAAAAAGCACTTGTTTGCAGCTAAACATTATTGAATGGTTAATTACCGCATTAATTATAGCTACAGGGGCAATAGCCGGCACTTACATTACCGGTATGCTAATTTATCAATCGCAGTTTTCACTTTCTTATCAACCCAATTTTTTAACTTTGTTTATTACCCTAACCATTATTTTGAGCACAGTAACGCTATTAGGTATTTACGCCAGCCGACATAGTTTAAAGAGCTCGGTCAAACAATTAATGGCTGATGTTTAAAGCAGTGAAGTACAAATAGCGTTTAAAGTGAAACAGTTTCACATCTGTTTCACTTTACCTTTGTCACACTAGCTCCACACTTAGGAAAGAGGCATGAAACAGATGAATATTTTTAAACATACTTTATTTATTATGACGACGTTATTCGCGACATTAATAGTAACAACACAATCGGCGCAAGCAGAAACAACGACCAAAAAAGTGCTGATGGTAGTTAGCGGCAATGGTCAAGGTGAAGAAAAGCCAGGTTATGAATTTGATGAGTTTTCAAAAGCGTATACGGTTTTTAAAGATAATAGCATTGCCGTTGATATCGCCAGCCCAAAAGGTGGCAAGGTAGAAGCAGACAAATACGACCCAAGTAAACCTTATAATGCCAAAGTATTAATTGATGAAGCTATTATGGCAAAACTTAATAATACCCTTGCGACAAGCTCAATAGATACTAAAGCTTATGATGCTGTTTTTATTGTCGGTGGCAAAGGTGCTATGTTTGATTTACCTAAAGACACTGCATTACAAAGCGTTATTGCCGAGATATATCATCAACAAGGGAGTGTAGCAGCAGTTTGTCATGGCCCTGCAGCATTAGTGAATGTTAAATTAAAAGATGGTAGTTACTTGGTTGCCAATAAAGCGGTGAACAGCTTTACTAACCAAGAAGAAAAACTATTTGGTCAAAAATGGATAAACGATTTTGACTTCATGCTTGAAGATAAATTATCTGAACGTGGCGCTAACTTTCAATCGAGTGAAATTATGTTAAGTCATGTTGCTATTGATGGTCGTTTAATCACTGGTCAAAACCCTACTTCAACAGTCGGTGTTGCCACAGCATTAGTGAAGAGTTTAGGGCTTACACCTGTGAAAGTAGCAATGGAAATAGAAGATAAAACCATGGCTATAATCGCGGCATTCATAGCGGGTGATAAATCAGCACTAGAAACACTTAAGGATAACCAAGCGGAATACCATATATCTTTAGTCGGCATGTATGGTTTCTATTTCTTAAAAACAGCTGATGCAACACTAGATTTTGAACAAGCATTAGCACTAATGGTCGTTGCGCAAAAAGCGATTAATAATCCAATGCTCGATATGAAAATTGCAAAAACTCAGCACAAGTTAGGTCGAACTGAGAATGCAAAGGTTACGTTAAATGCGTTAATAACTTCAAAACCTGATTACAAACCTGCACAAGACATGTTAAAAACATTGTAATGAAATCATTTCTTAATGGCACTCCTATCGTGGGAGTGCCATTAAGGACGTTTAGATTAGAGAAGCTAAATGAATAATCAGTCTTTATATATTTTAGTTGTTGAAGACCAACAAAGTATCGCCCAAAACATCGCTAACTACATGGAAGATAAAGGCCACGTATTAGATTTCGCCGAACGAGGTGATCAGGGACTAGCATTGGCGTTAGCTAACCATTATGACTTAGTTATTCTCGATTTAAATTTACCGGTAATGGATGGGCTTGAGGTATGCAAACAATTACGTGAACAAGCAAACCATCACGTGCCAATTATCATGCTGACAGCAAGAGATAGCATTGATGATAAAATTTCAGGTTTTACCACAGGCGCAGATGATTATTTAACCAAACCTTTTTCATTAGAAGAATTAGAAGTTCGTTGCTTCGCTTTATCAAGACGTCATTTATTACAAACCAATGATACGTTAACCTTTGACCAACTCATCATCGATAGAAAAAGGCAACAAGTAACACGTGCTGGAAAGGTCCTTGATTTACATAGTATGGGCTATCGTATTCTTGTCATTTTAGCCCAAGCATATCCACAAGTAGTTAGTCGTTCAAAGCTATCTCAAAAACTCTGGGGAGATGAGCCAACAGAGTCTGATGCGCTTAGGTCTCACATATATCAGTTACGAAATATGTTGGATAAACCGTTTGATTACCCGATGATAAAAACCATGCATGGTATAGGCTTTGTTTTAGATGTAAAGGATATAAAGGATGTAAAAGTTGAAAGTCATGGATAAGAAAAGTCAAAACAAAAAACAAAGACCTATAAAATTTCATAGTTTAAGTCGAAAAATAGTCAGCCAATTTTGCTTATTTACCCTGTTTATTTCTGTTGTTTGGGGCATGTTTTGCTTCATGTTAATCTACATTATTGAAGACTCCTTTATTGACAGGGAAATGAAACAAGAAGCACAATATTTACAGCAGCGTTATGAGCAAAGCAGCAGCTGGCCAGATCCTCGTGTTAATTATATGAAGCTATATTTCTCACAAAGCACTTTACCTAATGAAATCAAAAAGCAATATTTTGATGAGCCAAAAAGAAGAGAGTTTTCAGGTGAGAACGGCCGACATTACCACTTATTAGCGTTACCACATACAGAGAGTGCATACTTAGTTGCTGAAGTCAGTGAAATGTTATTAGTCCGCCCTATTCGTGGAGGCATATTAATATTCATGTTGATTTCAGGCTTAATATTGGTATTTTTTGCCTTTATTATTGCCTGGAAGCTCGGAAAGAAAACCGCTAAGCCATTAAAACAACTTGCCGATTTAGTTAATGGTGTTGCCCCTGAGAACATTCCAGATAAGTTTGCACAGCAATATCCCAATAATGAAATAGGCATTTTAGCGCACACCTTAGAAAGTGCTATGACGAGAATTAATCAAAGCTTGCTTAGAGAAAAATGTTTTACTCGTGATGTAAGTCATGAACTTAGAACACCTGTTGCTATTATTAAAAATGCAGTTGAAGTATATCGTAATCAACATTCCGCTGATGCAGATAATCCGGTTATCGATCGAATATCCCAAGCAAGTACCCAAATGGAACAAACCGTTACCACACTGCTCACTCTCGCAAGGGAGGAACATACCGAAGCAAATAAAAAGCAAATAAAAATACTGCCGTTAATTGAACAGTCTATTATTGACCAGCATCACCTCATCAATAACAAACCAATAGAAGTGGAAGTAAACGACAACTGTAATGTAGAAGTATATGCTCAGTCAGGAATGTTAACGGTATTATTAGACAATTTAATCGGCAATGCCTTTCAATACACTCAAGAAGGCAAGGTCACCATTGAGATGAAAAATAGCACACTTATTGTTGCAGATACGGGGCCAGGAATTGATCCAAGTATTTCAAATAAATTAACAGAGCCTGCGGTAAAAGGGAATCAAAGTACTGGCTATGGTTTTGGCTTGTCGATTGTAAAACGCTTATGTGAACATCAAGGATGGTTATTGAATGTAATGAGTAATCAAGGCACATCCATTTCGGTTTCGTTTAGTGAGAAATGATAAAGTCACCTATCGCTTTTCACTATTCGTATCATGAAGTTGCTTTACCGTAGCATTATCATAGTTAAACACATATTTAAATGCTCAGTCAGCGAGCAAAGTTGCTGAAAGTCTTCACTTGATATTTCTTTCTTTTTGAAAAATGATTGTCCACAAATAATGCCAATAGTTTTATGCGAAATTTTCACTGGAACAATGGCAAGTGCACCATAGTTAATAAACTCACTTAGCTCTTTGGTAATCAAGTCACGCCATTGCTTATGCTGATAGTCGTTTATCAAAGCCGGTTCATTATTTTTTAATATTTGGCCAATAACATTCTTACTTTGTATTAAATTAATTGTCACATTCAATGGTTCTTTCGTACCATTCATGTCATATGCGAAGCGTAATTTAACGCTAGATTTATCATCTGTCAGCATTAAAAATGAGCAACGATCAAAATTAAATGCCTTGGCACTTCTCTTTACTAGTGTTTGTAAATACTCATTAATATCTCTGCTACTTTTCATTAGTTGTGTTAGATTCATAAAAGTCTCTAACACAACTTTTTCTTTACTATCTGACTCTGCTACTGGCAGTTTCTTCTTACCAAATGCACCCGCTGACGGCAAAGGGTTAATTAACTTTTGAAGTTTATCTGCGCCATAAGAAGCCAGTAATTTTTGTGCTCGCTCTCTGGTATGTTCAATGCGGACTTTTAGTTGTCTGACATTAACTTTCATAATGCTAGCGATATTATCAAGTAATTGATCAAATTCTTCCGCACAATCTCCAGGTGACGCAATCGCGGTACTGAGTTGATCAGCAAAGTAAATTATTTTTATTTCATCTGTTCTCGTGGTTGGTTTATCTAAGGCTTTAAGTAATAAGTCACTTAGATTCCAAGTGCTAACTAGACCGATACTCAGCTCATTAAAACTACTACCAATTTCTTGCTTAACAAATTCTGAAAAATTTTTATCCGACATGTCAGTGTGTTGTACTAGTTGCTGAGCAACTTCACCGCCGGTACTCCAAAAAGCAGTTTCACCAATTCGATAAAGCATTGCCGCCAGATAAACTTCTTCTCGAGTATCATCGTTATAATTGGGCACCATCATCTTTGCTAACATGCCTGAATAAAATGAATTTGCCATTAACTGAGTGAGCTGGCTATAAACCTTTACATCTAAATCTTTACTTTGTAATAAACTCTCAACTAACTTAGACGTTAAGCAAATATTTTTAACCGCCGAAATCCCTAGTACTACCGCAGCCCTAGAGACTGTTGTTACTTTATTAACTCCAAGATGCTGAATGTTATTGGCTACTTTAAGTAAGCATGAGGATAAGCCTTGATCGTGTAAGATAGCTTCACTCAGTTTTGGCAGGGATGACTTATCATCATTTGAAAACTTATCTAGCATTCTTGCCGTAGAGGTTATTGCTGGTAATTCACTATCAGCAATGATTTCAATCCACTGCTGAGTTGTTTTATGTTCACCTTGTGCTTGATAAGATAAATTTTTCGCCATAGCTAGTTCTCAATAACCGTAATTTATCAAAAATATAAATTAAACTATGCGCTCAAATAGCTGACTTGTCTAAATATTTATTAAAAAATACCTTTATCAAAAAAGACCTTATTCATCTTTCATTGTTTCTTTGTAAAGTACATCATCTATAACTCGGTGTGCGATGAACTAGAATCAATTGAAAAGTTCAACGCTATAATTACATTACGTCCCCCTCTAACTAAGACTATTTTGTAATCGAGTACGTGTATTCCATGAGCCTGTAGCTAAGATCAAAGACTGAACAAATGGAAAAGCAGTTAACATGATTAACAGCCATTGAAATTGTAGTGGCATGGGCATTGGATTAATTGAAATAATAATTCCATGAAAAAGCCAATATGCTGCTAGAAAAAAGCCAAGGTAATATTGTTTTTCCTCCATGCCCTTTCTGAAGCAACATAATAGACAAAGATGTAATAACACAATGATGACACTCCACATATCGTTCAGAGCAAATAACGTCCAGCGAAGTATTTCAGGTGTATCTGTTAAACCTGCATCCCATTGCCAATGAAATGGCAAATATAGGTGATAAACGCCAATAAATATTCCTTTCAAAGTAACAGCTATAAACAATACATTCAGTATATTCACTCTCATGTTACTCCCCTTTATTTTTGCTGTTAATCAACGTTTCAGCTTGTTGAATAAAGTGCTTAAATCTTTGTGATAATTGCATATCGTTCTTGGCAAGCTCTACGGCTTTTTTAAAAGATGAACGTTTATATTGTTTTGCTTCTAATGCGGAAACATACGCCTTGAGAGCTTCACTTCCTTTGTTCATAGCAAGAAGGATATCCGCGCGTACCGGATGAAAAGCAGCATAACCTTGAATGATTGCTTCATCTGTAAGCGCTAAAGCACTCTTTTTACTTCCTCCCATAGATTCAGGTACTTGAAGATAATTATATGCAATGTAATACCGATAGTGGAACTGAGTTGGATCGAGCTGAAATGCTTTTTTATATGCTTTAGCTGTCGCCATTGAAAGCATCCATTTTTCACGGCCTGAAGTTGCCTTACGTAATTGTTGGTAGTAGTTAATAGCTAGCTGGAAGTGATTTAGGTGCTGTTCTGGTGCAATGCTAATTGCTTTATTAATCAAATCAATTGCTAACTCATTATTTCCTCGATTTCTTAGTATTTGTGACTTTAAGTTTAAAGCACCAACATGTCCTTGTTTTCCTTGCTGTAGTAATTCATCAAGACAAGCTTCATTAATTGAATCAAGTTTATCTATACTTGAAATACAATTTTTGAGTTCAGGCCAGCTATGGACAAATGCGTCAAGCGGTATATTATTCGCTTGATGCAAAATATAAATAGGACTGTTTAAACTTTTTTGTTCTGCAGCTAATACGACGGATGATCCACTGATTAGTGTGATGAAGAAAAGGCTTGTTTTAATAAATTGAAATATGCTCATTGTTGTTTGCTCCTTTTGGTAACTTGTTTTATATAAAACAATGCAGCAGACCAATAAACAAGGGTGTTGGGACTATTTGTAAAGCTTTGGGACTAATGGCACAAAACAAACAGGTATATATGTTCAATAAAATTTTAAGCTGGTTAAAATCACCTTATCCATTGTTATATGGAGATAAAAAAAATTACCTGCAAATCATCATTACAGCTCTTTTTATCAGCACATTGATTTATGTGATCCAACCTTTCGGGTTGGCAGGTTTATCTAATCAGGCCTTAATTTTTTTTGTTACTAAAGTTACCTCTAGTGCGATATTAATATCTATTGTAGTAACTCAGCTACTACCAAAATATTTATTCAACGAAGATTTATGGCAAGTCTGGAAAGAAGCTGCGCTTATTTTACTTAACCTATCCGTCATTGCTTTTGTATTGCAATATCTTGTACTAGAAAATATAGAGGCTTTTAAACTGGTAAGTTATTTTTCTATCACAATATTAATTGCTTCGGGACCAATATTTATTCGTTTATTACTTACCCAAAATCAATTATTGAAAACCAATTTAACACAAGCACAATTGGTTAATAATGAGCTGAAAACTCATCACAATCAGAATACAGAAAATGAAATAACACTTACGGCCAATGACGGTGAGCTATTACAGTTTTCGGGGCAGAAATTCATTTATGCTAAAGCTGAGAAAAATTATGTAGAAATTTTTTGCCAAGAAAATAGCGCCATTACGGCAACTGTTCTGAGAATGTCATTTTCAACTTTGCTGGAACAATTCAGTAATAGTACTCTCTCGATGATACATTGCCATCGCTCTTACCTAGTTAACCAACAGAGGATTAGTAAAGTAGTTGGGGATTCAAGAGGATATAGTTTGGAGTTAGACAAGGGCATATATTTAATTCCCGTTTCCAGAGCAAAGGCAAAGCAAGTACTTATCGATGTTAAACGTTAAGTTTCAAATAACTTATCAGTGCTGTAAATATTGTTCTGAAATCTATCAACAGCCATAATTTCAACCAAAACATACTCTAGCAAAGCACTAATTTTATTAATAAGACAAAACTGATATGCTAAGACTGTACAATAGATTAAGCAGAATTCTTTAGCCTTCCATAAACTAAAAGTGGGAATAGAGCTGATATGCAGAATATATTCAAGCGAACTTTAGTATCCCTGATCATACTTTTCTTTTCATTAACAACTAATGCGACTGAACTCAAATTTGTTGCAGAAGACTTGCCACCATTTCATTTTTTTGATGCAAATAAAAAACCTACAGGCGCTTTAGTTGAAGTTGTTGAAGCATTAATGATTCGAACAAAACTTTCCGGCAGTATTGAGTTAATTCCATTTGCTCGTAGTTATGATTTAGCATTAAAGAAGCAAAACACCTTCATGTTTTCTTTAATGAAAAGTGAAGACAGAAAAGAGCATTTTCAATGGGTAGGACACATTTATAAAAGCAAAGCTTTCTTGGTTGGGTTACGTAATCGCTCAAATATTCAAATTAGCAATATCGGAGAAGCAAAGTCCTTTATCGTTGGTACCATTAGAGGCTATCATTCAGAAAAATATTTGAAAAACGAAGGTTTTTCGGTTCAAAATAACCTGCATTTATCTGTTAATTATAAACATATGTGGAGTATGTTATTCGGACAACGGATTGATTTTATTTTAACCAACTTTATTGCCATTGACAGAGAAATGAAAAGCATAGGATTAAACAAGGAAGAGATTAAAGCCTTCATTGAACTACATAACTTCCCTGGGGATCTTTTTATCGCTACAGGGCTTACAACATCAAGTAAAACCGTTACTGCTTTATCTGAAGCATTACAGCAAATTAAAGCTGACGGAACCTACAAAAGGATCATGGGTAAGTGGGGTTTATGAACAGCATATTGAGTTAAGTGCTTTGAATTTTTTATTTTTGATTATACATCAGAAACAAAAAAACCAGCTTAATAGCTGGTTTTAATTCCTCTAATTAAAGAGAATGGTACCGGAAGACGGACTTGAACCGTCACGCCCGAAGGCAACGGATTTTGAATCCGTCGTGTCTACCAATTCCACCACTCCGGCAACACAGTGACTTCAAAAATTGATGCAGAACATCAATGAAGTGGCTGGCATTATACGAAAATTAACGCGCTTGGCAATAGTTTTTGTAATGATTTCGTTTGTCTGCTGTTTATTTAATCATTTTGTTTTAATTGTTGTGTTAACCAAATTTTTGCATCATCAAGTTGATTAAAGTATTGGTGATTTTTATTAGCATAATTATAGATCTTACTAAAAACGATTTTAGTTATTGCTTTACTCGTACACTCTGCTAAATTCATTGCAACCGCTTTGGTATTACTTTGTTTTACAAACTGCATATGAATTTTCGCAGCTTCATCAATAGCAATAGCCTCCCCCTTAAGGGTTAATAAAATACCGTAGTTTTTGATATCAACTTGCTCTGCTGCTTGTAATAACACCTTATGTGCATGAGTCATAAACTCCACATTCCATGGACCAGCTGCATCGATAATAAGCATGTTGCCTTCGCAAGTGACTTGAAAGTCACCATGGGCTAAAAAACTCAACTGCTTTTCCTTAATACTAAATGAAACACCGTTAATTATACTTTAAAAAAGGAATTATTGAAGTACGGCCCCTGATAATTTCTAGATATACTTTTATGATAGCTTTGCTAAACTGTCGCAAATTTTGTTGAGTTACTCTATATGTCTATTATTGATTTTACTGCTTTCCCTCGTGCTGGTTTTCGTCGTCGTTTAGCATCATGGGTTTATGACTTTTTGTTAGCTTTTGCGGTATACATGACCGCTGGTGCTCTGTCATTTTTATTGATGTACCTTGGTGTTTATTTTGGTTTATATGATATGCAAGGCTATCAACATTTTTCTGACACCATCGCGAATACCGCTTGGTTAAAATGGCCAAATGAGTTCTGGAAACTGGCGTGGGTAAGCTATTTCTTTATTTATTTTTGGTCACGTGGCGGTCAAACATTAGGTATGAAAGCTTGGCGTTTACGACTGCAAAATAATGATGGAAGTTTGATCACTAAACAAACTGCTTTATTACGATTGCCCCCCACTCTATTAGGTTTAGGTAATTTAATCGTACTTTTTGATAGAAAAAACAAACTCAGTTTACAAGACAGATTAACTAAAACCGAAGTAGTGTTACTTTCATTAGCGGCAAATAAAGGACGTTTGTAAACGCCCTTTATTCTCAGTTAGCTTTGTTTTTTCTTAATTAAAAACAAAGCTACGCTGGTGAATAATAAACTTGGCAAAAGTGCTCCTAGCATTGGCGATAACTGATAAACCAAACTAAGTGAGCCTAGCACTTCATTGGTAATAAAGAATAAAATCCCTGTTGCAACCCCCATCATGATCCGCGCTCCCATAGAAACAGAACGTAATGGACCAAAAATAAAGGATAAAGCCATTAATAACATCACAGCAACGGTAATTGGCTGCACTATTTTCCGCCAAAAGGCTAACTCGTAACGGCTAGGGTCTTGCTCATTTGCTGCTAAATAGTCTAAATATTCAATTAAACCTCGAAGTGATAAAGACTCAGGCTTTACCGTAACAACACCTAATTTATCTGGCGTTAACGTTGATAACCACTCTTTGTTAGCTAGTTTTTCCCGAGTTATCTTTTGCTCAGAAATGTAAGTCTCTACTACGTTGATCAATAACCAAGATTTTGATTGGTAAATAGCTCGCTCTGCAGAAAGCCAGCTAGCCAATTTAAGTTGCTCGTTAAAACGATATATCTGCACACTATTGAGTGTACCCGTGTCTTCCACTTCATTAATATGAACAAAGTAATCGCCATCTTTGGCCCACGTTCCCCCAATGGAAGAAATAAGGCTACCACCAGAAATTGCTTGTGCTTTTACTTGTCGTGCTGAAGCTTCACCAGCTGGCGCAATAAATTCACCTACAATCATACTGACAAATATCAGCACGGTAGCTGACTTCATTACTGACTTAATAATGTCAAGTTTAGACAAGCCAGATGCCTGCATTACCACCAATTCACTATTGCTCGCTAGCATGCCAATACCTATTAAACCGCCAATAAGTGCTGCCATAGGGAAAAACATTTCAACATCACGCGGAACCGCATATAACACATAAAGCGCAGCATGAGAGATATCGTAACTCCCCTTACCCACTGACTTCATTTGTTCAACAAATTTAATAATGCCACTTAAACTAACAAATACCGCTAAAGTTAAAAAAGTAGTTGAGGCTATTATTTTACCAATATAAATGTCTAAAATTCGCATTATGTCGCTCCCCCAGACCGAGAAAGTTTGGGAAACTTAGCTTTAAACTTTAAACCACTACTGCGCCCTTTTATCAATAAACTGCCTCCAAAAAACAAAGCAAATAGGTGCACTGGCCATAAACCAATAAAGCTTGGGAGTACGCTATTTTCAACGGCTGTTCGTACAGCCGTTAACAACAAGAAATAACCTAAGAATAATAATAAAGCAGGAAACATTTTAGCGAATTTACCTTGCCGAGGATTTACCACACTTAAGGGGACAGCAATGAAAGTTAATATAAGGCAAGCTAAAGGAAAAGCAATACGCCATTGAATTTCTGCTTGAAACTCAGCCAAGGGCTCAGAAAACAGCTGTTGAGTAGGAATAGCACTCAATTTTCGGCGCTTATGTTCTACTTTTTGATCTTGGATTTGAATGTAATACTTCGAAAAGGCTACTTGTCTAAATTCATCATTTTCTTCATCATTTTGATAACGTGTGCCATCGCTAAGTACTAATCGTTGGGAGCCAGTGACTTCTTCAATCACTTCACCTTGTGCAGCATAAACTAAGCTTGAGTTAATAATACTTTTATCTGTTGATTTTTTATCCGGCAGCTGTGCAACAAAGACCTTTTCAAAGGTATTGTCTTCTCTATTTTTTTCATGAATAAAAACAACCGCTTTTTTATTACCCGTTGTTTGAAACCTTCCTGCGATAAGGGAACTTAAGCCAGAGTCTGCAGCAAGCTGTTCTTTTACTTGGTATTGATACTCTGCCGCCATAGGTGACAGATACAAAGTAAACATGCCAGTAATTAATGCCGTGATAAAAGCAAGCACTAAGGTGACTCTAACAACATACCACTCACTCACCCCACAGGCATGTAAAATAGACATTTCGTTATCAGCATAAATACGGCCATATGCGAGTAATATTCCGAGAAAAAAGCTCAAAGGTAAAATCATACCCGCTAAGTCAGGTATTTTCAGACCGATAAAAATCATCACCATTTGCCCTGGAATACCTCCTTCGGAAGCATCGTCCAAAACCCTAACAAATTTGTTACTAATAAAGATTGTCATCAAAACAACAAACACTGCTAGTTGGGTTTTAGCCACTTCTTTAAGTAAATAGCGAAAAATAATCACACGGTATCCTTACAAAAACTTTCTATAAGACATAGTTTTTTTCTGACATATGGGCATTTTTTAAGTAAACTTGTCGTTTTCATAAGTAAAATAAATTTAAAGCCTTAAGGTAATGTAGCTGAGTCCGGCTATAATTATAGCCTTTAGCTTCATATAATAACTAGTAAGCTTATCTATTAATATTAGATTTAAGCAAGTTAAACAGCATTTTTTTTGCAAAAGATGCTGTTTTATAGCAAATTTTAGGAGAGCTCATGGAGTTCAGTGTAAAAAGTGGCAGTCCAGAAAAGCAACGTAGTGCTTGTATCGTCGTTGGTGTGTTTGAACCACGCAGACTTTCTGCAATAGCTGAGCAGCTCGACGAAATAAGTGAAGGGTATATCAGTAACTTATTACGACGTGGTGACCTTGAAGGCAAATCAGGCCAAATGCTGTTACTTCATCACGTACCTAATATTTTAAGTGAGCGAGTATTATTAGTTGGTTGTGGTAAAGAACGTGAACTTGATGAACGTCAATATCGTCAAATTATCAGCAAAACCATTAATACCTTAAATGAAACGGGTTCAATGGAAGCAGTATGCTTCTTATCAGAATTGCATGTTAAAGGTCGTGATACCTATTGGAAAGTTCGCCAAGCGATAGAAGCGACTCAAGATTGTTTATACAGTTTCAATAGCTTAAAAACACGTAAAGAAGAAGCTCGTCGTCCGTTAAGAAAAATTGTTTTTAATGTGCCTACACGTAAAGAACTGCCCATTGGCGAACGTGCAATAGCTCATGGTTTAGCGGTTTCTGAAGGTATAACTACCTGTAAAAATGTCGCTAACATGCCACCAAATATTTGCAACCCAGCTTATTTGGGTGAACAAGCCAAGATTTTAGAAAATGATTATGAAAATATAGAAACAGATATTGTTGGCGAAAGAGAAATGGAAGAGCTAGGTATGAGTTCATACCTTGCCGTTGGTCGAGGCTCAAGAAACGAGTCGATTATGAGTGTTATTAAATACAATGGCGCTGATGATGACTCAAACCCAATTGTTTTAGTCGGCAAAGGAGTTACTTTTGATGCCGGTGGTATTTCATTAAAGCCAGGCGAAGCGATGGACGAAATGAAATATGACATGGGTGGTGCTGCTGGTGTACTCGGTGCAATGCATGCTTTAGCCGAGTTACAATTACCGATTAACGTAATTGGCGTTTTGGCTGGTTGTGAAAATATGCCCGGTGGCGATGCTTATCGTCCCGGTGACATTTTAACTACCATGTCAGGTCAAACAGTAGAAGTTTTAAATACAGATGCCGAAGGACGTTTAGTTCTCTGTGATGCCCTCACTTATGTTGAACGCTTTGAGCCTGATACAGTTGTTGATGTCGCCACCCTTACCGGCGCTTGTGTGGTTGCTTTAGGCAAACATGCTTCTGGATTATTAAGTACCCATAACCCTCTTGCTCATGAACTGTTAAATGCTTCGGAACAAAGTGGCGATCGCGCTTGGCGTTTACCTTTATGGGATGAATATCAAGAGCAACTTGAAAGTCCATTTGCTGATTTTACTAACTTAGGTGGTAAAGGCGCAGGTACAATCACAGCTGCTTGCTTCCTCGCTCGTTTCACCAAAAAATATCATTGGGCACACCTTGATGTTGCAGGAACAGCTTGGCGTAGTGGCGGTAAAGACAAAGGTTCAACCGGTCGTCCTGTAAGCATGTTAACTCAATTTTTATTAAATCGCTCAGGTGCAGAACAAGGCGAGTAGTTTTCTAAATTAAGTACTAAGTTAAAAATAAAGGAACAAGGCAAACATGCAAACACAAGTGATGTTTTATCAACTTGAAGAAGAGAAACGAGAAAATGAGGCTGAGAATAAAACAGCTGAGCAATCTCATTTTCACGCTTGTTTGCAAGCCGCCAATTTTTACCGTCAAAATCAGCGAGTATTTATTTACAGTGCAGATCAACAAACGGCTCATCAATTAGACGAATTACTGTGGGCATTTCAGCCAGATAGTTTTGTTCCACATAATTTGCCGGGCGAAGGCCCAAGAAATGGCGCGGCTGTTGAAATAAGTTGGCAACCACCAACCAATCGTCGCACTGTTTTAATTAATTTAACCAGCACAGTACCAAACTTTGCTAATCAGTTTTCACACATTATTGATTTTGTACCCAGTGATGAAACCCTAAAACAACAGGCACGAGAGCGTTATAAAGGCTATCGTCAGTGGGGCTTTCAAGTGGACAACCAAGCCGCGCCAACATCGTCAAATTTAAATAATGTTAATCAATCAAGTTAAGTAGTTATCCCATGGAAAAAACATTCAACCCGTCAGAAATCGAGCAATCTCTTTACCAAAGTTGGGAAGATCAAGGTTATTTTAGCCCTACAGGTGAAGGCGATGGTTATAGCATAGCAATTCCACCACCAAACGTTACCGGTAGTTTGCACATGGGACACGCGTTCCAACAAACGATTATGGATACGCTAATACGTTACCAACGCATGCAAGGTAAGAATACCTTATGGCAAACTGGAATGGATCACGCAGGTATCGCCACCCAAATGGTAGTTGAGCGTAAAATTAACGCTGAAGAGGGTAAAACCCGTCACGATTATGGTCGTGATGCTTTTATTGATAAAATTTGGGATTGGAAAAACGAGTCTGGCGGCACCATCGGCAAGCAAATGCGTCGTCTAGGTAACTCTATTGATTGGGAGCGAGAACGCTTTACCATGGATGACGGTATGTCTGAAGCGGTACAAGAAGTTTTTGTCCGCTTGTTTGAAGATGACTTAATCTATCGTGGCAAGCGTCTAGTAAATTGGGATCCAAAGTTTCATACTGCGATTTCTGATTTAGAAGTAGAAAACAAAGATAAAAAAGGCCATATGTGGCACTTGCGCTACCCATTAGCTGATGGCGCTAAAACTTCTGAAGGTCATGACTATTTAGTCGTAGCAACCACTCGTCCAGAAACCATGTTAGGTGATACTGGTATTGCGGTGAACCCTGAAGATCCTCGTTATAAGGATTTGATTGGTAAACAGGTATTATTACCACTGGTGAATCGGTTAATTCCTATTGTTGGTGATGACCATGCCGATATGGAAAAAGGCACAGGTTGTGTAAAAATAACCCCTGCTCATGACTTTAACGATAATGAAGTTGGCAAACGCCACGATTTGCCTCTAATTAATATTCTAGATAAAAACGCAGCAATTCTTGCCAGTGCCGAAGTTTATCAAAACAACGGTGAACCATCTGATGCATACAGCACTGAATTGCCAAGCGAATTTGCGGGCCTTGACCGTTTTGTGGCCCGTAAAGCCATTGTTGCTAAGTTTGACGAGTTAGGTTTATTAGTTGAAGTTAAAGAGCACGATTTAGTTGCGCCATACGGTGATCGCTCTGGTGTTATCATCGAACCATTATTAACTGACCAATGGTATGTTCGTGCCGCACCTCTTGCTAAACCTGCTGTTGAAGCAGTAGAGAATGGTCAAATTGAATTTGTACCTAAGCAATATGAAAACATGTACAACGCGTGGATGCGCGATATTCAAGACTGGTGTATTTCACGTCAACTTTGGTGGGGACACAGAATTCCAGCATGGTATGACGACAATGGCGGCGTTTATGTTGGCAGAACTGAGGAAGAAGTTCGTGCAAAACATTCATTAGCTGCTGATGTTAAACTAAAACAAGATGACGACGTACTTGATACATGGTTTTCATCAGCACTTTGGACATTCTCAACATTAGGCTGGCCAAACAATATGGAAGATTTGAAAAAATTCCATTCAACTGATGTACTTGTTACCGGTTTTGACATTATTTTCTTTTGGGTTGCACGCATGATCATGATGACCATGCATTTTATTAAAGATGAAAATGGTAAACCACAAGTGCCATTCAAAAAAGTGTATGTTACCGGGCTCATTCGCGATGAAAATGGCGATAAAATGAGTAAATCAAAAGGCAACGTGGTTGATCCACTAGATATGATCGACGGTATTGAGCTTAACGAGTTACTTGAAAAACGTACAGGTAATATGATGCAACCAAAATTGGCGGCAAAAATTACTAAACTTACCAAAAAAGAATACCCTGAAGGTATTGAAGCACATGGTACTGACGCCTTACGTTTTACATTAACTTCTGTTGCCTCTACCGGACGTGACATTACTTGGGACATGAAACGTTTAGACGGTTATCGTAATTTCTGTAATAAATTATGGAATGCCAGTCGTTATGTATTAATGAACACTGAAGAGCAAGATTGCGGAAAATCAGTTGATGGTAAGCAAGGGGAAATGGAATTTTCATTAGCGGATCGTTGGATATTAGGCCAGTTTCAACAAACCGTTAAAACCGTACATGAATCATTTGACGCCTTCCGTTTCGACTTAGCCTCACAAGCGCTTTACGAGTTCACCTGGAATCAATTCTGTGACTGGTACCTAGAATTAACTAAGCCAGTATTATTCAAAGGCAGCGAAGCACAACAACGTGGTACACGCCATACCTTGGTAACAGTTTTAGAAAGCTTATTACGTTTAATGCACCCAATAATGCCGTTTATCACCGAAACCATTTGGCAACGAGTTTTACCATTAAGTAATTTTGTTGCTGAGAGTAAAGGTAATGAAAATGCTAGTATTATGGTACAGAGCTTCCCGCAGTTTGACGAAAGCCAATGTGACCAAACCGCTATTGACGATTTAGAATGGGTAAAACAGTTCATCGTAGCTATTCGTAACATTCGCGGCGAGATGGATATTTCACCAAGTAAAGAATTACCCGTACTACTGAAAAACGTGAATGCTAATGACCAACGTCGTTTAGATGAAAACCAGCAGTTTTTAAGTGCTTTAGCAAAGCTAGAAAGCATTACGTTACTAACCAACGACGACAAAGTCCCACTATCTGCAACAGCTGTAGTTGGCGATTTATCGGTATTAATTCCAATGGCGGGGTTAATTGATAAAGAAGCAGAATTAGCACGTTTAAGTAAAGCTATTGATAAGTTAGAAAAGGATGCTGACAGAACGCGTGGTAAACTAAGTAATGAAAAGTTTGTTGGTAAAGCACCAGAAGCGGTTATCAATAAAGAAAAAACAAAATTAGCTGATACTGAGTCTGCTTTAGCTAAACTTGCTGAGCAAAAAGCACAAATTTCAGCGCTATAAGCTTTAACTATTTTACGACCTTTAAATAAGAATAGTTCTCAGTTATAAAAACCTAATAAAGCCAGCATCTTAGCTGGCTTTTTCATACCATAAAAAAGTCAATTAAAATTCAAATTTAGTGCAGATCATTGTGAACTATTATGATAGTATGTGGTCGCGTTGAGTTTTTGCGTTTCGGGAGAAGGAAATATTCATTATCTATTCCTATTAATAGGATAAATGATGATTAACCTAAGACGCTATTAGTTTGTGTTAGTGGAAACCTTTCTCTGTCTGTACTATTAGGTAGAGGGCATTTACTCCGTACAATGGCTATATTTTAGCTCACTTTTAATTTTTTTGACCTGCGAGAAATGTTGGTATGTCTGATACAGTAACTGGTAAAGTAAAATTTTTTAACGAATCAAAAGGCTTTGGTTTCATCGAGCAAGAAAACGGTCCTGACGTTTTTGTTCACTTCAGCGCGATCTCTGGTGACGGTTTCCGTACACTTGTTGATGGTCAAGCAGTAACTTTTACAGTAAAACAAGGTCAAAAAGGCCCTGAAGCTGAAAACGTTCTAGCTCAGTAATTATTCGTATTGTTGCTCAGGCAACTTTACTGATTAAAAAAGCGAAACATTTAATATGTTTCGCTTTCTTGTTTCTAGAAGTAGCTGTTTACTAGCTCAAACTACTTAATCAGCATATTAATAAGAAGCATAAACGTCACACCTATCGCAATACCAATGCAGGTTGCATTTACAATTAATTTTTTTTCTCTTTTATTATCAAAATCAATTACTTTTTCAACAATCTGTATTGGCTCGCTCGGTACAACCAATTCACTTGATTCTAATTCAAAAACAGCTAAAAGCCCCATCAACGTTTCTTTAGAAGCATTACCATAACGCTCCACACGCTGCACTGTGCGCAAACTAATGGCACAAGCATCGGCCAAATGTTGTTGAGTCCAGTTACGTTGAGTTCTTAATGCTTTTATTTTTATTGCATTAACTTCCATAAGTATATTTCCAGCCTATTTCAGTTTACTTAATTTCAAAAAACTGAATAATTTCAGTAGACAAGAAAAAACCAAAAATAAAGCCAAGTATTACACATATCGGTAAGCCAATTAATATTCGCTTCTTCGTCAAATGATACTTAGTTTTTAATGCTTTTTTTTGAGTACGCACATGAGTGCCATTTTTTATCAGTGTGCAATGGAGTTCACCGGTAAAAAGTTTTACCATATTAAACTCAATTTCATATACATTTTCAGCAATTACAAAAGAGAGACAAGATTTAAAACGCAAACTTCTTTTTTCTGCGACAAGTTCATTATCAACAAAAATTTTTTCTTTCCCAGATTTTGCCGATCCAAAAGCATGAATATGATGACCATCAACTTCAAAGTAAAAGTGATAGCCCCCAGTGTAAGTAACATCATTAGCTATTTCAGTTAATGGCTCTGTTCTCGTTGATTCATTCATCATACATTCCTTAAGTTTATTAATAACAGAGCCAAGTAAAACAGTTTTACCGTAATTCATCTGCGACAACTTCATGACATAAGCGACTTTGACAGGTTAATGGCATATGACATCAACCTGCCACATCTTTGTAATCTGTTGTTTTCAAGATAATTATATTATCTGGCATTGCCATTTCAGTAACACTCCCTCGATAATTTCCCCTGCATTATTCTAACTACGTGCATCCATGACACCACGATATACCGTTCATCCTTAACATAAAAAAAGGAAGTGATTATCACTTCCTTTAATTGGATAGCCTATCAATAATTACTGATCAAACACCTAACAAAGCTTTAACTTCCAAAGTAATTTTATCGATGTCATTAACATCATTTGGTGCGATAAAAATAGTATCATCACCAGCTAAGGTGCCTAATATCCCCGTTGCATCACCCATGCTATCCAACATACGTGAGATTAGAGGGGCTCCACCAATACCTGTTTTAACAATAATTTGCATATTATTATGTTTAACACTAACCACAACTGATTGAATGGCTTGTTTTGATTTAGGAATACTGAGCTCATCAGGTAAAATGTAAACAACTTGGTCATTAGCGTTACGCATTTTCACTGCGCCAAGCTTTGATAATAAACGTGATATCTTCGCCTGAGACATGTTAGTAAACCCTTGCTCAGATAAAGCGTCAGCAAGTTGCCCTTGAGAGCCGTAGCACTGTTCATGTAAAAGCGCTTTAAACGCTGTAATTAACAGTGCTTCATTTTGTTTACGAGTAGAGGTCATTATCTTCATTCTTAAGTATCAGTATTTTATCATTTTAACGACTATTACCCCGTTAGCCTATCACTTTTCAATTTTTTCAACTTTTTTGTCAATTTATTAATATAAATCAAATGCTTTATTAAAATTTAATGTTAAATATACAGCCTTAAATTTATCTGTACTCCATCAATGTGCAACTTATATTGCCAAGCCAATCGAAAAGGATTTAATCACATGAATTTCCGGGATTTTTCATTCAAAAATAAAATGTTCTCCCTTTTATCGATCCCTTTATTAGGTTTTTTCTGGGGCAGCATATCATCTATTTCGCAAAGCATTTCTACCAATCAGGAAATGGCGCAGTTAACTCAGTTTACAAATTTATCGACTGTTTATAGTGAACTTGTCCACGAGTTACAAAAGGAACGAGGTATGACAGCTGGCTTTCTTGGCTCTAAAGGTGAAAAATTTGGAAAAAAATTACAAAAGCAGCGGAAAGAAACCAACATCAAGAATAAATGGCGTTTAGATTATTGGCAAAAGTATCAATTTTCCCATCCCAAAATTTCCTCACTTAACAATGAGATTAATCAGCAATTGCAACAACTCAATACCATTAGAACGAATGTAAATCAGCAAAATATTTCTCTAACTAAAGCTCTAACATACTACACACAGTTAAACGCTCAACTTTTGAGTATTTCAACCATCATATCTGATATCAGTACTGACGCAGCTATTTCTCAAAAAATTGTTGCATATTATAACTTCATTCAAGGTAAGGAGCGTGCAGGTATCGAACGTGCTGTGCTGAGTAATACGTTTAGTATGGACAGTTTTTCAAATGGCATGTTGGTGAAATTAATTACCTTAATGTCAGAGCAGAAAACCTACTTTTCAAATTTCAAAGCTTTTGCTAGTAATTCAAATGAACGTTATTTTGAACAACAGATGAATAATTCAGCAATCAATGAAGTTAAGAAGCTAAGGCAATTAGCATTGGATAAAGCATCAACAGGTCAATTTAATGTAGAGGCTGAATATTGGTTTGATCAATCAACCCAGCGTATTGGTCAAATCAAAAAAATAGAAGACCAGCTAAGTGCAACATTATTAAACTTAGCTCAAAGTAAAAAAGACAATGCTTTTAACTCCATGGCTATTAATATTTTGCTCACCACCATATTTATTGCACTCGCAATATTTCTAAGCATTTATGTGATCAAAGATTTAACCTCGCGAGTCAAAGATTTAACCAGTGTAATGTCAAAAGTAAGAGATGAAAGTGATCTAACAGTAAGAGCAAAGTTTATAGGGCGCAGCGAAATGGGACAAATAGCCTCTGACTTAAACCTAACACTAGAAAAATTTTCCAGCGCCATTGACGAAATGTCATCATCTAGCTCTACGCTTGCCACGGCTTCAGAGCAAACATTTTTAACCTGTGAACATAATTCTCAATCCATGCTTGAGCAACAAGATGAAATAGGTGTGATTGCAACGGCAATTGAAGAGCTATCGGCAACAGTAAAAGAGGTGGCAGTCAATACTCAACTGGCTGCTGATTCCGCAAAAGAGGCTGATATTCAAGCGCAAAGTGGTCTTGAAGTAGTACAAAAATCTTATCATTCTATCGAGGATTTAGCTGAAGAAATTAGTAATTTAGCCACAAGAATCACTAGTCTTCATGAAAGTAGTAATAATATCACCAAGGTTGTTGATGTTATTAAATCTGTTGCCGAACAAACTAATTTATTGGCACTAAATGCTGCGATTGAAGCGGCTAGAGCTGGTGAGCAAGGTAGAGGATTTGCAGTAGTTGCTGACGAGGTTCGAACACTTGCTCAAAGAACCCAAGAGTCGACTAGTGAGATTGAAAGCTTTATTACTTCATTACAATCTGATGCGAATTCTGCTTTTAATGTAATTGAAGCAAGTCAAAGAATGGCAACTGCGGCTGTTGATAACTCCAAAGATGTAGAACAAACACTGAGTGATATTACCAATTCAGTTAGTAATATTTTCTCAATGACGGAGCAAGTTGCAACGGCGGTAGAAGAGCAAGCAGTTGTCACTCAGGATGTTGCAAGAAATGTTGTTAATATTGAACAAAAATCAATGGAATCAACAACAGCAGCAACACAAATTGCCAATACAGCGAAGGAGCAAGCTAATCTATCAACCACTTTACAAGATATAGCGATTGCGTTTAAGGTTTAAATAACAAGCTAAAAAATAGTCTTTCTCTGACAAGCGTTCTTAGTAATAATAGCTGCTAACGCTCTTAGCTCTTGTCTAGAATATACAATCTTACAATTTTTAAACACTTCATTCCGCATACCCTCTGCCCAATGAATGTTACATTTGTTAATATGAAGTAACGTTTAATACCAAATAAAATTGGTATAAGCTATTTATCAACGCATCAAAAATAATAAGAAATGCATTGAGGAAAGTATTATAACTATGCACAAAAAAATTTTACTGCTCATCTTTATATTTTTCACTAGTTCCAGCTTTGCTAATGAAAAAGAACTTGAGCAAGAAACCACCGTTTTTAATGAAACGTTTAGCTGGCAAATCATGGCGGGAATTTCATTACACCACTCCCCTGTAATTCTTAAAGATGTTGAGCCTGATGATGTTAAAAACCATCTCAATATCTCGCTTTTAATTGATCTTTATTATAAAGGTTTTTTTATTCAATCTAATCATCGACGCTCTGATACTTTATTACTTGGCGCTGAAATGGGCTATCAACTTAAAGTCACCGATGATTGGGAGTTAGACATCATACGTAAATCATATCTTGCAGGTTATGATCCTGACTTTATTATTGATATAAGCGATCGAGAAATACCTATACTAAATGGGCTAGATGAGCGAGGTTCAGCCGATGGCATAGGACTACGTTATACCCGTTACCATAGAAATTCGAGCTTATCGATAGATTTAGCTGCCATGAGCCCATTTAGTGAAGTTAATGGTTGGGTTGGAGATATCTACTATAGCTATGTTCAAGCTTACCGGAACTGGGATATCTATTGGGGTGCTGGTTTTACCTTTTACTCCAATAAAGTTGTTGATTATTATTATGGAATTGATCTCGACGAAGTATCAGAATTAAGGAGTTATTATAAGCCAAATAGCGGCTTTAAAACTCAGTTAGAGTTTTTTGCTCAACATCCGATATCAAAATCATGGACATTTAATGCCGGAGTTACCCAAAGTTATTTTTCAAAAAGTATTAATGACAGCCCCTTGATAGATAGACACAATACCACTCAGTTGATGATGGGGGTCATCTATGTATTTTAAACTGGGCAAAGGAACTGCGTGGTTATTTGGGCTTTTTTATTGCTTGCTTTTAATGCAACAAGCCCATGCTCAACAAATAAAAGAAGTCGCTTTGCAAGAGACTCAGGTACAGTTCTCAGCAACTCCGGGCAATTGTATTGCACTACACCAAGGGCGAAAATGTTTTGCCCGAGTGGCACTGTTTTGGCAGACATCAACTTTAGGCCACTTTTGTATTTATCAAAAAATTCAAAATAAAGTCATACAATGTTGGAAAAACAGTCGTGGCAGTACAACTCAATTTGAATTTGAGTCAAGTGAAAAATTAGAGTATCAATTAGTAAGTATTGATCAAAATAGAGTACTAGCTGAAACTGTGATTGAGGTAAGCTGGGTACACAAAGCAACAGCGCGTAAAAGGCGATGGCGTTTATTTTAATTGCTGATACCAATTGAATTAATTATGGGGATTATTTATGAGTGAAGCACATCGTATTTTATTAGTAGAAGATGACTTAACCCTTGCTGATTGGGTGATAGAGTATTTGCAAGAACAAAACTTTATTGTTGATCACGTAGCACGCGGCGATCTAGTTGAACAAGCTGTGAAAAGCTTTGAACCAGAATTGGTCTTATTAGATGTTATGTTGCCCGGCTTAAATGGTATAGAAGTTTGCCGGTTAATTCGAGAAAAGTCGTCATTACCTATTATTATGCTAACCGCACGTGCGGATGAGTTTGACGAGGTTATTGGTTTAGAAGCGGGTGCAAACGATTATGTTATTAAACCGGTAAGACCTAGAGCATTATTAGCAAGGATCAACAGTGCATTAAAAAATAAGCTAGAAACTGTATCAGCAAATAACGAATTGCACTTTGGTAAGTTATCAATCAATAATGAAGCAAAGCGTGTCACCTACCAAGGTAAAGAAGTTGACTTATCAACTAGCCTGTTTTCCTTTTTATGTTTTCTAGCCGGTCATGCCGGTGAAGTTGTTGACCGCGACAGTGTATTTAAAGCATTAAAAAACCGTGAATATGATGGCCAAGACCGTCGATTTGACGTGATGTTATCAACACTAAGAAAGATTTTTAATGATGATCCACAAAGCCCTAAAAAGTTTAAGACAGTTTGGGGAAAAGGTTACTTATTTGTTGCTGATGCTTGGAATGATTAAGCTAAACGGGGGGCTATTAACCTCATGAAAAGATTGTTTATTAGCATTATTATCGCAGTACTTGGCTCGTTATTTTTAATCGGTTGGGGCTTAGATAAACTCGTTGCTGATCATGGTGATTTAGAAGAAAACAATGATATTGCCATATATCAACAATTAGTAGAGGGTTTTAATCAACAACTAGCCCAGAAAAAAGATATTGACTTACCCCGTGAAACCAAACTTATTGCTCAACAATTTCAAATAGATATCAGTATTGAAAGTGCTAAAAGTATCGCGCTACCACAAACATTAACCTCACAACTATCTGTTCAAGGTGGGCTATTATTAGCCTCTGATGAGCGAGCTTATATATTAAAGAAAATTACTCAGCATCCAAACTGGCTGATACGATTACAATTACCTGTTGAGAGAAAAGATAACCAATCGTTAAATATGCTCCTAACTGCTGTACTATATTTTGGTGTATGTGCCATCTTAATGCTGTGGCTCTTTCCTCTTGCTCGACGGTTGTTTGTGCTCACTGACGCTGCTGCTCGAATAGGTAAAGGAGAGGTAGATGTTAGAGTCACCAGAAGTAAGTTCTCTTATATTTCTCCTTTAGAAAAAAGCTTTAACCATATGGCGGCTCAAATAGAAAAGCTCATGGCTGATAATAAAATATTGGCCCGAAGTTTATCTCATGATATTCGCACCCCCATGTCATGTTTACGTTTTGGCGTTGAAGCCGCATTGGATTGTAAAGATATTGATAAAAAGAATACCTATTTATCACGGATGGAAACCGAGTTAACACGCATGGAAGAAATGACTTCTGCATTCTTAGCTTATGCAGGTATGGAGCGACAAGGTATTAACCTAAAACTACAAAGCATTGATATTAATAATTTAATAAAATCAACAACCGACAATTTTCAAACACTGGCACAGCAGCATGAAATTAGACTCACCTGCCAAGTATCATCAAAGCCTTGTTTTAACCAATTAGATCTTCACTGGATAAACCAAGCATTACAAAATTTGATCAGTAATGCGGTGCAATATGCTAGTTCAGTCGTTACCTTAACCGTCAAAACAAACCCTGAGTATATTGAAATCTATGTTGAAGACGATGGTAAAGGTATTGCAATAGATAAGCTTAATGTTATTTTTGATCCCTTTATTAAACTTGATGTTGATCGCTCTAGGGAGAAAGGACATTTTGGTTTAGGGTTAGCCATTTGCGCGAAAGTTATTAACTGGCACAAAGGAAAAATATCTGCACAACCATCAAAAACACTTTCAGGCGCTTGCTTTATCATTCAACTACCCAAATAGCCTATTATGTTTTAAGTTTGTATATAGTATCTTCCTGCATCACTTGCATGTGACAACGCTGTCACGTAAATTATCTCCTATCAGTGATAGTAAAAACAAAAATGTAAAAAACAAAAAGAATAGGAATACATTATGATCAAAAATGATCGCCGTGGCTTTTTAAAGTCAGTAGCAGCAGTTACCGCTGCAGGCATTACTACAGGTTGTGCAAATACCGCTAGCCATTCACCTAAAGTACTCGCTGCCCAAGGCAAAACAGTTATGGGATTAACTGTGCCTAAAATGGAGATTGTTCGTATCGGTTTTATAGGTGTTGGTGAGCGAGGATCAGGCCATGTAAAACACTATTGTCATATTGATGGGGTTGAGATCAAAGCAATTTGTGACACTCATGAAGCAATACTTGATAAATCAATTGATTATGTTGTTAAAAAAAACTTGCCTCGTCCAACACGATATACTGGTTCAGATCACGCTTATCGAGAAATGTTAAATAGACAAGATATTGATATTATTATTATATCTACGCCGTGGGCTTGGCATACCCCTATGTGTATCGAAACCATGGAAAGTGGTAAACATGCTTTTGTTGAAGTACCTGCGGCAACAACGATAGAAGAGTGTTGGCAGCTAGTAAATACAGCTGAACGTACCCAGAAGAACTGTATGATGATGGAAAATGTTTGTTACGGGCGTGACGAACTTATGGTACTGAACATGGTACGCCAAGGACTATTTGGTGAGTTATTACATGGCGAAGCCGCTTATATCCATGAACTTCGTTGGCAGATGAAAGAGCTGGAACATAAAACCGGCTCATGGCGGACATATTGGCATACCAAAATGGATGGAAATTTATATCCAACTCATGGTTTAGGGCCTGTTTCTCAATATATGAATATTAATCGCGGCGACCGATTTGATTATCTCACTTCGACCAGCTCTCCTGCACTAGGTCGTCAGGCATACGCAAAACGAGAGTTTTCGTCTGACCATGAAAGAAACCAGTTAAAGTATATTGCTGGCGACATGAATACTACCCTGATTAAAACTAAGTTAGGCCGCAGTATTATGGTTCAGCATGATACAACAACACCGCGCCCCTATTCTCGCCATAATTATATCCAAGGGACGAATGGTGTTTTTGCCGGATTTCCAAATAGAATAGCCTTAGAGACTCCGCCAGTAATGATTGCTCAGCTATATGACGAAGACTATCAAGCAAAAGTTGCTCAGTGGCAGGAACAAGGCAGTAAAGGCAGAAAACCTAGTCATGCAAGTTTCCATCGTTGGGATAAGGATATGGCTAAGTGGCAAGCAGAGTTTGATCACCCTATTTGGCTGAAAATGGGAAATGAGGCGCAAAAGAATGGAGGTCACGGTGGTATGGATTTCTTGATGCTATGGCGAATGGTTTATTGTTTACGTAACGGCGAAGCACTTGATCAAGATGTTTACGATGCAGCTGCTTGGTCAGCCATAGTACCACTTAGTGCTGATTCAGTTACCGATCGTAGTAACAGTAAGGATATACCTGACTTTACTCGTGGTGTATGGAAAACAGCTCAACCACTTAAAATTACTAGCTAGTCACGTGTCTATCACAATAACAAAAAGTAGTACCATCAATACACTGGTCATACTCGCTGGAGGAAATGGCTCGCGTTTTGGTGGTGCAAAGCAATTTGCTCGCTTTGGTCTCTACCAAAAAACCTTAATGGAATACAACATTAACCATGCAATTGAGGCAGGGTTCGAACATGTTGTTTTTATTACTCAAGCAAATCATGAAGCACAATTGCATGACGAAATAATTACTCATTTACCTAAAGAAATAACGGGTACTATTGTTATTCAAGCACTGACTGAGTTACCAAGTAATTGTCATATTAGCCAAACGAGAAATAAACCTTTAGGAACCGCCCATGCACTTTGGTGTGCGAGAAGTGTCGTCAAGAGTAACTTTGCAGTTATCAATGCCGATGATTATTATGGAAGAAGCGCATTTTTTCTTATTAGAAAGCAGAAGCTGCAATCAAAGCAAGCAGTATTGGTTGCTTATTTAATCAAAAACACATTATCTGAACATGGAGGTGTAAATAGAGGATTATGTGAAAATACTACGAAGATGGATTTAATAAACATCAATGAAGTTGAAAATATTCAAAAAAATAATGGCATTATTACTGGTGAAATAAGCATAACCCAAGAGGAAATAACGATTGATGAAAACAGCCAAATTTCGATGAATTTTTGGGGATTTACTTCTGAAGTTTTTCCGGCATTAGAGCAACTGATAATTTCAACATTAACGCAAGAAATTAATGATAAAACCGAATGCTATTTGCCTGCTATGGTGATGCAACAATTAATTAACAAGGCCCTAGCAGTAAAGGTATTAACTTCCCATGACGACTGGTTTGGCGTAACATATAAGGCTGATTCTGATACGGTAAATAGAAAAATTTCCGTATTAATTGAGCAAGGAATATTTTCTTACCCAACAGCTTCTAAAAGTAGTTGAATAAAATGGAATATAACACCCCATGAGTAAAGTTGTAGATATAAACGAATTGAAGAAAATATTGCCGTATTATCACTGTTCAATAAATAGCAGTAATGTCGCCCCACTAGGCAACGGCTTAATTAATTCGACTTATCTCGTTCGCAACAGTGACACTAACTTTGTTTTACAACGCATCAATAGCCATGTATTCAAGCAACCAGAACAAGTTATCAATAATGCCGAGTTAATTAATCACCACTTGTTGAGTAAGAAACAACAAAATTTGTACTCTTTAGAGCCTATGTGGCAAATCAACTCAAAAGAGAACTCCCCCATGGTAAAGGTTGATGATAGCTATTGGCGTGCTATTCAGTTTATTCCAAACTGTTATTCAGTTGAAAAAGTAGAAACTCCTGATCAAGCTCATCAAGCGGCAACTGCTTTTGCGCAATTTACCTCTGCATTAAGTGACTTTCCCGCGACTGATTTAGCAGAAATAATTCCTGACTTTCATCATTTAGATTTTCGATTAAAGCAATTAAAAGAAGTTGTCGCACTCGATCCTAAAAATAGACTGAGCCAGTGCCAATCATTGGTTGACTTTTGTTTTGCACAACATGATTTCATTAAACAAGTTTCTGATTTGATTATCGAACTTCCAGTACAAGTCACTCATAACGATACTAAAATTAATAATTTACTGTTCAATGCACATTCTAATGAACCTATTGCCGTAATTGACTTAGATACTTGTATGCCTGGTTTTGTTATGCATGATTTTGGCGATATGGTGAGAACTTGCTGTTCAAATTTAGCAGAAGATGGCACTGAACTTGAAAAAATGATGCTGAGATTAGATATATTTTCAGCGTTGGCTAAAGGCTACATTTCTACTTTTGGTGAAAAACTAGCTGATGTAGAAAAATCGAGTCTTATTGTAGGTGCTCAATTACTTCCTTTTATGATTGGCATTCGATTTTTAACAGACTATATTGACGGGGATAATTATTTCCATGTTGATCACGATAGCCATAATTTAGCTCGAGCAAAAAACCAATTACATTTATATCGTCTGCTACATGATGCGAAAGAAACATTAGCTGAAATTGTTTCATTTAGCTAAATGAAGTTTGGCATATAAGTAACCGACTTCAATGCTATAACAACTAGTTTTTTATACACCTTATATTTTATATATTTAATAAAATTTGGGGGTTGTTCGAACATCTATCGGTTTTTCATTTTTTTTCTGAATTTAAAGTCAATTATCAGACCTCCGCCAAATACGTAACAGTATATTTACAAATGAGTATAATTTAGTCATTAATGGTTTGAAAAGATTTCAATGAGCCTCTTTTTATTAAGTCATAATTTGTTAATCTATTTATATCTCAGGTGACCACTGAGATAAAGACTCGAAACTTGTCATCATATCAAGGTCGTGTAGATATAAGATAGTGCAGTTGCAGGGGTGTTGGTGTGCTTAATTTTTCTATATGATACTTGTCATTGACTTGTTTTACCTAAGCAGGCCTTGTTCTCCCCTTGGCCTGCTTAACCCTCCTTTAAAAACTTCATTGAAAATGATTAATACATAGCTAGAAGTTTGCTCAAGATCATTTCTTACTCTAAAAGCAATATGCTGCACCCACTCAGCTGAACTTCTATCACGATCCAATTTTGGCGAATTTGGTCATTCAAAAAAAGCTAAGATATTGCCATTACCCGCATCTAGAAATAAATGCATATATGGGTCTAATGCTTTATTAGATGGCACTTTATCTTCTGCAATGGTGACTAAAAACTCCATATTGAGCATGTTTTATAAAACTCGACAGTTTCTTTAGCGTCATTACAGCGGTATGCAACGTGATGGATTTGCTCTAATTTGATCATCTTATACCTCTTCAAATTAGCAACAAATGTTACCGTATTGATAAAGGGTGTATATACTATCTCAACAAAATAAAGCTATTGCTTGGAGTACTCTGCAAGATATACTTACATGCAATATTTACAAAGCTTTATTTGTAAGCGACTAAAAATATTCTAAAAATGACTAAAGAACTTGATTTAAAAGATTTTTTTCCATATAAACTCACTCAACTGCAAGCAAAAATCAGCAATACTATTGCGGATATTTATACCGGAGAATTCGATTTATCTCGCCAAGAATGGCGAATATTAGCGATTTTAGGTCGAGATATAGCCTTGTCAGCTAAACAAGTTTGCTCACAAACCAACTTAGAAAAAATGCCTGCTAGTCGGGCGATCAGTAAAATGCTAGCTAGAGAGCTTATTTTTAAAACCTTAGATGATAAAGATAAACGCTCGTCGTTGCTTAAATTAACCCATAAGGGCGAATTACTATATCAAGAAATAGCGCCTTTAGCGGTTCAGAAAGAACAAGAGCTTTTATCAGTATTTGATAGTAAAGAGCTTAGCCAACTAAGCTCTTTACTTAATAAGTTGCTGCAACAATCAGAAAGTATGTTGCAAAAGCAGTTGAAATAATTACCTTTTTTAATCTAGGTAATTTAATCAACTGACTTAATAAGATGAACATCTCTTTGTGGAAATGGAATAGTGATTTGTGCTTGTTCTAGCGCTAAATAAATAGCCTTATACGCTTTATATTTAGTTTCATACAATGTTGTAGTTGGGATCCAAATTCGCGCGCCAATATTAATGGCACTATCAGCAAATTCATCAATACCTACTTGCATTTTAGCTTCTTCAGAAAATATATCTAAACTCTTTAGTGTATCTTCAATAACAGATACTGCTTGCAGTGGATTGCCTTTGTAAGAGACACCAACCATTAACTGTAATAATGTATCCTTTTTAGAGTTATGTAGTACTTCCCCTACGATATGTTTGTTGGGAATGGTGATCTCAGCATCATCTTCATCTTTAATAATGGTATAAGCTAGTAATACTTCTTTAACGACACCCGTTACTCCTAGAACTTTAATGGTATCGCCAACAACAAAGGGGCGGATAATTATTATATTAAAGCCAGCGGCATAATTGGCTAATAACCCTTGAAGCGCTAAACCAGCTCCTAAAGAAATAGCACCAATTGCAGCAATAAACGGCGTTACGCTAATACCGAGTTTACCTAAGGCAACAATTATAACCATTATCACCAATAGCATTTTGGTTGTACTGGCTAAAAATTGGCTCAAGGTTATATCAAGTTTTTGCCTTTCACATAACTTTAAAACAGCATTTGAGATTTTTCCTGCAATAAAATAACCCAATAGGAAGATTAAAAAGGCACCAATTAACTGAAAACTATAGTTAGTAAAAAAGTTAACAATGATTTGATAAACCTCTGATACTTGTTCTATTTCAGCTTCTAAAAGCTTTGCTGGTGCTAATGCTGAAAGACTTTCACTCTTTGTTGCAGTTGTAGCTTCTTCATACATACGATTTATCCTTGCTATTTATTCTTGTTAATTAGCAGATTATGCTTTTTAAATATTGATTTACAGCTTTCTTACTCTGAAAGTACGTCCTTTGAGTTTGCCATTAGCAATCGTTTTTTCTGCAATATTTGCAATACTACGATCTACCGCAACATAAGCTCGGATTTCAAATATTTGAATTTTTCCAATATTGCTACCTGCAATTGCCTTATTAGCAGTAAGGGCACCTAGAATATCACCAGGACGAACTTTTTGCTTTTTACCGCCATCAATTAGCAAGGTAACCATAGAAGCTTTTTGAATTTCGTTATTCAGTACAGAAGCTGAAGGTAACTCCTCAGCAGCAATATCTTGGCCCAAATATTCTTCTAGCTTTATCACCTTATGTGCTTCTTTATTACTAATTAATGTACAGGCAAGTCCTTTACTGCCCGCACGACCAGTACGACCGATTCGGTGTAAATGAATTTCAGGATCGTGAGCAAGTTGATAATTAATCACCAAATCTAAATTATCAACATCTAAGCCGCGAGCGGCAACATCTGTAGCCACTAATACGCTGATACTTTTATTGGCAAAGCGTACTAAAGTTTGGTCTCTATCGCGCTGTTCAAGGTCACCATGTAATGCTAAACAACTAAAGCCTTCAGATTTTAAACTGTCTGCTAACTGTTGAGTTTCTACCTTAGTATTACAAAACACGACCGCTGATTCCGGTTGAAAGTTCATGATTAACCTTTGTACTGCATCAATACGTTGGCTATTATCTTCAACTTGAAAGAAGTTCTGTTTAATGGTTGATTCTTCATGTGTAGATTCAACTTTTACCATCACAGGATCTGTCATGATATGTTCGGTGATCGGTTTAATTTGTATTGGAAAAGTGGCACTAAACAATAAATTTTGTCGTTTTTCAGGGCAATTCGAAAAAATCAATTCTAATGCCGGTTGAAAACCCATTTCTAACATACGATCTGCTTCATCTAAAACTAAGGTATTCACTTCACTTAAGTTTAAGCGCCCACGAGTAAGGTGGTCTTCAATTCGCCCTGGAGTACCTACAATAATATGAGCTCCATGCTCTAATGAACCTATTTGTGGGCCCATTGGTGTACCACCACATAACGTTAACACTTTAATGTTATGTATTGCTCGAGCTAATTTTCGAATTTCTTTCGCCACTTGATCAGCCAACTCTCGAGTTGGGCATAATACCAATGCTTGAATGCGAAAACGCTTTACATTTAAGTTATGCAATAAACCTAAACCAAACGCCGCTGTTTTACCTGAGCCAGTTTTCCCTTGAGCAATAACATCTTTACCTTCAATAATGGCAGGCAGGCTTTGTGCTTGTATTGGGGTCATTTGTTGATAGCCAAGCGTGGCTAAATTATCAACTAAAGCGTGACTAAGTTGGGTCGATGAAAATTTGAGGTTTGACAAGGCTAAGGACTTATAAAAGGAATTTGCGCATAGTATAACAAAAGATCGTTAATAGCAGGAAAAGTAATATCTATTTGTCTAAGACAATCAATTAATTTACTTTAGGTAGAAGTTAAATGCTGACTAAGTTCGTGAGCCGGCATAGGTTTATAGAAATAAAAACCTTGTCCATAAATACAGTCCATTTGTGCTAATAGTTGTGCGTCGGCAAGATTTTCAATTCCCTCTCCAACGGTTGCCATCTTCAAGTTAGTTGCCAAATCAATAATAGTTTTAATGATCGCTTGATGGTTACCATGTTCATGAACATTATTGATAAAAGAGCGATCTATTTTTAATACGTCCAATGGAAAGCGATGTAAATAACTTAAACTTGAATAACCAGTGCCAAAATCATCCAATAATATTTTAACCCCCATGGCTTTTAGGGCATTCATATTCTGTAAAACAATATCATTATTCTCAAGCAAGGCTCGTTCGGTTAACTCAACACGCAAATGACGGGCTTCAATACCAACACGCTGTAGAATATCAGCGATATCATTGGGTAAGTTTTGATCAAAGAAGTGGTTACCAAACAGGTTACAACTGACGTATAAATCAGTTCGGTTTAGCTCCTTTTGCCAGCTCTTCAATTGTTGACATGACTTTTCTAAAATTTGAAAATCAATTGACATCACTAAGTTAGTTTCTTCTGCTAACGGAATAAAGTCGTTAGGCATAACAAAGCCTCGCTTCTCACTCTTCCAACGAGCAAGAGCTTCAAAACCAACAATCTTTTCATCACTTAAGCGAACAATAGGTTGAAAATAAGGAGAAAATTCTTTACGAATTAGCGCTGTACGAATATCACCTTCAAGCAACAAAGCATTTTGTACTTTTTTATGCATACTTGCATCAAATACTTCATAGCGTCCTTTGCCCATATCTTTAGCATGATACATCGCAGTATCAGCATCACGAAGCATAATTTCAGCACTATGATAACGTTCATCACTAAAGAGCACCCCTATGCTCGTTCCAATGAAAACCGGTTGATTCTCTATAGTGAATGGGGTTGCTAAAAGCTCTGTGATCCGTTGAGCGACGTCATAAGCTTTTTGTTTATTTTCTAAGTCTTCAATCAAAATAACAAATTCATCACCACCTAAACGAGCTACGGTGTCTTTGCCCCGAACGATGCGTGAAAGTTCTTTAGCAATTTGCTGTAATAATGCATCTCCAGCATGGTGACCTAAACTGTCATTAACCACTTTGAAGCGATCTAAATCTAAAAATAGCACTGCAAACTTTAATTCTGAACGTCTTTTATTACAGGCAATGGCATGATTAAGCGCATCAAGAAAAGCACTGCGATTTGACAACCCAGTGAGTGCATCATGTGAAGCCGCGTGTTTTAATTGTTGCTCTATTTTTGTTCTTTGTAGAATTTCTTCTTCTAATTCAGCTGTTCTTAATTTAACTTGCTGCTCTAACAACTCATGCGATTTTCGTTCAAAATCAGCAATTTCACGGCGTTTTATCGCAGTAGCAACATGCTGAGATACAAATTTCAGTAGCTCTGCATCTTGTTCGGTAAAATGAATATGCTTCTGATAACTTTGTATCACCATCGCGCCAATAACATTACCTGACTGAATTAAAGGTACACCAAGCCAAGACTGAGTATCATGTTGAGGTTCTTTGGTTTCTCCTGCGTGGTAAAGCTCCATCATTTGTGTTGAATCAAGTAAAAAGCTTTGCCCCTTTTTGATCACTAACTCAGTAAAGCCATCTGAAAACTGTCGAGTTTGAAATTCATTAGCTAAATTTTCAGACTTTTGGTCCGAGTAATAAGCAAAAGACAATAGATCTGTTTCGTTATTATATTTAGCAATGAAAAAGTTCTCAGCATTGATCAACTGGCCAACAATATTATGCACCATGGAATAGAATTTATTAATATCAATTGATGCGTCATTGGTAAGTTCAGAAATACGAAATAAGGATTCTTGTAATAACTCTGATTTTTCTCTATCGCGAATTTGACTCATCAATTCACGAGTTCTAGCGTCAACAGCTGATTGTAAACGTTCTCTATCTTGTAACCGAATCATTGCAGAAACGACATGCTGTGCAGTGAAAGTGAGTAAATCTAAATCTTCATCTTGATATCGAGTTTTTTCATCATAACTCTGTACTGCCATCATACCGATAATAATACCGTCATTTATTAATGGCACGCCTAGCCAATCAACACCGGCATTACCCATAGGGGTTATTTTTCCCTCAAGGGTCAGCTGGTCAATGTGTTCAGGAGTAACTAATAAGGGTTTACCTGTATCAAGTACTAAGCAAGTCATTGAGCCTTCAAATTCTTTATAATCAAAAGGGCCAACAGGAAATTTATCTTGCTCGTCGACATGATAAACAAACTCTAAGGTAGAGAAGGTTTGATCATGCATAACAATGTAGAAATTATTTGCCGTCATAATCGCGGCAATAGCGTGGTGAACTTGTTTAAAAAAACTATCAATATCTGCACAGTTATGTGCTAATTGGTTTAGCGTAAAGAGTGCAGTATAACGATCTTGTAGTTTGCGAAACTTATCAAGCAATAAAAGACTTTCTTTTGCTAGTTCAGAATCAACGTCAAATTGTTTTTCTTCGTTACTATTTTTATCGTTAACTGATTTTTTCATAGCGTAAAAGTAACATAAAAAATCAGTTATGCATAATGGATATACACAACTAACTAAAGCAAATTAACGTTAAGGCAAACTATTGTTTTTGTTCTTCTAATACAGCTTCTTTTATTGTTTTTAATTGTTTTTTGTTTCCACAAATAGCATTTTGATGATCATCACGATAATAGCGTATATCAATACAATCTTGTTGATATCTTCGTTCAAGTTCAGTTCTCATTAATGGTTTGTTTTTTGCGCTAGTAATTTGTCTTTGTAGTATTTGGCAAGCTTGAATTTGCTCTGATGCTAAAGTGACATCTTCACAAGCAGTTGGTGTATTTGAACAAGCAGATAAAGTAAATACCGTTGTTAACGCAGCTAAGATAGGAAGTTTCATTGTTGTTATTTTCACTTGTTTTTTAACATATTAATAAATTATAGCGAGCAAAAAATATTGAAGATAGTTTTATTAACTATTTCAATGAAAATTTATGCTAAATCAGTTTCTACAGCATTAATTTCTGAGCAATCTAGACAAACTAATTAAAATTGACCAATAAGACAAGTTTTGGTTTATAATTCACCGATAATACTATCCCCCTTTTATCAGAGATCATGTGATGCACGTTCAAGTTGTCGATTATACCGCTAAAGACGCCCCGAAAAAGTTTGTTGAAAGTCTAAAAAACACAGGTTTTGGTGTACTAGTCAACCACCCTATTCAACAAGAATTTGTTGAATCTATTTATAAAAACTGGCAAGAATTTTTTAACCATGGCAACAAAGAAGACTTTGCTTTTAATACCGATACTCAAGACGGTTATTTTGCGCCAAATATATCTGAAATAGCTAAAGGCCATAGTAAAAAAGATATTAAAGAATATTTTCACATTTACCCTTGGGGACAAATCCCTGAGCAGTTAAAAGAAGAGATTCTCGCATATCACCAAATGGCTTCAAAGCTTGCTGCTGAGTTATTAGACTGGGTTGAGCAGTATAGTCCTGCCGAGGTTGCTGCATTATACTCAGAGCCACTTTCACACATGATAAAGGATACGCCAAATACCTTATTACGGGTATTACATTACCCACCTATTAAAGGCGATGAAGAACAAGGTGCCATTCGAGCTGCATCACATGAAGATATTAACTTGCTAACGATTTTACCAGCAGCTAATGAGCCTGGCTTACAAGTACAAACTCAAGAGGGTGATTGGTTAGACGTACCTAGTGATTTTGGTAACTTAATCATCAATATTGGCGACATGTTACAAGAAGCCTCTGCCGGATATTTTCCATCTACTAGTCATCGTGTAGTTAATCCCAGTGGTACTGATGCTACTAAATCTCGAATTTCATTGCCTTTATTTCTCCACCCCCGCTCTGAGGTGGTTTTATCTGAAAAGCATACTCAAGCAAGTTACTTATTAGAGCGTTTACAAGAGCTTGGTGTAAAATAACGTTTAATAAATAAGTCCTGCTCGAATATCATGACGTGAGCTGATGCACTAATTCCGTGCAGGAAGAAGCCTATGAACTGTCCTTGGTTTCGCAGGACAAAATACTTCCATGTATAAAAAAGGCGGTAAAGTCTATGACCTTACCGCCTTTTCACATTTATTATTTAATATCTATTAATAAGAAGTTACTTCCTTACCAATTTTTTCTTCTGTTGGTTGACGTTTCTTACGCTTAACCAAACCTTTTAAGTCTTCAATAATCAAGTAAAGACTTGGAATCAATATCAAGGTAACCAAAGTAGCAAACAAAACACCAAAAGCAAGTGATACCGCCATTGGAATAACAATCAAGGCTTGCATACTTGTTTCAAAAAAGACGATTGGTACTAAGCCAATAAATGTAGTGATAGAAGTAAGCATTATTGCTCTAAAGCGCTTGGTGCCCGCAAACATTACAGCTTCTTTTAGTTTCACTCCTGATTTCCTAGCGTTGTTAACATAATCAACCATCACCAGTGAATCATTCACTACCACCCCTGATGCAGCTAAGATGCCAAATACCGAAAACATATTCAAATCCATCCCTAAGATCAAGTGGCCTAAGACTGCACCTATAACACCAAATGGGATGACAACCATGATCATAACCGCTTGAGAGTATGACTTTAATGGTATGGCTAAGAGTGAAAATATTACCATCAAAGAAATCATGAAATCACGGAACTGCTTACCAGCACTTTCCATTTCTTCTTGTATGCGGCCTGATACTTCACTTTTCACCAGTGGGTATTTACGCAATAGCTCTGGAATAAAGTTATCACGAATATCTTTTGCTACAGCAAATGGTTCTACTTGCTCAGCATCTACACTACCCCATACATTAATAGTACGATTGCCATTTTCGCGACGAATACGGGTCACACCATCAATCAACTTAATGTCAGCTAATTCAGACAGAGGTAGCTCAGCACCATTAGGCGTAAGTATCATTACATCATCAACATGACCAACTGAACTACGCTGTTCAAGTGGATAACGCACCATCACTTTAACTTCTTCAGTATCACGAAGAATACGCTGAGCTTCTAAGCCATAAAAGCTATAACTCACTTGTGAAGCTATTTCAGCTAAGGTTAATCCCATGCTGTAAGCCAATGGTTTCAATTCAAACTGAACTTCTTTAGCGCTGGTTTGACGGCTATCATTAACATCGCCTAAACCTTTTAAGGAATTAAGTTTGCTCTTTAGCTCTTTTGAAGCAGCAAGTAGTTGGGCATCATCCTGACTTTCTAATCTAAAGGCGATATCCCCATCATCACGACCTCCACCAAATAAGTTATCACTGATATTAAATGATTTTACCCCTGGAAGGTTAGGAATAGCCTTACGCCATAATTCAGCAAGCTCAAAGGTATCCATGACACGATCATCTGGATCAACTAACTTTAAGGTAATATTTCCTCGGGTACGACCACGCAAACTAACATCCATATCGGCAATCATTTTATTACCATATTTTGCTTCAATATCTTTATCAACCGCATATAAAATATTCGAAACCGTTAACACTGTAGCTAATGTTTGTTTGTCAGCAGCATCAACATTCATTTCAATTGTCACTCGTGGAAAGTCATGAGGTATTTTAGGTTGACCAACAAATCGTACAAAACCGCCAGAAAACAGCCCTGCACTGATAATCATTAAGCCAATAAAGAACATGAATACTGCATAACGATACTCAATAAAAACGGCTAGGCTTGGGCGGTAAACATTTTCAATAAAACGCTTCAAAGATTTATCAACAGCTGCACGCATGCGATCTAATGGGTTTTTAGGGTTAAACTCTTTCACCTTCATTTTCACTAAATGAGCAGGAAGAATAAGTTTTGATTCGATTAATGAAAAAATCAGACAAAAGATCACCACAAAACCAATTGACTTACCAAAGGCTGACTCTGGCCCATCACCTAAAACAAAAGGGATAAATACTGCAATGGTCGTCAATACACCAAAAGTAGCAGGCATCGCAACACGCTTAACACCACGAATTACATTCTCCGTAGTATGACCATTCTGTTCAATTTCATCATGAGCACTTTCACCCATAACAATTGCATCATCAACTACGATCCCTAACACTAAGATGAAAGCAAATAAACTAGTGATATTAATCGTGACGTTAACAAATTCCATAGGCATTACCAACAAGGTGCCTAAGAAACAAACTGGTAATCCCATCATCACCCAAAAAGCTAAACGAACACGTAAGAATAGCGCTAACATAAGAAAAACCAATACAGCTCCGCTTTTCATGTTATCCATCATCATGTCTAAACGACCTTCAAGGTAATAGGTCATATCAACCCATGTTTCTAATTTAACTCCTTGAGGTAACACTGCACCTTTTTCTTCTACGTATTTATTAACGACTTTAGCAACATCAGTAATACTTTGGTTATCCGATGCACCAATAAATAACGTAACTGAATTCTTACCATTAAATTTTGAGTATTGTAGACCCTCTTGAAAACCATCATTAATTGTAGCAATTTCACCTAATAAAACCTTGGTTCCATCAGCAAGAGTGATCACTGGAATTTCTTCAAATTCATAGCCTTGATAGGCTTGATTTTCTACCCTCAAGTTAATATATCCATTTTCAGCGCGTATTTGACCAGCAGACATATTACGAGAATAATTACGTACTGCTTGTGCTACATCTCTAAAAGATAAGCCATATTCACGTAATTTATCTTTACTCACTTCAATTGATATTTCATAGCCTAAACCACTAAACAATTCAGAAATATTAACGAAAGGTAATTGTTGTATTTCATCATGAATACTACGGCCAAGCTCTTTTAATTCTCTATTAGTCAAATCACCATATAAACTAATGTACATAACTTCTTGACGAAACTTTTCACGTTCAACTTTAATACGCTCCATGCCATCAGGAAAACTAGGAATTGAATCAATTGCAGACTTCACTTCTTCTAGAACGATTTGCGGATCGTAGTCTAAGTCAACTTCAAACCAGCCATTAGAGTAATTACGATTTGAATAAGTGATAACACGTTTTAATCCTTGAACAGTTTCTAATGCCTCTTCAATTTTAATCGTGATGCCCTCTTCCACTTCTTGTGGTGCAGCACCAGGGTAAGGGGCTGCATAAGAGATCCAGTTAATTTGAACTTGGGGGAACATTTGTTTATTAATAGTATCAATGGTGAAGTAACCACCAATTAAAATAAATACCATTAACAGGTTGGCTGCCACGCTATTACGCGCAAACCAAGCTATCAAACCTTTATTGGTATCATCCATCATTTATCCCTTAACACTAGCAATTTGCGTTTCAGATGGAGTATCAGAAACCTCATCATTAACTTCTTCGGATGATAAAGATAGCTTCATACCATCAACAGGATAATCAAGTGCAGAAACAATCAATTGATCGCCATCGATTAAGCCTTTTGAAATAACAACATTACCACCAACCTGACGAATAATATCAATTTCAGCATAGTGAAGTTTAGATTCATTATCTAAAACAGCTACACGATCATTAACCACTAAATAACGCGGTACGGTTGTAGCCGAAGGAATTTCCAAACCAATAATGCTGGCTTTCACATAAGAGCCAAAACGTAGTGGTGAGCCACCAGTTTTCTCTGATAATAAATATGGGTCGTTGATTTCAGCAACTAAATAACTCATTCGGCTTTTATTATCAATGACTCCTTCATTACGCACAATTTTGGCTTGCCATGTTGTTTCAATGCCAGCATAAGTTCCTGTTAAAGTCACTTGTGCAAGTTCCCCTTTATCAATCAAAAATTGTAATTGATTATCTGCCACAGGTAAGCGTACTTCTGCAATTGAAGTGCTTAATAACTTCCCTATTTTACTGCCCGTACCAACAAAGGCTCCCAAACCAATATTACGACTATCGATCATCGCATCATAAGGTGCTCGTAACTCAGTTCGTTCAAGGTTTCTTTTAGCTCTTAATACTGAAGCTTGTGCAGATTTTACACGTGCTATTTCTTGTGCAAGCTGAGGCTTACGTAAACTCAGTTCTGTTGGAGATGAATCAGTGATACGTTGCCATTCACGTTCAGCAACTTGCCCTTGTGCACGCTCTTTTTCTAATGAAGCTCGTGCAGAAGCCATGGTTGCTTGTGCGTCAATAAGTGCCGCTTCATAGTCACTTGGATCGATACGAGCTAAAAGCTGTCCTTTTTTAACAAAACCACCACGAACGAATTTACCAGATAACTCAACAATTTGGCCGCTAATTTGTGCAACCAATTCTGTTTCGTATTTAGGCTTTGCAATACCATAAGAATCTACGTTTAATGTCATCGGGGCAACAGTGATTAATTCAACAGCTACAATAGGGGTAGTATCAACTTTAGCCTTTTCTTCAGGCGGTTTTTTCATACTGACAAAAACTCCTGCTATCAACGAACATATCACTATGATAATAATAGGTATAAAAATTTGTTTTTTACGAGTCACTGTAAACTCCTCATGAATTTATGATCAGATGTAACGTTTTGTATAATTGTGTTTATGATAACGAATTATCAAAAAGCAAATTAAACAAAGTTGTAAACGCTTGTTACAAGTATCAAGCCGGAATAAACAAAAGGGAGTGAAAAAGAAAGAATACTCAGGTAACACATTGAATTACAACAAGTTGTATTTATATGTTTTTTGGAGCAAAAGAAAGGACGAGCCCGTTTATCAGGCTCTTAAAAATGAAGGTGGTTAATTTAACTAATAATTAGACTTTTATAAAAATTTTTCGACAATATAACCAATAGAGTATTAACCATTGCAATAACACCATACCAGCAAACAATATTAACTCTTGATAACCTGAGGGAACAACATCAATCACACCACCAAAGAAACTTCGAGAGGTATATTTCCAATCAATTAAACTCGACCCTAAATAAACCAGTATTGAATTTGTCCCTATTACGGCAAAAAACTTCGCCCATAAATTAAAGTTTAAAACATCGATCAATAAATAAAACAAAGCGAGTAACAGTATGCTATAACCCGTAGTGACTAGAACAAAAGAACTGGTCCATAGTGTTTTATTAATAGGAAAAAACATTCCCCAAGCATAACCAAAGGCTAATAAAGTAATGCCGATGAACAGTAAACGCGAAATTAAAAACTTACTGTTATTAATATGTTTGATCATAAAGCGACCGATAAAAACACCAATCAAGGCATTAACAATAGAGGGGATATTTGATAATAAACCTTCAGGATCAATCGCTAAATTTTGATAAGTAATACCTGGTAGAAAATTTACATCAAACCAAGCATTTAACGCAGCTGCCGCCGAATAATCTCCGCCGCCATATTCTCCAATGGAAACAAAACTCAATAACAACCAATAAACAATCAAGATTGTGATTGCCACCAACCATTGGCTGCGTTCACTGACATACCACACTAATAATGCAGCACAAAACCAAGAAATGCCTATTCGCCCTAAAACACTGACATAGCGAATATCATCTAAAGAAGACGGTATACCTGTGCCCCATCCATGGTTGTATAAAATACCTAAAAGTACTAATAATGTTAGACGCTTAAATCCTTGACCGAGTATTGATTTAGCTTTTTCCTTTGGATAGCTAGACATAGGTTTAGCTGCAATACCTAAACTAACCCCAGAAAGAAAAATAAATAACGGAAAAATAAGATCATAGGAAGTGAAGCCATGCCAAGGTGTATGTAACATTTGCTGTGCAGCCACATGAAAAATAGACCAACCCGTGATAATAAATAAGGCAGCAAAAAATTTTTCAGCTCCTAAAATCCAAAACATATCAAAACCACGTAAAGCATCAATTGATAGTAGCCTTTTCTTTTTAGGTATATCACTAGACGGTAATTCAGCAGTTTGATTCATAAGTTTCTCTACTAACAATTATAAAATTCAATGAAGTTTCAACACAACAAGACAGCGCTGTCATTAACTATTCTATTAATTCGAAGAGTAAATAGCAAATATGCGGCTTTATGGAACACAGAAACACTTTGTCGCTAAAATTATCTTGAGTTATTAACATAGCCAATTAACAATAATAATTAGTCTAAAAAATAAGGTCTATTATGATTGCTAAAATTTCCGCATTTTTCCAAAGTTTAAATGAAAATCAACAATCAATTGTAGAAGAAGTCAGTGTTGAAATGGCTTGTACGGTATTGCTATGTGAAGTCATGCGCGCTGATGGCCATTTAGATCAACAAGAACAAGCCTCTTTACATAGAATGATCTCTCAGCACTTTTCACTAAATCCAGAAGAGGTCACTCAACTAATCAATCGAGCACTATCTTTAAGTGAAGAAGCAACTGATTTTCATCAGTTTACTTCAAAGGTCAATCGTAATTATAGCGCTAAGCAGAAAACTGAAATTGTTTGTCTGTTATGGCAACTTGCTATCGCAGATGGGAAAATTGCGAGTATTGAAGAGCATATTATTCGACGTATTGCCGACTTGTTACACCTCAAACACGGAGAATATATCACAGCAAAAAACTCAGTTAAAAAACTCAAACAATAATCAATGTCTCAATCAAATGTTCAGGTATAATAACAAGTATCTACGTACGCTAGCAGCGTTACTCATTAAGTAAAATTGGTCACATTATGGTTCAAATAGGTAAATTCAACACACTTTCAGTTGTCGCTTTAGCAGCAAACGGAGCTTATTTAGCTGCCGAAGAGTTGGGGGAAGTATTATTACCCAACCGATATTTACCAGAGAATTGCCAAGTAGGCGATCAGCTTGAGGTGTTTATATATGCTGATTCAGCCGATCGATTAGTGGCAACGACCGAAACACCGCTAGCACAGGTTAACCAATTCGCTTCATTAAAAGTTTGCCAAGTAAATAAAATAGGTGCTTTTTTAGATTGGGGATTACCAAAAGACTTATTGGTGCCGTACAACCAGCAGCACAGTGCTATGGAAGTGGGAAAATATTATCTCGTCCGAATTTATCTTGATGAAAACACCGAGCGCTTAGTTGCTTCAAGTAAAATTGATAAATTTATCGATATTTGGCCTGCACAATATAACCCCGGTGATAAAGTTGAATTAATAATTGGCGGTAAAACTGATTTAGGCTTTAAAGCGATCATTAATAATCAGCATTGGGGATTATTGTACGATAATGAAATTTTTCAACCGCTACGCATTGGTAAAAAAGTAACAGGTTATATTAAGAATATCAGAGATGACCAACGCATAGACTTAATTTTAACTCGCGGTGGCGAAAGAAAGGTAATCGATTTTAAAGACGCTTTGTTAAAGCATTTAACAGATAATGATGGCTTTAGTACTTTGCATGACAAAAGCTCACCTGAATTAATTCAGCGCACGTTAGGGGTTAGTAAAAAAACCTTTAAAGCCACAGTAGGAAACTTGCTTAAACAAGGAAAAATTTCCATTGAGAAAAATGGCATTCGTTTAAAGTAAATGTAACGATTCAGAGGTGCTGCAATCTTATTGATAATCGCAGCACCTTTTATTAAATTACATAATCTACCCTTTCTACATGATGCTTCGCTAAATTGACCAGTTACTTTTATCAAAATATATTTAGTAACAATAATTGATAAGCACAATATTTTTAACTTTTCAATCGAGTATTTTCCATCCAGCTCTGAATCCTATGCAATAGCTATTTATACTTAAAAGCAATCTCTTATAAGTAAATGAACTGTAAAATATTTATTCCATAAATAATAAAACCCAAAGAAAACGTGTAATTAAACACAAGCATTTATTCACTATTATTTAACAAATACTGTATTTCATTCAAAATTAATCTATAGTTGCCAACTATTATTCGTCTCAAATAAAAATCATAATAAGAGTAATAAGTATTTAGCTCAAAAAATGCAATTCACTCAACAACTACTTTAATAATGATCACAAAAAGGTTAAATAAAATGAATAAAAAGCTCATCACTTCCTTGCTACTAACGAGTGCTTTCTTAACTGATTTCGCCAATGCGGCTAATGAAGTAAGTGCAAATGTTGGTCTTACTAGCAACTATATTTGGCGAGGTGTTACTCAATCAGACGATAACCTTAGTCTTTCAGCCGGTGCTGATTACAATGCCGACTCTGGTTTTTATGCCGGTGTTTGGGCGGCAACTGTTGACTTTAATGATGATACAAACTTTGAATATGACTTTTATACCGGCTTTCAAAAAGAACTTACCAATGTAACCGTTGATGTGGGTTATATCTATTACGGTTATCAAGGTGAGGATGATTTAGCGTTCAGTGAAGTCTATGTTAAAGCCGACTTTGACCGTTTAACATTGGCAATTTCTACATTAGCCGATAGCGACAGCGGCGGTAGCTTTGCTGATTCAACTTATCTTGAAGCGAACTATAACTTCTCGTTACCACAACAAATATCTCTCGATATTCATGCAGGTTATTACGACTTTAAAGAAGCAGATAGCTATCAAGATTTTAATATCTCATTAAGCAAAGGGGATTTTTCATTAATGGTAAGTACCTTAACCGGCAATGATGCACTTGAAGATACTTTAATTTCTTTATCTTATAATAAATCATTTGATTTATAAGTTTTATCAACAAAGCACTGGCTAAATTCAGCGAGTGCTTTGTTTTGTTTTGTTTTGTTTTGTTTTGTTTTGTTTTGTTTTGTTTTGTTTTCACCAATAATTAATGGATCACCTCAAAAGGATTTACTATGAAAATTAAGAATAAACTAGTCTTACAGGCAATATTTCTTGCCATTCTTCCTGCACTTATTTTATCAATAATCATTACATTACAAGCTAACCAATCAGCTTTTAAAGCTCTTGAGCATAAATCTAAAGATCAGTTAATTTCATTGAGAGAAGTAAAAAAGACTCAAATAGTCTCTTACCTAAACAATATAGATTCACAAGTAAAAACACTGTCTAATAATATCGCCACTGTAAATGCTGCTAGTGAGTTGATTGATACTTTTCATCAAAACAGCATTGATGAAAATCAGTCTATTCGTAGTAAAGGTAAACTACTTAACTATTATCAGAATTCATTCAACCCCGTTTTTAAGCAGAAAAATGAGAATAACATTTTTGCTAGCCATGATACTTTGAACCAACTTGATAATGCCGCTCTGGCTTTTCAAGATAAATACATTGCCAGCAATCAATACCCGTTAGGCAATAAAGACCAGTTAAATTCAGCAGGTGATAGTGCTTATGACCAAATACATAAAAAATATCATCCGATGTTCAGAGAGTATTTAAATGAGTTTGGTTTTTACGACATTTTCATTGTTGATATCAATTCAGGCCATATCGTTTACTCGGTATTTAAAGAGCTAGATTATGCTACTTCTTTAAAAACAGGTCCTTACGCTAATTCTGGCATTGCTAAAGCATTTAATAAAGCTTCATCTCTCGCCGACAGTGATCAAAGCATCTTAGTTGATTTCGAAAGCTATTTGCCTTCTTATAACCAAGCCGCTTCATTTATTGCTTCACCGATTAAAACTGCGAATGGCAAAATCAATGCAGTACTAATTTTTCAAATGCCCATTGATGGTATCAATAAAATAATGACTAATGACAAAAGCTGGCAAACGGTTGGCTTAGGTGCATCGGGTGAAACCTATTTAGTTGGCCCTGATAAAAAACTACGTAGTGAAAGTCGATTTTTAATTGAAGATGAGCTTAACTATTACCAAGCATTATCTGACTCAAAACAGCAACCTCATTTAGAAGAGATAAAGTCCCATCATTCCGCTCTTGGCCTACAGTTTGTTAAAACAACTGGTGTTAGCCAAGCGCTAGCAGGTCAAAGTGGTTTTTCACAGTTCCCCGATTATAGAAAAGTTGATGTACTATCTGCTTTCACCTACTTTAATTATGGTGAACAGCGATGGGCTCTGATGGCTGAAATTGATGTTGATGAAGCCTTTGCTGATGCAACTCAATTATCTAATGAGCTTTATAACTATGCATTAACCAGCTTAATTGTTATAGGCTTGATCAGTATCACTATAGGCTTAGTTATAGCAAAAGTGCTGGTGACCCCGCTAAATGTCTTGGTTGACCGCATCAATGATATCTCACAGGGTGATGGTGATCTCACGGTCAAATTAGCTTTAGCTGAGCGTAAAGATGAAATTGGTGATGTTGGTAAAGCTTTTAATATTTTTGTAGGCAAAATACGCAATATTATTAGTGAAATTGATTTACATGCTGGACAACTTGCTTCGTCTTCAGAAGAACTTTCTGCCGTTACCGCTGAAACAAATAATATTGTTGTTTTGCAAAAAACCAAAACTGATGTAACCACACTAGCAATGTCGGAATTCAGCGGTAGTATTGGTGAGATTGCAGATAACTCGATTCATACTTCAACCTTAACCGATCAAGCCAATGATGAATCAGTTAAAGGGGCAAATTTATCGATATCAGCTCAACATGCGATTAAAGGTCTAGTTGATTCGGTAGATAAAGCAGCCAGTGAGTTGCACGTACTTAACTCACAGGTAGAAGATATTACAGGTATCTTGAGTGTGATTGATAGTATTGCAGATCAAACTAATTTGCTTGCACTTAATGCCGCAATAGAAGCAGCACGTGCGGGAGAATCAGGTCGAGGCTTTTCTGTGGTTGCTGATGAAGTTCGCACTTTAGCAGCAAAAACTCAAGAATCAACCATTGAGATACAACAAAAAATTGATGACCTAAAGGGCTCTTCTGTAAAATCCGTAACCGCAATGAATGATGCAGCACAAGAAGCAACCAAAGGCATAAGATTGGTAGAAGATACCGCGTTAAGTTTAAAAATGGTGAGCAACTTAATTTCTGATGTTAGTGCTAAAAATAGCGAAAATGCTACGGTAGCAAAACAACAAAGTGTTAGTGTTGTTGAGGTGCATGATAATATCATCGATATTGGGCAATATACCGATAATACATCAAGTGCTGCTTTGCAAACCTCTCAGGCTTCTGCTGAATTAGCAAAGTTAGCCGAAAATATGTCAGGATTAGTTCAGCAGTTTAGGTATTAGTTCTTAAAGTACTAGTCCATTAAAATAATATTTTTAAACATCCAAAAAAAGGAAGTCATTCGTTATTGAATGACTTCCCTTGTGTAATTATCTATTTCACCTAAAAGTAGTTTATTTAAAAACTGCCTCGAACCCCTAAAGTAAATCCTCTAGCGGGTAGAGGAGCATCATTTTTCAAAAATGATGTATGCACTCTTGCCTCTTCATTGGTTAAATTATTCACTTTGGCAAAGATAACAAAATCATCGCCTATGCCATCAAGATAGTAGTTAAAGTTTGCATCTACCATAGTATAGCCATCAGTTTCAGTTTCGCGCTCAGCAATATCATCTTGGTCAAAATAATGCGTCACTGACAATTGCGCAGCAAAGTTATCGCTTTGATAATCAAATTGACCACCTAAACGCATAGGAGGAGTGCGAGGTAAACTATTACCACCGTCTAATTCAGCTTTTATATAGTCAGTAAAAACAGTTGTTTTAATCGCGTTATTCCACTGATAAATAAATTCAGCTTCAACACCATACATCTTCACATTATGTTGCTGATAGATATATATTGGTAGGCCTTCCTCATCGTGCTCATCGTGCTCATCGTGCTCATCGTGCTCATCGTGACCATGACCGTCATCAGCAAATAAACCAGTATCTTCTTGATATAAATAATCGTCAATTTGATTATAAAAAGCACCAACAACAAAACCAAAGTTTCCTTCAAACTTACGCCAAGTAATATCTATATTGGTAGCGGTTTCAAGTTCAACGTCTTTATCAGTTAGGTCAAAGTGAACATCTTCACCTTCTTGGTGTATTTCATACAACGCGCCAACTTCATAGCTATTCGTGCCGATATGAGGGCCATTTGAAAACAACTCTGCAGCAGACGGTGCCCGTTGTGAATATGATAATGAAAAACCTAAGTTATAACCGTGCTGATAATCCCAAACAAGACCCGCAGATAAACTTACCGGTGTAAATGATTGTTTATCGAAAAAATGTTCCTCATTATGGTCATCGTCATGATTTTCTTCGCTATGATCATCATGAAATTCCATACCACTATCACCCGCTTCTATTTCTACACGTTCAACTCGAGCACCAATTTGAAGCAGTAAATCATCTGATAAATGTTTTTCTTCTAACCAAGCAAATGCATAAGAAGTAGAATCTGATGGTGGGGTAAAGGCTTCTACACCAACAGCTTCAAAATCGGTATTTTTATAATGAAACGTCCACGCACCTTTCCAGCCAGAGTATTCTTGGTGAAAAATATCAAATCGTGCTTCGGTCATTTCATTATTAAAAATAGTCCCTACCTCACCCTCTTCAATCTCTTTATGCTGATAATCAGTATGTGACATTTTGCTTGAGACTTTATTAATAAAACCTTGATCAAAAGTAAGTTCACTTAAAAATTGAATTCGGTCTTGCTCTAAATCACCATAAACATTTTCATCATGCTCTTCTTCGTGCTCATCATGTTCATCTTCAAATAACTCATCATGTTCCTCACCTTCATGCCCTCCATGATTATGGCCTGGAATACCATATTCACGGGTAAGTCTGCCAAATGAGAAACCAATAAAGCCATTATCTAATACATAGCTTGTACCCAGTGTAAAACCTGATGATTTTGATGCACTATTTGCTAAAGTACCTTTTTCGCCAAGTTCTTCTTCATGCTCTTCATGGTCATCGTGATCATCATGCTCTGCTTCATGATCATTGTCAGATTCAGCATAACCTGGAATTTTATAGTCTCCTGATTCACGCCAAAAACCATCAACATGAAAAGCAAGCTGCCCTGAACTAGTATTTAAAGCAAATGAGGCTTCGTCTTCACTAGCAACATCGTTATGCTTAAGCATGTAATCAAAGTTCTGATCTAATGTCATCGGTATTCGGTTATCAACAACATTAACTACACCACCAATTGCTCCACTTCCATAAAATAAAGTCGATGGTCCACGTAATACTTCAATTTGTTGCGCGGTGCTAGTTTCTGAAGAAACAACATGATCTGGGCCAACACGAGACGCATCGCCTACATCTAAACCATTTTGTGTCACCATGACACGAGGACCATCCATACCACGAATTATAGGGCTGCTTGCTACTGGACCAAAATAAGTGGAATGAACACCCACTTCGTTTTTAAGGGTTTCACCCAGCGTTGAAGCTTGTTTTAACCTTAATTCATCACTAACAATCACATTAACCGGTAAAGCAGATTCTATTGTGGAAGAATGCAAGGGTGTAGCATGAACATCAATCACTTCCATTACACTGCTGTGCAATTGAAAGTTAATCCCTGATACATCGATATTTTCAATCTTTACTTTACGGTTTTTATGACTGTAATTTTTTGCCGTCACATGCAATTCAAGCGTGCCTTGGGTTAGGCCTGATAACAGGAATTGACCATTATTATCAGTAACGGTTTGCTGTGAACTGTTAACTACTGCGACCACAGCATTTGCAATGGCTTTTCCCTGACTATTCGTAATTACGCCCTTAAGATCTTGGGCAAAAGAAAATGGTGATACGGCTAACGACACACAACAGGCCGCAGCAATTTTAGATATTCTCATTATATTATTTCACTTAATTTTAAAATAGATAAAAATCCCAACAGCGCGAACTGTCGAGTTAATTCAGTTATAAATTAAATGAAACGTGGTGGTGCTCTAGGGTTTGATTGACGATATGTGGCGGCTGAAGGAATATGTGCTGCTAACTCAACTTTGATTACTGAAAATGAGCCTAAGGTTATTTTAGCGAGCTTGATTTTTTGTTTTGGAGGGTCAACTAGTTGTTGGCATAACTTACAATCTAGTTGCTCAATGGATGGCGATACATTATCAGAGAATTCATGACTGTGGGTAACAGCAGAAAATAGCATCACTGCCAGTAATAAAAAACTGGTTAAATGAAACTTAATTGTACGGCGTTGATGCATCATCATGTTCATAATTGTGATAGTATAACATTACAATTAAGGACGCAATCTTCAATTTATTACAAATTGTGACAATGCATCTTATAAACTAAAAAAGCACCCTGATGCGCTTTTTCAATTAAAATATAGCTATTGACGTTATTGCGTACCACCAATCGTCATTTCATCTATTTTCAACGTGGGTTGCCCAACACCTACTGGCACACTTTGACCATCTTTACCACAGACACCAATACCAGCATCAAGCTCAAGATCGTTGCCTACCATGCTAACTTTCTGCATGGCTTCTGGCCCACTACCAATTAAGGTTGCCCCTTTAATAGGTGAGGTTATCTCCCCATTTTCAATTAAGTAAGCTTCTGAACTTGTGAAAACAAACTTTCCTGACGTTATGTCGACCTGACCACCTGCAAAGTGAGGTGCATAAATGCCTTTTTTCACTGACTTAATAATATCTTCTGGTGAGCTTTCACCCGCCAACATATAAGTATTGGTCATACGTGGCATAGGTAAATGCGCATAGGACTCACGGCGACCATTACCCGTTGATTTAACTCCCATCAAAGAAGCGTTATGTTTATCTTGCATGTAGCCCTTTAAAATTCCTTTTTCGATTAAGGTATTATATTGTGCCGGAGTGCCTTCATCATCAATATTAATTGAACCTCGACGGTTTTCTAAAGTGCCATCATCAACAATCGTACAATGCTCAGAAGTCACTTGTTGACCTACTTTACCAGAAAAAGCAGAAGAGCCTTTACGATTAAAGTCACCTTCCAAACCGTGCCCAACGGCTTCATGTAATAGTACTCCTGGCCATCCAGCGCCTAATACTACAGGTAAAGTGCCCGCAGGAGACTCAATTGCCAACAAGTTGACTAATGCTTGCCTAACCGCTTCTTCGGCATAGGTTAAATAGCGCGCTTTATTACCTACCGCTTCAAAAAAATAGCTGTAATCGGTTCTTGCACCACCACCGCCACTACCCCGTTCACGTTTGCCATTATCTTCAACTAATACTGAACAATTTAAACGCACTAATGGACGAATATCTGTTGCATAAGTACCGTCACTTGCCGCAACCAATATTTTTTCATAAACACCTGACAAGCTCACAATTACTTGCTGAACACGCCTATCTTGCTTTCTGGCATGTGCTTCAACTTCATGCATTAAACTAATTTTTTGCTCGTGAGTTAAGCTTAGAATTGGGTCAATATCTTGATAAATAATCGGTTGGGATTGTGCTTTAAACGCATGTACAGTGCCACTTTCTCCCGCATGAGCAATACCTTTAGCCGCATCAGCCGCTTGTTGTAATGCTAGTTCAGAAATGTCGTCAGAATAGGCAAAGCCTGTTTTCTCACCCGAAATAGCTCTAACACCAACACCACGTTCTATATTGTAAGAGCCTTCTTTAACAATACCGTCTTCTAACATCCAAGATTCATGTGAGCTGGCTTGAAAATATAAGTCGGCAAGATCAACTTTACGCTGATAAATACTGGTTAAAGTATCCTGTAAAAATGATTGATCAATTTGGCTATCGGCCAAAAGCTCTTGTTCAACACTATTCATATGATTTCAACTTTGTAATAAACTGGTTATGCGCTGCCACAGGCATCGCTTTACGTACTTTACTTAATTCTTTCATCGACAATTCAGCAGTAATAATGCCTTGCCCTTGTTCTAAACACTCAAGTATTTCTCCCCAAGGACTTATGATCATGCTATGCCCCCACGTTTCTCGACCATTTTGGTGTTTCCCTTCTTGCCCTGCAGCAATAATATAAACTTGATTTTCAATCGCTCTTGCTTGTAGCAATGTTTGCCAATGCGCCTGGCCTGTAACTTTGGTAAAAGCACTCGGCACAGTAATAATGTTTGCGCCCATTTGTGTTAATTGACGATAAAGCTCAGGAAACCTTACATCATAACAAATAGACAAACCTAGGGTGATTTCATCTAAATCAACCACGGTAATTTCTTTACCTGCTTGAGTAAAACGAGATTCACGATAACTTTTTTCACCATCATCAACATTCACATCAAACAGGTGAATTTTATCATAACAACTCAGTTCTTCACCTTGTGGAGAAAAAACACAACAGCTATTAGTAAACTTATCTACTGTTTGCTGATAAAGCGGAATACTGCCAGCAATAAGACAAATACTAAAGCGGTTAGCCATTGCAGCAAGTTGTTTTCTTAGCTCATTTGAATGATAAGTGTCTTTGGCTAGTTTTAATTGCTCAGCATCGCGTCCACCAAAAAATAAACAGCATTCAGGTAATAAAACAAAATGTTTCTTCGCAATGCAAATTGAAGTTAACTGACGCTCAATTTCAGCTAAATTTGTCGCCACATCAGGAGTAGAAGTTAACTGAACTACAGAGAATTTAACCATCGGTTTTATCCGGCTTATTTGGTAGTTTTGGTTCAATCGGTTTATTTTGAAGAATTTTCTCAGGTGCTTTTTTATTAGTGTTTTCGATAATATTTTCTACAATTTGTGGCGGTGTTGAACGGCCGACACTGATATTCTGTGTTTTCCGATCAACTTCTCTCACTGAAGGTTCAAGTAAGTTACCTGTGATTTCAAATTTAATTTCAGAAACCACCTGTGAAGTAATAACTTCATCAAGTGCAATGCCCGCTAGAAATGTTACCGGATTCAAAGTAGCTAGCCAAGCAAGCGCAGGTAGACTTGAGGTAACATTGGGTTTATAGGACATTAAATAATCTAAGCTTTCGGTATTAAGGTTGGTATTACCTTTGACGGATAAGTCTCCGGCAGCGCCTTTCATAAAGGTATTTTTAGTATAAACAATGCCTTTATCAATATGAAAATCACCTTTAATTTCATCGTAAAACATACCATCACTGAACATATCACGAAAATCAAATTTCAGCTTTCTGACTAACGATTGTAAACTCAAAAGCGAAAAGGCTCTCGCTTTATCAGGCACTTCGGCTAAATAGCCTTCGTTTAGTTCTCCACTGAAATCACCTCCTAAACTAGCAAAATCGAAGTCTTGTGGGCCTCCTTGCCAGTTTATCGAGAAATCGGCCTTTAAACCGCTGTCCTTAATAGAAGATGGATAACCTAAACGCTCAATTTCTTGCTCAATATCTTTACTTGAGTAATCACCAACAAAAGTTGTTAAAGACTGATTTTCATTATGCAACCAAGTCCCTTCTACTCTCAGTTTATTTTTCTTTCTCTGTGCAACAAAATTATTAAGTTGCAATACAGTTGGCTCTGTACGAACAAGATCAAAAGATAACTTACCTAAATCTACTCGACCAAATTGACAATCATCACAACGAAAACGTACTGGAGGCACAGCTGAAAACAACGCATTATTTTGACTAAAATCAGTGCTAAGTGGAGTGATTTCTCCTTTAAGGTTTGCAGTAACAACATCCTGCAGCTCAACATCTTCAGCCTGCAATTGAGGTACAGTATCTGACGCCCTTTCTTTACTCGGAATATGAATAAAATCAGCTGATATATCTACACCTTGTTGATGCCAGTCAGGGAAAAACTTAACTTCACCTCGTGCTTCTTTAGCATTAGCGGTTAATAACCACCAGTTTTTTACATCGTACAACTCAAAGGCAACATCATGAATTTTTTCACCTAAAACATCTAACTGAGCAATTTTCCCTCGAATACGTTCAGGCTGACTAAGCAATGGAATAGTACCGCTCTCGGTAGGTGCTTCTACTTTTATACTGTCAATAATATCAAGCACAAAAGGTTGCCACTCGCTTAACTTAGCCTGAGCCAGATCAGTGGTAATATAAAAGCCACTGGTAGGCAAAAACATTTCTTCTTCACCTAACAGCAAATGGGCCTGCGAAAAGCTCACTTGCTGGTGCTGCAATACGCCATAAAAATTTAACTGACCGGCTAACTGAGCATTGATCACCGATTGCTCATCTCGCCCAGTAACATATATGTTAAGTCGTTTTTTATCGTTTAACTTTTTATCAAAAGGGGCCGGTAAATTCAATTGTGATTTTTCTAAATCTGACTGAATATCAAGTTGATAGGAAAAATCACCGTTATGATGCATTTTCAACCCTAAATGACCTTGCCAATCAAAACTTCCTTCTCCATAAGGTTTGAGTAGCTCTGGTAGTTGAATTAACCACTGACTCTCTTGCCAGCTAGCTTTTAGTTCAATATCTGTTTGATATGCCGACAATCCATCTTTAGTGTTTACCGATAAAGTTAAAGGTAACCCTCGCCAATTAAGGGATATATCTTCAACGCTAATAACATCATTTTGATAACTTAAAGTACCGTTTACTTGTGAAAACTCCATTTTCGGCGTATTAAGTGATACGGCATTATCTTTAAAGTAAACCTGCCCTTTAGCAATCACTTCAGCAGTATTTTTTAACGGCAAAGCTAGTTGGAAGTTACCAGAAATATCATCATTAATAACTATTTGCTCAAGCGTTGCACCAACACTATCGGCTAGTGGACTAAGGTTCATTAAATTAGTGACTAACTCTGGAGCGGTATCAGAAAAGTTTGCATCAACGTTAAGTATGCTAGTGCCCGTTAACTCTTCAATACCAACTTGTACACCTTGAACATCAATACCACTCAATGAACCACTACGCCCTGTGATCATCATGGAATTATTAGTAAAATTTAAATTCGCGTTAAAGTTATTGATTGCCGGCCATCTTGAATCAAACTTAAAAGTAGCATCCGACAATTCTGCATCAACTACAAATATGCCCTCATTTTCATTAAAAGGAAACTTATCAACAGGGCCATTCAATAATACAACTGCCTGACTTAACTTACCTTTTAACAAAGATGAATTTAAATAATCAACTAAACTTTTCCCCATTAATAAATGAGGATAGAAACGCTGAGCAAACTCAGCATCCCCTTCACTTGCTGTTGCCAACAATGACATGATTGGTGTTTGATGGTTTTGAGCATCAACGTTTAGCTCTGCGGTTAAATTAAGCTCATCAGAATTAAAGCGAACTTGCTCAGCCGTTAATCGCCAGCCTTTTTCATCAAATCGGGTGTTAATCGCAGCACTAATACTTTTATAAGGAATAGGCTTTAAAAAATGTTTATCAAAATCAAGTACGCCATCATTAGCTGAGAATGAAATATTTGCTTGTTGCTGATTAAAAATCACTTCTCCGCTGACATTACTTATGCTTGGTATTCCATGACTAAACTGGGTATTAAGTTCTGAGAATTGCCCAACACCGCTAAGCGCATTGTGCTCATTTCTAATAAACACGTCACTCATTATACCAATAGGAGATAACTGTTTGATAAAGGCTAAACTGTTTTCATCTTCAATGAATAATGGCATTAAATCAATTAAACCAACAAGTTCGATATTTGATAAATAAGATGTAAAAATTTGATTATTTTGCTGTAGTTCAAAAGTAAAAGGCTGCCATACTTTATCATTTGAAACGACATGTATTGGAGAAGAGTATGCCTGAATTTTTTCTCTATCCGCAAGATTGTCTAAGACAAGTTGCCCTTTGTTAATAATAAAGGTTTGTTGTTGCTCTTGATATAGCCAAGATATTTCGCTTTGACCAAAATCTAATTGTAAGTATTGTGCAACGCCGTGCTCAATTGATAACCAAGCATTAAAGTTAATCTTTGAGTGAGTATTTTCATCATCAATTGCTAAAACTTTATCTAACCAAGGGGTAATATTTAATTGGTTGGCTTTTAGGTACAACATGCCTTGCATGTCACTGATTTGCTCACCTTTAAGCTCAAGCTGGATCATTAAATTATTTGAAGTAAGGCCATCAAGTATAATATTACCTTTAGCTTTATGCAGCGTGTCTTGGTTTAACCAACTTAATTGACTCACTAAAAATGTGCGTTCACCTTGTACATTGCGGATAATAACTTGGCTATTACTGATTGAAAAACGATTGATTTGGCTAAGAAACAGCTCTGAAATGCTATCTAGTAATGAATTATCTTGAGCAGAAACATCAGCATTGGCAAGCATTGTTTTATCAAGTAAAACCTTAACGCCATCTAAATTAAAATCTTTGGTTACTAATTTGCGTTGTCGTAAGCTACGCCAAAAATCCAGTTCAATCGCAAAAGACTGAATATAAATTTCTGCAACATCCGTTTGTAAAAGACTAACATTAGTAGCAACGAGTGAAGGCCCTGAATGTTGCCAGTCCATTTCAAGCGAGCCAATAATAATATTACTGTTGTAAGTACTATTGATATAGTTCTGCAAGTCAACACGATAGTTTTGAGCATAAGGCAACCACATTCGCAATGCACTGATCAGCACAGCAAACACCACTAATAAAATAGCGATGCTTTTATATAGGCGATTAAGCCAGCGGTTTGAAACTCTTGAAATACCCATTTAGTCTATTATTTACTGCTCTTTAAATTATATTACATCATTACTACATCAAACTGCTCTTGATTATACATGGATTCAGTTTGAACTTTAATCTGCTTACCAACAAAGACTTCTAATTCTGCAAGGTGGTGATATTCATCATTAATTAAAGACTCACTTACCGAAGAAGCAGCATAAACAATAAACTTATCTGCTTGATAAGCACGATTCACTCTAACAATCTCCCGTAAAATTTCGAAACAAACTGTTTCAACCGTTTTTAAATTGCCTCGCCCATCACAAACAGGACACTCGTCACATAAAATATGTTCTAAACTTTCTCGGGTACGTTTTCGAGTCATTTCAACTAAACCCAGAGATGAAAAACCACTAATACTAAACTTCACCTTATCTTTTACCATTGCTTGCTCAAGACTGTGCAAAACTCGATGTTGATGATTGTCATTTTGCATATCAATAAAATCTACAATAATAATGCCACCTAAATTACGCAAACGTAACTGTCGAGCTATGGCTTGTGTAGCTTCAAGGTTCGTATTAAAAATGGTTTCTTCTAAATTTCTGTGTCCAACAAAAGCACCTGTATTAATATCAACGGTAGTCATTGCTTCCGTTTGGTCGATAATCAAATAACCACCAGATTTAAGCTCTATTTTTCTATGTAGCGCTCTTTGAATTTCATTTTCTACATCAAAAAGATCAAAAATAGGTCGCTCGCCAGGATAATATTCCATAACAGGCGTTAACTCAGGTACAAATTCTTGAGTAAACTCACTCAGTTGATCAAACGATAACTTTGAATCAATTCTAATACGTTCAAGTTCTACGCCAACAAAGTCACGTAAAACCCTAAAAGCTAATGATAGGTCTTTATATAAAGCAATTTTACTTTGCTGGCGTTGTTTACGCTCTAATACTTTAGCCCATACCCTGCGAAGAAACTCAGCGTCGTGGCGTAACTCTTTATCTCCCGCACCTTCAGCAGCTGTTCGCACAATAAAACCCTGTTCATCATCACAATAAGGGCTAATAATATCGCGTAAACGTTTTCTTTCTTCTATGTCTTCAATACGCTGAGAAATACCTGCATGATTAGCATTAGGCATTAATACTAAATAGCGAGCAGCAACGGTGATATCTGTCGTTAATCGTGCCCCTTTCGTCCCTAATGGATCTTTAACCACTTGCACAACAATATATTGACCTTCATGCACTAAACTCCGAATATCTGGAACTTGTGGCTTTTTGTCATCTTCATTTAGTATCAGTTTTGAATTAATATCTGAAGCATGCAAAAAAGCAGCTTTTTCTAGATTAATATCAACAAATGCTGCCTGCATTCCTGGCAATACACGGATAACTTTACCTAAATAGATATTCCCCACTAAGCCCCGTTTTGCTTCACGCTCAACATGAACTTCTTGTAAAACACCATTTTCAATTAGCGCAACCCGAGTTTCACTAGGTGTTACGTTTATCAGCAGCTCTGCACTCATATTAAATCCTTTCTTTATAGCAACTATTGCTTAAATGGCCGACTAAGCGAGGTTAATAAACCAAACTCAGCTAATAACTGCGCAGTTTCATATAACGGTAAGCCAACTACCGATGAATAACTGCCCGAAATTCGTTTAACGAATTGCCCAGCTAAACCTTGAATACCGTATGAACCCGCTTTATCTTGAGGCTCCCCAGTTAACCAATAGTTTTTGATTTCTGTTGCCGATAACGTTTTAAATTCAACATCTGTCGATATTACCACCTCTTTGCTTAACCCAGCCTTAACAACGGCTATCGCAGTCAGTACTTGATGAGTATTACCAGAGAGCAGTGATAAATGTTGCTGGCATTCGGCAAAATCTTTTGGTTTCCCTAAAATTTCTCCCTGATAAATCACACTAGTATCAGAGCCTAAGACAATTGTAGTATCTGACTGATTTTTAGCAATATATCGTGCTTTCTCGGCTGCTAGACGTTGCACATATTCTTGTGGTGATTCTAGAGGAATAATAGTTTCATCAATATTTGCAGGCTGAGTAGTAAATTGATAACCAAGTTGTGCTAATAACTCACGTCTACGGGGTGATTGCGACGCTAAAACAAGAGAAATATTCATATTAATTTCGTACCATCAAAAGATGTTAGTTAATTTTAAAACGGCGACGTATTTTGCGTAACAAAAGAAAAGCCCATGGCCATAAAATAATGGTTGTGACCATCGGGTATAAATAACTAGGCAAGAAAACCACATCGGTTAGAAAACGTTGGAACCAGAAAACCAGCAAATGATATAGCGCAGACAATACACCAACTATTAACGCTTGTTGCCAAACAGAAAAGTTACGAATTTTTTGATAATTACCTACGACAATATAAACCGATAACGCCATCGCCGCTGCATGTACTCCCAGTACAGAGCCTAGTAATACATCAAGTAAAAATCCCATTACCCAAGCAGTAATAATATTAACCTTGCTTGGCAATGCTAAACACCAATACAAGAGTACAACTAAAACCCAATCAGGACGAAAGGCATCCATACTTAAAGGTAATGGCGTAATACTTGCCATTAGAGCGACTAAAAGCGTTAAAATAATAATGATACCGTTATGAGCAAACATAATTATTGCTGACCTTTTTTAGCTGTTTTCGCTTTAGGTTTAGATGAAAAAATACTGGTTTCATGCTCTGGCCATAACAATAATAAATATCGAAGACGATTAATTTGTGCTACTGGTTCACTTTGTACTTGGGCAAAAGGTCTTGACTCATCTTGTTTAACTGCTGTCACTCTCGCTACAGGATAACCTTCAGGATATTTTCCCCCCAAGCCAGAAGTCACCAATAAGTCCCCCACTTTAATATCCGTGCTATGAGGTACATGATTATGTGTTATGCGTTCAATAGTACCTGTGCCATTAGCAATTAAACGAATACCATTTCGACGAATTCTCACTGGCACGGCATGTTGAACATCGGTGATTAATAATACTCGACTTGTGATAGTACCAACATGTAAAACTTGACCAACAATGCCTTGATCGTCAATAACCGCCTGTCCTTCATGCACACCATCATTCGCGCCACGGTTAATGACTACTTGATGAGAATAGGGATCACTATCAACAGATAATATTTCAGCAACCATTTTTTTTGCATCACCGCGCACAGGAGATGCTAACAAGGATCGTAAACGATCATTCTCTTGTTTCAATATTTCAAGTTGTAATAATTGTTGATGAAAGCGCAACTCATTGGTTTTATATTGCTGGTTTTTTTCCATTAATTGTTGTCTGGTCACAACATTTTCAACAGACCAATCTAATAGCTGTTTGGGTGTAGTGGCTAAATACTGCAACGGACTCACCATTGACTGTAAATAACCTCTGACGCCTTCAAAACTTGCCATTTTATGATCGAAAAAAATCAACAGTGCAGAACAAAAAAGCACCAAAACTAGTCGGTGCTGTGGGGATGGACCATGTTTAAAAATTGGATTCATAAAAAAACCAGTTACGAATTACGAACGTCTAGTAATAAATTGTTTTCATCTATTTTCTCTTTTGTTAATCACTCGTTTATTCGCAGATATTTAGTTCAAGTACAAGATAAAAGCACGGAGTTGACGTTAGTCAATGAGTACTTTTAACGCCGTAATTGAGCTAAATAGCAAAGAATAAATAGTGATTTTATTCATATGAAAAAAGATCACCACCATGCATATCAATCATCTCTAACGCTTTTCCGCCGCCTCGAGCAACACAAGTTAATGGATCATCAGCAACCACAACTGGAATACCCGTTTCTTCCATTAACAAACGGTCTAAGTCTTTTAATAAAGCACCACCACCAGTAAGTACCATGCCGCGCTCTGAAATATCAGACGCTAACTCTGGTGGGGATTGCTCTAATGCCACCATAATAGCACTAACAATACCAGTTAATGGCTCTTGCAATGCTTCAAGAATTTCATTGCTATTTAAGGTAAAGCTTCGTGGAACACCCTCGGCAAGGTTACGACCACGCACTTCAATTTCAATAAGTTCTTCACCAGGATAAGCAGAGCCAATTTCATGTTTGATCCGCTCAGCAGTCGCTTCACCAATTAAGCTACCAAAGTTACGACGAACATAGTTAATAATAGCATCATCAAATTTGTCACCACCAATTCGCACTGAAGATGAATAAACCACACCATTTAGAGAAATAATACCAACTTCAGTAGTACCACCACCAATATCAACCACCATAGAACCAGTTGCTTCTGAAACAGGCATGCCTGCACCAATAGCAGCCGCCATAGGTTCATCAATAAGGTAAACTTCACGTGAGCCAGCGCCCATAGCAGATTCACGAATAGCACGACGTTCTACCTGCGTTGAACCACAAGGCACACAAACTAAAACACGAGGACTTGGACGCAAAAAGTTATTGCTATGCACTTGCTTGATAAAATGTTGTAGCATTTTTTCAGTCACAAAAAAGTTAGCGATAACACCATCTTTCATCGGACGAATAGCTTCAATATTACCCGGTGTACGACCTAACATCTGCTTTGCTGCTGCACCAACTGCTGCAACACTTTTAGAGCCACCAGCACGGTCTTGGCGAATAGCTACTACCGAAGGTTCGTTCAAAACGATGCCCTGATCTTTGACGTAAATAAGCGTATTAGCTGTACCTAAATCGATTGATAAATCGTTTGAAAACATGCCGCGTAATTTTTTAAACATAAGGTTTGTCTGTCCTTGCTACATCGAAATAACAATAATTTTTATTATCGCAGAGAAAAATTTTATAATTGGCTCATCATACCCCAGACTTTGCCAGATGTGATGCCTGTTTTACCGAAAATCAGCAATAATATGTATTTATTTTTAATAAATGGCAAAACTTGCCTGATATTTGTCTAGAACTTGTCTAACATTGCCTTAATCTTGCTCTATTTACTTACTTCTCGCCATGAAATGATGCGGTCGTTACCACGAAACAAACCGAAAGTCGCAACAGCGCTTGGGTTATCAAGGTAAGGCCCATCATTATTCCCGTCACTATTTTCCCAATCAAATTTCAACCAAGTAGGCACTTCATATTCAATATTGACAGTTCCTCTTGCTATCGGATCAGGTTTATCTAATGTAATAACTCGACTTGCCCCAAGCAGAAAAGCATCAGTAATAACATTTACGCCTGTAGTAGCTGCCGTCAGTGTTCCATCAGTTAAAGTCACTTCGCTATTTTGTGTAGAAATTGCTGAACAAGAATCATCAACATTAGTAACAAATCCTGTGCCATTATATTGTTGGACGTACATTTGCTGTGGTAAATCATCTGTCTCAGGCCCATAGCTATTCTCTATAACCCAACGGCCAAAACGAACATTAACACCTGAAGTGAAACTTGGATTAACAAAGTAATCTGTACCAACAATAGAAGGTCGAAGTTCAATACCATCCCCATCAATGATACTAACTATTGGTAGCTCAAATTCAGCATCAAAAGGTGCTATTAGACTGGTGTTATTACGAGTATAAGTAAAGTGATGTTGATCTGATAACTGATATTCAACCACACCACTACCTAAGTTTGTCATGGTGCCATCAGCAGAAACATCCCCCGTAAGAGGTAAGGTATTAGTGTGAGTTGTTGTTGGAGAGTCAAAGGTTACATCATCATTTTCAAGCTTCACAAAGTCGCCAATATAATTTTCCGTGATGCCACCATCATTGTTGTAAGAGGTTATAGTTAATACTGGTGTTAAGCCACCATAACGAATAGTGCCACTACCATCCGTAGTTTGACCACTATAAACCCAAGGCTGTGCCGAACAAGTGGCATTATGGTTCGCAACAATGCTCCCTACATCGCCAGTTTCGATAATTTGTTGAAAATATGCAGGAGTAAAACGTCCTAAACTATTACTTCCTTCGGCATAATCCCCAATATTCTCCGCGGTTTGAACTTCTCGAACCGCCATCCTCAAAGTACCCACCTCGCTATACTTTGCTTGGCTATATTGATACTGACCGTTAGTAAAACTTAAGAGTTCACCTGCCAAATAATCATTAGCTGTATCTGAAGATGTGATAGTTTCGCCACTAGCATAAGTTAAATTACCATTTACGCCGCCTGCGTTTGGTAATAATCGTTGCAAACTTAATTCAACCTGCTTACTGGTGAAATTAACCGTTTTATTTCCTTGTTCATTTACTGCTTCAATCAACAAAGTAAAGTCTGCACCCGCTTTTTGGGTAATTGCGCCAGCCGCAATAGTTTCGATTAAAGGAGCATCTGCGCTATTCGTTGGAGAAAGCTTAAAAGCAAAAGGACGTACATAAAAAGAACTGCTGCCTAATAAAGTGACAGCGGGGTTATCAGGAGTTGCCGCTATGGTGTGCTTGGCATGCAAAGTAATATCGCCAGCATCAAAGTAAGTATTACTGGCAAGTGTTGCCTTAGAGTCAACATCAAAATTAAGACTAATGGTTTTGTAGTTACTTACACTGCCGGCAAGGTTTAAATCGACATCATCACTGCCAATGCTATATACATCGCCAGATATACTGCTGGGTGAAATGGTCTCAATAGCAAATTCAACATTTTGTGCTCCTGAAAATACGCCAGTACAAACACCATCAACATCCTTCACAGCTTGAATAGTCACATCACTATTTGCAACACTTGCAACCTCAATGGTGTTAATACCCGAAAAGATAAAGCCAGCATTAGCAAACGTCATATTACAGCTGCCAGAACTGTTATCATTACAAACAGTACCATTACTCGCGCTAACGCTTTCTCCAGCAATAGATAGTGCGATCGTTTCATTCACCGTATAGTTAAAATCAACGGTCGTACTACCAGTAAAACTGGTCGCTTTAGTTACCGTATTACTTGCTCCAGTTGCAACTAAATTTAGTGAAGTACTATCACTACTAAGTGTACAACTACCATCAAAGCTGTTAATGCAAGCTTTTATCGTGACAGTTTCAGCATCACAAGTTAAACCATTGCCATCATGAATAATTTGGTAGTGATCAATATCGTTACAAATGACCGCTGCCCGACTATTTCCATCAAAGTTCTTATTACTCGCTTGATTAGTATACATTTCTTGAATTTGAGCCAGCGATAATGCGCTGTTCATCACCATAAACTCATCTAATGGCGCTCTAAAACCTTGGGCGCTGCTTGTACCGACAAAATTATACGATGTACCAATGTATTTTAACGTACCAGAAGGCGCTGTATTAATCGTGTCGACCCAGACACCATCGATAACTAAATAGGATATGCCACCGTTATACACAATTGCCAAATGGTGCCAATTACTATCTAAACTGGCAAAAGAATAAGTCCCAGAAATTGAACTAACACCATTATAAATCCCCCAACGCCAGCCGTTGTCTCGGTCAAGATAAAGTAAATCGCCACCAGATTGCATTGCCCCTATAACAAAGTGGCTACTGTCACTTGTTGAAGTAGGTTTTTTAAACCAAGTTGAGATGGTAAAAGAAGCTGCAAGAGGAATAGACGTTTGAAAATGTTGACTATAGTCACTCAGTTCAGCTGCTCGCTCGACCACACCATTATCCGTTGACTGCATAGTTCCATAGCTAGTTGCAGAATAGCTCCCTGTTTGATCAATCACTTCAAAAGCTGCACCGGTATACTCACACTGATCAAAACGATAATTCACGATTGGCACAATATTACAGGTTACTGCAGCTCGACTACTGCCATCAAAGTTCTTATTACTCGCTTGATTATTATAAATTTCTTGAATTTGAGCCAGTGATAATGCGCTGTTCATCACCATAAACTCATCTAATGGCGCTCTAAAACCTTGAGCACTGCTTGTACCAACAAAATTATACGATGTACCAATATATTTTAACGTGCCAGAAGGCGCTGTATTAATCGTGTCGACCCAGACACCATCAATAACTAAATAGGATATGCCACCATTATAAACAATTGCCATATGGTGCCAATTACTGTCTAAACTAGCAAAAGAATAAGTCCCAGAAATTGAACTCACACCATTATAAATTCCCCAACGCCAGCCGTTGTCTCGGTCAAGATAAAGTAAATCGCCACCCGATTGCATTGCACCTAAAACAAAGTGGCTACTATCACTTGTTGACGTAGGTTTTTTAAACCAAGTTGAAATGGTAAAAGAACCAGCAAGAGGAATAGATGTTTGAAAATGTTGACCATAGTTGCTCAAGTTAGCTGCTCGCTCGACCACACCAGAGTCCGTTGACTGCATAGCTCCATAGCTAGTTGCTGAATAATTACCCGTTTGATCTATTGTTTCAAAGGCTGCTCCTGAATAGGAGCATTCATCAAAACGATAATTAGCAATAGGAGACACTGGGGTTGATACTGAACAGAAACTACTAGCATCAATGTTATTTGCATCTGAAGCTGTGTAAGTAAAAGTACTATTCTCTTTCAGGATTAACTTTGTTTGTGCAGCAATCCCCCCATTTATTGTTGAGTTTTTTTCTATATTGGTTTCACTTCCATTGACATAAATAAAGGCATTAATTTCAGCACCTTCTTCGATTTTCAGTGTTTTATTAAAAATCAGTAAAACATTGGCAGGATCACCGCCTTTATTGATATCGACATTCTTTCTAATTGTCGCGTTGTTTTTAATATAAATGATTGCGGTGCCACTACCAGTAAAATTGACACTAGCCCCTTCACTGGTATTCCAGCTATTTTTAGCATATATGGTGCCACCAACAATGGTCGATTGATTAAAATTTCCCGAAGAACTGTACGAATAGCTGCTGCTAGTAAAAGGACCTGGACTACAACTTGCTCCATTACAGGTCACGCCACTTTCGATACTATCCACTGAATTAGTAGTAAATGTTTGTAACCCCGGAAATATAGCCGAACATTCCACGGCGTAGGCACTAACACAGCTTAATATAAATAGTAGAAATGCAGTGGTTAAGCGATACAGCACAAGAAAAAGCTCCAACATTTAAGAATTAAATTCAAGAGGATAATTTAAAGTTACTCTTAACTTACAAGTTTAACAAGTAACAGCTTGTATTTCTGTGTTTTTATCTTCTGTATTTTATATTAATCTAGAAATGAAAAAAGCCCCGCAAGCGGGGCAAAGTTTCATGAAAATAAGGTTTAACTATTAAAAATACTTTTGTTAACTAGCTAGAGCGAGCTCTTAATGAAAGGGCAATTAAGCCGATAGCAAATATTAATAACGTAGTAGGCTCTGGTACTGGCTCAGCATCTGGACGATCTTCAACATCACGTACATAGAAAGTTTCCCAGTGGTCAAGCTCCCCAAAAATGTCCGTATCATATTTAACATCATCAGCAGGGTCACTAGCGATAAAGCCGTTTAAAAAATTATCTGTTGAAAGGTTTGGATTTGCGATCATTTCGCCATCAGGACCTTCAACAGTTTCTTCTAATAAAATGTTATCAAACGAATCATTCCAAAAGCTTACTGCTTGAATGTATTGTTGTTGACCATCGATAATTACATTTTCACCTTCTGCATTTTTCAGTTTAAATAAATCTAAACCGTTTTCCATGAAGAAGATTCTGAAATCCATTAACTCATCAAATGATGCGTATTTCCAGCCACTGTGTAAGTCAGGTTGATAAAGAGTATTTGTGCCCCACTCCTCAGAATGAACAGGTGAAGCCCATGCCCAGTCGTAACCGCCAAATTCAATAAAATTAACATTTAATAAATCAGCAGTTAATTTATCAACTGAATAATCACCAGAAATTAATGAAGCATTACTCATGCTTGTGAAGAAAAGAGAAAAAAGAAAAACGATTTTAATTGCAAACTTGTTCATTATAAACCTCGACTAATGACAGACAACATTACATATTATGTAAACTACACCGAACAATGCAAAAGCTAGACCAACATAAAAAACATCAAACTTATCAACGAGTAAGCCTGTCATGCAAAAAGTAACAATCAAGCACTGTAAAAAAACTTAACAGTATTTTCTACAGCAATTATTATCAATAAACAGCTGTAAACTAACGCTTATAAACTTCGCGCTTCAACTTCTAATTTACGAGACGTGACAATACCCGCATCTGAACACTGCCCAGTACTTTCTAAAGTGTAATAAGTTACACCATCAACATCCTTTGAAGTGCAATCATGGACAAACAAGCATTGCGCTAATCCTTCACTGCCACTCAAAATTGGGGGAGTAGCCGCTTTAACCACAGCACAACTTGCTGCATTACTACTGTCTCCTAATGGAAACGTTTGCTGTAGCGTCCACTGCAAGCCTGTTTGTGCACTTTGAAAAGCTCGTGTACCTAAAACTTCATAAACAATCGCTTCGCTACTTGCGCTGATCATTCTTACCAAAGCAAGCCCTAATAAAGTCATCACTATAATAACAAAGATGGCAATCACTAATGCACTGCCTTGTTGTTTTCTCTTTTTAAGGAACATTAGGCACCTGAATTTCATTATTAAAGGTGATACTTTCAAAGTTCTTACTGAACATTAAACGAACTTCCACTATAGCATTACGATATAGGCTCGCGTTCGCTACAGTAAATTGACTGCCAAGATTATCTAAATCTTGAGCCATTAATGCAGAGTTTCCATCTTGAACTCGTACTAAGTCGGTTCCTTCAATACAATAGCTAACGGGCTGCTCAATAAAAAATACCCGTTTAGTAGGCGAGTCTTTAGCAAACTGCTGCGGCGAAGCTAACTCTACAGTCCAGTTATCTCCAACTTTAGTAATACTACTTGCAGCTAAGTTATAAACTTTACTAGCTGAGCCATAAACCTCACCATCATTTAATACATAAACAGCCGCACGTAAATCTGTATTAAAAAAGCTTTCATCAAATGAAATTAGTTCTAATTTATTTGAGCTAGGCTCAGGAGCAACAGGTATATCTGTATAAATAGCGCTGACAGCAATAGGGGTATATTGCAAACAATTCCCTCCAGTTGCACTTGTTGTTAATCTCAAGCTATTTGGTAAGGCTGAACGGATCTCTCTATTTAAGCGTTCGACAGAAAAACGTGCCGAGGAAAGTATATGATCACGCTCATTCGTTTCTGCATAAATTTGACTACCAAATTGCAAAAAACTACTAATGCCTACGGACAAAATACCTAAAATAACAATTACGGTTACCAGCTCAACTAAAGTAAAGCCTTTCGTTGCTTGGCTTGATTTAGCTGATTGAGTGAGTTTACTTCCGACTGAAATAGCCATTAAAAGTTAGCTCGATAGGTTGAAAATACAATATCAAAACCAGTTGGTGTAGTGATAGTTACGGTGATCAACTTAGCGGTAGAAATATCTGAGCTTCCACTACTGCAAGCACCATCATAATTTCCATCATTACAAACACTCACGTTAACGGTATAACCCAAATACAAATCTCCAAGCTTAGTACCAAGTGAGTTTTCAATATTCTCTCCTGAAAAGGTAAAATTATTATAATCATCAACATCATCAAACAATGCTCTATCTCCCCCCTCTTCATTTCCCATAACAGAGGAACAAGTAACACCTGACTCACCACAACGAACAACACCACCACTGCGGTCTGAATTTTCATCAAAAGATCGGCCTTGAATCTCATTAAGCATTGATTGACCCAATTCAGCTGCCCGTATTTGATGCAGCTGATCAGCGCTATGTTCTACTACTGGATAAATGAGGGTGGTGAGCACTGAAAAAGCAATCGACAGCACCACTATACCTACAATGGTTTCGACTAAAGTGAAGCCGTTTTTAATGGATAAAGTAACACGGGAGCGAGAAGCAGAAAAAAAGTTAGAGCGCATGAATATAGCCCTCGCTTTCAATTCGCACTGTAAGCGTACTTTCACCAATAACTTTTATATCACAAGGTGAGTTGCAACCAACAGGACGCCCCATTGGGTTAAAGGAAAAGTCAGCAACTACATCGCTAAAGGTAAAAGTTACAGCATGGTCGGAAGTTATTTCAACAGAAGTGGTATCACTATTAAGTATTGCTTCACACTCATTGGTCGTTGTCTCGTTTTTAGTCGCTAACAAACCTATATTACTTGTAGTAAAGCTAACTATTCTACAGCTCTTACCAGCAGTTTCTTGCATAGCCCTTAATTGAATAGCACGTAGTTTAGTGACTAATTCATTACGATAAGTCACTTCGGCAAAACCTTGATTGGTAAAAAAACGAGGGATAACGGTAGCAGAAAGAATACCTAACATAATGAGTACCACGACTAACTCAATTAAAGTAAAGCCTCTTGTTTTAGCCGGTTGTTCTATTTGGCTTAGCTGAAAGTCACCGTGAATAATCATTTAATGCACTCTTAACTTATAAGTCTTAACTATACACAGGGATTTACCGTAATAGTAGGTTTAGCGCCTGCCTCAGTTGGTTGTGTATAATGTACAATACAATCGGCAGCAGCATTGATTGGCTCGCCATTTTTTATAACATAAAACATCAAAGTAGCCCCATCCGTAGTTTTTTTCGCATCGTACTTGTCAGTGCTGTAGTCAATTAATCGATCCCAGGTAGTTTTCTGTGCAAGCGGATGACCATAATTAATGGTGAGTGAACCATCAGCTAATTCAATAGTGGGAATATTAAGAAAGGTAAATTTCTCTTTATGATTACCTTTAACAATTGCTTTACCATACACTAGCGCCGAGCCGCCTTCCATAGACGCTTTTAACGCTTGCAAGGTGGCTGTGTGGGCTTCCGCTTCAAGATCTATGTACTTAGGCGCAACCGTTGCCGCTAAAATACCTAGAATAACGATCACCACCACTAATTCAATTAAGGTAAAACCTTGTGCTTTCATTACTGCTTACTCGACTCTTAAAATAGAGAACATAAAACAAAAAAGGAGAGCAATGCCCTCCTTTAATTTAGAAATTAATATCTCTTAACAATCAGTAACAAGAAGTGTTGCACTAGCTGGTGTTACAACTACAGGCGTACCGGCACCTGACGCATCGGCATACGTTACTTTACATTTTGTTGAATCAGTCGCATCATCATGACTAAAAACACCAGCAGCAAAACTAATATTAGAGCCACCACTTAAATCAACTAATTTATCTATACCCCAACCTTTACCTGTTGTTCCATCAGGTGTTCCTCCTGCAGCTCCTGCAGCAGCAGGGTAACCATAGATTAAAGCATAATATTGGCCATTAATAACAACTTCACCTGTTGATGCAGTTTCATTTGAAACTAATGCTTTAGCATGAGCCATATTCATCGCTGAATTAACGCTACCTTGCACTCCTTCAATCACAGATTGTTTAGCATCACCGGTTAAGTCAATAAACTTAGGTGCAGCCGTTGCTGCTAAGATACCTAAAATTACAATCACAACCACTAATTCAATGAGAGTAAAACCTTTTGCTACGTTGCTTGTTGGTAGCTTGCTTACTGATAACTTTTTCATTTTGGATACCTATATTTTAAAATAATTCTTATTATAAATGATTACTAATTAGCTATTTAATTAATGATGATAGCTACTTCACTAGTTGCAGGCTTATACGAAAAATAATTACTTACCGTGCTGATGTTCGTTGTAACAAAGCTCCCACCAGCATCTTTTGCTAGTGTTTCTTTTAAATAGTAAAAACAAGATGAGTCTTGATTATCACCCGACTCAGCAACAAAATACTGCATTGAGCTATCACTATTTAATGTCGCTAAGCTACTTGTTACTTTTGGTGGCTGCGCGAGAATATTCTGCCAAACTTCAACACAGTTGGCTGCATCAAAGCCGCCACCTAACGTTGCTCCATCAGTTAACCCCGTAACATAACCAGGACGAATACCTAAAGCATCATTCTTAGTGGTTAAAACTAAACTCGTGCCATCGTAGTTAACGATATTTTTAGGTGTTGCGGCACCATCATTTGGACGTCCTTCAGCTTCCCATTGTGCGCGAGCTAAAGAAACAGCGGTAGCAAAGCCTCCCGCCATACCTTCAATATTGGCTTGTTTGGCTTGATCGGTTAAATCAAGAAATTTAGGAATAGCGGTAACCGCTAAAAATCCGAGAATCACAACAACGATCACTAATTCTATGAGGGTAAAACCTGACTGTTTTTTCATAACAACCTCTGACTCCGATCTTTTAAGATATAAATTACACAAATAACTTAATTCAATTCTAACAACGTTTTAGATAATAAGTCACTTACTTAGTTCATTTGATTACAATTATTATCAAAAAAACTTACTTCTTTGACCCAGTAGCTATTCCATTATGCATTAACTAGCACTACCTCGCTGTTAACCTTACTTTACTTACTTTACCTGTTTGCATTTGATAGTCAAAGGTTTCCCCTGACGGCAGTGCATACTGGCAAACAACATGTCTATCTTTCAGATTATTTTCCAACATAAGCACCACAACTGGCTGCTTCATAAAGACTAGCTCAGTATCCATTACTGCCTGCCAAATATTGGCGCAAGTTAGTTGCTCACCACCAAAGTCAACCCAACCTTTTTTGTTTACTCGGATATGCTGCACACCCGTAACGTTATTTTTTGTAGAAACAATTGCAGGCTGACCATCCATAAACCATTGCGCTCGAATTGCAGTGACTCGTGAAGCAAAGTTACTGGCAACATTATCAAAACCTACTTTGGTTATTTGCTTATCTTGCTTAAAAAAGTAATAAATAAAACTCGACATTAGTAAACCAAGCAAGGCGATAATCACTACATTTTCAGCCAAGCTTTTTTCTCGTTTGGTCACCACGGCAAACTTAGTCATTATTTGCCTTGAAACGCTGACATCATATCCCACATTGGCGTGAATATCCCCAAAGCGAGTACTAATACCATAGCAGCAACTATGGCAATTAATATGGGCTCTATTTTCGCAGTTAATGTGCCTAAATCGTAATCAACTTCTCGTTCATAATAATCGCCTACTTCTTCAAGTAACTCATCTACCCGACCGGTTTCTTCACCTACAGCAACCATTTGCAAAACTAGTGAAGTGAATAACTCACTAGCAACCGAGGCTCTAAGTAAACTTTCACCACTTTCAATTGCTGTACGCATGGCGATTATTTTTTCTTGCATATAAGTATTATCTACCGCATCCGCAACCAGTGACAAACCAGTAGTCATAGGTACGCCTGCTTTGAGCACAATAGCAAAACTATGCGAAAAACGTGACAAAATTGAGCGCTCGATAATAGAGCCTACAATTGGTAATTTAATTTTTCGTTTATCCCACTGATAAAGTCCTTTAGGGGTTTTGACATATTTTCGTGTACCAAAAAATAAAGCAATGCAACCAACAAAGATGTGTGGCCAATAGTCGAGAAAGAAGTTTGAACTAGTAATTAAGGCTTTAGTTGCCCAAGGTAAATCTGCCCCTAATTTTGAAAACATATTAGCAAAAGTTGGGATAACAAAAATGTTCAAAATGATAATGGCAATGAATATCGCCCCTAGAACAAAAGAAGGATATCGTAATGCTGTTTTGATACGTTTACGGGTATCTTGTTCACGTTCAAAGTAGCTGGCTAGCTTCAAAAAAGATTCGTCTAACTTACCAGTGTTTTCACCAACATGAACTAAAGAGATAAACAAAGGCTTAAATATTTTCGGGTGTTGATTAAAAGCTGAAGATAGGTCATAACCACCTTCTAGTTGTGTGCCAATCTCAGTTAAAGCAACTTTTAACTTAGGTGATTGGCTAGACTCAGCCATACCATTGATTGCGCGAAGTATCGGCACTCCTGAACGCACTAACGCATACATTTGTCTACAAAAAACGATGAGGTCATCTAAGGATATTGCATCAAAGCCCAGAAGTTCACCAATATCTAGTTGTGCAAGGTTGGTTGAATCGCTATTTTTCGCTTTAGTGGGCTCGATAGAAGTTGGAATAATTTGCTGACGTGACAATTGCTCTGCTACTGCCGTTGTATTTGCAGCATCAATTAGGCCTTTGACTTGACCACCTTTATGATTTCTACCGATATAATTAAATGATGCCATGATTACTTGCTACTCGCTCACATCAACGGTTTCAACCAAGCGCAATACTTCTTCTACAGAAGTAACTCCTTGACAAGCATAATCAAATGCCGCCAGTGCTAATGGTTTAAATTTAGGATGTGCTTTGGCTAACTCAGTGAAATCTTCCGCATCATCTCGTTTTAATGCTGCCATCATTGGCTCGTTCATTTCTAACAATTCAAATACGCCAACACGACCTTTATAACCTGTATATTGACAAGACTGGCAACCTTTACCTTGTTTAAATTTAGCATCTGTTATGCCATCGCTGGCTAAATTACTCAACCATAATTGCTCTTGACTGCTAGGTTGATGATCTTCACTACAATTTTCACAAATGCGACGAACTAATCGTTGAGCAATAATCGCTCTTAATGAACTACCAACAAGGAATCCAGGTGCCCCCATCTCAATTAAGCGCAAAGCACTGGTAATGGCATCATTGGTATGAAGGGTTGATAAAACTAAATGACCGGTTAATGCTCCACGCAAGCCAATTTCTACCGTTTCTTGGTCTCGCATTTCACCAATCATAATAATATCGGGATCTTGTCGTAAGGAAGTACGCAACACACCAGAAAACGTTAAACCTATTTTGCTATGTACCTGTACCTGATTAATACGTGGTAAACGATACTCCACCGGATCTTCAACGGTGATAATTTTTTTACTGGCTTGATTTAATTCACTCAACGCGCCATAAAGTGTGGTGGTTTTACCGCTACCCGTTGGACCAGTAACTAATACCATACCGTGAGGACGAGAAATTTGATGTCTTACCCGAGCAACTAAATCCGCTGGCATACCCGTTTCATCTAATGATAATAAACCCGCCGATTGATCTAACAAACGCATCACCACAGACTCACCATGCTGCACTGGCATGGTCGACATCCGCACATCAATATTATGACCTTTGATGGTTAAGTTGAAACGACCATCTTGTGGCAGTCTTTTTTCAGAAATATCTAAGCCTGCCATTAACTTCAATCGTAAAACCATGGCTGAGGCGATTTTGTTTTCTTTTAAAACGTTTTCTTGTAAAACCCCATCAATACGCTGACGGATACGTAGTAGTTTCTCTTCCGGCTCAATATGAATATCCGATGCGCGCATTTGCACTGCATCCTCAAAAACCGACTGCAATAATTTTCCAACCGTCGCATCACCACTTTCATCGATAAAAGAATTGGTTAAGTCGAAGTCACTGCTTTCCTCATACTCTTCTTCAAGTTGGCTGGCAAAAGACTCAATATCTGCCGTTCGACGATATAAACCATCAAAAGCTTCATATAATTGAGACTCCATAACTACCGCTAGTTTTAATGCTTTTGGCGCAAGCATTTGCTCAAGTTGATCTAGCCCACTTAAGTCAGCAGGATCACTCATGCCTAATAATACGGAATCTCCTTGATCTTCAATGATCAAGGCCCTTAAGCGGCGCGCATGCACTTCAGGTAACAAAGCAGCCACTTCTGTTGGAATTCGTCTCTGGCTAATGTCTAAAAATGGTACATTAAGTTGTTGAGCTAAAAATTCAAGCAGCTGTCTTTCACCAATATGACCTAACTCAATTAAAGTATCACCAAGTTTTCTACCGGTAGTTTTTTGGCTATTAAGCGCCTGCATTAACTGTTCGTTGGTAATTATATGCTCGTGAACGAGTAGATCACCCAGCCTCATTTTTAATTTAGGTGCAGCCATTTTTATTCTCCTAATTCTTGCAAGCGGCGTTGAGCAAATTGCACGGCACTTTCTGATAAGTTACTTTGCTTCACCGCTTGTTGGTAAGCATTCGCTGCCTGACTAAATTGACTATTGCTATCATAAGCTACCGCTAAACCTAACCACCAACGACCTACATTAGGCTCCATATTGGTAAGCTGTTTATAAGCAAAGCTGGCAGTAGAAAATTGTGCAGACTGCTGCGCTGAATTAGCCAATAAGGTTTGGTATTCAACATTTTTAATTGTTGATAAACTCACTAAAGTATCCACCGCTAATTTTACTTGTCCTTGGTTTAAGTATATACGGGCTTTCATTAAACGGTATTCACTGTCTTGAGGGGCTAGCGCAATACCTTGTGATAGTAAATTAAGCGCTGCTTGATTAGCTTGTCGACCAAACCATAATGCTGCTAATTGTTTTCTAGCACTTTTATGTTGTGGAATAATTAATAAAACATCTTCAAATAAACGTTCAGCTTTGTCGATGTGATTATCACTGATCGCTTGTTCTGCTTGCGTTATTTTTTGTTGAACCAATTCTTCTGCACTTAATTGCTTTCTTGAAATAGTTAATTTTGGTGCTTGGTTTGTTTTAACTAACTCTTCAATAACTGGCTCTACAAGTGTTTCTTTTTCTATCTGACTATTTTTAGTATTAAGTAATACTGGCGTTTTATTCTTTGTCTCATTCGCTACTTTCTTTTGAAGATCTTGCTGATTTCGAGCTTTGTCTTCGACATCTTTAATTTTCACGGGTGCAGTCTCAGCTGCTTTATTTTCAACTGTTTTTTTGCTTTGTTCAACGTCATCAACAAGCGCATTAATCTTACTTCTAGTTTCATCATCATCATAAACCCTAGCTAAAGAGTCAGCCAACTGCTGAGCTTGCTGATTTATATCATATTTAGCATTAGTTACTTTCAACGCTTGATTTTCAGTATAAAGTTGCCAAGCAAAAATTCCGGCAACATTTAATAAAATAATCACAACAATACTAATAACTAAAACATTTCTAGATGAAGTTGGGGCTATCCTAGGCACTTGGTGTTGATCATTATTAACCTGATCCGCTTGACGTTGATCTAAGTCTTTCAGCATTTGATTGATCACACTCATATCGATAATCCATAAGAAAAATAAGCAAATATGGTCAATAAAACAAAAACAATCCCAACAAAGGTCAGACTATATTGAGTCATGACGATTGCTTCAGTATCTTTAACCGCTGCTTTTAAATGCTGTGGGGTAATTTGGTAAACACCTTGACCATAACTTAGCATCAACATTTTATGTGACAATATATTCACCAAGCGAGGAATTCCTTGTGTGGCTTTAGCTATTTTTTTACATAATTTACTGGTAAATAAATCAGCACCTTTATAACCAGCAACGAATAAACGGTGTTGAATATAATGCTGAACTTCTAGGGCACTCATTGGACGTAATTTATAAGAGAAAGTAATGCGTTGTTTTAATTGGCGAAACGCAGTTTCATTTAATCGCTGATCAAGCTCAGGTTGAGCAAACAAAACTACCTGCAATAATTTACGGGTTTCCGTTTCTAAATTAGTAAATAAACGCAAGGCTTCTAAACTTTCAGCCGGCAAAGCTTGTGCTTCATCAAGAATAAGCACCACTGAATGTCCTGTTTGATGTAACTCTAATAGCCGTTGCTGGATGCGTTGAGTTAATAATTGTACTGACATGCGCTGTGCTTGTTTCACACCAAGCTCTACTGCAACGGCTCGACGCAATTCATCAGGCTTCAGGTATGGATTAGGAATATAGGCAGTAACAAAGTGCTCTGGTATTTCATTGAGTAATTTTCTACATATCAGTGTTTTGCCTGTACCAACCTCGCCAACGACTTTGATAAAACCTTCACCGGTTTTTAATGCCGTCAATAGTACGGCTAGCGCCTCATTATGAGGCGCTAAACCAAAATAAAAATTGGTATTAGGGGTTAAGGTAAAAGGCAATTCCTTTAAACCAAAATGATACAGATACATTGATTATCGGCTTCAACTTATCAGTTGTATTTATTATTAGTTACTCATGATACTTATTTGTTTTACTTGCGGTTATTCCTGAATTTGTTCTTCTTCAGGAAACCATTGTTTTAATAATGATCGAGCATCTTGTAATTGGTCTTTCCAAGTATCTTGTCCAACCACAATCGGCTTGAGCATAATGATCAGCTCTTTCTTTTGAGTGGTTTGACTCTTACTTTTAAATAATTCGCCTACTAATGGAATATCACCTAATAAAGGTGTTTTTGATTCCATATCTAAGTTACGTGTTTCAATTAAACCACCAATAACTACAATTTCGCCCGAATTAGCTCGAATAATGGTATCGGATTCTCGCACACTACTTTGTGCTAATGGCAAGACAATATCTTGTCCGCCTAAGTTAATATTTTTTGTTTGTTCAGCAATATCAGTAACCGATGGATGAACATGTAAAATCACTTCACCATTTGCATCAATTTGAGGGGTAACATCTAAAGCAATACCTGAGAAAAATGGTGTTAACTCAACATCCGGTGTAGACGTAGTTGAGGTACCTGTAGTAACAGTATTTGATACATCAGTGACAAAATATTCATCCTTACCTACTTTGATCACTGCTTTTTGATTATTTGTCGCAGTAATTCTTGGGCTTGAAAGTACTTGCACATTACCTTGAGTTGCCAACAATTCGATCACACCGGAGAAATCAGCATTAGTAAAACTAAGCGCCGTTGTACCTCCTATAGCAGCTGAAATGACATTTCCTGCAATGCTATTACCTGCAAGGCCACGTGTGGTAGAAAAGTCTAAATCAGTACTACCAACGTGTCCTAAGATTTGGTCCCATTTAACCCCTTGCTGATAATCATCATTCAAGGTAACTTCCATAATTTTAGCCTCGATGATCACTTGACGACGAAGATGATCTTGCGTAGTGGCTAAAAACTTTTTCACTGCTTTTATTTCTTGCGGCAAAGCGCGCACAGTTACTAAGCCAGCTTGTGGAGAAACAATCACCGAACGACCTTTATCACTGCCAATCAATGCTTGTAAGGTGGTTTTCAATTCACTCCAAAAATCTGACTCACTTTCGGTATAGATATTTACGCCGCTGGAGTCATTTTGTCCATTTTGACCATTCTGTCCATTTTGATTACTGCTGCCACGACTTGAATTGCTGTTACTATTATTGTTTCGATTACCGCCTGATGAACCGCTATTTGGATCATTCTCTGAGACTCCACCTGAATTAATACGGGTACTCGATGTGCCTGAGCGCTTCACAAATAAATAATCTAATGGGATGGTTTCAGTACGAATTCCAGCAGGATAAATTTGAATGATTTTTCCTTGGCGGCGGATGTCATAACCGTATAACTCACTAATTACATCAAGTGTTTCACCTAAGGTAACGTCTTTTAGATTTAAGGTAATGTTACCTGATACTTCAGAGTGAACAGCGACACTATAGGGAGAGTCTTGTACTAAAGCGGCAAAAAAGTCTTGCGCTGCCACTTTGCTAGCAGAAATTTCTAAGCGCTTTTCTGCTAATAAACCTTTTCGTGCTTGGGTCATGCTTTGTTGCATTAACTCTTGACGAACAGCACTGGGCATCTGTGTTAATGGCTTAGGAATAGGCTTTTTATTTGCTTGTTCAATCGCATCGTCCAAAGCACCAATAACATCGGTTGGTGTAGAAGGTACCGATTGGCAACCTAATAAAAACACCGTTAATGCACTAAAATAAAAACTTTTTTTCGGTTGTTTCATAGCTGATTTATTCTTCATTTTATTTTTGCCACAACGTTTGAAAATAAGGGGAGTGTTAAACGTTTTTCTGCTGAGATTAAAGTAACTTGATTGGTATTAATTTCATCAAGTCGATATTGACCTATTTTGTCACCTAATTTAAGTAGCTTACCACTAACTATGACACTTTTCTCACCACCTTGCTCAACAATGGATTGTAAAACCAATTGATTCACTTTGGCTTTTTTCACAGCAGCACTGCTTCCACTAAAAGGTCGAGTTGGATCTGTTTGTTTCGCAACTGCTGAGACAGAAAGCAAATACGAGAAGAAAGCAATAAGTAACGTAAGAAATTTATACACCTATAAACTCCTTATGCGTACTTAAGCTGTACATTTCAATAATTAATTCGCTATTTGGATACTGTATCAGTTGGTAATCAAATGTCTGCCAAAAAAACGTCCATTCAAGTTGTTCTAATTGAATCAAGTAGTCACGTAATTGAAAATAGTTTCCTTTTATCTTCAATTTAATACCGTGTTTATAAAGCGTTAAGGCATCAGAATCATTAACAGTAACACCTTCAGTTTCTTTTTTGTTAGTTGTAGCAGGAACGGTTAACGGTTGGGCTTGTATCACTTCAAATGATAATAAACTCACACCTTTTTGCAGCTTTAATAGATCGATCAGTGCGTAGCGCATTTGAATAGGATTAATTAAACCCGATGTTAAGGCGAGTAGGTCTTGATCAACCTCAGCCATTTTCTCTTGATAGCGCTGTAGTTGTTTTTTAATAACCACATTAGGATCTTTAGTCAAAGCTTCTTCTAAAACTTCAATCGTGGTTGTTGCAGACTTATTGGTTAAGGTAACTGAACGTATTTGCTTGGTTAATTTGTCGTTGGCAATTAAATGTTCATCAATAGCCAAAGTAAAAAAGATAAAAATTATCGCGACTAAACCGGTCAAAATAATTAAATATTGCTCTCTTGGGGTAATACTTAAAAACTTATCTGAGTATGCTTGCCATTGCTCTTTCATCATTACTCTCCCGCACTCGATGCAGCAGCATTTGAGCTAACAACAAACTCAGTCACCTTATCTTCATTCTCACTTAAGCTAAAATGAGTAAAAGATTTACCCGCTAAAAACGTAGAGTCTTCAAAAGCAGCAAGCCACAAAGGGACTGCTTCTGGCTTTCTTGCTAACCCACTGAACGTTAATTCGTTGAGCATCATTTTTACTTTTTGCAAGCTAATATCACGATGATGAAGTTCTGACAACTCAGTCATTGCCATAGAAAAACCTGCGGCATATGTGGTTGATGTATCAGTTAGTTGAGTATGCAGCGCTTTTTTATTCACTAAAAGAAGCTTTAGTGTCGCCAGTTGTTTCTCTAGAGCAGGATCAGCTTTATGCTTACTAATTTGTAGTTCTAAATGAGTCAATCGAGCAGCTTGTTGTTTTTGCTTTGAGTTAACAATACTAAATTCATCATTAAGTTGCTGGTGTTGAAGTTGACTAATAGACATCCAAGCAAACATAGCGATAAATACCAATCCCCATAGCGTGACCACTCGTTTAAGTGTCCATAATGCTTGTTGAGGTATTAATTCAGCTTGTAATAAGTTAACTGATAATTTTTGCATAATTATTTCGACTCCATGTTAGCTAACATGGTGGCACCAATACAAACTGCATATTCACGTTGATTGGCAAACTTCTCAGATAGTGAGAATATATTAACGGGAATATTGGTGTTTTCTGATAATTTTCTTGCTAAAAATGCCTCATTTTCCATTGGCACTAAAACCTCAATACTTCGAATAGGCGCTTGTTTTAGCTGTCGTTCGAAATAATCGGTTGAACGTTGAATTTCTACACTTAAAGCATCAATAGTGGTCATAACCAATTCATCTTCACTTTTTTGTGCTATTTGTGCCATGCCCCTTAAGCGACGTTGAAAGTACAATTTTCCCTGTTTAACCACTAACAATAACATTTCTTCATCAGGCTGCTGGCAAACCATTAAACAAGCATCATCTTGTACGGGTAATAAACTGGTGAAAGCAAACTCTTCGGTGCTAATGCTTTTAATCGTTAAATTATTTTTATTGAGCTGATCAACATATGTCGATAACTCTTTTTTTGACGCACAAATCACATTCACTTTTTCAGTGCCACCCGCTAAGGTTGGGCCATCAAAGTAATCAAGGATCATATCTTCTGGTGAAATAGTGACTAAGTCTTTCACTTGCCATTTTAACGCTGCATTTATTTCGTCCGCAGGAACGTTAGGTTTATCAACTTGCACTATTTGGTTTTGTTTAGCTGAAAGAATCACATGACATTGTCCAACTAATTTACTTTTATCGTATAAAGAAGAAATAGCTGCTGGGTAGTCGCCATTATCAACTATGAAATTATCACAATGATGCTCACCATTTTCAGGCAGTGCACAATAACTAATAGACTGCTGGCGCAGGCCTATTCCCAGTAGATCATTTGATTCTGGCGATGAAAAAAATTGACTTATACGTGTAGTTAATGACATTTAGCGATATTATTATTAATTAAAAGTAAATTGCCTTAATTTCATTATCCTTAATTCGGCCACAGGCGCAAGTTTTTTCACTAATAAAGCGGAATTATACAAATAAAATCATCAACTTTTATGTTAACAAAATCATTACTACAAACTTTATCGCACCCAATATTTACCAAGCATCAAATATCGGTACAAATTAAACGTGATGATTTAATTCATCCGCAGATATCAGGAAATAAATGGCGTAAATTAAAATACAATATTGAATACGCTAAAAAACAGAAGCTTGCTGGAATTGTTAGTTTTGGTGGCAGTTATTCTAATCACATTCATGCATTAGCTTATGCTTGTTACCAACAAAAAATAAAATCTGTGGCAATCATTCGTGGTGAAGCAAGTAATGGAGAAAATTCCACTTTATCTTGGGCGAAGCATTGGGGCATGGAGCTGCACTTTGTTGATAGAAAAACTTATCGTAAGAGAGATGATGCTAATTATTTAGCTCAGCTACAACAGAAATTTCCCGATTACTTTATTGTTCCAGAAGGTGGCAGTAATACCTTAGCCTTACCTGGCATGGCTGAAGTGATCAACGAACTCGAACAACAAACCCAGTTTGATACTTTAATGGTACCTGTTGGTAGTGGTGGAACATTAGCTGGCTTGATTACTGCTGATAATTCTTTAGTTCAAAACAAACAACATCAATTACTGGGTATTGCAGTATTAAAGCAACCTAAAGAACACACTGATTACCTCGATAAGTCTGTTAGACGCCTACTCAGCAAAAAACATCAGCAAAAAGGCAACTGGCAAATACTTTCTCAATATCACGGTGGCGGCTACGCAAAGTTCAAACTAGAAGACGCTCAACGAATAATCGACTTTAGTCAAATAACAGGTGTGCCTTTTGAACCAATATATTCCGGAAAAATGATCATCGCTTTACTCGATTTAATCGAAGCAGGATATTTTGCCAAACAGCATCGTATTGTTTTATTACATACAGGAGGGCTACAAGGTTTAGCGGGTTTAGCAGAGCAAAACAAAATTACGGTAAACGAATGGCCTTCGCCACCTGAGCCACCGGTTCGGTAAAGTAATGTCCTTGCCCGCCATCAATACCAAGACGGATCAGCATGCGCCATTCATCAATACTCTCGACACCTAAGGCGTAAATATCTATATGATAAGGCTCAATCATCGCCTTTAGGCTTTGCACGATCATTTGATTTTCTGATTTTTTGTCAATATCTAAAACTACACTCCGGTGCAATTTAATATAAGAAATTGGGCATTCTTTTAAGTAGTGAGCACTCACAACATATTGACCAACCTTATCAGCCAGTAGTTTAATACCATGCTGTTTAAGCAATGTTAATACTGGTTTAAGCGCTTCAAGATGGTTAACTAAACGATATTCACTTACTTCAACAATAATACGGGGCGCAATATCAGTGTGTTTATTGAGAATGTTAATAAATTTTTCAATAAAATCGCTTGATAGTAAAGATTCAATCGATAAATTTAAGCTGCAATCATCAGAGTGTCCTTGGTCATAGGTGAGTAAACGGCAAACTTGTTCAAAAATAAGCAAGTCGATTGTTTGTGCCAAACCACACTTTTGCGCCATGGGTAAAAAAACTCGCGCACTGATCAAACTACCATCAACATCCCTTACTTTAGATAACACTTCGTGATGCAATACCGCACCTTCTTCACTATCAATAACCGGTTGAAGAAAAATCACAAAAGCATTATTTTCTATCGCTTTCGTTAAGAAAGTACGCCAACGTAATGACCCCTTAGCGTTGGTATTTTCAACTTCACCAATATCATACATAAACCATTGTGAAGGCCCTTGTAACTGAGCAGAACGTAGTGCCATGTCTGTTTCTGCTTTGATTTGATAAGCGGTTTGCGCATGAGAAAAATAACCAACACCAATATGAACAAAGCTTTCATCATTTATGCCTACAGGCAATGGCACAGTTGAAATACTTTTTAATAATCGTTCAGCAAGCTTTTCTGTATCTGATAAAAAGATACCTGGGACAACCAAGGCTAATTCAAACTCGCCACGTCGAGCAATAAAGTAATTAGCAAAATGTTGCAATCGATGCTTCACACTATTAATTAAATTATCAAACAATAGCAACGCTTGTTGATGACCATATAACGATTGCACTAGTTCACATTCGCTAAACTGAATAAAATACACGGCACCTTGCACATCTTCTTCTTTTAACAGCGCTTCTAAACGATTATTAAAAAACTCATGATTACCAATACCTGTTTCAATATCTAATAATGCATTCGCTCGTACTAGGCGGTCGAAGTGACTATCACGATATTTAGCATCATGTAATTGCTTCTGCAGTTCAGCAATGGCTTCACTGATAGGTTCATGAGCAGTTAATAATTGATACTCACCACGAATTTTAGATACATTCGCCCAGCTTTCTAATTGTTGAACCTCTGCTAATGCTGCTTTTACTTTATTTGATAATCTTTTCTTAAAAAGATGTACCAAAATTAAAGAAGCGCTAGTAGCTATGATGCAAAGAAAAGGAATTAAAGTATTTGTTGCGATGATAAAGCAGGCTAATGTGATTGCTGACCCAAGCACACCTATGATCAAACTAAGAAAATTAAGTTCTCGTACTATTAATGACTGCGTTTTAACAACAATTTGAGGCATGCTACTTCAAGAGAAATAAAAATAAGTGTTTTCAGTGTAGCTAACTTTAATGATTAATCGTTAAATATTTTCTATTTATACCAACCTGAAAAAGTAAAGCCTTTAAATAATACAAGAATTCAACCATAACCCCTTTTAGTCATGAAAATAAACCCTGCTAGTATATCACCCATGATCAAGTTGGATAAATACATCCATGTATAGTCGCTCATTAACATCTAGTCACTGCGACATTGCCTAGATGGATGCAGGCACTTATGTTTTGCCGGGAGCAAAAAACATGACCGTTCGTCCTGAACATAAACCCTGCTCGTATGCCATCCATGGCCTCGCTGGATACATACTTCCACGCATAAAAAACGCCATACTGTTTCCAGCATGGCGTTTTTATACTAAGTAAAATTGAAATTATGCTTCAGCAATAACAACAATTTTAACTGTAGTATCTACATCGTTATGTAAGTGAAGAACGATATCGAACTCACCAACTTCACGGATGCTACCTAAAGGTAAACGTACTTCAGCTTTAACCACTTCAACACCAGCTTCAGTGATCGCATCAGCGATGTCACGAGTACCAATAGAACCGAATAATTTACCTTCATCACCTGCTTTAGAAGCGATAGTAACTTCAGCTAATTCAGTTAATTTAGTTGCACGAGCTTCAGCAATTGTTAACACGTCTGCTAACTTAGCTTCTAATTCAGAACGACGAGCTTCAAAGTGCTCAACATTTGCTTTAGATGCGAATACTGCTTTACCTTTCGGTAATAAAAAGTTACGAGCATAACCAGATTTAACTGTTACTTTGTCACCAAGACCGCCTAATTTGGCGATTTTATCAAGAAGTATTACTTCCATTTTCAAAACCCCTTTTTAGGTTACTTATGTAAATCAGTATATGGTAATAATGCTAAGTAACGAGCACGCTTGATCGCACGACCAAGTTGACGTTGATATTTAGCAGCAGTACCAGTAATACGGCTAGGAACAATTTTACCACTTTCAGTGATATAGTTTTTCAGTGTAACAATATCTTTATAATCGATAGAGGTTGCACCTTCCGCTGTGAAGCGACAAAACTTACGACGTCTAAAAAAACGAGACATGGATTTCTCCTAATATGGTGTAACTTACTTTAGCTAATAATTAAGCTAAATGAAAAACACCTTAATTAATCATTTCAATATGCTGAGCATGCAAGACAAGCGATGGTTGACCATTTCTTGATTCGTGACGGTTGATAAATCCCGTTACTTTTACCTTACAACTAGCAATTAAATCACGAGTTAAATTTTGTGACCATTGTCCAGTAGCAACAACTTGTATTCGAACAAACGCTTGTCTGTTCATATCAGCTTCTTGTTGCATTGAGCGATGCTCTAGCAGAAACTGACAATGATGAATACCTGCAGGGCTAGTTGATAAACTAGGTGATTGGATCACCTGACCAACTAAAACTAAACAATTCTCTTTCATAAAGAGACAGTCACAGAGTACTTACTCTTCGCTAGCAGATTCTTCAGATTTAACTTCTTCAGCTTTCGCTTCAGTTGCTACTTCTTCGGTTTTAGCTGCAGGAGCAACCTCTTTCTTAACTTCGCGGCGATCGTCACGACGGTCATCTTTAGCAGCAGCCATTGGCGATGCTTCAGTTACCGCGTCTTTAGTACGCATGATCATGTTACGAATAACAACATCGTTATAACGGAAAGAAGTTTCTAATTCATCAATAACTGATTGAGGCGCTTCAATGTTCATAAGAACATAGTGTGCTTTATGTAGTTTATTGATTGGGTATGCTAATTGACGACGACCCCAGTCTTCAAGACGGTGGATTTTGCCTTCAGCAGCATTGATCAAGTCTGTGTAGCGCTGGATCATACCAGACACTTGTTCACTCTGATCAGGGTGAACCATAAATACGATTTCGTAATGACGCATTACGAGCTCCTTACGGTTGTAGCCTCATAATCTGGCTCAGCCAACACCAGTTGAGGCAAGGAACAAAAAGTTCAGGCTGAATTAAGGACGCGTATTGTAGGGAATATGAACAATGAAAGCAAGGGAATAAATCTACTCGTAGCATAAATAGCAGTTATCTAGTTTTTAAAGATATTTAAGTACACTCTATCACTGCCTTGATTATTATCTTTTGAGTAGTTCACTTTGATACCACCTAAATCATAGTGCAATGACTTAAAGGTTTTGATAATACAGGTCTGTAGATTTTGGTTTACACACTGCTCAATAACCACACTTAATAACTTAGCATTCAAATACCCTTCAAACATAATTTCATTAATATCATTGATATTGGCATTCATACTATCTTTCCTAAACTCATCACAAAGTTGTAATTGGCAAGTACTAGGATCTGGCATCACTTGTGTTACAAGTACATTACTGGTTTGCTTAACACCAGCATATAAGTCATGACTTGAGATAAAAGAGACTGTGCTATAAAAAGGAGTAAACCCTTGTTCTTCTGCTGTGTTTATTAATTTGACAAATGGTTTATATGTTCCAATAAAGGCTACAGCATCAACTTGCTTTTCTCTTAAAACCGTTAAAGCTAAATCAATATTTTCCGTATTACGTCGATAACGCGTTGTCACAACTGGTTTGATGCCATATGCCTTCATTGCTTGTAAATAACCAGCTTCTACCGAAAGACCAAATTCATCAGCTTGCATTAACAAACCTATTCTTTTTGCTTTTACTGTATGAACTAAATGCTGAATTTGTGCTTGTACTTCTTGATAATAGCTTGCTCTCAAGTTAACAATATTCTCTTTGTCAGTGCCACGAAGAAAATCAGCTCCAGTAAATGGCATTAAGAAAGGAATATTCGTTTTTTTAAGTATTGATAAAATGGCATGAGATGTTGGTGTACCAACGTAGTTAAATAGTGCTACTACATTGTGTGTGTCGATAAGTTGATGAGTATTTCTCAGTGTTCTAAGAGGTTCATAACCATCATCAAGCGAAATAAACTCTATTTTTCGACCACCAATGCCACCACCTTGATTTACTTTGTCGAAATATAACCGAGCACCTTGATTAAGCTTTATTCCTAACTGTGCAGCAGGACCAGTAAGCGCACTAGAGCTTCCTAAAATAATATTATCTTGAATAAATGTTTTATCAATGTCAATTTCAACAGCTCTTCCTGCTGAAAAAGCATAAACAGGCACAGAGAAAAACAAAAATATAAAGTAAAATGAAACAGAAATACGCATAAAGCACCACTCTATTTATGTCTGCTTACCATTAAGGCATTTAAACCTCTAAATATCTATTATCAATTAGTCTAGACTTTTAATGGATATTTTCTATATAAATATTTTTTCTTCAAAAAACTTAATACAGCCCTTTCCATCATTTTTAGCTTGATATAGTGCATTATCCGCTTGAACCAACAAATGCTTACTAATAACCTCTTTTTGATTACTACTTGCTAAACCAACACTCATCCCAACAGATATTATTTTATCCTTATAAATAATTGGGCTAGAAATTAATGTTATCAACCGAGTAAATACATTTTTAAGGTCCTTTTCAGAGACATCACTTGTCAGTAAGGCCACAAACTCATCTCCACCAAAGCGAGCGACAATGTCATGACGACGAAAACTCATTTGTAACCTCTCTGCTGTAATGGATAGCACATGATCGCCACATTCATGTCCGTATTTATCATTAATAGCTTTAAAACCATCTAAATCCATAAAAGCAACTGTTACATTCGATTGATGTCGATCAGTTCTACTCGCTGCTATTTCAATTTGATCGACAAGATACTTCCTATTATAAAGCTTAGACAAACTATCATGAAAAACTTCATATTTTAATTGCTTCTCTAGCTCTTTACTCTTTACCATTTCTTGCTTCAATGATGATAAAGTATTTTCTAACTCTGCTGTTCTTTGCTGAATTTTAACTTCAAGTTGATCTTTATATTCCTTCACTTCACCTAAAGCTTCTGTGAGTTCAATATTTTTATTAAATAAGAAAATTGCTGTCGCAATAACACCACTAATATAACTCAGTATTTCAATATCTTGCTCACAGTACTCTTTTTCACTGCGATATGACTGAACAACAATATTGCCAAAAAAAATATCTCTATGCTGTAAAGGAAAGCATAACCATTGTTCAGGTACCGTGCCTAAAATTTTAACTTTATTTAGTTTAAGCAATTCATTTATCTGACATTTAGTTAAACAGACTATTTTTTTCTTTTTTATGGCATAAAAAGTTAATGTTGAAAATATATCCTCTAAAGGCACTTCATTAAGTGACTCAGCCGACATTGCATCCTTAACGTCTCGATAGAACGGAAAAGTGACATAACGCTTACTATTATTGAGTAGTACAACAAAAAAATTTTCTGCATAAATAACAGATTGTAAACTTTGGTGAATGGAATTTAATAATGATGAAGTACTATCGCTGCTATTCATATAAGAAAAAATTTCTTTCATAAACGCAACGGTTTTTGATTGTTCAGAAACAGCTATCGACACCTAAATTTCCTTATTAATATGCATAATTACAACTTAAAAAAAGTCATAAATGAGATTAGGGAAAACACTATCTCTATCAGCTCAATTAAATATAGCAGAAAATTATTCTTATGCTCTTTGCCTCACCATCTCAAACAAACAAATTCCTGTTGCCACAGAAACGTTTAAACTAGAGACACTACCTGCCATGGGTAATTTTACTAATTGGTCACAGTTTTCTCTTGTTAAACGGCGCATGCCCTTACCCTCTGCTCCCATCACTAAAGCCATAGCACCAGATAATTTTACATCATACAAACAGGTATCGGTTTCACCAGCAGTACCGATAATCCAAACCCCCATTTCTTGTAACGCTTTCATGGTACGAGCCAAGTTAGTTACTTGCACTAAAGGCACAGTTTCAGCAGCTCCTACCGCAACTTTTCTTACCGTCCCCGTTAAACGAGCGGCATTATCTTTTGGGACAATAATAGCTTGGACACCAGCCGCATCGGCATTACGTAAACATGCACCTAAATTGTGAGGATCAGTTACACCATCTAAAATAAGAAAAAATGCTTCTTGTCCTTTTGCATTAGCCTGGCTCATTAAGTCATCCAGATCAGCCTCTGAATAGTTGCGACCAGGTGTAACTCGCGCAACCACTCCTTGGTGCTGCTCACCTTTGGTTTTATCGTCTAATACTTTCCGATTAACCATTTGAGCAGAAATACCATATTTTCGAGAAAGGTTGATAATAGGCATTAAGCGTTCATCTTCTCGACCTTTCAATAAAAAAAGTTCAATAAAACGCTCAGGGGAACGTTTAATTAATTCATTAACTGCATGAATACCAAATACCAACTCGTCTTGTTTTGCCATGTTCTTCTCTTTTCGATTTCTTTGATTTATGCTTATCTTACTTAACTTCGTCTAGCTTACTGTGACGAATTTTTCTATATTATTTCATCCCTTTACGGGCATTTTTTCCAGGGCGTTTCTTTTTAGCTGTACGCTTTTTCGCTTTTGATTTTTCGGTTTTTTCTGTTTTACCCTTAGTATTTGATTTTGCTTTTTTAGACTTAACTTTATCATCGCGACTTTTACTGGTATTGAAGCCAGTGTCTGAATTTTTTCTCAGTCCTTTGCTTTTAGCCTTACCTTTTGACTTTCCATTTGAGAAGGGTTTAGCTCGACTAATAACTGCTTTATCTCCTGCGAGTACTAAATCTATCTTTTTCTCATCTAAATTCACTGCGGCAACGTTCACTTCTAACACATCACCAATATGAAATTTAGCACCAGTCCTTTCGCCACTTAAGCACATACGTACATCGTCAAAGTGATAGTAATCATGTCCTAGTGAGGTGATGTGGATTAAGCCTTCAATATGTAAATCGTTCAAACGAACAAACAATCCAAAGTTAGTAACCGTTGAAATAACACCAGTAAAAGTGTCACCCACGTGGTCTTGCATAAATTCACATTTAAGCCAGTCGGAAACATCACGTGTGGCATCATCGGCACGACGCTCAGTCATTGAGCAGTGTTCACCTAGCTCGATAACTTCTTCAGGTGCATATTGATAAAAGCCAACATTAGCTTCATTACATCCATCCGCGGCTTCGGCTTGTTTAGCCAAAATAGCTTTAATAACCCGATGAATGACTAAGTCAGGGTAGCGGCGTATTGGAGAAGTAAAATGGCTGTAAGATTCAAGTGCTAGACCAAAATGCCCTAAATTATCACTTTGATATACCGCTTGGCGCATTGAGCGTAATAACATGGTTTGGATTAGTTCTTGATCAGGCCGACCTTTAACATGAGTTAAAATATCGGCGTAATCCGCTGGCTCTGGCTGTTCACGAACCGGCAGTGAAATGCCTAGTTCACTTAAATATGTGACAAAGTTTTTATACTTATCTTCACTGGGTTTGTCATGAACACGGAATAACCCCGGCATGTCATGCTTTTCAACAAATTTCGCCGTAGCAACGTTCGCTAAAATCATGCATTCTTCGATGATTTTATGGGCGTCGTTACGAATTAACGGTACGATAGACTCAATTTTACGGTCTTCATTAAAAAGGAATAGTGACTCTTCAGTTTCAAAAGCAATAGCACCGCGATTCGAGCGCGAGGTCGTTAATACTAAATACATTTGATATAAGTTTTCAAGATCAGGCACTAATGCTTGATACTGTTCACGTAAGCTTGCTTTCTCTGTAGAGTCTTCATCTGACAAAATAGTCGCCACTTTACTATAAGTAAAACGTGCTTTCGAACGCATAACGGCTGAATAAAACTTGCTACCTGACAATTTACCTGCCGCGCTGATGGTCATTTCACAAACCATACATAAACGGTCAACATCAGGGTTTAATGAACATAACCCATTTGATAATTTTTCCGGCAGCATTGGAATAACTTGGCTTGGAAAGTACACTGAATTACCACGAGAAATAGCTTCTTCGTCAAGCGCTGTGCCATTACGCACATAATAACTAACATCGGCAATCGCCACCCATAAACGCCAGCCACCAGATTTTTTAGGCTGACAATAAACCGCATCATCAAAATCTCTGGCGTCTTCACCATCAATGGTGACTAGAGGTAAATCACGTAAATCCACTCTTGGCAATTTGGCATCATCTTCCACTTCATCAGCAATAGCATTAATTTCTTGCATAACGTCTGCTGACCATTGATGTGGTAAATCATGCTCGCGAAGTGCAATATCAATTTCCATACCTGGCGCTAAGTGATCACCCAGTACTTCAATCACTTTACCGACAGCATTATTACGCTTTGAAGGGCGATGCAAGATATTCACCACCACCATTTGTCCGTGACGAGCACCCAACTTTTCATCAGAGGCAATTAAAATATCTTGTTTAATACGCGCATCGTCAGGCACTATAAAAGCAATACCATGCTCCACATAAAAACGACCAACAATGCCTGCCTTACGAGGTTCTATCACTTCAATAATTTTAATTTCTTGACGACCTTTTCGATCAGTGCGGTCCACTAAAATAGCTGCAACAATATCACCATGAAAAACTCGCTGCATCTCATGTGATGAAATATAAAAGTCCTTACCGCGCTTTTCCCCTTTAGCAACATCAGGTACAAAAAAGCCAAAGCCATCGCGATGCCCTGTGACTTTTCCGGTGATCAAACTGTTTTTTGGTGGGACAATGTACTGCTTAAACTTGTTGAAAATGAGCTGTCCTGCATTTTCCATCGCACGTAAACGACGTTTTAAACCAACATGATGAGTTTCATCATGATAATTTAGCGCTTTACATACTGCTTTAAAATTCAGTGGGGAATGGGCATTTTCAATAAGTGAAAGTAATAACTCACGACTAGCAACAGGGTTTTCGTACTTCTGCGCTTCGCGCTTTTTATGGGGATCGTTTATGGTCACGGCAATAGTTGTTAGGTTTTTTGTTACTTAATTATACCTTAGTTAATACCATGCCGCTTACTAATTATTTTATTGTGTTAATACCGACCTTGCTTAGCAGCATTAACCACTCGTTCAGGCATTTTATCAGCAAGTTTGCTCAATAAGTGAGTGATCTTTTTATGTGTTTTTTTATCATCAGTTATCGAGTGATGCAGTTGTACGTATAGTTCAGGAAAATCTAGTGGGCTACCCTTTCCGGCATTATAAATTTGTGCAAGGCGAATTTGTGCCTTTAAGTTGTTTAATGCTGCCGCTTCTTTGAGGTAAATTATTGCCTGTCTATAATCTACCTGCATAAATTTACCAGTATGATAATAACGGCCTAATTGTTCTAATGACTCAGGCAAACCTTGATCAGCAGCTTGACGCATATAATGCAAACCTAACTCAACATCTTTTTTCACACAAACACCAAACGCTAACATGTCGCCCCAAAGAAATTGATAAGACGGTCTTTTAGATTTGATTGCACGAGCTTCAATATCTTGCACTAATTGACAATCATCAAGTACGACTTGACTTAAGTGCTTATTCTCTTTAATTAAATCCAGTAATAAATCGTCACTATATATTTGTACCGCTTGCATATTTTGCCCAAAAGCATGAGGAAAAATAGCCATAAAACATAAAAGAACCAAAATACGCATAATGAAAAACCTAAATAGTAATTAACGAAAAATAAAACCAATAACAATATTATACCCATTAAATTTGAGTACTATCTCATTATCGACCGTATCAACAATAACATGATTGCTATTTATCAATGATGACAATGCCACTGAAATAACAAGCAAATACAGTACCAGTATTATTTTGTCATAAACAATGACAGTGCCTCTTGCACAACTTCCATTAAACGTTAACAATGCAAGTGGGTTTCAATTTGGTATTAAAGCAAGTGTATTCGTTGAGGGTTGTAACGTTATGTCTGATCTTGAAAAATTAATAGAACATTCAAAAGCTAATGAAGCAATAGCTCGAAAGCTATTTGAAATTGAAACTGAAGTACTTGGCTGTCAAACCAGTGAGGCATTATTATCACAACTGTTTGATGCGATAAAAGAAAAGTTTAATATGCCAAATATTACGCTACTAATGGCCGAACCAACTCCTATTAGTTACCTGTTGAGTTCAAGCATGCAATCAAAGTGGCATAAAACCCATACTCAAGCCATTTCCTTGCAAAGGTTAGAATATCTTCATGAAGATAGCTCCCCGTTATTAACCAATGATATCGGAACGCTAAAACACATAGTGCCAGACTCTTTACTTATAGACGCACAATCAGTTGCTTTATTACCTCTTACCTTAGAGAAAAAGTTGTTTGCGAGTTTGTTATTTACAGATAGCGATAGTAATCGTTTCACCAAAGAGCATGGCACTTTTCATTTAGAGCAGTTAGCTGTAAAAGTTAGTTTATGTTTATCAAATGTATTAATCCGAGAACAACTTGAGTACATGGCTAATCATGACAGGCTTACCGGTGTTGCCAATAGGCGCCTGATGGAAGTATCAATTGGAGAGGAATTGATCAGACAAAAACGCTATGGTGTACCTTTCTCAGTTTTATTTATTGACTGTAATAAGTTTAAAGCTATTAATGATACTTATGGTCACGATTGTGGTGATATGGTACTAGCTTATGTTGCTGCTCAACTAGAAGAATTGATCAGGGAAAATGATCGCTGCTTTCGCTATGCTGGTGATGAATTCGTTATTTTATTAGCCAGCCAAGGTTATCAAGAAGCCATTTTAGCCAGTAAACGTTTAACTAGCTTTTTCTCCAATAACCCAATGCCTTATGAGAATAAGAGCCTTGAAATAACCATCAGTTGTGGAGCAGCTGCCAGTGACGGTGAACAAACCATGCACGAGTTATTAAAGAAAGCCGATCAACAACTTTACTTGCATAAAAAAATAATGACAGTCGCTAAATAACAGCTATAGTTTTAGGGTCGGTAATACTCTTAAACTATAGAAAAAACCTACTTTTTTAAAGGACGCTGTAAGCACAAATGATTGTCGAAATTCATACCTCAGAATTAATAATTGGTCACTATGTTGTTGATATTGTTAAACAGCAAGGTAAGTTTGATCTAACTCATGAAGGTCATATTAAAAGTGTAGCAGTAATTCAAAACTTGATTGCTAAAGGTGTTGAAACGGTTCTAATTGATAAAAGTAAAACCAAAACAGCAGATAACAATCAAGCGGCAGTTAAAAGCTCTGAACAATCCCCTGTTATTCTCGAAATTAGTAAAGCAAAAGAAATATTTAATGAGTCAAAAGCCATTCAGAAGAAAGTATTTGCTGATGCACAAAGTGGCCGAAATTTAGATTTAGACCCTGTCATTGACGTGACCAATAAAACTATCGATGCAATTTTTAAAAACTCTGATGCACTTGCTTGTGTAATTAACATTCGTAATAAAGATGAATACCTACTAGAACACTCGGTTTCTGTTTCAGTATTAATGACCATTTTTTCACGTTTTCTGCAGTTGGATAAACAGATTGTGCAGCAACTTGCAATTGGAGCTTTTTTGCACGATGTTGGTAAAATCATGGTGCCTGATGAAATATTAAACAAACCTAGCAAGCTGACTGACGAAGAATTCAACGTCATGAAAACCCATGTAAATCATTCTATTAATATAATAAAAGATACACCGGGCTTATCTGAATTAAGTATTGAAGTTGCAGCATTACACCACGAAAAACTCGATGGTAATGGTTACCCATTCAATGTGTTAGCAAAAGATATTTCCAAGTATGGTCGGATGATCGCCATTTGCGATATTTTTGATGCCTTAACCGCTCACCGTTGTTATAAAAAAGGTTATAGCCATATCAAATCTTTTGCCATTCTTCGAGGGCTTGCGCAAAAAAATCAACTAGATACACGCTTAGTCGATTTATTTATCAAATGCATGGGTGTGTATCCCGTAGGCTCTCTGGTTGAATTAAGTTCACATAAACTCGCTATTGTTGAAGCTAGAAATCAAGATGATCCAACCAATCCTAAAGTTCGTTCATTTTATAGTGCTGAGTTTAATCATTATGTGATGACTGAAGATATTGATTTATCAAAAGATAACGCCTTTATTGTCAAAGGCGTCAGAGCCGATGATTTTGATCTAGATATGAACAAAATCATCGAGTTTCTCTTAATGGAAGGCTAACTTTTTAAAATTAAGTCCCTTAACTAGTTCCTAAAATTTATGCCTGAATTAGCAGCAAAATATGCAAACAAAGTATAAATAGTAGTGGTTTGTTTTAATACTTCAGTATCTACTTTGTCTAAGGTATCGTTTTCAGTGTGATGATAATCAAAGTAATCCATACCATCTGGAGCAAAATTAATACTTGGCATACCTGCTGCACTTAACAAGCTCATATCAGATTGTGCTTTTGCATTATTTTTTGTTGATAATTCAACCCCTAGAGGTGCTAAATAAGTAGCAAACTCTTTTATTGCAGCAACAGCATGATCACCTACACCAGAAGTCATTTTATAGATTTTACCCGTACCAAAATCCCACTCAGCACCAATAATATGATTTTTCATTTCATCCTTATGATCAACCATATATTGCTTCGCACCTAATAAACCTACTTCTTCTGCCGCAAATAATATAACTCGAATAGTACGTTTCGGTCGTTCTGGCAATTGAGCGATATGAAAAGCAGCTGCCATTACCATACCAACTCCCATACCGTCATCTAATGCTCCAGTACCAACATCCCAACTATCAAGGTGAGCACCGATAGAAACTATCTCTTCAGGGAATTCACTCCCGGTAATTTCACCTATAACGTTGGCTGATTTAGCAACCACTTTAGTATCGGTATGTGATGTTAGGTTAAGATAAACACTCACAGGCTCACCACGGTTTAATTGATTAACTAGCATGTCAGCATCAGGGTTAGAAACACTTACAGCAGGAATTTTATTAACGCCGTCCTGATAACGCATAATGCCAGTGTGTGCGATACGATTATTATCAGTGCCAACGGAGCGAATGATTAGAGCAGATGCGCCTTTTTTTGCCGCTACAACTGCACCGCCAACACGAGCACCAACGGCTGCACCATACCCTCGACCAGTAATGTATTTATCCATACGATATGAAATAAAAGCAATTTTTCCTGCTAAGCTATTGTCAGGTGCCGCTTGTAAATCAGCTAAAGTTTCAAAATGCGCAACCTCGGCGCTTAAGCCACCTTTTGCAGTTGCGATGCTACCACCAAGCGCAATAGAAACCAGCTCTTGAGGATAAGGGGTTAATATTCTTACTTGGGCATCTCCTCTTTGCCAAAAAGTCCCATTAACTTCTTCCGTCCAAACTTTATCAAAACCTAGGCTTTGCATTTTTTTCACTGCCCAAGTAATCGACTTTTTATCACCCTCTGATCCCATTAATCGATGACCAACTTCAGTGGTAAGTGACTCAACTAATTGATATGACAGGTCTGATTGCATTGTGCTATTAGTTAATGCTTTTAACTCTTGTTTTTGTTGGTTATCAAGTACATCTGCGGTGGCTGCAAAAGAAAACCCTACCCCCACTATAGTTATTAATAATACATAAGGATTTATGCTAAACATTGTCGTTCCAGTGTTAATTTTTAAAATGGTCACTAGTATTAAAGAATTAATACTGAGTTTCAATGAACTTATCTCTATATTCACACTCTATTTACTTCATAAATAAAGTAAAAAAGCACTCAAATGGAAAGAGAAATTAACACTCATCGTTTAATCAACAAAACGTTTCATCGTTCAACTGTAATTTCTTCAGCTTTTGTTTATTCCGTTGTTATTCATATTCTGCTTTTACTTGCTTTATTAACTATTACTCCAAAACTAGAAGCGCCTCAAAAACAAATCATAAAAATAATTTCTGCAAAGCTGCTATATAAAAAACCAACACCAGCTCCTGTTGAACAAGCGAAAGAATCAGTCGTACAAAAAAGCAAAATAGAAACAAGAAAAAAACCTACTGAAAAACTTAATAAAAACAAAATAATGAAAGAGATAGAACCTGCAATAAAGAATGAAGGAGAAAAAAAAGAAAACAATACACCAAGAGTAACTAAACAAAAATTTAGTAGTTTTAACAGCTTACAATCGTTACGTGAAAGGGTTAATCAACAAAGCTATAAGCAAAGTGCCAATGACCATTATCAAGCCACTGTTAAAAGCAAAAATGTTATTCCTCGCTCAACAACCAAATTTAAACAACTAGCTGAAGCTAAAGCAGTCACAATTCGGGTAAATTGCGATAATGCTTTAAATAAAGGAATGATGATTATGTCTGGATTGCTTGGAGGTAGTGTTAAGTGTAATAGTTTTAACGGCTCAAAAAAATTCATTGATGAGCGCTTAGAAAAGTTAGGGAAAAAGGCAGGAAATAAAAAGTAAAAAACCGACAAATGCCGGCTTTAAATAGAATAATGAACTAGACCGCTATATTGAAAACGAAGAGCCACAGCCACAAGTAGTCGTTGCATTTGGGTTATTAACGAGAAAACGGCTTCCTTCTAATCCTTCAACATAATCAACTTCACCATCAACCAAGTATTGTATACTCATTGGATCAACCACCATAGTTACTCCTTGCTTAACAATAGTTAAGTCTCCTTCGTTTACTTTTTCATCAAAAGTAAAGCCGTATTGAAACCCCGAGCAACCACCACCTGTGACATAGACGCGTAGTTTTAGTTCTGGGTTTTCTTCTTCGGTGATCAGCGACAATACTTTTTTGGCTGCAGCATCAGAAAATTTAATCGGTAATTCAGGGTTTGACATAAGGCTCAACTTGGTACTTAAATAACGAGTGGATTATCTTAAACTTGACTATTTTAGTCAAGTATTAACGATGTGGTTTGTGATAAATTTTTTGTGACTGAACGCCACAAATAACTTTCATCTAATTTATGATATTTTTGCCATTTATTTTTGGGCAGTATAGTGGATAACTCTACTTTTTCTGGGCTAAAATTTTCCGGTAAAGTAAATTCTCCCTCAATAATCTGAAAATATTTGAAGCTAAAAGAAAGTTGTTTCTTAGTAATATTTGAAACTTTACTTAGCGCAAGTTTACTTGGTTGATCATTTAAGCTGCCAAAAAAAGTTAACTCAACATACCCCTTTGCATAACGCCTTTTCACTTGTTGCTGCACTAACGCTAATTGAAAACGATAGTGGTTAGGGCTCTGTGTTGCTGAAATTGATAGTTCATCAATAACAATACCGTCAGCTTCTTTCTCTGGTGCCATCACCTTTTCATAAAAAGCTAAGTCTTTTTTCACTTGATAGTGGTCTTCTTCTATGTTTTTCAACATGTTTTGTGATTTTTGATTTGCTATACGCTCAACCTCAAGTTCAACCTCAAGGGTATTAATTCTTTTTACATGCTCAACTTCTGTTGCATATAAACGGGCTAAGCGTTGTTTTTGTTGCTGCATAACTTGTATTTGATAATTATGATAAAAATTACCTAACCGATAGCCACAAAACAGGCAGGTTATGATTAATACTAGTAATAGTAGCGCTGAACGAAAAGCGCCTAAACGCTGCACAACGACATTTAGATTTATTTTTGCTAACCAACTCATTTGAAAAGTATTATGATATCCATTAAAACAACAACAATGATTAATTGACTCAGAAATAAAACGATTAATAAGCGCTCTATGATGTCACTAACCACACTAAGAAAACATTTAGCCCTGCCTAAAACGTCATGGCAGCTATGCCTGCTTGCTGCAATAGGCGGCCTAGCATCAGCACTTTTAATAATACTATTTACCTTAAGTATCGAGGCGCTTCAGCAGTTTTATTTAAACCAAAAGGATAACTATACCAGTTTAGATACACTAAGTCGTTTTGATTTACCAATAATTGGCGCGTTAGTGATTCTTGTCTTTGCACGATTTACTGGTTATAAATACTTAAGAACTGGAATTCCTCTGGTTTTACACCACCTTAAAATTTCTCACGGGGTTATTCCTTTTAAAAACACCTTCAACCAGTTTTTTGGTAGTGTTGTTGCTTTAGCCTCAGGATTCTCAGTTGGAAGAGAAGGTCCAGCTGTCCATCTTGGCGCCGCTTGTAGCAGTTATATCGGTGGTAAGTTAAACCTTCCCTTTAATACTATACGTACACTTTGTGCTTGTGGTATTGCTGCAGGAATTTCAGCCAGCTTTAATACCCCGATTGCTGCGGTTATTTTTGTTATGGAAGTGATATTACGAGAATACAAGGTCCATATTTTTATCCCTGTGATGATAGCATCTATTATAGGCTCATTAACCACGCGAAGTTTTTTTGGTCCGGTGCATGAGTTTGCCTATTTCGATAAAATTCAATTAACACTTTTGCATTACCCTGCCCTGATTTGTTTAGGGCTTTTCCTTGGCATTCTAGCTTTTGCATTTAATCGTTATTTAGTCTTAATCATCAAACACTCCACTCAATATCATATTTTGCCGCGATTTTTATTAGCGGCATTTATCACCGGTGGTTTAGGTTATTTTATTCCATATGCAATGGGAACTGATCTCAGCGCTATAAGTTTTGCAGTTGAAAATAACGCAGGTTTTCAACTTTTAGCAGGTTTACTAATCGCTAAAATGTTGATGACTATTTCAGCGCTTGGTTTAGGGATCCCTGGTGGTATTATTGGTCCAATACTCGGCATTGGTGCCGTTGCTGGTGCTTGTGTTTCAGTGCTAGCAATACATATATTTCCAGGTGAACACCTATATAGTGATTACGCATTAATGGGCATGGCAGGTTTTATGGCAGCTACATTGAATGCGCCATTAGCCGCTTTATTAGCCATAGTTGAGTTATCCAATCAATTAGAAATTATTGTCCCTGCAATGGTAGTGATCGCAACCGCATGTATTACTTCAGGCCAGTTTTTTAAAAATCGCTCTGTCTTTATCATGCAGCTTGAAGTACAAAAACTCATCTATCGAAAACCTCCAATAGAAAAATCTTTGCAGCGTATTGGCGTGTTAGGTGTTATGAAGGAAAACTTTACCTTGATTACTAAGGTGCAATCTGAAAACGCGACTGAAAATGTAAACAATTTAAATGCGGCCACTACAACCAACAAAACGTTAACCATAGTTAAATCTACATCAATTAAATCTCCAGAAGACAAAGTGAATTATTCATGGCTTGAACAAATCAGCAACAATGAACCTAACTCTTTATGTAAAGTGGTTGAGCACCAACTAGAGCCCCTCACTTACCAAGCAACACTCGCTGAGGCTTATTTACTGTTAGTAGAAAAGCGCCAAGGTGGTGTTTATATTTACCAAGATAGTCCAGATAACATTATTGGCATTGTTACCTTTGAACAAATTCGACAATATTTAATGACAGGAAAAACACACAAATGACCATACTTTGGCTAAAAGCATTACATGTTAGTTTTATGGTAGCTTGGTTCGCTGGTATTTTTTATTTACCACGCTTATTTGTTAATCATGCAGAAACAGAAAAAACTGATGTTATTGAGCAACTCAAAGGCATGGAGCGTCGCTTGCTCAATTTTGTTACTCCCTTTGCTTTGTTAACCATAGGACTTGGTATTGCACTTATTTATCAGTATGGTTACCAGTGGTTTGTTGCGGCAAAATGGTTACATATCAAAATTACCTTAGTACTAGCTCTAGTGGTTTATCATGGTTACTGCTTTAAGTTAGTTAAAGATTTTCAGGCAGATAGAAATACCAAAAGCGGGAAGTTTTATCGTTTGTTTAACGAATTGCCGGTTTTTATATTATTTATTGTGGTTATTTTGGTTTATGTAAAACCTTTTTAAGCTCATCTATTAGTCATTATTGAAGCTCAAGCCAAAGGTGCTTTTTACTTATAAGGTCTTGAGTTCTTTTTGAAGCAATTGGGTTAACCAATTCAAAAATTTTTCTTGAGCCTAAATTTGCTTTCATAAGAATATTTGATGTCATTGGATGATTAGCAAAAAGAGCATCAAACTCACCACTATTTATTAATTTAGCTAAGCCTTTATCTAACCTTTTTCTCAAGCGAATATTCTCTTTATTAACAAAAAAGAAAATGGGCGCATAGTACTTAAGTGCAATATTCTGTTCAATGGTAAATAAGTTATTACCTTTAATTTCCAACCAAGGTTCGTGTAAAGCTCTCGGAAAATAATCAAAACGTTTTTTTACTAGCATTTTTAGTAAATGATTATCAGAGCCTTCAACAACATTAAAACCATTACTCTTCAAAATTTCGCTATCCGGCCAATTAATTCCTTGGCCTACAGGTGTTTTTTTTAATTTTTCCAAAGATGTATCTTTTAAAAAGGTTTTCTGCTGACCCGCTCGAATGATAAAAATACGATAACCCATCATGCCTTTTAATAGTGGGAAATATATCGCTTGTAGTTGTTCCTCTAATCCTTTACTTGTCATCCTCCATGTAAGGTCAATCAACTCATTTCGCTCTAACATCTTTGATGTACGCTCCTGTGCCATTTCAATCGACACCGGCTGTAAAACAAAATCTCCAAACTCTCCTTTAGTGCTTTCTAAGGTAAGCTTAAGTAATTCAAGAAAATATGCATTTTTTGGATCTGGGAAGTTTTTAGAAGCAACATAACGAACTACGTCAGTAGCAGCACTGGCATTAACAAATACTAGGAAAGTGGAAAAGATAATAATTTTAAACAATGAACCTCCAAAAAAGTTGAACAATCAACCTAAGACAAACTATAGCTGAAACATATGTTCCTTCCTAACATTCATATTTCAAAATATAGGTTTTGATCAATGAATCGCTATTCAAATGGATAATACATTCTCAATAAAACAGTTTTATGCTATATTTCTGCGAAAATTTGCCATTTTTCATTTGTTATTGATTACTGACGACTAATGGCAACACCCTAAAAACAAACTGAATCTGTATGACTTGCTCAAGATAATGTTTGTTTTTGATTAATCTCATTAGGTAAACCATATGATGACCTTTGAAGGCAGCCATATTCTATCTGTTTCACAATTTGATCGTGAAGCGATTGCTAAAATTCTTAATGTTTCTGCACAAATGGCTCCTTATGCTATGCGTGAAAAACGTTGTACCGTACTAGAAGGTGCTATTTTAAATAACTTATTTTTTGAACCTAGTACTCGCACACGAGTCAGTTTTGGTGCTGCATTTAACTTATTAGGTGGTAGTGTTAGAGAAACTGTTGGTCAAGAAAACTCTTCTTTAAGTAAAGGCGAATCACTTTTTGATACCGCTAGAGTTATAAGCGGTTATTCTGATGTTATTGCCATGCGTCACCCTAAAATGCACTCTGTTGAAGAATTCTCTCAAGGCAGCAGTGTACCGGTAATCAACGGTGGCGATGGAGCAAATGAACACCCTACCCAAGCATTATTAGATTTATTTACCATTCAATCAGAGATGCAGCCTCATGGAAAAACGCTTGATGGGCTCAACATTGTTTTAATGGGTGATTTAAAACATGGCCGTACTGTGCACTCTTTATCAAAGTTATTAAGTTTATATAAAAATATAAAAATCACCTTGATTGCTCCACAAGCCTTGCAAATGCCAGATAACGTTGTTGCAAGCTTAATGAATGCTGGCCATGAAGTGATTATCACCGATAAACTCGAAGGTAATTTAGCTTGTGATGTAATTTATCAAACACGCATTCAGCAAGAGCGTTTTGCCAGTAGAGATGAAGCTGAACTGTATCGAGGGCACTTCAGTTTAAACAAAGAGTTATATCAGCAATATTGTCAGCAACATACGGTGATAATGCACCCTTTACCGCGTGATTCACGACCTGAAGCAAATGAACTAGATACTGATCTTAACGATTTAAATAATTTAGCCATTTTTAGACAAGCTCAAAATGGCGTTTTAGTCCGTATGGCTTTGTTTGCACTAACCTTAGGCGTTGAAAATAAGCTCACTCAACATGAAAAACCGATCACTTGGTTTACGAGTAAGAGAATTTAATAAGAAATTTAGTTATTAGAATTAGTAATAAAAATTAAAAATTAGGCACAATACTATGAAAAGTACTACGCAAGAAAAATCACAAGCATTATTTGATCACGCACAAGCAGTGATCCCCGGCGGCGTTAACTCACCAGTAAGAGCTTTTAATGGCGTTGGCGGTACTCCATGTTTTATTAAACGTGCTGAGGGTGCTTACATTTATGATGCCGATGATAAAGAATACATCGACTATGTAGGCTCTTGGGGACCAATGATTTTAGGTCACAATCACCCAAAAATTCTTGCTGCTGTGATAGAAACAGCTAAAAGTGGTTTAAGTTTTGGTGCTCCAACAGAGCTTGAAATCACCATGGCAGAAAAGGTACGTGAGCTTGTGCCATCAATGGAAAAGCTACGCATGGTGAGCTCTGGCACTGAAGCCACTATGAGCGCTATACGTTTAGCTCGTGGTTATACTAACCGAGATAAGATTCTAAAGTTTGAAGGTTGTTATCATGGTCATGCCGATTCATTATTAGTAAAAGCTGGTTCGGGTGCGTTAACTATGGGGGTTCCTAACTCTCCAGGTATTCCAGCAGATTTTGCTAAACATACATTAACCGTACAATATAATGACATTGAACAAGTCAAAGAAATTTTTGCTCAATTGGGTGATGAAATAGCATGTATTATTGTTGAACCTGTTGCTGGCAACATGAACTGTATCCCTCCTGTTGATGGGTTTTTATCCGGTTTACGTGATATTTGCGATCAATATAAAAGTGTTTTAATTTTTGACGAAGTAATGACAGGTTTTCGTGTTGCTCTAGGTGGTGCACAAGCTCATTATCAAATAAAACCAGACTTAACCACATTAGGTAAAGTCATTGGTGGCGGTATGCCGGTAGGTGCTTTTGGTGGTAAAACAGAAATAATGGATTATATCGCACCAGTAGGACCCGTTTATCAAGCAGGTACTTTATCAGGTAACCCTATCGCGATGGCGGCTGGATTAGCTTCGTTAAATGAGCTTTGTACTGATGATGAGCAAGGTAGTAAACATCAGCAACTAAGTGCCGCCACAGAAAAACTAGCCATGGGCTTAAAAGCTGCTGCAGAGCGTAATGGCATTTCTTTAGCGATTAATTATGTTGGTGCAATGTTTGGTTTCTTTTTTACTAAAGAAGAGCATATCACCAGCTTTGCCCAAGCAACGGCTTGCGATGCTGAAAAATTCAAAAAGTTCTTTCACTTAATGCTTGAAGAAGGCATTTATTTAGCACCATCGGCCTATGAAACCGGCTTTTTATCTACCGCTCATACCGACAAAGAAATTGATTTAACTCTAGCGGCTGCTGATCGCTGTTTTGCTCAGTTATAAGGTTATTAATAGGTAGCGCAGTATAAAAAAGCCTTTAGCATGACACTAAAGGCTTTTAATATATTAAAACCAGTTTAATTAAAACTTGTTTAACTATTTCATTTCCGTGGTTATCAATTGTTGTTGTAACCAGTCAAATGCTTGTTGCCACCCTAACTCTAAGCCGGAAAATGTTTTATAATTCCAATCATCTAAAGTTCGAATATGGCTTAGCTTTTCAGAAATAATTTTGCTTTCGTTTGAATAATAGACAAATGCTATCGCTGTTAAGTGTTCATATGAGGCTATACTCAATTGAGCTTCAAAGCTATAACTGTAATTATTCACACGATTGATTAGCATACCAAACGGCTCAAAGAAGTGAGCACTTATGAACTCATGACTTTCTTCAACCATTTCCAATGTTATCTCAATACCATCATCAGCGATAACTTCCACGATATTGTCTGAAATAATATTAAAATAGGCAAAACTTAAACGATGTTTCATTCAGACTCCCCACAGGTTTGTTGTTTTTATTTTATAAATATGGACTGACTTTTAAATCACAATATAAGCTTGTACATTGCTCTTTAACCTTAGTCGACTATGACTTAATTTCCACGATTCAAATCAAGTTTATATCAACATGTTCGCTAATTTATTGAGCTAGTTACCAAATAATTTTTCAAACCAAGATTTTTTCTTATCTATTTTTTTATCTACAGTTTCACTACAGCTATATTGCAAAGCAATACCATCGTTAATTGCAGGAAAATTGATATTCGTAGGGCATTTTTGAGCGGTTGGCAAGCCGCTTAGTTGCTCAAATTTAGTGATAACAACACCTTGTGGTTGAACAACCTCTTTATTCTTAATACCATACTTTTTCATAAAATTAGCAAATAAAACTAATGCTCCACTACTCCCTGTATATTGGGTAGGTTTATTGTCATCATGTCCTAACCAAGTTGTTACAAGGTGCTTGGCATCGTAACCAACAAACCAACTATCTCGTTGTTCATTGGTTGTTCCTGTTTTACCTGCTAGCTTTTTCCCCTTCAAGCGCCAAGCAAGTGATTTTGCTGTGCCTTCTTGGGTAACTTTTGATAAAGCATAATCGAGCAAATAACTTGCCTGTGTAGAAAAGTAAGCACTAACTTCAGGTGTGAATTGCCATAATGTTTCTCCCTGAGCAGAAATAATTTTATCAATTACATGTCCCTGAATATGTTGTCCTTGATTGGCAATCGGAAGATAAAATTGATTGATTTGGTAAGGTGACATATTTAAAGAACCGAGTAACATCGAGGGCCTAAGTACAATATCGTCAGGATAACCCAATAAATGTACAGCATCAGCAACATTCTCAAGCCCTAAAGCCATACCTAAATTTACCGTTGGAATATTTAATGATTGAACTAAGGCATCAATGAGCATCACTTTACCACGATACTTGCCATCATAATTCTTAGGCCGCCAAATTTCGCCATTATCAGCAGTAAAGGTAATGGCTTCATCAGCAAGTAAACTACCTAATTGAAATTGTTGATAACGTTCTAAGGCGGCTAAATATATTGCTGGTTTTATCAATGAACCTATCGGCCTTTTTGCATTAAGCGCTCGATTGAAACCGGCATAACCACTTTTTTTACCACCAACAAGTGCTTTGATTTCTCCGGTTTCTATTTCGGTAACCAGCATGGCGGCTTGTAATAGCTCATTTTTCTCTTGCGCAAACTTATTAAGCTGCTCACTTATCGTTTGCTCTAATAGCTGTTGGCTATAAATTGAAAAAGTAGTGAATACTCTAATGCCTGACTCTTGTTCATCCGCTGATAAAATACCAGTTAATTCACGTTTAACTAATTGCAAATAGGCTGGATATTTATTTTTTGCCTGCTTAAAACGACGAGACTTCCTTACCGATAACGGTGATTCAACCGCAGCTATGAACTCAGCTTTAGACAAACTATCTTGCTCAAACATTAACCGCAAAACTAAATCACGGCGTTTTTTAGTCCGCTCAGCATAACGCCAAGGATCATAATAACTTGGCCCTTTAATCACGCCAATTAGGGTTGCCATTTGTTCGTCAGATAATTGAGCTATGCTTTTGCCAAAATAAAACTCTGCAGCTAAACCAAAACCATAAATACCATTGGCATAATGTTGACCTAAGTACACTTCATTAATATAAGCTTCAAGCAATTGATCTTTACTGTAACGATACTCCAACAAGAGCGCCATAATCGCTTCATTAACCTTGCGCCAAATCGTTTTGCTTCGGGTTAAATACATGTTCTTAACCAATTGCTGCGTTAAGGTACTACCACCTTGAACGGTGCGTCCGGCACGTAAATTTTGATAAAGGGCACGTAAAATACCTAATGGGGAAACACCTGCATGGAAGTAAAAATCTCGATCCTCAACCAGTAATAAAGTATCTAACAATTTTTCAGGCACTGATTGTAGCGGTACTAAAATACGGTCCTCTTTATTTTCAGGTACTAATCGGTCAATGAGTATCGGCTCTAGTTGAATATAGTCACTCTTTTGATTATCAACATAAAGCTCGGTTACTTGGTTAGAATTAACATCTATGGTTAAAATTTCAGCGTCACTAACCCCACTGCCAAAATCAAAAGCACGACGATAAATAATCGCCCGCTTTTTTGATAACGCAAATTGTCCCGCTCGATTAACTTTAGTGACTTGTCGGTATCCTGTGAGCTGTAAGGATTGTTTTAGGTGGGATAAATCTATGTTATCGCCTATTTGATAAGTTTCAACTTTACCAAATACTTGCACAGGGACTTGCCAACGCTGACCTTCAAACTTAGCCGTTACCTTGGCATCTAAATACAAAGCATAAAAAGCTAAAATAATGAAACAAATAGAAAGTAGTTTTATACAAAAAATCATAAAACGATATTTCTTTGAGCGTGTTACAACAGGTATATCATTATCTTCAGACGGTTTAACAGCCATACATTATTTTTCATCTTCAAAAGTGGAAATTTTATTATCGTCAGATTTTAATCTTTGACGATAATTGGCTTTTGCAAGTTTTTGCATATCTTCAACTTGATCACTCTCATCGACGATCTCCCTACCTAAAAAGGTTTCAACAACATCTTCAAGGGTTACAATTCCTGCCGTTTGTCCAAAATGATCTTCAACTAAAAAAATATGTTCATTACGCCTGATAAAAATATCAAGTAAAGGTAACACCGACATAGCTTCCGACACTCTATAAATCGGTAACATGATATCTTTTAACTGATTATCTCCCTTTCCTTGACGTTCATTTTCATACATAAGCCCTTTTATAACCATGCCAATGATATTATCGATTGAGTCTTTATAGACAGGAATTCGAGTGAAGTTAGCTGTTTGCTCAACATTTAACGCATCACTTATTGTCATGTTTTGCTCAAGTGCATGAACCACAGTTCTAGGCGTTAAAATATTTTCAGTTTTCACCTCTTTAAGCGACAAAATATTCTCAACCATTTGGCTTTCTTGGCGAATGATAGAGCCGTCTTTATAACCTAAAGCAGTAAAAGCCTTAATTTCGTCTCGACTAACAACATCGTCTTTGCCCTTATTAAACAACCGAGTGATTAACGTTGAGAACCAAACCATGGGATAAACAAGTTTGACGAGAAAATTAATAACATGAGCTGACGGAATAGCCAATGAACGCCAAAATTTTGCACCGATAGTTTTAGGTATTATTTCAGAGAAATATAGAATAGCTAACGTTAATAAAAAGGCGATAAGCGTTTCTTTTTCTTCACCAAAAACTCGAATAGCCTGAGCACCAACGCCAGCAGCCCCCATAGTATGTGCAAATGTATTTAAAATAAGAATGCTTGATATTGATTTATCTAAATTACTTTTAACTTTAAACAATGCTTTACCAGCAAAAGGTTTGTCTTTTTTAACTTGCTCAACAAAGCTAGGTGTTATCGAGAGTAAAACCGCTTCTAAAATTGAACACAAAAAGGAAACACCTATGGCGATGGCTAAATATATAAAGAGAAGTGTCATGAGTTTTATAGGTAAAAAGAAGTATTAACTAAATTGTAAACTATTTACCTTTATTCTAAAGAGATAATTTCATAATAAACGAAGGCTGTTAGCCTTTTATGCTTAATTTTTAAATATTTAAATGTTTTTTAGTTCTTCTAGTCGCTTGCGCATTAACGGGATCATCAGGCCAATAATGCTTCGGATACTTTGCTTTCATCTCTTTTTGCACTAATACGTAACTTCCTTGCCAAAAACTCGCCAAATCTTGTGTCACTTGAATTGGCCTTTGAGCAGGGGATAATAATTCAATTGTCACTGGCACTAAATTTTTTTTATCTCCAACCACAGGGCCTGTTTTCAAACCATAAACTTCTTGCATAGGCAGAGAAACAATAGGTGCTTGTTCATTACTATAACGAATAGGACAACGTCGTCCTGTTGGACCAACAAAGTGGCTTGGCGCTATTTTATTTAAAAGCTGCTGTTGTTGATAATCAAGTAAAGAAAGTAGTTGCTCTGATAAATTTAACTTATCCAATTTAGCTTTCGTAGTTATACCGTCAATGAAAGGTAATAACCATAGCTCTAAATTGAGCTCTAATGCCTGTTCACTCACATTAGGGAAGTCGAGATGGGCTTGTGTTTGGTTTATCCAGCGCCAGCGTTTTAATAGTGCTTTATCGTCAAGTGACCAATTGAGCCAAGCAATCGAATGCAGCTCGAGCTGTTGGCGCCATAGTGTAAAAACTTTCTGATTATCAAGTTGTTGAGTAAAGGGTTTGTCATTTAATATTATCGCACCAATGCACTGCTGTTGTGCAGCAACAATTCGCTTAATTTTAGTATCATAAACACAATATACGTTATTAGAGGTTTCAACTAATCCCCATGATAATAGTTGTTGAATATCAACTGGCGCGGCAAGACGTACCGTTAGTTTTTGTTTAAAAGAAGTTAAATGTGCCGCCACAATAACCGACTCATTCGCCATAACGTCTTGCTCATTGATGATTAAACCTTTGCCATAACTTGCAATATATTCGCCAAATTGTAAGCGTGTTTTTGCTAATCGTTGAGGATAGGCTAAAAACAATAAAACACCGCAGTATTGTAGAGGTAATTCGGTCTGTGGAGACAGTTGAGTTTTACTTGCTAAGCGCTTAGCTTGTTTAATAATCTGTTGGTGCCGATATGTATTATGTTTGCTCAACAATAGGGTGATTCTATGGCGTAAATCACAATCTAAACGTGCATCAGCTGTTGAAAACACATCGCGTTCTTCCAGTAAAGCAGCGATAAGGCAAGCTAAATAGCCTAAACCAGACAGCACTTTTTCATGTTCTAATTGCTTCGCTTTAATGATCATATGCGCAAAACGAGGATGGCAACTTAGTTGTACCGTTTGCTCTCCGTGCTGGGTTAACCGCCGCTGTCGATCAAGTACATTAATCTCTTGTAATGCCAACCAGGCTTTTTCTTCGGTTAATGCTTTTGGAAAATCTAGCAAAGGTAACTCATTAAGTGCTTTCACGCCCCAACGTGCCGCTTCAATGATCACGGGCAGAATATCCGCCTGATGAATATCTAATGGGTTTTGCTGTTGACGACGCTGAAAGTCTTCCTGACCATAAAGCCGTATGCAGTGACCAGCACTTAATCGACCCGCTCTTCCCGTACGTTGAATAGCAGATGATTTAGCAATATTGCGTTGAATTAGGGTATTAGTCAGAATTTGTTCATCATAAATAGCTACTTTTTCTAGGCCGGTATCAATAACTACTGAAATACCTTCAATGGTTAAACTGGTTTCAGCAATGTTGGTTGCTAGCACAACTTTTCTTTGATCATTCTTAGGTTTAGCAATCGCATGTTGCTGCTCTGTTAACGATAAATCACCATACAAAGGGCAAACCAAACAATCCTTAATTAAATGCTGCAGGTTTTCAGCAAAGTAGCGAATATCAGCACTACCGGGCAAAAAAACTAAAATTGAACCTTGGTAAGCCAATAGAGATTTTTTAATCACCGACAGAGTATGCTCACGCCAAAGTCGTATATTGGTTGCAGGTTGATAATCGAGTTTTACTGGGAAGCTTCGCCCCTTACAATGGAGATAATAGGCATCGGGTAACACTTGTTGAATATGCTCATTAGCCAAAGTGGCTGACATTAACAAAAGAATCAGATCATCACGTAAGTTTTGCTGAATATCTCGCGCTAGCGCAAAGGCTAAATCAGCCTGTAAAGAACGTTCATGAAATTCATCAATAATGATCAAACTAACGCCAAGCAACTCAGGATCATTTTGCATAATTTGAATAAGAATGCCTTCAGTCACAACCTCAAGTTTAGTGTTTTTTGATACTTGCTGATCATTGCGTAAACGGTAACCAATACGTTGTCCAACGGGCTCACCAAGCTGTTTAGCTAGATACTGAGCGACACTTTTCACCGCAATACGACGTGGCTGCAGTAAATAAATTTTTTCTGTAATACCACTACCTTTTTCAAGGAACCATAAAGGTAGCCGAGTAGATTTACCGGCACCAGGCTCAGCAGTTAGCAGAATAGTTTTATGACTAACAAGCGCTTGGAAAAACGATGTTTTAAGCGCTTCAATAGGAAGTGTATTTGACACTTTGACCGAAAGTTCAATGGAAGTTGTGAACAGTATATACGCAAACCAGCTAAAAATGCAGGCTTGTGTGTTAAAAAGCAAAACTTAGCTAACTTGTTGAAAATGTCTATAATTACCATTACAACCATATAAAAATATTTAACTATGAATAAAGAACATATTGTAACGTTCCGTTTTCTTGCTGAACCCACTGATGTTAATTTTGGTGGCAAGGTACATGGTGGTATGGTGATGAAATGGATCGATCAAGCATCATATGCTTGTGCCGCACAATGGAGTAAACGTTACTGTGTAACGGTATCTGCTAATGGCATCCGCTTTATTCGCCCTATTCTTGTTGGTCAAATGATCACAGTAACTGCTCGTATAGTACATACTGGAAAAACGAGCATGCACATCTATGTTGTCGTGCGAGCAGGTGATCCAAAAGAATCAGGCATGGTAGTGACTAACCGTTGTTTCATTACATTTATGGCCATTGATGAGTCAGGCTATCCGGTAAAAGTTGCAGGTTTTGTTCCTGTTAGCGATGAAGATAAGCTGCTTGAGGATGTTGCCGAAGAAGCGAAACAATTTGCTAAAGCCCTCGACAGTGATTTTGAAAAGAAACTAGGATGGAAATAATACCGAAAGAAACAAATAAGAACCTAAACTCCAAGCGTTTATTCTTTGCTCTAGATTTGAATCAAAAGGATAAGGATTCAATATCAGTATGGTGTCAGCAATATTATCAATCAAATATTAAAACTATAAAATCAGGTAATTTTCATATTACCTTGGCTTTTCTAGGAAATGTTTCCATTAACCAAGAACAAATATTGATTAAACAAGCGACTTTACTTAACCAAACACTAGTATTGTCGAGTGCTGATAAAAACCTATTCGCGGATCAACTGGGAATATTTAACAAGCCACAAGTGGCATATTTAGGATTTACAAGTTTTCCACAGCAACTGTGCTCATTAGCAAACTCGCTTTCAAACCAAGCAAAAAATGTTGTACTTTTCCAAGAAAGTCGCCCTTACCTTCCTCACATATCTGTCTTTAGAAAGGTTAAGACATTTGCTCGAATAATGCCTTTTCAACTAAATATTACCATTAAAAGTTTCAGTCTTTATCACTCAACTTCAATTAACGGTCAACTCACTTATTTACCAATTAAAACTTGGTTAATAAGATAAATATAAGTTGTTGTTTATCTTAAATAGATAAACTTGAAAGTTTTTGAAAATCTGCTTACTTGGCAATAAAGCAAAATTTTGATAAAAATATCATCCGTTCAAACATAGTGAAAAGACAATGAAACTAGCCCCACATGGAGAGTATAAAATTGAGGCTCATGGCAATATATTAGTAGTGGATGCCCACGGCCCTTTTACTGATGAAGTCACCAAACAATATGTACAAGATATGTACAAGGCCTGTGAAGAGTTTACCGGACAAGTGTGGGGGTTATTGGTTACCTTCTATGGTAGCAGTATATTTACCCCTGATGCTGAAAACGCGCTAATTGAAGTCACAAAATTTCGGGTTAAACATGGCATGATCGCCAACGCGAGTGTTATTTTAAACAGCAGCTCTGGAGATCTTCAACAAATGCAACTTCGCCGAATTTATCAAAGCTGTAATTTAACTTTTCATGTTTTTAGTAATATAGATGCAGCAAAATCGTGGTTAAGCGAATTTATTAATGAGAAGTCAGCTGTAATGTAGTAAGTATTTGTAGGTGAGCATTTATGCTTACTTTTGCAAGACTAAAACCTCACCTACAAGCTTGTTTCCAGGTTAGCTGAATAATATACCCAGCTAAGTTTATTTAAATAAATTTTTACTCTAGTAATAACTGTGCAATGGTTGCAATACCAAGTCCTGTTGCGCCAGTTGACCAAAGACCATTTGAACTGCCGTTATAAGCTGCTGACAAATCAAAATGCAACCAACCCTTACCGTCATTTTCAACAAAACGAGATAAAAATCCAGCAGCATTACTTGCACCACCAGCACCACCGCCTTTCTGCGTACGACTATTGGCAGTATCAGCAAAAGCAGATGAACACTTATCTTTATGCCATGGTTCCAAAGGCAACTGCCATAAAGGTTCATTAACTTGAACGGACACTTGTTTGGCTTTTTCTGCTAGTTGCTGATCAAGACTAAACAAAGCAGTGTAATCCCCTCCTGTTGCCAATAAAGCGGCTCCAGTTAACGTTGCAGCATCAATCACTAACGGTGCTTTACTTTCACTTGCTAGTAATAAGCCATCAGCGAGTACAATGCGTCCTTCGGCATCTGTATTAGCAACTTCACAAGTCACTCCATTTTTATAAGTAAGAATGTCGCCTAACTTATAAGCATCATTGCTAACCATGTTCTCAGCACAACATAAAATAAGCTTTACTCGTTGCTTTAATCCTTGTTTAATCGCCAATGCTAATGCACCAGCTACTACGGCAGCACCACCCATATCACATTTCATATCAAACATACCGGCACTTGATTTTAAGCTATAACCCCCACTATCAAAGGTAATGCCTTTACCAACTAAACAAGCAGCTACTGGCTCATTAACATCCTGGCTTGGGTTAAAATCTAGCTCTAATAAACAAGGAGCATTTACACTGCCTTTACCAACATTATAAATACCAACCCAACCTTGGGTAGATAGCTCATCGCCAGAGGTTAATGTTGAATTAATATAATCAGGCGCCAGTGTTTTAAGGTAATCTGTGGCTAGCGTAGCTAAAGTAATTGGTGATAACTGAGCTGGTGTTTGATTGGTTAATTCCCGTGACCAGGCATAAACTGATAACTTATCATCAAGCTGTTTAACAGTTTGCGCCTCCCCTGTAAAAACAACATTATTAAGTTTACCAACACAAGTAAAACCAAGCGCAAAACTCCATTGACTAGCTTCGTCCCATAAATCTCCCTGCAAATTAGCTGAATTTAACCCTAGTTTTTCTACACTACGCCCTGCTTGTTGAATTTTTCTTGATGAGTTAACGACACCATCAGGAATACAGATATGAATATCATTATCAATAATTTGTACTAAATTATCACTTTGCCAATCGCTGGCAGATGTTCGTTCTGTTATGAAAATATTGGCTGTTTTAGTCATGGGAAGTCCTTTGTTTTGTCTTTAAAGGCAGTTTACACTAGCATGACAAAATTTTAACTGATTTATCTTATTTGTGAAATTATTGCATGAAAACATAAAGCCCCATTTGTGCGCGTTGTTGACGTAACAAACTAAAAAACTTAATGACTTCTTAGAGCGAAATAGCAGACGTTAATTTTCAGCTTAACTCAATAGACATCCTACCAGTTGACGATATTAATAGGAACGCTTACAATTCCTTTTGTTTTTTGTCTCATAACTTTAGGAATATTGTTATGTTATCCATATAGGGTGGGGATTTAAGTTGTATCACATAAAAAAACAACATGGCTTTACCTTAATTGAGCTAGTTGTCGTTATTGTTATTTTGGGCATTTTAGCTGCTACAGCAGCACCTAAGTTTATAGATATCAGTAGCGATGCGCGTATAGCTACGCTCGAATCCTTAGAAGGATCCATGCGCTCAGCATCCGGCTTAGTTAACTTGAAAGCGAAAATTGAAAATAAGACTGATTGCTCGACAGATCCTACAATCGTAGTAGGAAGTGAGTCCATTACCTTACGTTGTGGATATCCCTGTCCTCATCCTAGTGGGATAGCTAAAGCCGTTGACGTTGATGATAGTTTTACTTGGATTGGTGGAAATTGTGGCGGTCAATTGGGAGCTGTAGAAGTGCGAATTAACGACGCACCTGATCCAAGCAACTGTAAGATTCGATATTCTTCAGCCCGAGAGAACAGTCCTCCAGGATTCACTCCAACGATCACGGGTTGCTAATATAATCATGGTTGCGATTAAAGTTGAATTTAATTATGCCAGCGATACTACACTGACGATTTGATGATGAACGACCGCTCAACGTTACCATTGTGATCTTAACAACTAATAGCTGCTTCTGGCAAAAAGCCATCCCTTTGATACGGATTTTTAGTATCTAAAAAATGTCAGTAATGTGGTATTAGTTAACGTTAATAGGTGGAATGCCAACGACAACTTTGAGCTTATTGTTGCCTGCCAGATTTAGTTAAGCTCTGATATTTAAAAGCATCAGATTAAGTTTGAGCTACTACAACTTACAGCATCATAATCAACGTTTTAAAGAGCAAACAACCCAAAGGCTAGGAAATTAACTGTTTTGGGTCGTGAAAGGGAAAAAACTCGAACAGCAGTCATATTAAAATAGAGTCTGTGTGTTGCCACCCCAAACACCATGTAAGGTAGCCCACTTAGCTTGAATCTTATATTTGAGCACTTTTTCTTCTTCAGTTTTTAACCCGACATTAGGTCGATGAACATAAGTTGTTTCACCGGGATTTAAGGTAACTGCTCCATAATAAGAAAGATCTTCTTTTAACATCACCATTTGCTGATTTAAGACCAGAACATGTCGATCAGGCGATAAGGTTAGTGTGTTACCTGATAGCTCTACCGTGAGATTTTTTGTGAGAACCACATAAGGTTTTTTACTGATGTTTTGTAAATACACTCTCACTTCATTAGTAGCGCGACTGACATCAGTAAAAATTTTCAAATCATTGGCATGTGTCGTTGCTGAACAAACCAAGGCTAAGAAAAATAAGCTTTTTAGTAAGTTTTTCATTCTGCCCCCTATGACTTATGTGCGAGTGTGATATGGCCATTGATGCTATCACCCTCATCTGTCTTAAAGCTTAACTCTACTTTAACGCTTTCATCATCTATCGGTGAAACCCGATAACTACCTTGGGAAACCGTTTCATTATCGCCAGGGGGAACGTGGATGGTGACATTCTCTTTTGGCCCTAAATTGCCACCAGTTGAGTTGAGGTTTAAATTTGAAATAATCAGACTAGGCTTAGTACATTGACCACTGTATTGAGCATCGCATTCCTCACTATAAAGAGAAATACTGGTCGTGATTTCATTTCCCCAATTGATTTCGCGTTGGTGAGATTTTACAAATGACCATGGCGTTGAGTTGAGCGTGCCCGAAAGAGGTCTATCTTCAAATTCATAGCAATATTTTTTGGTGGTCTTGGTATTTTTCATGGCCTTAAATTCACCTTTCATAGTTGCCATGACATCAATCTTGTAGCCCTGCTCAGTAGTAACCACAATGGTAGGTACAATTAAATCATCATAACAAAAGCGTGAATATTTAATGTTCACGCCTTGTTCAACTTCATCGAGAATTTCATAGTTTCTGCTTGTAAAA